>Ga0209211_10003455_pt1 | contig 25675 bp, 18 predicted proteins | sample RifGroA2_FD_183992 | JGI IMG/M metagenome (GOLD analysis project Ga0209211, IMG submission 183992) | Groundwater microbial communities from Rifle, Colorado, USA - Groundwater A2 (SPAdes) (version 2) | ecosystem: Environmental > Aquatic > Deep subsurface > Groundwater | place: Rifle, Colorado...
TCTGCCCTCCACATAAATCTGCGAACCTTTCTTCAGATACTCCCCGACGATCTCCGCAAGCCGCTTATAGAACACCAGATTATGCCACTCGGTCTTTTCCTGTTTTTCACCGCTCTTATCCTTCCAGTTTTCCGAGGTTGCGATTGACACATTTGCGACCGCCTCACCGTTAGGCATGTACCTCACCTCAGGATCTTTGCCGAGGTGCCCGATCAAAATTACCTTATTCACCGACATGTCATGCTCCTTTCAGGTTTTATGTTCGTCCAAATCTCCCCACAGACAGGGTCAGGAAGGAGCCATCACGAGTTGTTCCACAGCCTCTTCGTCAAATCCATGCTTGTCCACCTTGAGGCAGGCCATGCGTTCCGCTGCAACCACCATCACTTCGCGTACTCCGGAGAGTTGAGCGAGTCGGAGGCGCAATTCTACCGCAGCTGCATCATCTATTTCCGGTAAATGATACAGCTTGGTGCGCACCGGCGCCGGGGGCCGCATGCCGAAGGCTATTATCAGCCACAGCAGCATCAGTACGGCATCGAACACAAACACGGCATCGCCGCCAACAAATTGCATCAGCGCACCGCCGATCAGTGAGCCGAAGAACGCGCCGAGAAATTGCACACTGCTGTAAACACCCATCGCCGTACCCCTGGCGGCCAGTGGCGCAATGATGCTGATCAGCGCGGGCAGCTTGGCTTCCAGCACATTGAATGCGGTAAAGAATACCAGCAGTGCCGCCGTCACGCCCCACAGGCTGTGTTGCATAAACAGCAGCATGATCAGCGAAATCGCCGCCAGCGTGATCGCCAGCAGAAACACCTGTTTCACCTTGCCCTTCTTTTCCGAGACCACGATGAGCGGCAGCATCAGCACGAAAGCCGCCAGCATCACTGGCAAATAAACCTTCCAGTGCTGCGACACCTCCAGACCATCTGCTTGCAACAGGAACGGCACGCGCATGAACACCGACATAAGAATCGCATGCACCGCGAAAATGCCGAAATCGAGGCGCAGCAAATCCTTGTTGCGCAGCACTTCGCCAAAGCGTTTCCTGCTTGCTTCGGTGTCACTATGGAAGCGCGTAATCGCCGGATCGGGAATCACGAAGCGCACCACCAGCAAAGCCAGCAAGGCCAGCACGCCGGTCAACGCAAAAATGCCGGGCACGCCGAGCAGGCCATCGAGCACCGGCGATAGAATCAGCGACAGCGAAAACGTGAAGCCGATGGTCATGCCGATCATCGCCATCGCCTTGGTGCGCACCTCTTCGCGCGTGAGGTCGGCGGTTAGCGCCATCACTGCGGCATTGATCGCGCCCGCGCCTTGGATGGCGCGGCCTGCGATGACCCAATAGATGTTATCCGCCGACGCGGCGATGAAGCTGCCTAGCGCGAACACCACCAGGCCGCCATAAATGACCGGCTTGCGCCCGTAGCGGTCGGACAGCCAGCCGGACGGGAGTTGCAGGATCGCCTGGGTTAGCCCGTAAGCGCCGAGCGCGATGCCCATCAGCAAATGGCTCTCGCCGCCGGGCAGATGTTCCGAATACACCGCGAAAATCGGCAGGATGATGAACAGCCCCAGCATGCGCAGGCCATAAATGCTTGCCAAACCAAAACTGGCGCGGCGCTCGGCCGAGGTCATGATATTTGAAACAGACATGAATGATTCTGGAAAGATGCAAAAAGTCGCGCATTTTAGCAGGTCATTACGCCTGCTGGCAGGTATATGAAAGTGTGCGAGTGTGTTTTCCACAAGTTACGCGGACAGAGCAATCGCATCAAATTTCCCTCAGTCCAATGCTAAGAGAGTTGCCCCTCCCTTGCGTGCGCAGCGTGCGGGGGATGGTTGGGGAGGGGGCGTATATTGGCTGGTGTGGCATAATTTTACAAATGGTACTTTAGGAAATTTCATCCCCCTAAGCCGGACGACCATTTCATTCGCAGGCATTCTTTGAATTTACGCATGGATACTTGTTTTACCGGCATTTCATTCCCCCGCCAAATTCGCGGGAGGATGCTCGGTATCCTAGGTTCATGCGCAACTAAGGCTTATTTTCTATGAACTCGTTGACCGGCAGCACTCATTTGATAAACTGTAATCAAATGTTTAACCGGGTTACCCTTTTACCATGTTCGATCATCAAGACATTTTTTCCCCCTTGAACGGAAAATTACCGTTGCCTGAGAAAATTGAGTTTGTTCATGGCTTGTTGAAGGGCCGCTTCGAGTTTATTGACCGGATTTCGGTGGCGATTTATGAACCCAAAACCGATTTGCTGAAAACCTTTGTACACAGCAGCGGCGGTGATAATCCATTGAGTTTGTATTCTGCCAGGCTGGCCGATTCGGTATCTTTACAGAAAATCCTGAAAATGGACCGCCCGCGCGTGGTAAACGATATGGACGTATTCAGCCGCGCACCGACAGAACATTCGCGGCGCATTGCCGCCCAGAAATACGGTTCGAGTTACACCATGCCGATGCTCCTCAACGGGGAGTTCTTCGGCTTTTTGTTTTTCAACTCTTATCGCAAATATGCTTTTAATGACGCGGTCTTGCATTATCTGGATATGGCGGGGCACATGCTGTCGCTTTTGGTAATCCACGAGATGGCATCCGTGCGGAATCTGCTGGCGACGGTCAAGACGACCGTAAATATGGTGCAACACCGTGATTTTGAAACCGGGGCGCACCTTGATCGGGTGTCCAATTATGCCCGCCTGATTGCCCAAAAAGTGGCCGATAAACACCAATTGAACGACGATCTCCTGGAGCATATTTTTCTGTTTTCACCGCTGCACGACATCGGGAAAATCGCCATTCCTGACAGTATCCTGCTCAAGCGAGCCAAGCTGACCGAAGCGGAGTTCGATACGATGAAAACCCATACCAGAAAAGGCGTCGAGATGATAAACAGGATGCTGGAAAATCTCGGACTGGATGATTTGCCTCATGCCGGATTATTGCGAAATATTGTGCTTCACCACCATGAGGCAATCGATGGCAGCGGATATGCCGGGCTGACGGATACGGAAATTCCCATTGAGGCGAAAATCGTTGCGGTGGCAGATGTGTTCGATGCGTTGACCAGCATTCGCCCCTACAAGGAAATATGGAGCAACGACGAGGCGTTCGAGTTTTTGCAATCTACGGTTGGCAGCAAATTTGATCGTGACTGCGTGGCCGCATTGATGAATTGCAGCGACGAGATAGAAGCCATTCAGAAGAAATTCAAAGAGACATAATTCCTTTCTAAATTAAAAGTGCATGTCGTAGGGTGCGTGGAACGCATCCATGCATTATTGTTGTTCCAAAATGGAATTGGAATAAGCCGGACAAGCCGGAACCCAAAATGGGAAATCGTTTTCCCGCAGGTTGGGTGTGCCATGTTTTGTGCAATCATGACCGGTTCAGTAGCCTGTTAAAGCCTTGTAAAAGGCACTGCCTATCTCTATCCACCAAAGCTATCTACTTCACCCCTAGCAGCTCCTTCAATTCATTGATGATGGCAGTCAGCTTGTTCTGGATGTCAATTTCATTGGAATGGGCTTTTATGATTTCCTCTACGCCATCCCTGACAATGGCGGACAGGAATCTTTCCTGTGATTCTGTCATCGCAGTGCTTATCATTGCCTTCTCTATCTTATCAATCAAGGCGGTGAACGCTATTCTTGTTTCCACAAGGCGTTGGCGTTGGGCAGAGTCAATTTCCTTCAGTGTTTCGGTGATGCGCAAGCCCGCGCGCTCAATGGCCTCGCCGCGTTGTTGAGACATTACCCTGATTCCCTGAACCCGTGCTTCCGTCCCTTCCGCCAGCATCGTCAGATGGTCGCGCAGACGGCCGCAGCGTTCGACATCTTCCAGCGGCATGTCGTGTACCAGCAGCGAGACATCAGGGTAGGTAATGCACAGCTTGGACTTAAATTGGGCAATACGCTCCATTTTCGCCATATGTTCGATAATGGATACCTCAAGAGGGCTTGCTTTGCCTTGATTGTTGATGGTTAGCGTTTCCTCCGGGGAGCGGATCTGGATGGCGCCTTGCAAGCCGTAGAGGGCTAGGCCTTGCAACACGGCTTCGGCTACGGTTTTGAAGTCATTGCAGGCATTAAACTTTTTCAGGGTTTCGAGCAGCCCCCCCATTTCACTAATACTGGTCATGGCGGTCATGGCGGTGCTGGAGGCATAATTTGCCATTTGCTGGAGAGCGGCGCGTTCCGATACCGCCTTGAGCAACTGCGCTACCTTGGTTTTCAGTTCCTGCGGGTCAAATGGCTTGACGATGTAGTCTTCGCCGCCGGCTTCATAACCCTTGAGGCGATTCTCAATTTCATCATGGGCAGAAACGAATATGACCGGAACATCCGCCATCGCGTCTGTTTTCTTAAAGCGCCGACAGGTTTCATAACCATCCATGCCCGGCATCTCCACATCGAGGATGACCAAGTCCGGGCGCTCTTTTTGTGCCTGAAACAACGCCTCCGCCCCGCCTTCAGCAGGAATGATGCGGTAGTTCTGGCTTAATGCTTCCGCAAACATCTCATGCATGAAGTCGTCGTCATCCACGACAAGAATACTGGCTTTCTCACTCATTTATTTATTCCTTTTATTTGATCTTTTAATATTCAGAATTGGTGTGGTTACCCAGCTTAAGCTGGCCCATTATCTATTTGATTCTTGATCTGTTCAAGCAATTGGCGTAGCCGGACTGCAATATCCCGAGCATGTTCCATATTCTCGTCATCTTTGCACTGCTCCAGCGCCTGACACAGGTCGGCAAACCCCAATGCGCCTACCACCCTGGCTGAGGATTTGAGGCGGTGCCCCGATGCTGCCAGTGCTGCCAAGTCATTGCGTTCCAGCGCAGTATCGATTACAGCCATGCCCTTTTGGGTTGACTCGAGAAACTTGATGGCAAACTTGCGTATCTTTGCCGGATCATCCCCCACGCTTTTTGCGAGCACTGCCAGATCAATAATCTGCGGGTCGCTTAATGTTGCCCCGGTAATTGGCGTATCGACGGGGGGAGAAGACGCTACGCTATTCCTGGCAATCCATTGCTGAGATCGCACCGGCAGCCACTTGGCGAGTATTGCATAAAGATGTTCCGGTTCAAATGGTTTGGAAATGAAATCATTCATACCGGCGGCAAGACATCTTTCCCGATCTTCCTTGCTGGCGTTGGCGGTCATGGCGATTATCTTCTTGTTCGGCAGAGAAGGGTTGGCGCGAATCCGCCGTGTGGTTTCGATCCCATCCATATCGGGCATCTGCATGTCCATCAGGATGCAATCGAAGTATTCCTGGCTCAGCAGATCCAACGCTTCATAGCCGTTGTTGGCGACGCATACCGTTGCTCCAACTCCCTCCAGAATTTCCGTGGCTACCTGTTGGTTGAACGCATTATCTTCAACCAGAAGAATGCGGGTGCCATCTATTGATCTTGACTCGAGAGGCCGTGTTGAGTTTTGTTCCGACATCATCTTGGCTTCTGGAAAGCTGTTGGGCAACGCTTGTTTGATGGCGTCAAGCAATATGGATGGCATGAATGGCTTTGCAAATACCCCCATAACACCGGCGTTTTCCGTATCCTTGAGTGTCAATTCAGTGCCATAAGCAGTCATCATAATCTTGGCTGGAGGCCGTGCCAGTTCGAGCTCACCCAAACGGCGCGAAGTCTCAATTCCATCCAGGCCCGGCATGCGCCAGTCAATAATAACGAGATCGTAGGGGTCTTCTTCCTTGTCCGCCGCCGCCACCATGACCAATCCCTGTTCGCCGGATTCAGCACCATCAGCGCGCAGCCCTATGTGGCCCAACATCTCGGTAATGATCTGGCGGGCATGGGGATGGTCGTCCACCGCCAGTATCCTGAGTTTGTGGGGATATAGCAAAGGCAATACCGGCTCAGCGATTCTGGCTTCACTCTTGCCGAGTCGAACTATGCACCAGAAGGTGCTGCCCTTGCCAGGCTCGCTTTCCACCCCGACAGTGCCACCCATCAACTCCGCCAACTGCTTGCTGATGGAAAGCCCCAGGCCTGTGCCGCCATATTTTCGCGTGATGGAGTTATCGGCCTGTTGGAAGGATTGGAACAGCTTGGCTTTCGCCTCTTCGTTCATGCCAATCCCGGTGTCCTGCACTTCAAAACGCACCAGCACATCATCTTTAGTCACTTCAATTTCTCTGGCCCGAATAACAATCTCGCCTTGTTGGGTAAATTTGACAGCGTTGCCGGCATAGTTGATCAGAATTTGACCCAGTCGCAAGGGATCACCGCGCAGATAAGGAGGTAGAGCGGGCGCAATGTCGAAGATGAACTCAATCCCTTTTTCCTCAGCCTTTTCGGCGAGCAGGTTGGAGACATTGTGCAGCATTTGCTTGAGTTCGAAATCAACGGCCTCAATTTCAAGTTTGCCCGCCTCGATCTTGGAAAAATCCAGAATATCGTTGATGACTCCTATCAGGTGTTTGCTGGAGTAGTGTATTTTATTCAGATAGTCCCGTTGCTTTGGGTTAAGGTTGGTCTTGAGTGCCAGATAGGCCATGCCGATGATGCCGTTTACCGGGGTGCGGATTTCATGGCTCATGTTGGAAAGGAAGTCGCTCTTGGCGCGGTTTGCAGTTTTTGCGGATTCTTCCGCTTGCTTGCGCTCGTTGATTTCAATTTCCAGCGCGGCAGTGCGCTCCTTGACCATCTCTTCGAGGCGGTCGCGGTATTCCATAAGCGCCTTCTCGGACTGTTTACGCTCTGTGATGTCGCTGAATATTGCAACATACTCGGTCGTTTCCCCCTGTTCGTTTTTTACGGCGGTGATGGTCAGCCACTCCGGATAAATCTGCCCATTCTTGCGCTTGTTCCACATCTCGCCCGTCCACGAACCGGTATTCAGCAATTGCTGCCACATCTTCGCGTAGAAGGCTTTATCCTGAAGCCCCGAACTCTGAATGCGCGGATTCTTACCCAATATCTCTTTCTGGGTATATCCGGTAATGTTCTGGAATGCTTGGTTGACACGGATAATATTGGCATGAGCATCGGTAATCACAATACCTTCATGCGTCTCAAAAGTTGCTGCCGCAACACGTAATTGCTCTTCCGCAAAATATTGTTCAGTGATGTCTTGCACCGTGCCTATCGAACGTAGCGGCACGCCATTGGTATCGTAAAAAAAATCGCCGCGCTCATTTACCCATTTCACCCGGCCATTGACAATCTGTATGCGATGCTTGATGTTGAAGGGTTCCCGTGTCTGAATGCATGCCAGGTATGCACGATCAACCATTTCTCTATCCTCAGGGTGAACGGTCGAAATAAAAGTCTGGTAAGAAATATTCTTTTGTGTGAGATCAATTTCAAATATGCGAAATACCTCCTCTGAGCAGGTGAGAGAGTTCGTCAATAAATTACGTTCCCAACTGCCTATATGCGCCAATTGCTGCGCCTCGTTGAGTATCTTTTCTGACTGCACAAGCCGATTGGTCATGAAGTTGAATGAAGCGGCCAGCTCTGATATTTCATCGCTTCCGGTCATGTCTACTTGAGCTTTGTAATTTCCTGCTGTGATGGCTTCTGCTACATTCGTGAGCTGGGTTATCGGCTTCACGAGATTCCTGGTCAAATAGATGATCACTATGGCAATAATCAAGCAAAACAGGAGAATTGCAAAAGTTAATCGTTGCTTAAGCAAGTTCAGTGGTGCGAAGGCTTCATTTTGGTCAATGTGAGCCATGATGCAAGCCGATCCGAATTCCGGAATAAAACGAAATCCATGAACGACCGCAGTGTCCCGATAATCCAGATCAAGCACTTCACGATTTTGCTTGTTTAGGCAAGATTGCATGGGATGTGCAGAAATGGGAAGGCTGTGGCCTTGTGTGGAAGCATATCTGGGGCTGGTGACGAAATAACCTTCGCCATCCGCAAGAAAGGTCTCCCCTGTAACCCCAAGGTCTGCTGGTGGTGGAGTAAAAACGGGTCCAAGCGCCGATGATGGATAGGTGATTGACAGCTGGAATCCAGTAAATTCATCTGCTGCTGAAACAAAATACGCGTGATTGCTTTTGGGGCCAGTACTGGAAAATTTGGCCAGTTGTCCGGCTTGAAACGTAACGGGTTCTTCATTCTGGATCGCGGAAGTTCCGATGGTTAGGCTATCGCCCCCTCCTTTTCTTTGTAGGTTCGCACCTATGGCTCCTTCCGCAGCCAAATATGCCTTAATTAAATTTGTAGCACAAACCTGATCGAATTTGGCGGTGCCGCCGCCACATTGTTCACCCAAGTCCGAAAGGGTATTTTGCGCCCTGCTATTGGCACGAGTCAAAACCATGACTAACTGATCATGCTTTACATCGGCAATACGACCCACGTCTGATATTCGATCCGACCTGATGTAATCAGACATCATGTTATAAGCCAACCAGCCAATTGTGATGGTCGGCAAAAGAACAATCAACAACAGCACAATTATGAGGCGTGTTTTAAGTGAGTTAAATCTGATTCTCATGGTCAATCGGTTTCGCTGTGGAAGATTGTGGGCGTAGCGCATCAGTCGCTTTGCGATACAACTTATCTGAGCTGTTTCCTGAAAAGGTACAGCACAAACGGTAAAAGAACGAGTCCGAGGCCAACACTAAAAACAAGGTGTATCTCATTCCATGATGCAAAAGGCTCCAAGATCATCGTGTTAGTACGTGTGGGGGAATAAAAAACTTGAACTGTACTACCGCGCGGGTATCTGGCGACAACCTCCTGGCATTGGGATTTTCCCTTGCCAAGCCAAAACTCACCGTATCGTACCCTCGTAATGACGAACGGCTCCCCAGTATCGTAAAATGCCCCGCGAATCACATAAGACCAATAATTCCCCCGCCGCTTACTGAAGACTTCGGAAGCTGAAGAGTGGGTAATGACACCCGGACGGGAAGGCCATGTCTGCGCATCCGCCATCTTGCTCATTTCGACTGGAGCGAAAACAATGGCTATCAGCCCGACAAAAAATCCGAGGAGTATCAAAATGCCGATAATTTGCCCGAGGATTTTTTTGAGCCTGATCAATTCGCTGACTTAGTCCGTAAAATAAAGCAATTTTTTCGAGAAGTGCGGTATTACTTCTTCCTCGGCATCTCGGCGATTTCATAAGAATAAACTCGCCAGCCATCTGTATTTTTGCACATTTCTACGGTGTGCAAACTTTGGATACAGTTTGTGCAACGTGTGCCCATGCATCCGGGTTGTTTTCGACAAATACTGCCTTTAACTTCAAGCGCGGATGAATTTTCAGAAGCCTTTTCCGCTACCACCTCAAACTTGGTTCCGACAACTGGGCCAGCAATCTCCTCCATTAGTTGGGCGCCCGTTACGACTGACTTGTCCTTTAGCGCACCCAGCCCTGCTTCCTTCCGTGCCTCGTTTGCCATATCCATGGCTCCAGTCCCCATCTTGAACGGCGACAGGTTTCTGGTCAGTTTGCGTTCTTCAGCTTCAACTGTAGATAATCCCTGATTCCGCGCAAGTGACTTGGCCTCATCAAAGCGGTAGTAGGTCAGGGCGTCGGCAAAGCGTGTATAGGTTATGGCAGTTTCAGAGGGGCCAAGATATTGTTTGAAGTACTTGTTGTAACCGCACTATCCAATCGCTGCCAGGATGCACAAAAATATAAGTTTTTTCATGTTCTTTCCAGTTGGAGGTACTCTGATTTTATTGGCGTTAAAGGGCAGAAATCCCAGTTTTTAAGATATCCCTCACATCCACCGAGCGGTTTCTGATTCAAGTATCAGATATCTATCCGAGCTCGCTATTTCCGTAGCTGGCATTTTATCATCAAGTGGAAACCCGGGATGTTTTTAACCGCGATCCTGGCCATCCGCAGTTGGCATGTTTCCGCCGGTCGATGTTTCCAAAAACAGGCGGTCAGCAATTCTTTGAGAATTTTGGTTGTGGTAGCATGGAAATTAAGGGGAGCATGATTTCTGCACTGATAGAAATCTGAAGCTGGCAACAAATAAAAGCAGAACCGACATGACACAGAAACAAACCCGCAAATGGGAGGCGCGCTTTCCTGACCTGAATACACCATGGACGCACTGGCAGATCGACGGCGATGGCCAGACGCTGGGAGTATTTACGGCACAGGAATTGGGTCGTGCGCTGCGCACCGTAAAGGAAAATTACACTCTCTTTGCGCTCATCCACGCGCAACCGGCACGGGTTGGCGACGGCGGCACAGTGCTGTTGCATCCGCGTCGCGACATCATCGTCGACCGTGCCGAAGAAGCTGCGCTGGTCGCCAAACAAGTCGAGGCGGAAGGGCAGATAAAAAAGGAAGTCGAAGCACTCTCCCGTCATTGGTGGGGGCGCGCCTACCAAAGGATTATGAACTCCCCGCCTGAGGAAGATGCTGGAAGCGCTCAATTGAACGCTGCAACACCCAAACAGCCGGGGCTGGTTCCCGACGGCAACATTAGCCCCCGGCTGCATCGTGACCTGAACGGCATGTTGCGTATCCTGATAGGTATTCTGACCATAGCTTTTCTTTTGTTGATCCAGGTGATGACCGTGGAGGCCTACTCGCCTGTCACCCGCTTTATCTTTATGTTGGTGAGCGCATTTCTGGGGGGGCGAGTGATCTGGGTGCTGTTGCCAAGATTTATGCGCAACACTTGCCGTGCCCGCTGTCCGGCTTGCGGCAAAACCATGGATTATGGCTACAAATCCTGGCCGGTTGCTGAAGGTTACTCTGAGCCAGATGTTGAGCAAGGCTCTTCTTACCTCGAATATCGCTGCCGCGCGTGTGGGGCCACTCATACTTGCAACATTCTGAAGAAAATGTTCCCCTACGACCATCAAATCACGAATTTTTGGGTTTCCGTGATTTTCTTTTTCTTCCTCTGCGAAGTTATTTACGTGACCGTTTTTGGGCTTCCCTGATTTCTCTGCGAATTTTGAGCACAACTCCTTCACAAATTCTGGTACTAAAAAGGCTGTAGCTCATCTGATTGCGCCAATTTTATTTGGCTTGATATAGCATTTCATCGGCCAGCTTAAGCAAATCAGTTTGTGGCATCTCTAACAATCGACGTGATGCATGCCAGAGCGTGAGCCTTTTTCTACCACTATCATAAGTTTTGATCCAATCAACTATTTGAATTGAAATGCACCCAGCCCCCTCGTGGCAAGTAATGACAAATGCCATGAAACCCTGTTAAAGTGCCGTCGGCAGAACCAGTTATGGTTAAGCAGCAACTTTTCATTCACAGGTGAACACGATGAGCACTCCGAAAAAAGTTACTTACAAGCCCTTCCGCCGTTCCGACCAGAATTCAATCGAACACTCGTTGACCAACCACCTGATGTACACGGTGGGCAAATCTGTCAAAGCTGCCACCGGGCATGATTGGTACGACACCGCCGCACACACCGTGCGCGACCACCTTATCGAGCGCTGGACACATACGGTGGACAACAACCTCGAACAAGACCCCAAACGGATTTATTATCTTTCGATGGAATTCCTGATCGGCCGCACACTGTCGAATGCCGCGCTTAATTTGGGAATCGAGCCATCACTTCACGCCGGACTGCTTGCGCTGGGCCAGGAGATGGAAAATATCGAAGAAATGGAAACCGATGCCGCGCTTGGCAATGGCGGCCTGGGACGCCTCGCTGCCTGCTTTCTCGATTCCATGGCGACCATGGACTTGCCCGGTATGGGTTATGGCATCCGTTATGAGTACGGCATGTTCAATCAACGCATCGAAGATGGCCAGCAGGTGGAGCATCCCGATAACTGGCTGCGTTATGGCAACCCGTGGGAGTTTCAGCGTCCCGAGCGCTTGTACCAGATCAGATTCTACGGCCATATAGTCAAATTCACGGATGCGCAAGGCAAGGTTGAACACCGTTGGGTGGACAGCGAAACGGTGATGGCGATGGCCTACGATTTTCCGGTTCCCGGCTTTAATACGGAGACCGTCAATAACCTGCGTTTGTGGGCGGCCAAGTCCACTCGCGAATTTGATCTTAGTTCTTTCAATGCCGGAGACTATGTCGGCGCGGTGGTAAAAAAAGATATTACCGAAAACCTGTCCAAGGTGCTTTACCCGGACGACAGCTCGTTAATGGGCAGGGAGCTGCGTCTCAAGCAGGAATATTTTTTTGTTTCCGCATCTGTCCAGGACATCCTGACCCGCTTTTTATCCAGGCATAGCGATTTGAATTTATTGCCGGAAAAAGTCGCCATTCAACTTAATGATACTCACCCGGCTGTCGCCGTGGCGGAGATGATGCATCAGTTGCTCGATAAGCATCTACTCGAATGGGATAATGCCTGGCGGTTGGTAACGGGCATATTCGCCTACACCAACCATACCCTGATGCAGGAGGCATTGGAGGCTTGGCCGGTGGAAATGTTTGAACGGGTATTGCCGAGGCATCTGGAAATCATCTACGAGATCAACCACCGTTTTCTCGCGCAAGTGAACCATTGCTTCCCCGGCGATAGCGAATTGCTAAAGCGCGTTTCCATCATCGACGAGGAGCATGGCCGACGCGTGCGCATGGCGCATTTGGCGGTGGTCGGCAGCCATACCGTGAACGGCGTTGCCGCAATCCACAGCGAGCTGTTGAGAACCGTGCTGTTCCTCGATTTCCAGCGCATTTTCCCCGGTAAATTCATCAACGTCACCAACGGCATTACGCCGCGCCGCTGGTTGAACCAGTGCAATCCGCGCTTGACCGAATTGATCGCTTCGCGCATCGGCACCGGCTTCGTGCGTGATCTCTCTGAACTTAAAAAGTTGGCCGTCTTTGCCGGAGATGCAGAATTCCGCAAGGAGTTCCGCGCCGTCAAACAGGCCAATAAACTTTACGTTGCCGAACATATCGAGCAAGTGACCGGCATTCGCGTTGCCCCTGATTCGCTGTTCGACATTCAGGCCAAGCGCATCCACGAGTACAAACGCCAGTTGCTCAACGTGCTGCACGTCATCACCCTGTATAACCGCATCCGCTCCGGGCAAACCAAGGGCATCGCGCCGCGCACCGTGATTTTCGGCGGCAAGGCCGCACCCGGTTACCGGACGGCCAAACTGATTATCCGCCTCATCAACGACGTGGCCGGTATCGTCAACAACGACCCGGCGGTCGGCAACTTGCTCAAGGTGGTGTTCTACCCCAACTACGATGTTTCAACGGCAGAAAAAATCTTCCCGGCCAGCGAACTTTCCGAGCAGATTTCCACTGCGGGTACCGAGGCTTCCGGTACCGGCAACATGAAAATGGCGCTCAACGGCGCGCTGACCATCGGTACGCTGGACGGCGCCAACATCGAGATATGCGAAGAGGTGGGCGATGAGAATATTTTCATTTTCGGCCTGACCACGCCGGAAGTAGCCGACCTGCGCGCGCGCGGCTACAACCCGTGGGATTACTACAACGGCAACGCGGAACTGCGCCAGGCACTGGATATGATCGGCAATGGCTTTTTCTCGGTGGAAGAATCTGATCGTTACCGTTCTCTGTTCGATAATCTGACGAAGAATGGCGACCACTACTTGCTGCTGGCCGACTATGCCAGCTACATTGAAGCTCAGGACAGGGTGAGCGCACTCTATCAGGATCAAGAGGAATGGACGCGCCGCGCCATCCTCAATGTGGCCAATATGGGCAAGTTTTCCAGCGACCGCACTATTCAAGAATATGCCGACAAGGTGTGGGGTGTGAAGCCCGTATCGCCTACATGTCCACTGTAAATGCTATCTTATGAGCTTATCCGGCGTACCAAATCAGCAGGATAGTACGGGGGGCGGGGATAAGCGCGTCAATGCGCACTTGCGCGTGGTTTTCGAGACCGCCTGCCAGATAACGGCGCCATTTTTCGAACCCGGGCTGGGGTGGGGCGGCAAGCCTCTGACACTTTATGCGCGCCAGACTTTGCATGAGAAGTATCCTGATCTGACGCAACAGGATGTCGCGCTCTTGTTTGCTGCGGTGCAGCGCTTTCATAGGGGTAGCCCCAATAAATAGCCGGGTGCGTTTCATGCACCAAGCGATACGCCATTTCCACAAGTGCTGCGGCCAACTGGTGTGCTTGCTCACATTGCTGGTGCCTGTTGCGACGAGTGCCACAGAATTTTCCCTGAGTATTGCCGACATCGTTGCACCGGATTTTTCCGCGCGCGGCATCACGCTGTTGTTGTCGGAGAGCGGCTCGGCGGATTTGCGCATCGCCGAGTTGCATGTGCAGCAGCGCGGCCTGCGCAACCTGCATATCCGTTGCGCGAGCTTCGCGCTTTCCACGGCAAGTATGAGCTGTCATGGCGGTAGCCTGGCGCAATTGCCGGGCATGATTGTGGAATTCGATTACCGCTTCGACACGGCTAGCTGGCAAGTCTCGGCGCAGTTGCATAATGCGCCGGGCAAACAACTCGCAACTTTTCTTCCAACAGCCATGCCGTTGCCCACCCAAGGCGTGTTGGGCGGCACATTGAGGGTAAGCGGCAACACGTCCGGTGTAGCCGCTTTTGACGCCGATGTGCAGTTGACTGATGTGGGGTTCAGCGACGCAAGCGGTTTGCATGCGGCGGAAAAATTGCATGGGACAATCAAGCTCGTAGCCGCGCGCAAGGCTGCCATTTGGATCTGGCAAGGCGACATCGCGTGGCAATCCGGCGAGCTGTTCTGGCAGCCGCTGTACCTGCGCGGGGGGCATAGAATCAGCGCATCCGGCAGTCTCGATGGCGCTCGCTTCAAAGTTGAACAGGCCATAGCCGATTTGCCGGAGGTCGGGCATGTGCAATTTAACGCACTCTGGGATATGAAGCAAAGTGCGTTAGTGGAGTGCGCGGCGCGCGGCAACAACCTCGCGCTGGAAAAACTGTTCTCCGATTATGCCAAACCGTTTTTGGACAAAGGCGCGCTGGCTGAATCGCACTTATACGGCCATACCGATGTGGATTGGCAATATCGCGACGGCGCTACGCAATCGCTACGCCTGACTTTGCGCGATGCGGGCATCGCCGATGCGGAGCAGCGTTTTGCGCTGCTTGGCGTGAACAGCGAAATTATTTGGCAGACGGATGCGCCGCGCATCGCGAATATCGCTTTTGCGGGGGGTGCACTGCTCGGTATGCCGTTGGGCAGCGGGCGGTGGGCGGTACAGATGCGCGGCATGGAATTCGGCGTAGCGCAGGGCGTTTTGCCGGTACTGGACGGAAAACTCGAACTACGCGACTTCAGGCTGCACCGCGAAGATGCCTCATGGCATTGGCAATTCACCGCCTCGCTTAGCCAAATTTCAATGGAGCAATTCAGCCGGGCGGCAGGCTGGCCGAAGATGCTCGGCACCCTGGCGGGGAGCATTCCCATGGCCAGCTACGACGGACATGAAATCAAGGTGGATGGTGCGCTGCTGTTTCATGTGTTCGACGGCACGGTGGCAGCGACGCGGCTTAAGTTGGTCGACCCGTTCGGGCGTGCGCCGCGCCTGTCCGGCAACCTGAGTATGCGCGATCTCGATCTTGATTGGCTGACGCGCACTTTCTCGTTTGGCAACATGCAGGGGCGCATCGACGCGGACGTGAACAACCTGGAGTTGCAGAATTGGCAGCCGACGCGCTTCGATGCGCGCGTATTTAGCAGCACCGGAAACTATCCCAGAAAGATCAGCCAAAAAGCGGTACAGAACATTTCCGCGCTGGGCGGGGCGGGTGCGGCGGCAGCCATCCAACGCAGCTATCTGCGCTTCTTCGAGAATTTCGGCTATGACCGCATCGGCTGGAGCTGCGTGCTGTGTAACGGCGTATGCGCGATGGGCGGTGTGGATGACGGTAACGGCGGCGCCTACGCCATCGTCAAGGGTGGCGGCATTCCGGCAATCACCGTGATGGGCTACAATCGCGACGTCGGATGGAATGAGTTGATCACGCGCCTGAAGCGCGTGACGCAGGGTAATGTGCAGGCTGTGGTTAAATGAAAGGAATTGTGATGAAAAAAATCTGGGTGGCTTTGCCGCTGGCAACATTCGCTTTGAGCGCCTGTGTGACGATCAATATTTATTTTCCCGCTGCAGCTGCCGAAAAAGCGGCGGACAAGATCATCGAGGAAGTCTGGCAAACTCAGAAGCCAGCGCACCCAGCATCCAGTCAGGCACAGCCTGCTGCAAAGGAGACAAAATGAAATCCATGATTAAATTCTTTATTGCATTAATTGCGTTGACTGCCGCACTGAACGTATTTGCCGCCGCCGATCTCGAAGTTAACACACCGGGTATAAACGCCATCAAACAGAGCATGCAGGCGCGCCATGCGCAGCTTGCCACCCACTATGCCAGCGGCGCGGTGGGGCTGACGGCAGATGGCATGGTTGCGCTGCGCGATGCCAGCGCCGTGCCGCTGGTACAACGCCAGGCGGTGAACGCGCTGGTGGCCGCCGAGAACAATGACCGCAATGCGCTGTATGCCGAAATCGCCAACGCCAACGGCCATCCCGAATGGCAGGCGGAAATCCGCAGCACCTTCGCGCAACGCTGGATACAGCGCGCCCAGCCGGGCTGGTGGGTGCAGAGCGGCGGTGCATGGAAACAGAAGTAATCTCCCTCTCCCGGCGCAGATGCGCCACCCTCTCCCGCTTGCGGGAGAGGGGCTGGGGGAGAGGGTTCTTCAATCGAATCTGTGACACGGAATGAATCCCACCCTAGTTTTCGACATCGAAACCATTCCCGATATCGCCGGGTTGCGCGCGCTGCATGAATTGGATGCTGGCGTCGGCGACGCGGAAGTCGCGGAGATGGCTTTCCAGTTGCGCCGCCAGAAAACCGGCAGCGATTTCCTGCCGCACCACTTGCATCGTGTCGCGGCGATTTCCTGCGTGCTGCGTGAGGGTGGCAGCTTTAAAGTCTGGTCGCTGGGCGAGCCGGGCGAGGATGAAGCCAGCATCATCAAGCGTTTCTTTGACGGTATCGATAAATATACGCCGCAGCTGGTGAGCTGGAATGGTGGTGGTTTCGACCTGCCGGTGCTGCACTACCGCGGCCTGATCCACGGCGTGCAGTGTTCCCGCTATTGGGACATGGGCGAGGATGACCGTGAGTTCAAGTGGAATAACTATATCAGCCGCTATCACACACGCCACATCGATTTGATGGATTTGCTGGCGATGTACACCGGGCGCGCCAATGCACCGCTCGACGAGCTGGCAAAACTCATCGGTTTTCCCGGTAAGCTGGGTATGGACGGCAGTAAGGTGTGGGAGGCATACCGGCAGGGCAAGCTCGCCGAGATACGCAATTACTGCGAGACCGACGTGGTGAATACTTGGCTGGTGTTTGCGCGCTTCCAGATGATGCGCGGGCAATTCACCAGAGCGCGCTACCAGCAGGAATGCGAACTGGTGCGCGCCGAACTGGGCAAGTTGGATCAACCGCATTGGCGCGAGTTTTTGGCTGCATGGCCCGAGCAAAAAATATAATCGTGTTGAATGTGGGGGCGCGATTAACCAACCACTTATCCATCGTTTTTTGATGGGTTATTGGAATGGCTATGCAACGCTATCGCGCCCTTTTTCTGATGATTGTATAAATCAGGGCGCGATGAATCGCGCCCCTACAGAAGCGGAATTGAATAAATGACAACAGAAAACAGAGTAACGATTGAGTCGCTTGACCAGGAAGGGCGCGGTGTTGCGCACTTCGAAGGTAAGGTGATTTTCATCGAGGGTGCGCTGATCGGCGAGGTGGTCAGCTACAGCTCATACCGCAAAAAACCTTCTTTTGAACTGGCGCAAGCCACACAAATACACAAGCTGTCATCGATGCGTGTACAGCCGAAATGTGCGCATTTCGGCATTTGTGGCGGGTGTTCAATGCAGCATCTGGAGGCCAGCGCGCAGGTTGCTGTGAAGCAACGCATCCTCGAAGACAGCCTGTGGCATATTGGCAAGGTCAAGGCGGAAACCATCCTGCCACCGATCCACGGGCAGGCATGGGGTTATCGCGAGCGTGCGCGCCTCTCGGTGAAGCATGTCATCAAAAAAGGCAAGACGCTGGTGGGTTTTCATGAGAAGCGCAGCAGCTTTGTCGCCGACATGCAGCACTGCGAAATCCTCGCGCCGAAAATTGCCGGGCTGATTCCGCTGCTGGCGGGGCTGATCGAGGGATTGTCCATTCGCGAGAAGCTGCCACAGATAGAAGTCGCGGCGGGCGAACATGTCGATGCGCTGGTGCTGCGCGTGATGGAGCCTCCATCGGCGAGCGACGAGGCCGCGTTGCGGGCCTTTGCCGACCTGCACGAAATTCAATTCTGGCTGCAATCCAAGGGGCCAGACACTGTTGTACCGTTCCACCCTCTGGCGGCTTCGCCGCTCACCTATACCTTGCCCGAGTTCGGCATTGAAATGCCGTTTGCGCCGGTCGAATTTACCCAGGTGAACAGCGTCATGAATCGCGTGATGGTCGGTCGTGCGCTATGCCTGCTCGACCCCAAGCCCGGCGAACGCATCGCGGATTTTTTCTGCGGCCTGGGCAATTTTACCCTGCCCATCGCGCGCAGCGGCGCACAAGTGCTGGGCATCGAAGGCAGCGCCGCTCTGGTGAAGCGCGCAACGCAAAATGCCGCGCATAACGGCCTCGATAAAGACTCCCTCTCCCTTCGGGGGAGGGGTGGGGTGGGGGTTGAATTTCGTGCAATGAACCTGTTCGAGATAACAGAAGAAGCTTTTGCCAGGCTTGGGTTATTCGACAAGTTACTGATCGACCCGCCGCGTGACGGTGCGGTGGAGTTGGTCAAGGCCATTACTCCGAAAACCGCGCCGCAACGCATCGTGTATGTGAGCTGCAACCCCGCTACGCTGGCGCGCGATGCGCAGGTGCTGGTACAGGCTCAGGGCTACAAGCTGAAGGCGGCGGGTGTGATGAATATGTTTCCGCACACCTCACATGTGGAGTCCATCGCCTTATTCGAGAAAATGTAACCCCATTTGTCTTTCAAAACGGCAATAACTTAGGCGGGGTGCATGGAATGCACTCTCTGCGATATTGCACTATCGATGGGAAAGTGGAATAAGGGGTATGCCGCAGGGCGCTCATCACCTTGCGGGTTTGTCATCCGGTTTTTCGCGGTCGGTAAACGGTATGCCACCTTGTTGTTTGCCCATGTCGCGTTTGAATTGCTCGCGTTCTTCCGGTGACATTTTCTCGAAGCGTTCATGCATCTCCTTGCGCCGCGCTTCACGTTCTTCATGAGGCATACTGTGCCAATGCTCCTTCATCTTCTTGCGCATCTCCTTACGCTCTTCCAGAGGCATTTTTTCAAAGCGCTCATGCATTTTCTTGCGGCGTTCAGCGCGCTGTTCGGGTGTCATGCTGTCCCATTCCTTACGTTTTTCTGCGCGATGTTTGGCGCGCTCTTCCGGTGACATGTTTTTGAAATCCTGGTGCATTTTTTCGCGCATGGCCTTGCGTTCTTCGGGAGGCATCTTTTCCAGATAATCACGCATGGCCTTGCGGCGCTCGGCAAGCTGTTCCGGCGTCATCTTGCGCATTTCTTCGTGCATTGCCTCGTGTTCCCTGGCGCGCTGTTCAGAATTCATGGATTTCATGCGCTCCATGCGCTGCAGGTGATCCGGCATGGCGGGGACTGCGGCTGTGTCGGTGGCCAGTGCGTTGAAGCTGAACGACGCGACGATGCCTGCGGCGATTAAGGTTTTTAAAATGGCAGCCATGATTTTCTCCTTACTGTATTCCGCAATGGGCGTTGATGCATAATGCGATTGAACTGTAAGCCAAGTATTTATGCCAGTGCCTGATTTGTAAAAGTTTGTTTCAGCCTTGCGGTTAAGCGATAATTCTTTACAGTTCAAAAGGCCATTCGTTCTATCATGTTGCCATGACTACTAACCCACAACGCATACTAATTATCGACGACGATACGCGCCTGCGCGAGTTGCTGCTGCGCTATCTCGGCGAGCAGGGCTATGCGGTCAAGGCGGTGGCGGACGGCGGCGCACTGGACAAGGCCTTAACGCTGAACCGCTATCATTTGCTGGTACTCGACCTGATGCTGCCCGGAGAAGACGGGCTGGCGATTTTACGCCGGTTGCGCGGCGCGGGCGAAACCGTGCCGGTAATTCTGCTCACCGCCAAGGGCGACGAGATCGATCGCATCGTCGGGCTGGAGATGGGCGCGGACGATTACCTGCCCAAACCATTCAATCCGCGCGAGCTGGTGGCGCGCATCAACGCGGTGCTGCGGCGCAAGGGATCGCTGCCGGCAGGCGCGCCCGATGCCGAAGAGAAGGTCATAGCCTTCGGCGATTGCGAGCTGAATCTTGCCACACGTGTGCTGACCAAATCTGGTGCGCCGGTTTCCCTGACCACAGGGGAATTCGCGCTGCTTAAAGCCATGTTGACCCATCCGCGCCATCCGCTGTCGCGCGACAAGCTGATGGAGTTGGCGCGCGGACGCGATCATGAACCGTTCGACCGCGCCATCGACGTGCAGGTGTCGCGGTTGCGCAAACTGATCGAAGCCGACCCCGCCAAGCCGCGCTTCATCCAGACGGTGTGGGGGCATGGCTATGTGTTTGTTCCGGACGGAGAAGCCAAGCCTTGATTAACCTGCCGAGAACCTTGCTGGCGCGGTCCTTCCTGCTGATGGTCGTATTGATCGTAATGTCGCTCACTGCTTCCGTGGCGGTCTTCCGCCATGTTGAGCAGGAGCCGCACACCCGGCAGATGGCGCAACTGGTGGTGTCGGTGGTCAATCTTACGCGTGCCGCAGTGCTGTCCGCCGCACCGGAATGGCGCAGTGCGTTGCTGTCCGAATTGGCCGAGTCAGAAGGGCTACGTGTGCAGATGGCGGAACCCGGCGATACGCTCGAAGCTTTGCCCGATCACCCCCCCGAGTTGCGCATGATGGAGGAAAAAGTACGCGACAGTTTGGGTGGCAATACGCGTTTTGCGGCGCAGCATAACGGTGTGGAAGCACTGTGGGTGAGCTTCTTCATCGGTAATCAGGAATTCTGGGTGGCGCTGCCCAGAGAGCGTGTCGAACATCCGGTATCGCAGGTATTGCTGATAGGGGGCAGCGTGGTGCTGGCGCTGGCACTGCTCGGCGCATACTTCATTGCGCGCCAAGTGGCTAGCCCTTTGAAGCGGCTTGCGCAGGCGGCGCAACAGGTCGGGCAGGGCGCAACACCGCAGCAGTTGCCGGAAAACGGCGCGCAGGAAATTGCCACAGTGTCGCGCGCCTTCAACCAGATGTCCGCCGACCTCGCCGCCAACGAGCGCGAGCGTGCTTTGGTGCTGGCCGGTATCTCGCATGACTTGCGCACCCCGCTGGCGCGTGTGCGCCTCGCTGCCGAATTGAGCGCGGATGAATCGCTACGCGACGGGCTGGCTGCCGACGTGGAGCAGATGGATGCGGTGATCCGACAATTCCTTGACTATGCGCGCCTCGATGAGAGCGAGGCTACCGTTGCGACTGACGTGCAGGCGCTGGCGCAGGAGGTGGCGCAGCAATTCACGGCGCAGGCCAAGTCGCTCACACTCGATTTGTCGTTGCTGCCGCCGCTTGCCGTACGCCCCTTGCTGTTGAAGCGCGCGCTCTCCAACCTGCTGGATAACGCCGTCAAATACGGCGGCGGTGAGATCACCGTGAGGCTCTGGCAGGATGGCAATAATGTCCTACTTGCGGTTGAGGATCGCGGCGCGGGTATTCCCGCCGCACAACGCGAAGCTGCGAAACGGCCGTTCATGCGGCTGGAAAACGCGCGTAGCGACGTGACCGGGTCAGGCTTGGGGCTGGCGATTGTCGAACGGGCCGCACGGCTGCATGGCGGCGAGCTTTATCTGGAAGACCGTGCCGGAGGCGGCCTGGCGGCCAAACTGGTATTGTCGGCAAATTTGACTGCAAGATTGAAATAACCATATTGAAGTGGCATGAGCTTGTATTTCCCGTGTTTTTGGTAGGTGAACCGCACGCTTTGCGGTTTTGATTTTAAGCGTAGCGTGCCAGCTTTGTTTTTCTGCGCCGTAATACCCGGTGACCTTGCCACGGGGATAGACGCAGTGCGTGCGGAACAATTTATTTCTCATAAGGTGTCATCATGTTCTTGTAGCGGTATTCCTTGCATTCTTTTCCCCTCTTTTGGAATTCGAAATGCAACCTCCGATGTTCCGTCCAAAAATGCCTTGACCTGCACCAAGGTCTGTAGTTTTGCTTCTTCCATGTTGATCATCTGCCTCTCATAATGACCGACCCTGCAAATCAAGTTCAGACTCATTTCATATTGGAAGAGGCTGTTCATTGCCCGAGAGAATGAAAAAATGGTAGCATGAAAAGATATGTTTTTTGGCTCAAAAATAAATGGAATCACGAAATGGAATCACGCTTGCGGTCATTCCATGATGTTTGCGGCAGCAATCCCCACGTTCTGTTTGATGTTTCGCCAGAAGCAGAGTAGCGTGTGCGACGCGTATCAATCAAGGTTGAAGCAAAATTCAAACTTTCGACGTATCCAAGTAAACGATTTAATAAATTGCAGAACGCTTTAATAAATTAAGAGATGGCAAATGTGAAATCCGGAAGAAACGACCCATGCCCTTGCGGTAGCGGGAAAAAATACAAGCGTTGTCACGGTATGCTGGAAGCACACCCCGGGCTTCAACCTCAAGCCGCTGCACATAGGTCGCCCAGCCAACAAGAAATCGGCACCTTGATGTCGCTCTTTGAACGGCAGCGTTATAGTGAAGCCGAGCTTCTGGCGAAGTCGATGGTGGCAAGCTATCCACACTATGGATTTATCTGGAAGGTGCTGGGCGTGGTGCTCAAGCAGATGGGGCGTAATGCCGATGCTCTGGTTTCCATGCAAAAAGCAGTAGCGTTGACGCCAAATGATCCTGATGCAAGCAATATTCTTGGCGTCATCCTTCATGACATGAAACGGCTAGATGAAGCGGAAGCCAGCTACCGGCGGGCACTGAAAGCCAAGCCTGATCATGTGGAAGCGCACAGCAATCTGGGTAACATTCTCAAGGATATGGGCCGGCTAGCCGAGGCCGAGACCAATTACCGGCGCGCGCTACAGATGAGGCCGGATTATGCCGTAGCGCATTACAACCTTGGTATTGTCCTCAAAGATTTGGGGCGGCTGGACGAAGCCGAAGCCAGTTACCTGCGTGCGCTGCAGATCACGCCAAATGACGCAGAGGTGCTTAACAATCTGGGCATCACCCTTCAGGGCATGAATCGGCTGGACGAGGCTGAGGCCAGTTATCGGCGTGCGCTGCAGATCAAGCCGAATGACGCAGAAGTGCACCGCAACTTGGGCATTACACTTAAAAATATGGGGCGGCTGGACGATGCGTTGGACAGCTACAGGTTGTCTCTCAAGGATAATGACTGGAAAGCGGCAATACACCGCCTGACCACACCCCTGGTATTGACCACCGGCCTGGTGCTGGATTCACAGTGCGCTACAGGCTTCGCGGAAACCCGCCAGCAAGCAGCCGGCATGGATAAGCAAGTAATATCTCAACCTGCACCAGCTTTGCAGGAGGTGGTGCAATCCGAACCGACAAGCGTAAAAAAACTCCGCATTATCCTGATCTACCCACCGCCGTGGCAGATACCTTCTCCGGGAGAACTCGTGCCGGGAATGCCTTTCGGCCCGCCCAGAGACAGTAATGATCACAATCTGAACGACGGAGATTTTCAGACCATTACCTACGGTTTGCTGACGATTGCCGCCCAGGCAAAGCGCGCCGGGCATGAGGTCAGTATCTACAACCTTGCTATCCGTCCCTGGAGGGATATCGTGGCGCTGATTGCCAAAACCGAAGCGGATATCTATGGAATCTCCGCTTTCACCGCCAACCGGCGTGGCATGGGCGCAGTCGCCGCGCTGATCCGGCAGCATCACCAGCAAGCCCACATCACCGTCGGAGGCCCATTTGTCACGGCTCTGCCGCAGGAGACTTTGCGATATTATCGGGACATTGACACTGCGGTGATCGGCGAAGGCGAGGAAACATTCATGGAGCTGCTTGAGTGTGTGGCCGCAGGCAGACCAACGACTGGTATCCCCGGCACCGCATGGAGGAATGGCGAGAAAGTAGCCTATGGGCCAGCGCGCCCACGCATCAAGGATCTTGATGCCTTGGCATCGCCATTCGACTATTTTTCAAGCAATATAGTCATGACCTCGCGCGGCTGTCCGAGCAAATGCACTTTCTGCGGCAGCTTTACCACATGGGGCAAGCTGCTGCGTTTTCATTCGGCGGAATCCTGCCTCGATATTTTCAGGAAGGCGCTTGCCCGGCTACCTGTGCCCTTTATGGCGATCAAGGACGACACCTTTACGGCTCATCGGCGGCGAACAATTGCGATCTGCGATACGATCATCGAGAACAAGATGAACTTCATGTGGAGTTGCGACACACGCGTCGACAGCTTGGACGATGAACTGCTTTACAAGATGCGGCTGGCCGGTTGCCAGACAGTCAGTTTCGGGGTCGAATCCGGGTCGCTGGAGATACTGAAAAACATCCGCAAGGAAACCACTCCCGAGATGATACTGGAAGCGACTCGCTCTGCCCAAAAGTACGGGATGTATGTACGCTATTACATGATCCTTTGCATCCGGGGAGAAACTCCGGAAACCATTCAGCAGAGCAACGATCTGATCAAGGCCGGGCGGCCCAACCGATATTATTCTGGCGCCTTATCGTTCTTTCCGGGCACCGAAGATTGGGCAATTCTCCGCGAAAAACAAGGCCTTACGCCAGACATTTTCTTTGCCAACGATTTCAGCGAATTGAATATTGCCACAAACCGCCAAAAGGATTTTCAAGACATTCTTCTCCACACCGCATGTGACATCGGCGCTATTGAGGGCTTCAACTACACAGTAGAGGAACGTGAAGCAGTCGTTGAACGCCTGCCACATTTGCACAGCGCGCATGTCGAACTGTCCAACGCCTATTTCCACGCTGGCAGATTTGACGAGGCAGAGTCGGCACTGAATCGCGCGGAGGAGTTGGGTTTTCCGATTGCCAATATAATTCACAACCAGCGCGCTTGTATTGCCTTGGCACGAAACGACGCAATCGGCGCACTCGCGTTGCTGGAACGCGCTAGCCGATGCTATCCGCATCACATAGTGATGAAAAATCTTAAAAATCTGCAAGCATGGTCTGATAGGCCAGACGGAAAACAAGGTAAGCCGCCAATACTCAACGACTCAGTGCAAGCCATAGATTTTAATTCGCAAGACGGGTTCAACTCTGAAGTGCAGCTTTTGTAAGGTACAGGTTCGATTGTAAGAACAACAATTGGCAAGAGCTTGTAGTATTTTCCAATCCAGAAATAAGCCTGAGCAACGGGGTTTGCAAGATTTAATTCAGGCGGCGCGTCGTTGGGTTTTATTGAGCAATTGAAAGATTGTTGTCCGAGCGACCGCTACCGGCAAATGGTGGCGGTGTTCGATGGTTTCTATGTGGCTGAAGAATTCGCCGAAGCCAACAGCATTGTGGTCGATATCGAATTCGTCCAGAAGTTTGCCGTCCGGCAGCCCGATCGCCACACGGTGGCGGGTGCTGCCAACATCAACGGCGACGCGGATTGAGAGGGGGTTCATCATCGTCTCCTCGATAAACAAGCCAGTCGGATAAAAT
>Ga0209211_10003459_pt1 | contig 25665 bp, 23 predicted proteins | sample RifGroA2_FD_183992 | JGI IMG/M metagenome (GOLD analysis project Ga0209211, IMG submission 183992) | Groundwater microbial communities from Rifle, Colorado, USA - Groundwater A2 (SPAdes) (version 2) | ecosystem: Environmental > Aquatic > Deep subsurface > Groundwater | place: Rifle, Colorado...
AAGGAACTTTTGACGACCTCGCCAATCAAAAAGGGCTTTTTCAAGATTTTCTCAAACAGAAAGAACCTGATATACTAGCAGAAACTGGATAGCGGCACGGCAATGTTCAATAATTTGCGAAAAATATTATGAAATCCATTATCGTGATTATCCATAATGTGCGGAGTATATATAATGTGGGCTCGATTTTTCGAACTGCCGAAACGGCCGGCATAAATGAAATTTATCTCACGGGATACACGCCGGCCCCGTTTGACAAATTTGGCCGGTCTAGAAAGGATTTGGCTAAAGTGGCATTAGGGGCGGAAAAAACTGTTTCTTGGAAAAAATTTGCGAAAATCAGCGAAGCGATAAATAAACTTAAAAAAGAAAAGTTCTTTATAATCGCCGTTGAACAAGCAAAAAATTCTCTCGATTACAAAAAAGTAAAACCCAAACAAAAAACCGCTTTTGTGGTAGGCAACGAAGTAAGAGGACTTGATAAAAAAATTTTGAGCAAATGCGATACAATAGCTGAAATACCCATGAAGGGTAAAAAAGAATCCTTGAATGTGTCAGTGGCCACCGGCGTGACCCTTTTCAGGATTTTGGATATTTAATACAAAATATCTTCGGGGTCTACTTGGATAGAACAATTTGGCGAAAGGGTTTTAAGCAAAAACAGCAAACGCGAATCCAAATTTCCACCCGAAAGCTCCGGCAAGTCCCAGCGCGCCGGATCTATTTTTAAAATTACGTGGGTTACAAACTTACCTTTTATTTTTGGTATAAAGCCGGAAAAAACATAAGGATTATAATTTACAAAAAGACGGCGTAATTTTTCGCGCTCGCTTTCCACGCTCGCGCTTGAATCAAGGCGCGTAATTTTTATTAATCTTTTAAAGGGCGGATAATCGAAAGTTCGCCTTTCTTTTATTTCTTCGCGGTAAAAATCCACCAAGTTTGAGTTTTTGGTATGGTCGAGTATGTGTTCGCCCGGATTTCTGGTTTGTAAAATAACGCCTTCTTCCGAAAGCGCGCGCAGTTCCAGCAGGAGCCGCAAAATTTTTTCACCCACGCGAAAACTGGGAATAGAAAAAAGTGCGTCCAAAGATGTAACCGCGCTACGTGTTACTGGTTGGTTAAGGTAAAAGAAAGCCATCTCGGTGCCCAAAAGCACCGAGCCCGGAGTTTTGAAAAAATCTTGTATGAGTTCGCGGGCATGCCGGCCTCGGGTGGCATGCGCGCGGTCTAAAATAAAAAGCGGTAAATCGGGAAATTCGCGTTGAAGCTCGGCTTGCGCATATTCCAAACCGGCCCCCAAGGATTTTAAATTCCAGCCATTGCAATTTTTACATAAGGTATCGGCGGAATAAGTTTGCCGGCAACGGTTGCAGAAAAAAAAGCGCTCTTTATCTGATGGGGCGTAAAGTACCACCGGTGCCTGACATTGAGAGCAAAAAAGAATACTGGCGCAGTCGTGGCAGATAGTCAGCGGAGCCAATCCTTTTCGCAGGTTAAAAATAAACATATGTTCTTTACGCGCTATTGTGTGGCGCACGGCTTCTTTTAGTTCGCGCGATAACACGCTAAATCCGCGGTTTATCTCATCTTCTTTTTTCATATCCACTATTACTAGCGGGGTGTTGTGGCGGGTGCGAAAAGAAAGCGAAGATAATTCAGCAAATTCACCGCACTCAGCCCTGTGCAGAATTTCCGTCCGTAGAAAATTATCGGCTAAAATTAATCGCAGGTGGTTTTGGGCTGACAGAATTTCAGCCAAGACTCGAAAATCAATATACGGACGGTTGAACCGGCGATAAGCTGGCGAACTTTCATGTTCTAACACTATTACCGAGAGATCCGGGCGGGGCAAACATAAATACTGGGGGGTGCCCAAGATAAGCACCGGATGCGTGGAGGAAAGTATGCCACGCGTGTTTTGAATTATATCCTTATTAGACATTTCTCCATGTAATGTGAAAACATATTCTTCTATACCGCGCTGGAGATTTTTCGTAAAATGTTCAATTTCGTTTATGGATGGCAGGCATATAAAAAGTGATTGTTGGCGCGCGAAATATTCGCGCACGGCCGTGCGGTAGAATATTAAGCGGTCTTCCAAAGGCGCTTGAAAAATTAATTTTTCTTGTTTTAAATGTGAGGTTGAAAGTAGAGGGTTGGGAAATTTCGGAAGATCGAAAATTATTTTTTCGTAATTAGTCAGTAATGAGTCTGGTAAAAGCGCGTCCAAAGTTTCACCTAATCCGGCCGCAAAATAATCAGCCAAATGTCCCGCTGTTTGAAAAAAACTTGCGCTGAAAACGGACGGCCCTTTTACTTTCATAATGCGTCGCAATCCGTAAGACGCCTGTTTAATAGCGGATTTGGTGGCAATGACGTCTTCAATCGAGGTTACTAAAGCATCCGCGTTTTTTCTGCGTATAGGCACGGAAACAATAGAACCAACAGTCATCTCACGAGAGGAAAAATAAGAAAGCGCATCTTTTTTCACGCCTCGTTTAAAAGGAATAACTGTTACGACTTTCATTATTTTAAGAATAACATTTTAGGCGGCTAACTGCTCGGCGATTTTATACACATCGCCAGCGCCCATAGTAACCAAAATACCTTTTCCAGTTTTTTGCTTTGAGAAAAATTTAACCGCTAAATTTATGGTTTTAAGGTTGGTCGCATGGCACCCTAATTTAGCCAGAGTCTTAACTAATTCGTCTGTGCCTATTTTTCCGATTTTTTCCCGAGCCGAACCGTATACATCCAAAAGATAAATTTGATCGGCGCCTGTTAATGCTTTGGCAAAATCTTTGAGAAATTTGGCTGTGCGTGAAAAAGTGTGCGGTTGGAATATGGCCGTGATTTTACGGTTCGGATAAGCTTCGCGCAGGGCTTGCAGGGCGCAGGCGACCTTGGGCGGATTGTGCGCGTAATCGTCAATCAGAGTGTAGCCGTGACAGTGTCCCATTTTTTCCATTCGCCGGCGTATGCCGGCGAATTTTTTCAGCGCCCCGCCGACGGCGGGGCGCTTGATTCCCAAATACTCGGCAACTTGCGCGGCTAAATCTAAATTTTGTCTGTTGTGTTTGCCAAACAATTTGGATTCATAATGCGCCGGGCGCGAACGGTTTGTAAAAATCTTTCCACCCCGCTTAAGTTGTTTTTTAAATTTAGCGAAAGCTTTTTTGTAAGAAGTCGGAGTGGGGAAGTAATCCGGATGGTCATAATCAATTCCAGTCAAAACAATAATAAAAGGCCGGTAATTTAAAAATTGTTCGCGGTATTCGTCGGCTTCTAAAACAAAAGGTCCTTTTCCAACACAACTGTTTGATTTCCAATTAAGCAGTTCTCCGCCGATTAAAGCGGTGGGGTTCATGCCGGCTTGTTTTAAAATAAAAGCCAAAATGGCGGAAGTGGTGGTTTTGCCGTGCGTGCCAGCCACTGCTATGCCGAAACTTTGATTAAAAATTTTTCCAACCGCGCGAGCGTAAGGCAAGATAGTTATTTTTCTTTTGCGCAACTCGGCAATTTCCGGATTATTTATCGTGCGTCCTAAATAGGCGTTTGAAACTACCGCCCAACCGATTTTTTTCGGCAGGTTTTTAGCGGAGAAATTTTCAAAATATTTAATGCCGGCTTTTTTTAATATAGCATCGGTAAAAAACTTTTCGCGCGTATCCGAACCGCTTACCAAAAATCCGCGCGCTTTCAGTATCTGCGCCAAACCGGTCATACCGGCGCCCTTTATGCCCACCATATAAACCGTTTCTTTAAGCTTGATCATAAAACTTTTTTATTATATCATTTAATCGACTTATGGGAATTTTTATAAAAAAACTCGGGATTGATTTAGGCACCGCCAACACGCTGGTTTTTGTGCCGGGCAAGGGGATTGTTTTAAATGAACCCTCGGTGGTGGCTGTTTCCGAACAGGAAAATAAAATTTTAGCCGTGGGCGTTGAGGCCAAAGATATGATAGGCAAAACACCGGAAAGTATCATAGCTTATCGTCCCATGAAAGACGGAGTCATAGCCGATTATCGCGTGACTGAAGTTATGTTGCGTTATTTTATTAATAAAGCCCTAGGTTCCTTTAATCTTTTCAAACCTGATGTCATGATTTCCGTGCCGGCTGGAGTAACTTCCACTGAACGGCGCGCGGTGGTGGAAGCGGCCATACGCGCCGGCGCTAAAAATGCCTATGTGGTCAAAGAACCGATTTTGGCGGCTATCGGCGCGGGTATTCCTATTCATGAATCGCACGGACATATGGTTGTAGATATTGGCGGCGGTACCACGGACGTGGCGGTTATTTCTTTAGGCGGTATTGTAGCTTCCACTTCGGTTAAATGCGCCGGAAATAAAATTGATCAAGCTATCGCCGACTACATTAAAAAAACTTTTAATCTGGCCATCGGCGACCGCACGGCCGAGGAGGTAAAAATAAAAATCGGCGCGGCTGTGCCTTTGGAAGAAGAAATGCGTGTAACTATTAAGGGACGTGATTTTGTGCAAGGCTTACCGCGCTCGGCCCAAGTTTCAACCAATGAAGTTGTAAAAGCCGTTGATCAGGAACTGCGCGCCATCGTGCAGGCGATTAAAGATGTGCTTTCAGATACTCCGCCCGAACTTTCTTCGGACATTATTGACCAAGGCATTATTATGACCGGCGGATCGTCTCAATTGCGCAATTTTCCGGATCTTATTTATCGCAAAACCGGCGTGAAGGCTCAAGTGGCCGAGGAGCCGTTATATTGCGTGGTGCGCGGTACAGGTATTGCCCTGGATCATTTGGATGCCTACAAAAAAACCATCATTAGTAAAAAATAGCCCGCCAAAAGCTTCGCATTTAGGCGGGTTGTGGCACCATGCTTATTTTATTGAAAGTAGTCCGGAAATTGCTCTACCGGCACTTTTAAAAAAATTAGAGGCGGAGTTGAATCAGCCGACGCGCGGGCATCCGGATATTTTTTTACACCGTTCGACAGTTTTTTCTATTGAAGACAGCCGGCAGGTTAAAGCTGAAAGTAGTGGCCGTCCCATAGTCGGCGAGTCCAAGTTTATTATTTTAGCCGCTGAATTTTTCGCGTCTGAAGCCCAGCACGCGCTTTTGAAAACTCTGGAGGACGCTTCGCCAAACACGCATTATTTTTTAATTACGCCTCAAACTGAAAAACTTTTACCGACTCTGCGTTCGCGCTTGGAAAAAATAGAATTAAAGTCGGAGAAGTCAGACTTCAAGGGTAGTCCGAAGTCTGACTTCGGGGGTCAAAGCGTTGCGGGTGGGTTTCTGGCGCTTTCTCTGCCGGAACGTCTGGCTTTTGTCGGCAAGTTAATTGAACGGCATAAAGATGACGAAGATTCCGGATTGCTCAAAAAAGAAGCGTCAGAACTTTTAAACAGTTTAGAAATAATTTTACATAAAAATTTACACAATACATCACGCGACGCGCGTGATGTATGCGCGCGCGGCCTAGAAGAAATTATCCGCGCGCGTGACTATCTTTCCGACCGTGGCGCCATGACTAAAATGATTTTAGAAAACTTGGCGCTAACTTTGTGATATAATTAATTTTCATATGCCCTATAATTTTTCAAAATTAAAAGAGGAGTTAAAGAAGGTCGAGGAATGGCTGGGACGGGAATATGCCGGCCTGCATACGGGTCGGGCGATGCCGGCAATTTTGGACGGTGTGACGGTGGAATCTTATGGCCAGATGTTGCCAGTAAAAAATCTAGCTTCTGTTTCTGTGGAAGATCCAAAAACCTTGCGTGTTACGCCCTGGGACAAATCGCAAATTAAGGCTATAGAAAAAGCGATTACAGTCGCTAATTTGGGATTGTCGGTCACGGCCGACGAACAGGGCTTGCGGGTTATTTTTCCGCAACTCACCACCGAACGCCGGACTCAAATGGTTAAACTGGCCAAAGATAAACTTGAGGATGCGCGCATAAAAATTCGCGGAGCGCGCGAGGCGGTCTGGAATGAAGTTCAGAAAAACGAGCGTGAAGGCAAAATACCGGAGGATGAAAAATTCCGGGCCAAAGATGAATTACAGAAAATCGTGGATGGTGGCAACAAAAAACTAGAAGAAATTTTTAATAAAAAAGAACATGAAATAATGAACTAATGTCCATAATTGTTTTTCTTATCATTCTATCTGTGTTGGTTTTAGCCCATGAATTTGGGCATTTTTTAGTAGCTAAACGCGCTGGCGCGCGCGTAGATGAATTTGGTTTAGGCTTTCCACCACGTCTTTTTTCTTGGCGCCGTGGCGAAACGCTTTACTCAATAAATCTTTTGCTTTTTGGCGGATTCGTTAAAATTTTAGGCGAAAACCCTCACTTAGGAGTTGAGCTCCTAAGTGAAGACGAAAAAAGCAAAAGCTTGAATCTTAAACCGGCGCACATACAAGCCTCCGTGTTGGTGGCCGGAGTTTTTTTTAATTTGTTGCTAGCCTGGGTTCTTTTGTCTATAAGTCTTATGATCGGCCTGCCATACAATCCTGAAAAAAGTTTAGGGGCAGAATATATTCGCGACCCGGTTATAGTTATTGTTGAAATTCTTCCGGACACTCCAGCTGAAAAAGCGGGTTTAAGAACGGGTGACCACTTGCTTGGTTTTGAAAGCGTGAAAGAAGTGCAAAATTTTACCGCTGTTAATAAGGGGCAAGAGGTGAAAATTATTTACGAACGCGAGGGAGAAAAGTTTACGACCAATATTACGCCACCCCTTGGTGTTTCTCTAGATTTTTTGGGCGCCGCTCATTTACCAATACATTTAGCGATCTTGGAAGGAATTCGTTTTACGAGCATTAAGACCTGGGATATCATACGTTCTGTCGGCATGCTCATCGGCGGAATTTTTACGGGGGCTAGCAGTTTACAAATGCTCACCGGTCCGGTCGGCATTGTGGACGTGGTGGGGCAGGCGATGAATTTAGGCTTTTCTTACCTGCTTTTTTTCATGGCTTTCATTTCCATCAATTTGGCGGTTTTGAATCTTTTACCCATACCAGCGCTGGATGGCGGACGTCTACTTTTTCTGCTTATTGAAAAACTTAAAGGTTCACCCATGCGTCCGCGTGTAGCCAGTGTCGCTAATTTGATCGGTTTCGCCTTACTTATATTTCTCATGATTGCCGTTACCATAAATGATCTCATTAAGTTATTTTAAATATCCACAGGTCTATTAGGTTTGACTTTTAAAAGGGGGGATGATAGTATGTAAACGTCGCTTTTAGTATTGATAAATAAGCTTTCCGCCGGCTGGCGGATTAAAATAATATGTTAAAAACCCAGCTTAAATACAAACCCAAACAAGTAACTAAAAAAATTATGGCCAACTTACCTAAGCGCACCTCGGAAGTCATCGAGGGTCGTTTTGGTTTGTCGGGCGATTGGCGTCGAAAAACCCTTGAATCTATCGGTCAAAAATATGGCATTACGCGCGAGCGCGTGCGTCAGATAGAAGAGGCGGCTCTTGCTTCTATTCGCAAATCCGCAGAATACCAGAATGAACAAGACGCTTTTCAAGAATTACGCGAGCTTATAATATCCTTAGGTGGTGTTGTTCGCGAAGACGATTTTTTAAGTTCTTTATCTCCTGATTCCGAAACCCGCAACCACGTAAATTTTCATTTAATCTTAGGTGATGAATTTACACGCCATCACGAAGACGATGATTTCCATCCTCGCTGGAGTGTGGATTCTGATTTAACCGAGTGTGTGCATAATTCTTTAAAAAATCTTTACTCTACTCTTTCCGACGAAGAACTTCTTTCTGAAGATCAAATCACCAAACGTTTTATATCAAAATTAGAAGGCACAGCCGAAAAATACAAGAATGCCGAAATTACTCGGCGCTGGCTTAGGATTTCAAAATTAATCGGCCAAAATCCGCTGGGTGAGTGGGGAAAAACCGAATCTTCAAATATCAATGTGCGCAACATACGCGATTACGCTTTTTTGGCAATGCGCCACAAAGGCGAGCCTCTACATTTCCGGGATTTGGCCAAAAACATCTGTGATGTTTTTGGACGCGAGGTGCATACTGCCGCCTGCCATAACGAGCTAATCAAGGATCCACGCTTTGTATTAGTGGGGCGGGGAATTTACGCGCTTTCTTCTTGGGGATATCGTCCGGGCATAGTGCGTGAAATAATTGAGGAAATTATCAAAGAAAACGGCCCGCTTTCCCGCGAAAAAATAACCCAAAACGTGCTTAAAGAGCGCCAGGTCAAACCCAATACCATTATGGTCAATCTCCAGAATTCCAAGTATTTTAAGAGAAACAAGGACGGTTTATACGCTTTGGTTTAGGATTGTTATAGTTTCTTGTGTTACAATTAAAACGCATGTCTATTTCAGGCATAGCTGTTTTAATAAATATATTGTCTTTTTTATGGCATTACATAGTGCCGCTTTTGGCGGTGATTCTTTTGGTTCGGCTGGCATTTAAAATGTGGTATCACTATGTTAGTGAGGATTTCATTACCGGTTTAGATTGGGTGCTTTTAGAAATGAAAGTTCCGCGTGAAGTCAGTAAAACCCCGCTGGCTATGGAACTTTTTTTCACTAACGCCCTGTATCAAAAAGGATATAAGGGAATATGGGAAACATGGTGGCAGGGCGCGGTGCGTTTATGGTTTTCTTTGGAAATGGTTTCCATCGGGGGACAAGTTCATTTTTTCATACGTACACCCTCGCGCATAAAAAATCTGGTGGAGTCCCAGCTCTACGCGCAATTTCCGGGCGCTGAAATTGACGAGGTTAAAGATTATCCGCCGGAGATATTAAATCCCAAAACTGGTCCATGGAACGCGTGGGGCTGCGAATATACCCTGGAAAAAGAAGAATCTATTCCAATTCGAACCTATGTTGATTATGGTTTAGACAAAGCCGACGTTGAAGAGCAGTATAAAGTTGACCCACTAACGCCGACTATAGAATTTTTAGGTTCATTGGAGCCGGGCGAGCAGGTCTGGATACAAATATTGGTTCGAATTGCCGACCGTGAATATCACAAGCGTGGTGCTTGGTTCGGGCATATAGATTGGATTGAAAGGGCCTATGAGTTTATGGAAGAAATAATGAAACCCTACACGCGTTATCATGTTGGCTTAGCTAAGGGTCATGAAGGCGAGATAGCGCAAGAGGTCCGCCTACCCGACCACTTGCGCGACAACATTGAATCCATAAAGCGCAAAATAAGCAAGCCGGGTTTTGATTGCGGTATACGCACGGTTTATATTGCCAAGAAAAATGTTTTTACAAAAACCCGCTATCGCGATATGCGTCTGATTTTCCGCCAATTTTCCAATCCGGACAATAATAGTTTTAAGCGTATTTCTTCCACGCAATTTGACTATCCGTGGGCCGACCCTTTGGGTGTTTCCGATAAAGTTATTCGCGCGCGCATAGTGGAACGCTATCGTATGCGTATGATGTTTTATCCCAAATTGCGCTATTCTTTCAAATATCCTTTTCCTATTAATTTCTTTTTTCCGTCGCACGAACCGCATCCTTTCATAATGAACTCCGAAGAATTAGCCACAATTTTTCATTTTCCGGGCCGCGTATCCGAAACGCCGACTTTTGAGCGTATTGAGTCGCGCACTTCCAAACCGCCCTTTAATTTACCGACCTGATGATTTTTAGAGAATACGAACAAGACGGTAAAAAGGGAAGAGCCTGGAAGTTAGCGCTTTTTTTAGCCATAGTTTTTTTTACAACCCTGATTTATCATTTATTTTTAAGTCCGCCGTCTGATTTTCCTATTGACTCCACGGCCGTAATCAAAAACGGCGAATCATCCGTTCAAATTGCCACCCGTTTCAAAGAATTAAAAATTATCCGTTCTTCGGCTACTTTCCAATTTTTTGTGATTTTTTTGCGTGATGACCGGCGTATTGTGGCCGGCGATTATTATTTTGTTCAACCTCTGCCTGTTTGGAATGTCGCGAAGCGTGTTGTTTCCGGAAAATTTTTTACCGATCCCGCGCGAGTAACCTTGCCGGAAGGCCTAACCACAGAACAGATGGTTGAAATTTTTTCGGAAAAACTGCGCGATTTTGACAGAGATAAATTTTTAGAATTAGTTTTGTCCGAAGAAGGACGGCTTTTCCCGGATACTTATTTTTTCTGGCCCAGCGCGCCGGTAACCGAGGTTTTTGAAACACTTCAGAAAAATTACAACGCGCGGGTGGAACCATTGCGCGCGGAGATAACAGCTTCCGGTCGCACGGAAAATGATATTTTGATTATGGCCTCAATAATAGAACGTGAAGCCGGCAGTGTTGAAGAAATGCCGATTATCGCCGGCATATTGTGGAAACGTTTGGAAAAGAAAATGCCTCTGCAAGCCGACGCGGCACCGGTGACCTATGAACGGTTGGGTTTACCCGAGGCGCCGATTAATAATCCCGGAATTGTTACCATTCAAGCGGCCCTACGGCCGGAAGAGTCGCCTTATTTTTATTATTTACATGATAAGGACGGCAATATTCATTATGCCAAAACCTTAGTCAAACACGGCGCTAACAAGCGAAAATATTTAAAATGAGAAAACACAATCTGGCTTTTATAGATGTTGAAACTACCGGACTTAATGTGACGAAGCATGAAATTATTGAACTGGGTTGCGTGTTAGCCAAACCAAGCTTGGAAATAATTGAAGAATTTGAGTTAAAAATTAAACCCGAGCACATTGAAAACGCTGAACCGGTTGCGCTTAAAATAAACGGCTATGATTCGGCTGATTGGGTTTTTGCTTATACTTTGTCCGAAGCCATGAAAATTTTCTCCCAAAAAGTCCAAAACACAATTATGGTTGGACACAATTTGTCTTTTGATTACGGTTTTCTGGAACACGCTTTAATAAAATGCGGTATTGCCAACACTATGCATTATCATAAATTAGACACCATTTCCATCGCTTGGGCAAAACTGCATCGCCAGCCCGACTTGGATCGTTTTTCTTTACGCGAGCTTTGTTCGCGTTTCAATATAGAAAACAAGAAAGCCCACAGCGCGCTGTCCGACGCCCGCGCCACCTACGAGCTTTACAAAAAGATGATGGTGATTTAGTTGCCTAGTAACTACTCAGCGGTTAAACCGCTGAGTTTTTTGTTTGACTTTTAATATCTTTTGTTTTAGTCTTAATCTGAAACTGATTTTTAACATTCAAACTAAATAATTATGAAAACAAAAAAACCTCAAATACAAGACAGATTTGATTGTATTTCACCGGCTGATTACCGGTATTGGGATGAGGAAGTGGCGTGCTATCTTTCTGAAAACGGGTTTACCCGTTACAAGCTCCTCGTGGAGCTTGCGCTCGTAAGAATTTTGCACCGTTATAAATTTTGTTCCCAAAAAGTCGTTAAAGAAGTTAGAAGGGTTTGTAGTCAAATAACGACCGACGAAGTGTACGAGGAAGAGGACAGAATTGGACACGACATCCGCGCGCTTGTGAATTGCATACGCGCCAAAGTCAGTGAAAGCGCCAAACCGTACATTCATATGACAGCAACCTCGTTTGATATTAGCGACACAGCAAATGTCGCTCGCTATAAAGATGTTGTTGAGCAAGTGCTTGTTCCGGCACTTTTAGGGCTGGAAAAAGTGCTTATCAACATCACGCTCCGCGAAGCGAAAACGGTGCAAATCGGCAGAACGCACGGCCAGCACGCCGTGCCGATTACATTCGGTTTCGCGCTTGCCGAATATGTCAGTCGTCTTGGGGGTTCTATTGAAGTGTTGAAGTCGCTTGCCTCGGAACTTCCCGGAAAGTTTTCGGGAGCAGTTGGGGCGTACAATGCTTCGTCGCTGTTCTTTGAAGACCCCGAAGGTTTCGAGGCGGAAGTACTCGCCGAGTTGGGGCTTACTCCAGCGGAGCATTCAACGCAAATCGTGCCACCGGAGGCATTGACGCGCCTTTTCTGCGAAATCACGATCGCGGCGGGCGTTCTCGCTAACCTGTCCGACGATATGCGGAATCTCCAACGGACGGAAATCGGAGAAGTAGGTGAAGAGTTTGAAGCGGCGCAAGTCGGTTCCTCGACCATGCCGCAGAAACGCAATCCCATCAACTTCGAGAACGCCAAGAGCTGTTGGAAAATTGTTATGCCGCGAATCATGACGGTGTTCATGGACCAGATCAGTGAACATCAACGCGACCTTACTAATTCCGCGTCCGCGCGGACTTATGGCGAGATTATCGCTTATGTGGTTTCGACCGTGAAGCGGCTGGCACGCACGATGAATAAGCTCACTGTTGACCATGTCAACTTGGAGCGCAACCTCGCCATGCAAAAGGGTTTGGTAGTTGCCGAGCCACTCTACATCATTCTCGCCGCGCAGGGACACCCTGACGCGCACGAGAAGGTGCGGATACTCACACTTCAAGCTCAACGCGAGAAGCGACCGCTTGAAGAAGTGGTCATGAACGACACGGAGCTGAAGGGTTATCTCGAAAAGATGACGCCGTATCAAAGGGAGATTCTCTCGAATCCATCTTTCTACACTGGCATCGCCGCCAAGAAAGCGAAGGCGGTCGCGAAGCAATGGAAGCAAAAACTTGAACTCTAATCCAACCAAAGGGCATTGTCGTGCATTCGACAATGCCCATTTCATTTGCTTTTTTTACCTTTTGTTGTAGTGTGTTTACAGAACTAGATTTAGTTTTGTTTGACGAAAATTCAAACTCATTCATTAAAAAAAGAAAATTATGATAAGCGAAAAAATTCTTCGTGAGGGTTTAGTCAACACAATTGAAAACACCCACTTACCGATTGGCGAATTAAGTCGCGGTAAGGTTCGGGATTGTTATGAAAAGGGCGATAACCTTGTATTGGTGGCAACTGACCGATTAAGCGCTTTTGATGTGGTGCTTACAACCATTCCGTTTAAGGGGCAAGTTTTAAACAAACTTTCAGATTATTGGTTCAAAAAAACCAAACATATAATTAATAATCACGTATTGTCTGTGCCAGACCCAAACGCCATGGTTGTGGTAAAGTGCGAGCCCCTTCCAATTGAAATGGTAGTGCGTGCTTATTTGACTGGCGTAACATCAACATCTATTTGGACTGCTTACGAACGCGGTGAACGAATTTTTTGTGGGCATCATTTGCCAGACGGAATGAAAAAGCACCAACGTCTTGAAAATCCGATTCTTACCCCCTCTACAAAAGCAGAAAAAGGTCAACACGACCGATCCTTGTCGAAAGAGGAAATAATTTCTTCCGGCTTGGTTTCGGTAGAGGATTTTGAACTGATGGAAAATGTCGCCACACATTTATTTGTTTATGGTTTGAGTTTGTCTCGTACTCGGGGACTGATTCTCGTGGATACTAAGTATGAATTCGGAAAAACACCCGAAGGAAAAATTGTCCTAATTGATGAAGTTCATACTCCGGATTCGTCTCGTTATTGGTATGAAAACACATATCAGGGGGCGTTTGAGCGGGGCGAAGATCCAAAATCTTTCGACAAAGAATATGTACGTCGTTGGTTAAAGGAGGAGCTAGGATATGTAGGGGAGGGGACAATTCCGAAAATTCCCGACCATGTGCGTATTGAAGCCGCCCGCCGGTATATTGAAGCTTGTGAGTGTATTACAGGTGAACAATTTTTGCCGGATCTTGAAGAGCCCTTAAAGCGTTTTGAGCGAAATCTTTTTTAAATTATGTTTTTTAGATTAGGCGTTGCCGTGAAAACGGCAACGCATTTTTATTTGCTTTTTATTACCTTTTGTTGTAGTGTGTTTACAGAACTAGATTTAGTTTTGTTTGACGAAAATTCAAACTCATTCATTGTAAAAAGAATACGATATGAAAACAGCACTTATTTCCGTGTACAACAAAACAGGCATTGTAGAATTTGCTCAAGGTCTTCTAAAAAGGGGCTTTGGTAAACTTATCTCTTCAGGTGGCACTGCCGCCACACTTAAGAAAGCCGGAATTCCCGTTACTGATGTTGCTGACATTTCTGGACTTTCGCCGATTTTGGGACATAGAGTGGTTACACTCGTACCTCAAATTCATGGAGGGCTTTTGGCTACCGAAGAGCAGAGAGCCGAACTCGAGGAGTTGGGATATCCTTGGATTGACCTTGCTTGTGTTGATTTTTATCCGTTGATTGAAGAAATACGACGACCCGGAGCAACCCGTGAATCTGTTATTGAGAAAACAGATATTGGCGGACCCACCATGGTTCGCTCGGCAATTAAGGGTCGGCGTATAGTCATTGTTGAATCAACCGACAGAAGCCGAGTACTCGAATGGTTGGATGCTGGTGAACCAGATTCCGATGAGTTCAAAAATAATCTGGCCGCTAAAGCAGAGGGAATCGTAGCTGACTATTGTTTCGCATCCGCCCGCTTTCATTCAGGCGGTAAGATTGACGGCACAATTGGTTATGAAGTTGCGCCCTGTAAGTACGGAGAAAATGCTTGGCAAACTCCGGCAGGTCTTTTTGCTCGATACGGAGCAGATGATCCGCTAGCTCTTCAAAATTTTAAGTTGGTTGCGGGTGATGCACTTAGTTACAACAATTGGTGTGATATTGACCGTATGCTACAAACGATTACTCACATTGCTGCGGGTTTTGAGCAAAATTTAAATTTACGGCCATTTATTGCTCTAGCGGTAAAACACGGCAATCCTTGCGGTGCGGCTGTCAGTTTTTTTCCTTACTTGCCTTCCGTGGCGACACAGAAAGCAATTGAGGGAGACACTTTAGCCATCTTTGGCGGTTCTGTAATGACTACATTTGAAATTGGTGACGATCAAGCCAAAGAACTGATTCATCATAAGATGCCCGAAGGACAAAAGCGCATATTAGATGTTGTTGTTGCACCGTCTTTTACTGCAGAAGCGATTGAAATACTTTCCAGAAAGCATGGAAAGTGTCGCTTGGTGGTAAATTCTCATCTGGCTAAATTAACCGAGCAGGACCTAGACCAAAAAAGAAGGCTACGCTTTGTGCGTGGCGGTTTCTTAAAACAGCCCAATTACACGTTTGTGTTGCAATTTTCCGATTTTGAAAAAGCAGAGGAAACCGAATCGGAAATATCTTTACAGACCAAATGCGACTTACTTTTAGCTTGGGCGGTTGGAAGTACAAGTAATTCCAACACCATCACATTAGTTAAAGACGGAATGTTGATAGGCAACGGAGTCGGTCAGCAAGATCGTGTTGGTGCGGCCCAACTGGCCATTGAGAGAGCCCGGCGCAGTACCCATGATATCAAAGGAGCTGTTGCTTATTCTGACAGCTTCTTTCCGTTTCCGGATGGTCCAGAGGTTCTGGCGGATGCCGGAATTAAAACCATTTTGGCTTCCAGCGGATCACGTAATGATGGGCTGATAAAAGAAACTTGTCGGAAATGCGACGTAGCTTTGTACTTTGTGCCAGACGTAAAATGTCGTGGTTTTTTTGGCCACTAAATATGGTTTAATATAATGCGTTGCCGTGAAAACGGCAACGTTTTTTTATTTACCTAAATTTTACCGAAACGTATGCTTATGTTATTTTATTCTTATGATAAGAAAGGTTCCCAAAATTTTCGTAGCTATGTCGGGAGGGGTGGATAGTTCGGTTGCCACGGCGTTGTTGAAAAAGCGCGGTTATGATGTTACGGGGGTTTTTATAAAAGTTTGGAATCTGTCATTTTTAGAATGCGCTTGGCGCGCGGAGCGCCGCGACGCCATGCGCGTCGCGGCGCGACTCGGAATTCCGCTCCTGACTTTTGATTTTGAAAAAGAATACAAAAGGGAAGTGGTTGATTATATGATTCGCGAATATCGCGCCGGCCGTACACCCAATCCCGATGTAATGTGTAATCGCGCAATCAAGTTTGGCGCGTTTTTCCGCAAAGCTAGCGCCTTAGGCGCCGATTATATTGCCACCGGGCATTACGCGCGCTCTGTAGAAAATGCTTTTTCGAAAGTCCTCGGATCTCCTCGCTTTGCTCGGCCAGACATTTCCAAAAAGTATTTTCTGTTTCGCGGCGCAGATTCCGCCAAAGACCAAAGTTATTTTTTGTGGGGGCTTTCGCAGGCGCAATTAAGACATTGTCTTTTTCCGGTCGGCGGTATGAAAAAAAGCCAAGTCAGAAAATTGGCAAAGCGGTTTGGTCTGACCAACGCCGAGAAAAAAGACAGTCAGGGTTTATGTTTTCTTGGCAAGCTGGATGTAAAAGATTTTCTTAAACATTATCTTAAAGAAAAATCGGGCAAAGTGCTTGACCAAAACGGGAAGGTGGTAGGCAAGCACCCCGGCGCGGTTTTTTTTACTTTGGGTGAACGGCACTGTTTTGATGTCACTAAAAAAACTTCACATGACAAGCCGTATTACATAACAGCTAAAGATATTAAGAAAAATATTTTAATTGTTAGTCAAACCCCACCTTTCGCCCTCCCCCAGGGGGAGGGTTGGGGAGGGGTAATTAAAATAAAAAATACCAACTGGATTTCTGGTTTACCCGCAACTTACAACCTAAAACCCAAAACTCATACCTGCCAAACGCGCTATCACGGCGAGCGCATACCTTGTCGGCTATCAAATGTATCCATCGGCAAAAAAACCGCAACCGTGGAACTTCTCCGACCGGCTCTTGCCGTTCCGGGCCAATCGCTGGTGCTTTACGACGGCTCCGTTCTTCTCGGTGGCGGGATTATTGACTAATTTTTACAATATGTTAGTATTCTCTTTAGATTCGGGTTAAGTCCGCGAATTCTAATCATTTCTTTCACAATAAAAAACACTAAAAATGAAAAAGCTACTGTTTTTCTTGGGTTTCCTTTTTTCTTTTTTTCTACAGATTAATGCAAATGCACAAGACTGGAATCCTGCGTATGATAGCTTCTCGTCCACGGTTGACGGTGCTAAATCTATTGCCATTAATCCAATAAATAAAACATTTTATGTTGGGGGATATTTCAACCAAGTCGGTGGAATTCCAAACACAAAAGGAATTGCTCAAAGAGATAGTAATGGTGTTTGGTCTAGTGTCGGTGGAGGAGTAAATGGTCCTTGGGGAGAGGTACGATGTTTGGAATTTTACCAAGGCAAACTTTACGCAGGCGGAAATTTTGACAGCATTGGAGGAATTATTCCAGGACGCATTGCTTGTTGGGATGGAACTAATTGGAGTTCATTAAATGGCGGTGTTAATGGTTGGGAGGTTGATGCTCTGTGCGTGTATGACGGTTACTTAGTTGTTGGCGGTGGTTTCAGTGTTGCCGGAGGGATTTGGGTTGATGATGTGGCTAAATGGAATGGTAGTAATTGGTTTCCAATTGGAATTACTCCAGGGTCTTATATTGGCGGATTAGTACGTGATATAGAAGCAGATACAATAAATAATCTTCTCTATATTGGCGGATGGTTTAGTGAAATATACGGTATTCCGGCTAATAATGTGGCTGTTTGGGATGGAACTAACTGGAATTATCTTAGCACAGGAATAACGGGCTTTGTTACCGAAATAACCGTATATAATAATAATTTATATGCTGCGGGATCGTTTAATCAAGCTGGTGGAATTTCTGCCAACAGTATAGCTGTCTGGAATGGATCAGGCTGGGATTCTTTAGCGTCTGGATTATTGGATTGGGTTGGAGATCCCGCTGTTGTTTTCGGTATGGAGTATTTCTTAGGAGAAATATATGTCGGGGGGATAATTGTTACTGCCGGAGGAACACAAGTAAACTCCGTGGCTGCCTGGGATGGGACTATATGGAAATCAATCGGGTCTGGTTTTAGTGCTAGCGCCATGTGTGATGATTTTTATTCCTTTGGTAATGATAGTATTTATTCTCTTGGGAGTTCTGGTTTTTCTGGTTCAACATGGATTAATGGTTTGGCTAAATGGCCACCCAGTTCTTCCCCCCTCCCCCTCAAACTTCTTTCCTTCACCGGAGAAAATAAAGGAGATATCAATGTCCTGAAATGGGAAACTGCTTCGGAGGTTGATATTGATTATTATCTGATTGAAAAAAGTAATGACGGAATATCTTTTGAGGAGTTGGATAAAGTTCCAGCTTCCGGATATTCTAACTTTAATACTTATCAATTAGTTGATGATAATCCCAAAGAGGGAATAACTTACTATCGCCTAACAGAAATTAGTTTTGACGGCAAGAGAGGATATTCTGATATTGTTGCCGTTGAAAAGAAGAGCAGTGGTTTAAATATTGAAATATCTCCAAACATTGTGGAGAATCAATTTATCGTTACCATTAGTTCTTTGGAAGAAAACCTGTTATTACAAATATACAATTCAGTCGGTCAGAAGGCTAAAGCTTTCGATATTACTGAAAAAATTACTGTAATACCAAGGGACAATTTACCGGCCGGTATTTATTTCTACCAAATCGGTAAGGAAACCGGTAAACTGATTTTTCGTTAGATTTCAAGAAGGTGATATACCAAATAATGTTTTCCGAACATCGGTCCCCGTGGCCGATGTTTTTTATTTTACTAGTTTTGCTATACTTTCTCCATGACTTCAGAGGAGATACGAAAAAAGTTTTTGGAATTTTTTGAGAAGAGGGGACATAAAATCGTGCCGTCTTCTTCACTGGTTCCCGAAAATGATCCTTCGGTGCTTTTTACTACGGCGGGGATGCAACAATTTAAACCGTACTATACCGGAGATAAAGATGCTCAAAAAGATTTTGGGACGCTAAATACCGTTTCTGTCCAAAAATGTGTCAGAACATCCGACATAGAGGAAGTCGGGGACGATTCGCATCTGACTTTTTTTGAAATGCTTGGAAATTTTTCTTTCAATAGTTATGGCAAACAAGAGGCCATTACTTATGCTCATGAATTTATTACCAAAGAGCTAGGGCTCGCTATTGATTATGTTTCTATTTTTAAAGGAGATCCTTCAACAAACTCGGAACAGGCAATTCCTTGTGACGAAGAATCTTATGATATTTGGAAAAAAATTGATCCCTCGCTGGAAATTAAAGAATTTGGCAAAGAAGATAATTTTTGGGGTCCTACGGGCAACGAAGGACCTTGCGGACCGACTACGGAAATTTACGTGAACGGCGTGGAAATCTGGAATTTGGTTTTTAACGAGTATTTCCGCGAACCATCCGGCCGGCTAACGCCTCTGAAAATCAAGGGCGTGGACACGGGTATGGGTTTTGAACGCCTGACGGTCGCGGCACAAAATAAACGTCATATTTTTGAGACGGACCTTTTTGCGAATATCATTTCTAAAATTAAAATAGGGGACGAAAAAGTGAAAAGGATTGTGGCGGATCATTTGCGAACGTCCTGTTTTTTAATTTCGGACGGGATAACGCCCGCCAATACTGACCACGGATATATATTGCGAAGATTATTGCGGAGAGTCATCAGGCATAAAATAAATAATCCGGATGAAATTTTAGAAACGATAGTTTCGCAATACGTTAAAATTTATAAAAATCTGGATTTAGTAAAAATTAAGCAAATTATAAACGAAGAAAAAACGAAATTTGAAAAAACGCTTGGTCTGGGTTTAAAACAATTTGAGAAGGGGATAGATACTTTTACCCTTTTTACCACTTACGGTTTTCCGATAGAATTAACGCGGGAAATCGCCAAGGAAAAAGGAATTGAAGTTGATATAAAAGATTTTGAAGAAAAAATGAAAGAACACCGAGAAATTTCAAGGGCGGGGATGGAGGAAAAATTTAAGGGTGGATTGGCCGGACATAGCGAAATGGAAATTAAATATCACACCGCCACTCATCTGTTGCATCAGGCCCTAAGAGAAATTTTAGGCGACCATGTTGTTCAAAAGGGAAGCAATATTACTCCGAAAAGACTTCGTTTTGATTTTTCTCATTCAGACAAAATGACTGATGAAGAAAAGCAGAAAGTGGAAAATTTAGTTAACCAAAAAATAAAAGAAAAATTATCGGTTTCCGTTGAAGAAATGAGGATGGAAGAAGCCAAAAAACGGGGAGCTCTGGGAGTTTTTGAGGAGAAATACGGGGATAGGGTAAAAGTTTATTCAATTGGAGATTTTAGCAAAGAAATTTGCGGAGGTCCCCACGTTAAAAATACTTCAGAACTTGGAAAATTCAAAATTCAAAAGGAAGAAGCCATAGCCGCCGGCGTGCGTCGCGCGCGAGCCGTACTTGAGTAAAACATGATATAATTCTCTTATGGGTTTATTTGATGGTGTAAAAAATAATGAAACCGTAGCCGTTTTTGACATTAATTCAGGTTCAGTTGGCGGAGCTTTAGTGCGTTTGAATACAGATGGAAAACCCGAAGTATTCTCGGTTTCGCGCGAGCCCATAGCTTTTCAACAAAATTTTAGTTTTCAGAAGTTTTTATCCTCCATGCTTCAAGCGCTAAATAACACATCACGGGCTTTATCGCGCGCTCGTGCTACACCCCGCCACATTTTTTGTTTTTTAGCTTCACCCTGGTATGCTTCACAAACACGTGTAATAAAGTTTTCCAAAAACACGTCTTTTGTTTTTAGTAAAAAACTGGTAGACAATCTTATTTACAAAGAAATTGAAAATTTTGAACGGGCCCATTTAGAAAAACACTTAGGTCCTAAGGGGCATGCCAGTCCAATTGAACACAAAATTATGTTAGTTAAATTAAACGGTTATCCCGTCCCTAATCCTATCGGAAAACGAGCTTCGGCCGTAGAGATAACCATATTTATTTCAATGAGCCCGGAAAGTATTCTGCTGGCTATTAAAGAGGCCATCGGGCATTTTTTCAGTCATCAAATTAATTTTTCTTCTTTTCCTTTTGCGTCTTTTTTAGTGTGTCGCGCCCTTTTTAAAAATAAATCTGATTTTATATTAATGGACGCTGGTAGCGAAATTACCGATGTATCTTTGATAAAAAATAATGTTATTGAAGAATCGTTTTCTTTTCCATTAGGCAAGAATTTTCTAATCAAGAGTTTAATATCCGGCCTAGGTATGACCCAAACCGAAGCTGTTTCAGCGTTGACTGTTTTTTTATCCGGAAAGCTGCAAGATTCCTCACGCGAACAAATCACGCAAGTTTTAAAAAATGCTCAAGATGAATGGCTAAAATATTTTCGAAATACCTTAACTCATATTACACATGACCTGTCTTTACCTTCGGAAATTATACTCACGGCTGATGAGGATGTCGCGCCTTGGTTTATTGAAACTATTAAAAAAGAGGAATATAATCAGAACACCCTGACTGGTAAAAATTTTAATGTTATAATGCTTAATGCTAAAGCTTTTAGTAATGTTCTTAATCTAGATAAAGTTCAGGATAGGGATTCGTTTCTTATGTTAGAAGCCGTGTTTGCCGGGGAAATCAAAGGAATGAAATAATTATTTAAATTAAACAATAAAAAACAATCAACATGCAACGCAAAAACATAGTTCAAGATATTGTGAAAATTGCCAGCCGCGGTCATCATCCAAGCGATCATGAGTCGAGTTTCTGGACGGAGAACGAAAAACATCCACTACATTCTCATCGTTCTTTATGGGTGGTTTCCGCGATTTCACTCATAGCGCTTATGTTTGCTCTTTCTTATGTTTTTGCCGGCGCCACGTTAAAAATAACGCCCCGGGCGGAAAATTTTCATCTTGATCAATCGTTTACCGCTCAAAAAAATTCCAAAGAAGGATTAGTTTTTGAACTTATGTCGGTTGAGGATAAAGTTGTTTCGGAAATTAGCGCCTCTGGAACAAAAGACGCGCCGGAAAAAGCTTCCGGCAGAGTAATTTTATTTAATGCTTACAGTTCCAGTTCCGTGCGTTTGTCAACCGAAACTCGTCTAGAAACCCCGGATGGCAAAATTTTTAAAACGACTTCGGCTGTAACCATACCCGGTTTTAAAACTGAAAACAAACAAGTCATGCCCGGTTCGGTTGAAATAGATGTCTTGGCTGATAAGACTGGTGAAGAATATAACTTAGGTTTAACTGATTTTAAAGTTGTTGGTTTTAAGGGTACGGCCAAGTATGAAAAGTTTTATGGCCGTGGCAAAACCCCCTTGGTTGGCGGAACTTCCGGAAAAGTTTATACCGTAACCGTGGAAGAGGCCGCGCGTACTCGCGCGGAAATGATTGAAAGTTTGCGTACCAAACTTTCAGCCCGCATGTCTTCGGAATTACCCGCCGGGTTTGTTTTATGGAGCGACGCTTTATTTTTCAAAACGGACAGCAATGCCTCAGTTCTATTTTCTTCGACCGAAAAAGTGCCTATTTCCGCGCAAAGTACGGCCTACGCTTTTATTTTCAGTGAAAAAAACCTCACGGACGAACTAGTTAAAATTTTGATTAGTGATTATGATAAAAGTCCGGTTTTTATTCCCAATCTTAAAGATTTGAAATTTAGTTTGAATGACAAAGGGAATCTTGTGCCGGAAGAAGCTAAGACGGCTTCTTTTAATTTATCGGGGGATATCCAAGTTGTATGGAGTGTTGATGAAAAAGTGTTAAAAGAATCTTTGGCCGGAAAACCTAGGAAAGGTTTTCAGTCCGTTATTCACGATTTTCTAGGTGTGTCGGAGGGGCAGTCGCAGATAAGGCCCTTTTGGGTCAGGCATTTTCCTAAAAATCCGGGGAAAATAAAAGTTATCAATAGCTTACCGTCCGACACGCAAAAATAGCTAGCGATAATTTGGATATTCTTCTTTTATGCCCGCGCGCTGATTTGCTTGGCGCGCTAAGGCGTAAAATAAACTGGAAAGGCGGTTTAAATAAGCCAAAGTCGCGGGCGAAACCGCGATTTTCTTCTTCTCGCGCGTGGCGATTATTTTTCTTTCGCCCGCGCGCGTCAGCGCGCGGGCGAAATGCAGAAGGGCGGAGGAGCGTGTTCCGCCCGGCAAAACAAAGTTTTTTACCGGCGGAAGCGCGTTTTCTATATCATTTATAATTTTTTCCATAGCCGTGATTTTTTTCGGATTTATGGACATTTTTGAACCGGCAATTTCGGCTTGAATTATAAAAAGGTTCTGCTGAACCTCGCGCAGGATTTCTTTAAAATCTTTTATTTCCGCTCGGCACAATCCGACAAACGAATTAAGCTCGTCCACGCTTCCCAGCGCTTCTATTAAACACGAGTTCTTGGACACGCGCTCGCCCTTGCCAGAAGTAAAAATCTTAGTTGTCCCGTCATCCCCCTTGCGCGTGTAAAGCATGAATCAATTATAACATGTTATTAACCTCGCGAGAATCCTTGACTTTTTGATTTAAACTCCTCTATAATAAAGCTATTATTAGTTATTCAAAAACCATAACCATGACAACAATTTTATGGATTCTGGGAGTGTTTCTTTTTCTGATTATTATAAGTGGTCTAAGGGTCATTAATCAATACCAAAAGGCGATTATTTTAACTTTCGGGAAGTATACCGGAATTAAAGAACCCGGCCTTAGGTTTATATTAATTGGAGTGCAAAAAATGATAAAAGTGGATATGAGAATTAAAGTGGTGGATGTGCCGGACCAAAGAGCAATCACTAAGGATAATATAGCCGTTAATGTAAACGCGGTTATATATTATCGAGTTTCGGAAGCAGAGAAAGCAATTTTAGAAGTTGAAAATTTTTTCTACGCAGTTTCCCAACTAGCCCAAACAACCATGCGTAATGTTGTAGGGGAAATCGAACTAGATGAACTTTTAGGAAAACGCGATAAAATTTCTGACAGAATCCGGCAAATTGTAGACGAAGCAACTGATGCTTGGGGCCTAAAAGTAAGTAATGTTGAACTTAAAGACATAGCTCTACCGGTTGAGATGGAAAGAACGATTGCTAAACAAGCCGAAGCTGAAAGAGAAAAAAGAGCAACTATTATCAACGCGGAAGGTGAAGTAATTTCTGCCCAAAACATGGCTAAGGCGGCCCAGATTTTGGCCGCCGCGCCCGGAGCTTTACACTTGAGAACCCTGCATTCTATCAATGACATAAGTTCTGATAGATCTAATACTGTTGTGTTCGCTGTTCCATTAGAAATTCTGCGCGCGATTGAAGGTATGAAAAAATAAACTCAATAAAAGAATATATTATTATGACTAACGAAGTTATCCTGCATTTTTACCATGAAGGTAATTTTACTAAAATCAGTAAAACAACTTTAGAATCCGCTATTCATTTCTTCGAAAATTATGATTGGGATTTACAACTCAAAAGAAAAAAAGAACTTAAATTGGAACATAGTCCCAGAATCATATTAGAAAATGAGCAATATTCGTTAGTTATTGAAATTGAAATTACCCATATAAAAGTGCTTTGGGGAGGTAGATGGAATGTTGGTTTTATAAAGGATAATAAAATGCGTCTTATAAATGAGGGTGGTAATTTACTAACTAAAAACCAAATTAAAGAAATTATTACATTATTTTTTGAAATGAAATATGATTTTTTAACAGATACAAATATTTATTCTAATTTTGATGAAGGATCAGATATATCCGGTACACTAGCTACTTTTTTCACTAAGAATAATCCAGTAAAAAGAAAGAAAATAAATTTCATTATTTCTATTATTCTTGTATTCTTATCTTTAATTGTTTTAATTGTTTTAATTGTTTAATGTTTTATGGAACGGAATCTTTACTAATATTCTCGTTATCCACAGATTGTATTTGACGAGATATGGTGGCGGGGAGTAATATACGCAAGTGCTTTGAAAAATAAAAATCTTGTTCGTGGAAATGGGGTTTAATTCCTCTACTGTGCCGCAACGGTAAAGATTCACTTTTAGTGGATACGAGTCCGGTCTTCGAATAAGATTCGTTTCCCGAGCAGGAAAAAGTTTTTTGGTTATCCCGCTCGTGCGGGATTTTTTATTTTTATGGTCAAATTTCAAAATAAATCCAAATATATTTTAATCGCGTTTGTTCTGGCGGCTGTCGCGCTTTCGGCGATTTTTCTATATGTTTCCAGAGATAATATAATTTTAGAAAATTTTTCAGCTGCGACCGGTGAGAATTTACAAATATCTCTTAAGGTCGGAACGCAAACTTACGCGCTTGGAGTAGAACCCGGCGCGACCGTGCTTCAAACCATGCAAAAACTATCGACCGAATCAGATTTTAGTTTTAACGGCCGTGAATTTCCGGGCTTGGGCTATTTTGTGGAAGAAATAAACGGCGTTAAGGGCAATGCCGATAAATTTTGGGCTTATTATGTAAATGACATTCTGGCTTCCGTGGGCGTATCACAGTATGTTCTTAAGACGGGCGACATTATAAATTTTAAATATGAAAAAATAATATGAAAAAATTATTTAAAATTTTACTGATTCTGTGCGCCGTTCTTCCGTACGCGGCCGGCGCCGGCGAGGTTCAGATAAATCTGAAGGCTTGGACTACTGACGGCTTAATGACCACGCAAACTTTAACTGTTCAAGATTGCGAGGATTCCGCCGGCAGTGGAAATTTTACGCTGAACGGAATGTGCGCCGTGGACCAGTCCGGTTTTCCGGCCCTGTGGACATGGTGGGGCACAGACGCTTTTTTGGATTCTTGGAACGGATACATCGGCAACGCGAATGGCAATGGCATTTATTGGGCTTGGTTTGGCAATCGCGAGCTTGGAGCTACAGCTTTGAATACTCATATACTTTCGGCGGACGAAGAACTTTTTTTAACTTACGGACCAAATCCTTTACGTTTAACGGTTGATGATGCAACTCC
>Ga0209211_10003460_pt1 | contig 25664 bp, 20 predicted proteins | sample RifGroA2_FD_183992 | JGI IMG/M metagenome (GOLD analysis project Ga0209211, IMG submission 183992) | Groundwater microbial communities from Rifle, Colorado, USA - Groundwater A2 (SPAdes) (version 2) | ecosystem: Environmental > Aquatic > Deep subsurface > Groundwater | place: Rifle, Colorado...
CTACTCGCCTACCGCGCTGGCTGGAGCATGGGTTACACCGCCTTGAGCACTAATGTGCTGACCACCTTGATGCTCCTACCACTTGGCTATCTGCTGTACCGAGAGCAACCTACAGTGGAGCGACTTGCTGGTCTGTTGCTCTGTTCAGGCGGACTGTGGCTGTTGTTACGCCGCTGAACATCGCGCTAACTCTTCAAGACCTGCCTTTCTGAAATGCGAAATACATAACATTGAATCAATGGGATGGACTCCTCCCTCCTGATACGGCATCAACGTGCCAGACTGGAAGTGTCAACAAACCAGTCAACAGAAACGAGGAGTCCACCATGAGGATTATGCGCATCGGCATCGATTTGGCCAAAACCGTATTTCAGGTTCATGGTGTGGATGCTCAGGAAAAGCCGGCTTATCGCCGTCAGTTGCGCCGCAGTCAGTTACTGGCATTCATTACCAATCGCGAGCCTTGCCTGATCGGCATGGAAGCCTGCGCCAGCGCCCATCACTGGGCACGCAAGCGGCAAGCGATGGGACATACAGTAAAGCTGATCGCGCCGCAGTTCGTGAAACCCTACGTCAAGGGTAACAAGAATGACGCCAACGACGCCGAGGCCATCTGCGAAGCAGTTGGCCGGCCCAGTATGCGCTTCGTGCCGGTAAAGACGGTAGAACAGCAGGATTTGCAGGCGTTGCACCGCATTCGTAGCGAGCTGATCCGGCAGCGCACCGCCAAGGTGAACCAGATTCGCGGTTTGCTGGGCGAGTACGGCATCGTCGTGGCACCGCACGTACCGGCGTTGCGCAAGGCGCTGCAGGCAATCCTCGAGGATGCCGAAAACGGACTGAGTGGGTACTTCCGTACCCTGCTGGACGGTCTACGCGCCGATCTGGTGTATCTGGATGAGCAGATCGACCGGCTGGATCAGAACATGCAGCACCAGGCCAGCACGAATGCGCAGGCAAGAAAGCTGCAGCAACTGCGTGGCATCGGCCCCATCACCGCCACGGCGCTGGTGGCGGCCATCGGGCAGAACGCGGGCCAGTTCAAGCGCGGGCGCGATCTGGCTGCCTGGCTGGGATTGACGCCTGCTCAGCACAGCAGCGGTGGCAAGGACAGGCTGCTGGGTATCAGCAAGCGTGGCGATGCCTACCTGCGCACCTTGCTGATTCATGGTGCCCGCGCCGTTGTGCGAACTGCGGCGGGGCGATCCGACCGATTGAGTCTCTGGATTCAAAATCTGTGCAGCCGGCGTAACAAGAATGTCGCAGCAGTCGCGCTAGCCAACAAGACCGCTCGGCTGGTTTGGGCACTTCTCAGCCGCGAAGCAGATTACGACCCGGCCTACGGGCTGGGAGGGTGTAACGCGACCTGAACGCATCAGTGCTTCCTGGCCCCGACAAAGGGATGATCAACGAGTAAGCCAACCTTCACGATTGCCAAGCAAGTCACAGTGATGGCCGACCGGTCGAACCGGCGTTAGCAGAACCCTGGTAAAGCGAAGTGCAAACAGCACGATGAATCGATTGGGAGCTAACGCGCGAATAGCCCATCATGGCCCGGGCGATAACGCCCAACGCAAGGCCGGATATACGTGAGCAGTCGATCCGACGACCTGGACTGTGAAATGCTAGCAAGCCGGGAGGAGTCCATATAGGCCCTCTTGCTTGCCAGAGACAGCAATGGCTGCTTTCCACCGTGAAAGCAGCCATTTTTCCTGGTGGACCTGCGCGACGGCCTGGGCCGATGATCTGCCGATGCGCCCCATGACAAGCGGGCGCTCTGCCCAAACGGCCATCCAGTCTCCACGCCCGGTGTGGCCGATTGTCGCCAGCAAGCCGACATTCGATGACAAACAACGATGTCACCACGAAACAGGGGCAACTCCAACCAGATAACCAGTGCATATCGGAGGTGAGTGAGGTGACTCACCCGCCAGTTGACACGCCCCCGCTGAACTGCGAACCTTCCCGCCTCAATTTATTAGCCATTGCCCACCATGAAAATCACCCAAAACACCGCCGTCACCCTGCGCATGAAAGTCACAGACAGCCAGGGCCTGGTTTACGACGATGGCAAGAACCCGGTTGCCTACCTGCACGGCGATTACGACAACCTCTTCCCCAAGCTGGAAGCCGCACTGGAAGGCCAGGAAGCAGGCTTCCAGACCACGCTGGAACTGGCAACTGAAGACACCTTCGGCGAGCGCGACGAAGCCCTGGTCACCACCATGCCCAAGGCCGACTTCCCGCCCGGCGTCAAGGTCGGCGGCCAGATCCAGCGCATCGGCCCTGATGGCGAGCCTCGCTACTACTTCGTCACCAAGATCAAAGGCCCCACCGTATTGCTGGACGGCAACCACCCACTGTGCGGCAAAACCCTGCGCTTCGCCCTCAAGGTAGCGGATGTCCGCGAGGCAAGCGCCGAGGAAATCGCCCACCAGCATGTGCACGGCGAGCACGGGCATCAGCACTGACACCAGCCCGCCCACACAAACTAAAGCCCTCCCAGCCGGGAGGGCTTTGTTTTGCTGGACCCCACCTGCTATTTGGTGTTGCTGATCGGGGCCTGATCCATCCACCAGCTACAAGCCCAACTTCCAGATCCCGACCAGTATTGATCAGTGCTCTGGTGGAGTGTTCATGCCTGAGCGAGTCAAAAAGCGGCCGTTCCGCTGGCTGGCCAAGTCGGGCCGAGTGGAGTAGGCCACTTGACCGTTGACCAGTAATAGCGTCACGCCGACAGCCGGTGCGATTGGTTGTTCGAAGGTGGCTGCGTCGCTGATGGTTGTCGGGTCAAATACAACGAGATCGGCAAAATGGTCGTTAGCTATCGTGCCTCGTTTAGTCAGACCAAAGCGCTGTGCCGGCAGGGAGGTCATTTTGCGCACGGCTTCTTCCAGGCTAAACAGCCCGATGTCTCGCGAGTAGTGGCCCAGCACGCGCGGGAAGGTGCCCCATAGTCGCGGATGAGGGTGGCTGTCGTGCGGGATGCCGTCCGACCCGATCATTACTAGTGGGTGTGCCAGGATGCGCTGTACGTCGTCTTCGCTCATATCGAAATACACGGCGCCGGCTGGCGACAGGCGCTCGCAGGCCTCGTGCTGGCTGATCTGCCATTCTGCAGCGATGTCAGCCAGGTCTCGGCCGGCCACCTCCGGGCATGGGGTGGACCAGGTGATAATGATGCGGATGCTTTCGTCGATGGCATCAGCGCGCAGCACGGTCGAGCACGCGGAGTAAGGGTAGGCGTCTACATGAATCTCTTGCGTGGCCGCCGCCTGTTCGATCACGCGCAGCGTGTCTACGCTCCGACCCCAGTTTTTCCGCCCCGCGCACTTGTGGTGCGAGATGACGACCGGCACTTCGGCACGGCGCCCGGTTTCGAAGGTTTCCTGCAACGACTCCATGACGAAGTCGTCTTCGTCACGCATGTGGGTGGTGTATATCCCGCCGGCGTGGCTGGCTTCCTTTGCCAGTTCGACGAGTTCGTTCATTTCGGCCGCGTTGGCGGGCTGGTAGTACAAGCCGGAGGACAGGCCCGCGGCGCCTTCTGCCAGCGCCTTGCGCAGTATCGAGCGCATTTGCTGTGTTTCTTCTGCGCTTGCAGGGCGATCCAGCTCATCCATGACTGCTACGCGCAGGGTGGAATGCCCGACTAGCGCCACAACGTTCACTGCCGGCACGGCCTGGTTGACGGCCTTGATGTAGTCGCGCATTGAGTCGAAGACAAAGTCTTGCTTGCTGCCCAGCAGGTTGAGTGGTGGCACCGGGTCGGACGTGGTGAGCTTGAGTGGTGACAAGCTGATGCCGCAGTTGCCAACGACTACCGTGGCGATGCCTTGGCTCACTTTGGGTTGCATTGACGGGTCGATCAGCACAAGGCGGTCGTCGTGTGTGTGGACATCGATAAAGCCGGGGCTAACCACCAGTCCTTCGATATTGATGGTTTGCCGGCCTTTCAAGGTGCCTGGGCTGCGGATGGCGGTGATGCGATCGCCATTGATGGCGACGTCGGCCATGTAGCGCGGTGCACCGCTGCCGTCGATCACGGTGCCGTTGCGCAGCACGATGTCGTAGATAAGTGGAGTGGTCATTGTTGGGGGGATGTCAGCTAAGAGTGGGGGTGCAGGCCGGTGTGATGGGAAAGCCGGCCCGCCTGTCAGCAAAGGTGGTAATCAACCGCCAGAAATATCGAAGTCGAAGTACTTCTTCATCAGCTTGTGATAGGTGCCGTTTGCCTTGATTTTGGCCAGAGCCATGTTCAAGTCTTTTTCAAGCGCAGGGCTGTCTTTTCGAATGCCGATGCCCACCCCGGGGCCAAAGATTTTGTCGTCACGCAGCGGCTCGCCGGCTAGTTCGAAATTTTTTCCTTCCGGCCTTCCCAGGAACAGCAGCTTGGCTTGTACGGTAGATTGCACCGCGCCATCCAGGCGTTCGGCTCGCACGTCTGCGTATACCTGGTCTTGAGACTGGTAACCTACCACCTGCACGCCCTTGGGAGCCCAGTAGGTACGAATGAAGGTTTCCTGGGAGGTGCCTTTTTGCACGCCGATGCGCTTGCCGCGCAACGATTCGGCAGTAGGCTGCAGACCGGAGCCTTTGCGTACCATCAGGCTGGCGGTGGACAGGTACAGACGGTTGGAGAAGTTGATCACTTGCTTGCGTTTTTCCGTGATCAACATGCCAGAGAGAATGGCGTCGAATTTTTTGGCCATCAGCCCAGGGATCATGCCGTCGAATCCCTGTTCTACCCAGACGCATTTGGCCTTGAGTTCGGCACACATGGCATTGCCCAGATCGATGTCAAAACCGACGAGCGAGCCATCCGGCATCTTGCTTTCGAACGGTGGGTAGTTGGGCTCGACACCGAAGCGAATGAGCTGTGTCTCGCTGGCATGGCTACCCATGCTTGCCAGGGCACAGAAGGCGAGGGTGATTCCGGTCACGCTTTTTTTCATGTTGACTCCTCTATGTGCATCTTGAGATTGAATGCGATCTGCGATTGGCTGCTGGTATGAATAAAGCCCCGATAACCCGTGGATTACCCGAAGTTTTTCTGTCTGAAGCAGGTGAAAAAAGTATTGCATAGGCGTTACAAGGGGGCGGTGAAACATATCGATGCCCCTATTCATCTGATTCAAATCTGCGTGTGCAAGGCATGGCGAGGCGGATCGCTGGTTGACAGCCGTGGTGCCTGCCGATGTAATCGATCTCCTTGCGACTGGAGTCAGTAAGCGATGAGTCAACTACCCCCATTGCATGCACTGCGTGTGTTCGAGTCGGTCGCGCGTCTCAGTAGCTTCAAGGCTGCGGCCAATGAGCTGTGCCTGACTCAAAGTGCGATTAGCCACCAGATCAAGAACCTGGAAAGCTACTTCGGTTTCCCGTTGCTGGAAAAACGTAACCGGATGCCGGTGCCGACAGAGGCAGGGCAAGACTTGTTCAAGACGACGCAAATGGCGTTGCAGTTGATTGGCAGCTCTGTCTCGCGGCTTCGCGATGGGCATGGCAACCAGGTTCGGCTCAAGTCCCGCCCTTCGATTGCCTACCTGTGGCTGATGCCGTTGCTCCGGGAGTTTTATCAGGAACACCCTGATATTGAGGTGAGTTTGACCACGGTGTGGGAGGCCTCTCCCTCGGTCCATTGGGATGAGTACGACTATGTGATCCAGTACGGACCACTAGGGCTGGCTGGCGAGGGCGTGGAACTTTTGCATGAGGAAGTCGTGGTGCCATTGTGCGCTCCCGAACTGTGCCTGAACGGAAGGCTGACGCTGGAAGCCTTGGCGCAAGTCACGCCTATCCACCCAACCGGTGACCGCATGGGCTGGTCGCTATGGTGGAAGGCGGCTGGCCATTCGCCGCAACCTGCGGCCAGAGAGCAGGTGTTCGATACCGACTACATGGCCATCGCTGCTACTTTGCAAGGTGTCGGTGTCACGTATAGCGACCCAACCTTCGTGCAACCAGATCTGGATGCTGGTCGCCTGGTGATCCCCTATCCACTGCAGGTCAAGACCGGATACGGATTCTTCTTGATGTCAACGGCGCGGACTCGGGAGAGGACCTCGCTTAATGCTTTAAAAGAGTGGTTGTTCCAGAAGATGGCGGAGGCAGAGGAAGGGCAGACTTAAAAAAAACTATGCCATTTGTGTTTTTTGGTACAGGCAGCACAAGTCACACCATTCGTCTTGGGTGCTGCTTGCTTGGCAGGGGGTGGCCATAGAAACCGTACAATTCTCTACGTACAAAGAAATGCGGTTTCCTGATCTGAACGCAGTCATAAGCGAACCTACAAAACTTGGGTTGACTCAGCCAGCTTGTCGCGCTGGCGTCGTATGCCGTGAAAGATGGTCTCTGCCACATCTGCCGGGAAGTCTGACGGCAGACCTGCCTGTACCTCCTGCAAGACCTTGTCTGTGGTGTCGGCCAATTCGTGCAGCAGGTCTTTGGCCCAGGCCTCGGTCAGGCCGCTGCTGCGCGCTTGCGCCAGCCAGTGGCGCGGCTGGATGCGATCGATCAGGTAGTGGTTGCTTTGCCCGCGCACAGCCATCGCGAGCTTGGCTTTTTGCGGCGCTACCTTGTCGGCACCATGGCCGATGACGGGGTGGGCGGACAGGATGTCGTATAGCGGTGTCGCCCGGTAACGGCCACCCGGCAGATGGAACAGACTAAAGTTCTTGGCGTGGCCGTCGGTGGCGGCCAGCAACCAGAACACCACTTGCGTCTTGAAAAACTGGCGGCGGTCGGTCTCGCTGTTCTCCGACCCGGCCAGAATGTCGAGGATGCGTGCGATGCCGGGGCCACCGTCGCTCTGGTATTTGAGGTGGGGCGGCGTGGCGGTGGCTTGGCACAGGTCTTCTTGCGGCAGGCGTATCCACCAGCTGCCGTCGGCGGACAGGCGGCGGTCGAAGCGTTCGACGATCAGTACTTTCTGTTCTTCAAAGCGGGCGATGTCGCAGCGGGCTACCGGCAGGCCGAATGCGGCTACCAGCCGTGCACATAGCCATTCGTTTTCAACCGAGCTGCGCATGTCGGCCTGCATACCCCCCACCAGCCCCAGTGGCAGTTTGAAAATATGGGTGGTGGGCGTGCTGCCCATTGGGCGTTGCCAGCAACCATCGTGGTAGAGCAGGGCGGTTTTTTCTTGCGCCCCGGCGATGGACAGGCGCAAGTCGGTGTCGTGGTCCATCTGGCCGGGCAAGCCGGGTTGCACCGTTTGTCGCAGCAGGGTCGCGATGTCTGCTTCTGCCAGAGGCTCTCCGGTGATGCGCTGCAGGTCTTGTGGTGTTTCGTCTACCGGTAACAGTTGCAGTGCGCCCACGCAGTTGCGCCCCAGCGCCGCCAGCAAGGTAAACGACTCGCTGTCGCTCAGCCGGTAGCGTTGTGCCAGACGGCGGCGGATGGCGTCGCTATCGGGTAGCAGGTTATCGAAATAGGCATTGACCACCGCACCACGATACGCGGTATTGCCGGGCAAAAAGGGCAGCGACAGTGACAGTGGCCGCGCCTGCGGGTGACTGGGCCAGCTGTCGTGCTAGGTGAAGGTTTCGCCGCTGCGGGTGAGTGCCCACTCGCCGACGAGCAGGCCGTTCATCCACACATTCAGCTGTTGCCGGTGACTTTTACGGCCCATCTCACCAAGCCTCGTCGCTGACTGCCGGCGGTTTGTCATCGCGGGTGTGGATCACCAGTTCGGCATCCATCGCCCGCAACAGCTTGCTCAGTCGCTCAATACTGGCCGCAGCGGGCCTAGCTTCCAGTCGGGCATAACTTTGCTGGCTGATGCCAAGCCGCTCGGCTAGCTGAGTCTGTGTCAGCCCGGCGCGCTGGCGCAGACCGCGCAACATGGCTGGCAATTGTTCCGGTGTGATAATGGGGTAGTGCATGGTACCAGGCTCCGCATTTGACTCGTCTTACATGCTAAGAGTTGTAAACAACAAATACAACACCTAAGTTGTATTTATTGTTTACAACATATAAGGTGTGGCGATTGTGGGTGGCTTGGGACGGGTTAAGGTCAAATCCCCTTGGGAATACCTGCAAAAACGCAAAAAATCTTGTGACAGTTTTTTGCGAGGGCCTCCTCGATACCATTACCGGCGTCTGCGACCAATTCTCGCCTAAGCTGCTGTATTTAAAAGAGAGGCTGTTTGGCCTGAACTTGGTGGCATGTAACGTGCCGCAGATTATTTGGCCTCATAACCCGAAGGTCGTAGGTTCAAATCCTGCTCCCGCAATCACATATAAACCCCTGATTCAATTGAAAGATTGAGTCAGGGGGTTTTTTTCAGGCATCCCTGAGTATCACAAACTGCTGTTGTGACATTTTCGTGCCAAATCCGAGACGCTGGCTGTGACAACCTGGGGTGCATTTTGACCTTGGGGTACAGCCTGTCACCGCCACATCTTGCTTCGGCCATGCCCAGTCTGGTTGACGTTGATTAAGTGTTCTACCGTGCCAAGCTTTTGCCTGTGTTCCCTGTTGTCATGTGAAATCTGAGGCGATGCAAGCCGCTGCTGCCCTTTCGCCGGTCATGCCCCGTGCTAGATATGCCTTCAAAGGCTAGGGGCAGAAGGCTGAGCCAGCCTCAGAATCCTACTGGACATCTTTCAACAGAAAAAACCACATCCACATAAAAACCTTCTGGAATAGTGAAGCCGAGTGTCATACAACGTAGATCAGGCGCTGACTTCAACACGACGGCGCGATCAGTCCCGTTAGCCACGCTTGAAGGGGTAGCCATGCGCCAGAATCTTCCCGTCACCGAGCAGGAGTTGTTTCTTGATCCGCGTAGTCCCATTGTCACCAAGACTGACCTTAAAGGCCGGATTTGCTATGCCAACCCGGCCTTTGTCGAAATCAGTGGCTTTACTGAGGCGGAGTTGATCGGTCAGCCGCACAATGTCGTACGCCATCCGGACATGCCGGCGGTGGCGTTTCTGGATCTCTGGAACACCATCAAGCGCGGCCAACCTTGGCAAGGACTGGTAAAAAACCGCGCCAAGAATGGCGCGTTTTACTGGGTGGATGCCTACGTGACTCCCTTGAGTGAAAACGGCCAACACATCGGCTACATGTCGGTGCGTTCTACGCCCTCCCGTGACAAGGTCAGGGAAGCCGAGCTGCTGTATCGCGCCATCAACGCCGGGCAGGCCAGCTTTCCATCTACAGCGCAAACGACGACCCCATCCTGGCTGATGCTGCAGCTGGTGATCTTCAGCGTCACCCTGTTGGCTGGCGGCATCAGTATTCTGTTGTTGCCGAACGGCTGGCAGCAAGGTGCGCTCCTGCTGGCATTCCTGCTTGGCTGCCTTGCCACACTCGCACTGCAACAACGAGTGCGGGCCACACTGCTTGCCGCGAATGCGGCGCTGCTTCGCTTTGGTGAGGGTAATTTCAAGGAGATGGTGGCGGTCCAGGGGCCACGTGAATGTGCCGACTTACGGCAGCGACTGGAAACAACCCGCATCAATCTGCGAGCCATCCTCGCCGACGTGGTCTCCGCCAGTGCCAGTATCGGTCAGGAGGCTGACAATATCGGCCGCCAGGCCGCCACCCTGCAGGAGCGGGCATCGGATGAAAGCAACGACATCGCTCACATCGCCGCCGCACTGGAGCAGCTGACCGTTTCGGTCAGCGAAATTGCCGATACCACCCGTACCGGCTCGGATCATGCCAGCACCGCACGCCAACTGGTGCAGCAGGGCAGTGCCCACATGCAGCATACCTTGCAAAGCACCGACAGCATGCTCGCTGCCATTGGTGAGGTGCGCGCTACCCTGGAGCAATTGAACGGCGCGGTGACGCGCATCGGCTCAATAAGCCAACTGATCGGGGATGTGGCCGATCAGACCAACCTGCTGGCGCTCAACGCGGCCATTGAGGCGGCTCGTGCTGGCGAGCACGGTCGCGGTTTTGCCGTCGTCGCCGACGAGGTGCGCAAACTGGCCGAGCGTACCAGTCACAGTACCCGTGAGATCGGCGACTCGATCGGACAGGTCCGACAGCACACCGATGCCGCCTTGTCCTCCATTGACCACGCCAGCCAGGTGACAAGGCAAGCCAGCGAGCTGATCGGCGCGACCTCGTCCAGCCTGGTACAGATTGATCAGGCGAGTCTGGGCGTGGCCAACAGTGCGCAGGATGTGGCGTCCATGCTGGTACAACAGTCGCGCGCCTCGACCGAGGTCGCCCACAATATGGAAAAGGTCAGTGCCATCACCGAAAATAACGCCCATAACGTGGCCCAGACTGCTCAGGCCGCAGGTGAGCTGATGGGAACCACCAAGGCGTTGAAACAGCTGGTGGCGCACTTCGAAAAGTCATTGTGAGTCGTGCTGTATCCGCCCGTAGTGGGAGGGGGCTTGGTGCCCGGGTTCTTTGCCGGGTGTTTTGGTCCGCTGGGTTGCTTTTTCCTGTGTTGGGCGCAGGTTCGGGAACGTGCTCAAGCAGACCGCCAAGAGGGCAATTGAAGTGACCTGTCCCGGGCGAGGCTACGCAAAGCAAACCCTGCTGCGGCTCGGGAATATCCGCCAAAAATGGACGATCTCGGTACGTGACGGGAAGATCTTGCAGACTCGATCGGTTGTGTGGCGATGCGCCCAGGCGGTGAGCACGGCCTTGATCACACGCGGGCGAACGTGACAACGCGGGCGCTCCGTGTGCAGCACCCGCGTTGTATGGTGTGCCAGCCAGCCAGCCAGCCAGCCAGCCAGCCTGGCGTGGAGGGGGGCATGGCCAGCTGCCGGCCGGCTCCGGGCGGTGGCGGCCGTGACCCGTGTTACAGGCTAGGGAACGCGAACTGCGACGCCTCGTGGCTGGCGCGTTGCGGCCAACGTTGGGTGATGGTCTTGCGCTTGGTGTAGAAGCGCACGCCATCCGGGCCGTAGGCATGCAGATCGCCGAACAGTGAACGCTTCCAGCCGCCGAAGCTGTGGTAGGCCACCGGCACCGGCAGCGGCACGTTGACGCCGACCATGCCGACTTCGATCTCGTCGCAGAACAGGCGCGCCGCTTCACCATCGCGGGTGAACAGGCAGGTGCCGTTGCCGTATTCGTGGTCGTTGATCAGCTGCATCGCGGCCTCCAGGCTGCCAACGCGCACGATGCACAGCACCGGCCCGAAGATTTCCTCGCGATAGATGCTCATCTCCGGGGTGACCTTGTCGAACAGCGTGCCGCCGACAAAGAAGCCGGATTCGCAGCCGGGCACCGACAGCTGGCGGCCATCGACTACCAGCTCGGCGCCCTGCGCCACGCCGCTGTCGATATAACCCTTCACCTTGTCGCGCGCCGCGCCGGTGACCAGCGGGCCCATGTCCAGGCCGCAGGAGGTGCCGGCACCGATCTTCAGTGCCGCAATCTTCGGCACCAGTTTTTCCACCAGCTTGTCGGCTACCTGGTCGCCGACCGCCACCACCACTGAAATCGCCATGCAGCGCTCGCCGCAGGAGCCATACGCCGCGCCCATCAGGGCGTTGACGGTGTTGTCGAGGTCGGCATCCGGCAGCACCACCGCGTGGTTCTTGGCGCCGCCCAGTGCCTGCACGCGCTTGCCGCGCTTGGTGCCTTCGGCATAGATGTACTCGGCAATCGGGGTGGAGCCGACAAAGCTCAGCGCCTTCACTTCCGGCGCCTCGATCAGCGCGTCGACGGCAGCCTTGTCGCCGTGCACCACGTTGATCACGCCCTTGGGCAGACCGGCTTCATGCAGCAGCTGGGCGATGAACAGGGTGGAGCTCGGGTCGCGCTCGGACGGCTTCAGGATGAAGCAGTTGCCGCACACGATGGCCAGCGGATACATCCACAGCGGCACCATGGCCGGGAAGTTGAACGGGGTGATGCCGGCCACCACGCCCAGCGGCTGGTGGTCGGACCAGCTGTCGATATTCGGGCCGACGTTGCGGTTGTATTCGCCCTTCAGCAGCTCCGGCGCGCCGCAGGCGTATTCCACGTTCTCGATGCCGCGCTGCAGCTCGCCGACCGCGTCTTCGATGGTCTTGCCGTGCTCTTCGCTGATCATGGCGGCGATCTTGTCACGGTTGGCTTCCAGCAGTTGCTTGAAGCGGAACATCACCTGCGCGCGCTTGGCCGGCGGGGTGTTGCGCCAGGCCGGGAACGCCGCCTTGGCCGCGTCGATGGCGGACTGGATGGTGGCCTGGTCGGCCAGCGCCACCTGGCGCACGGCTTCGCCGATGGACGGGTTGAACACCGGTGCGGTGCGGCCAACGTTGGTGACGAGCTCACCATTGATCAGATGGGCGACGGTAGTCATGTCTTTACTCTCCGGTATGCGGGAAATCGGTTGGCGATCAGGCGGTCTGGTTCAGTACGTCGCCGACGGCGTTGAACAGCGTATCCAGCTGCTGTGCAGTGGTGTTGAAGGTCGGCCCGAACTGCAGCGTGTCGCCACCGAAGCGCACGTAGAAACCGGCCTGCCATAGCTTGATGCCGGCCTCGTACGGGCGGATGGCGGCGTCGCCGTCGCGGGCGGCCAGCTGGATGGCGCCGGCCAGGCCGCAGTTGCGGATGTCCACCACGTGCTTGCTGCCGCGCAGGGCATGCAGCTTTTCCTCGAACACCGGCGCCAGCGCGGCGGATTGCTCGATCAGCTGGTCACGCTGCAGCAGCTCCAGCGTGGCCAGGCCGGCGGCGCAGGCCACCGGGTGGCCGGAGTAGGTGTAGCCGTGGGTGAACTCGATCATGTGCTCGGGCGTGCCCTGCTGCATGAAGGTGTTGTAGATCTCGCTGGAGGCGATCACCGCGCCCAGCGGAATGGCGCCGTTGGTCACCTGCTTGGCGGTATTCATGATGTCCGGGGTGACGCCGAAGTAGTCGGCGCCGGTCCACTTACCCATGCGGCCGAAGGCGGTGATCACCTCGTCGAAAATCAGCAGGATGCCGTGCTGGTTGCAGATCTCGCGCAGGCGCTGCAGATAGCCCTGCGGCGGCACGATCACGCCGGCGGAGCCGGACATCGGCTCCACGATCACCGCGGCGATGTTGGAGGCGTCGTGCAGTTCGATCAGCTTCAGCAGCTCGTTGGCCAGCTCCACGCCGCCGGTCTCGGCCATGCCCCTGGTGAAGGCCATGCCCGGCTGCAGCGTGTGCGGCAGGTGGTCGGCATCCATCAGCTGGCCGTACATCTTGCGGTTGCCGCCGATGCCGCCCAGCGCGGTGCCGGCGATGTTGACGCCGTGGTAGCCACGGGCGCGGCCGATGAAGCGGGTCTTGCTCGGCTGGCCTTTCAGGCGCCAGTAGGCCTTGGCCATCTTCACCGCGGTATCGGCGCATTCGGAGCCGGAGCCGGTGAACAGCACGTGGTTGAGGCCATCCGGCATCAGGCCGGCGATCTTGTCGGCCAGGTGGAAGGCCAGCGGGTGGCCGTACTGGAAGCCCGGCGCGTAGTCCAGGGTACCCAGCTGGCGTGCCACCGCCTCCTGAATCTCCGGACGGTTGTGGCCGGCGCCGCAGGTCCACAGGCCGGACAGGCTATCGAAGATGCGGCGACCCTTGTCGTCGATGAAGTAGTTGCCGTCGGCGCCCACGATGATGCGCGGGTCACGCTTGAACGCGCGGTTGGCCGAGAACGGCATCCACTGGGCATCGAGATTCAGATCGCTGACGGCAAATTGGTCGTTGCAGTTGTTCATGACGTGGCCCCTGTGAGCGCTGTGTTGATGGTGTTAGCTTGCACCAGGAGTAAATGTGAGTTAAATCATATCTTTCTAACGTTAAGTTGAGTATTTGTTCAACCATGAGCAAGAAGGCATCCCTGGGCCAGGTCAGCGATTTCGATATCCGCCTGCTGCGCCTGTTCAAGACCGTGGCCGAGTGCGGCGGCTTCTCGGCGGCGGAAAGCGTGCTCGGCATCAGCCGCTCGGCGATCAGCCTGCACATGGGCGATCTGGAGAAACGGCTAGGCATCCGCCTGTGCCAGCGCGGCCGCGCCGGTTTTGCGCTGACCGACGAGGGGCGCGAGGTGCTGCACGCCAGCCAGAGCCTGCTGGCCGCGATCGAAGGCTTTCGCAGCCAGGTCAACCAGCTGCACCAGCAGCTGCGCGGCGAGCTGAACATCGGCATCGTCAACAGCCTGGTGACGCAGTCGCGCATGCGCATCACCCAGGCGCTGCGCGCGCTGAGCGAGCAGGGGCCGGGGGTGCGCATCAATATCGGCATGATGACGCCCAGCGACATCGAGCTGCGGGTGCTGGACGGCCAGCTGCACGTCGGCGTGGTGCCGCTGGTCAGCCCGCTGGCCGGGCTGGATTACATCCCGCTGTACGAGGAAGACTCGCTGCTGTACTGCAGCCAGGGCCACCCGCTGTTCTGGCGCGCCGATGCTGATATCAGCGATGCCGACATCGCCGCCGCGCCGGCGGTGATCCCCGGCTTTCGTCTGCCGCCGGAGGCGCAGCAGTGCCAGCAGGCGCTGGATGGCAGCGCCACCGCCAGCGACCGCGAAGGCATCGCCTTCCTGATCCTGACCGGGCGCTACATCGGCTACCTGCCGGACCACTTTGCCGCCAGCTGGGTGGCGCAGGGCAAGCTGCGCGCCATCCGCCCGCAGCAGCTGCACTACCAGGTGCCGCTGACGGTGGTGACGCGCAAGGGGCGGCGGCCCAATCTGGTGCTGGAAAAATTCCTGCACGAGCTGGCGGTCAGTAGCGACTGACACGGCCCGCGAGCCGGTGGTCGCCCATGATGCATTGTGGGTTTTCTATGGAAATCGGGTTGCGAATGGCTATCGCCGCCGCCGTTTTTATCGCATCCTGCGCAGCATTGCCGTGCGGCCAACGTTGGCCGCGACTGCCGGCTCATTTCAATCGGGAAGCGCATGGCCACCACCCTGAAACTGTCCGAACTCATCAGCGCGCTCAGCTACGCGCTGGATATCACCGAGGGCCAGCCGGAAGGCCACTGCATCCGCAGCTGCTGGATCGGCATGCACATCGGCCAGGCGTTGGGGCTGACGGCGCCGCAGCTGTGGGATCTGTACTACACCATCCTGCTGAAAGACTTGGGCTGCAGCAGCAATGCGGCGCGTATCAGCGAGCTGTATCTCACCGACGACCGCCAGTTCAAACAGGATTTCAAGCTGGTCGGCGCCAGCCTGCCGCAGATGCTGGGCTTCGTGTTCAGCAACACCGGCACCCACGCCAGCAGCTGGCGCCAGCGCGCGCAATCCATCCTCAACGTGCTGCGTCACGGCAAGGAAATGGCCGACGAGCTGATCAACACCCGTTGCCATCGCGGTGCCGATATCGCGCGCCAGCTGCGTTTCAACGGCAGCGTGGCCGCCGGCATCCAGGCGCTGGACGAGCACTGGGATGGCTCCGGGCGGCCGCTGGGCCTGCAGGGCGAGACCATTCCGCTATCGTCGCGCATTGCGCTGCTGGCGCAGGTGCTGGACGTGTTCCATGTTACCCACGGCCGCCACGCGGCGCTGACCGAGGTGCAATCGCGCGCCGGCAGCTGGTTCGACCCGCAGCTGGTCGCGGTGATCGGTCAGCTGGGCGCCAGCGCGCCGTTCTGGCAGCAGCTGGAAGCCGACGATATCGACCAGGCGGTGCTGGCGCTGGAGCCGGCGCAGTGTGCGGTGCCGCTGGACGAGGACTATATGGACGAGATCGCCGAAGGTTTTGGCCAGGTGGTGGACTCCAAGAGCCCGTTTACCGCCGGCCACAGCCAGCGGGTCGGCCATTACGCCGACTGCATCGCCGCCGAGCTGGGCATGGCGCCGGCACGCCGCCGCTGGCTGAAACGCGCCGCCTTGCTGCACGACGTGGGCAAGCTGGGGGTCAGTAACACCATTCTCGACAAACCGGGCAAGCTGGACGCCGACGAGTGGGCGGCGGTGCAGCGCCACGCCGGCTACACCGAGACCATCCTTGAGCGCATCGGGCATTTTGCAGAGCTGGCACGGGTGGCCGGCGCGCATCACGAAAAGCTGGATGGCAGCGGCTACCCGCGCGGGCTGGGCGCCGACGCCATTGCGCTGGAAACCCGCATCATCACCACCGCCGACATTTTTGACGCCATCAATGCCGAGCGCCCGTACCACCCGGCCACACCGGTGGCCAGGACGCTGGACATCATGCGCCAGCATCTGCACAGCGCCATCGATGCGGAGTGCTTTGCCGCGCTGGAGCGGGTGCTGCGCGCCGAGGGGGCACTCTAGGAGGGGGGCGAGGTTGCCGGCGCCGTGACCGATGAGGGGCGGGCCGGATGTCGTATCGCGGCGTGGCACGGCAGCCTGCGCCCGCGCCAGCAGGGGTGAGCCGCCCCGCGTGGCGCAAAGGTTGGCCGCAAGCGCCTGCGCCTCGTGCTGGCAGGGCGAGCGATGCGACATGCACGATTCTTCATTGCTGAAGCGGCAACTTAGCGCCGCTAACAAAACCTCGCAGCGCACCCGAGCCAAGGCGCGCCGACGCAGACAGTCCAAGTCGTACGGCAAGGGGGCGCAACGCAGGATCAGGGGTTTTGTTAGCAGCTCTGTATTGCTGAAATGAACACGCGGCTGCTGGTGACCGTCGTACGGTACGAGGGTACGAGTTGCACTTACAGGGCAAGCTGGGGCGGTGCATGCCCTTGCTCATCCCGGTGTCAGGCAATGACGCCTTCCCGCCGCGACAGCAGCGGCCATTCCGGTAACGGGTTTGCGCAATGCGCGTCGCTCATCAGGCATTGTCTGCCAGCGCCGCGGGCAGGCCGGCGTGCCGGGCCGACACCCGGCTATGCTGCTGGGGCGGTGACTACTTCTTCACCCACTGGCCGTTGGGTGCCTTGACGTAGCTGCCGGGCGGGGTTTTTTCGATGGCTTTCTGGCCGGCCAGTATCGCGACCTGGTCCAGAGTGGTGCCGTTTTTCTTGGCGATGGCGTCATAGGCCGCGCGGCGTTTGGCGTTGATGTCCGCCGCCAGCGAAACCGCTTCCGGGGTGGCCTTCACCACGCCGAGGTAGCCATCCGGCTGTTCGCCGACCAGGCCCTGCGCCTTGGCGCCGCCCACGTCCAGTGCCATTGCCAGGCTGCTGCAGAGCAGCAGGCCAATTGCCATCCATCGTGCTGCCGTTTTCATGCTGTGCTCCTAGAACAGACTGCTGTCGGTGGTGAGGTTGTCGATGTCTTTTTCCACCTTGAGGCGGATTTCGTGATCGATCTTCACGTTAAGGTTGATGGTGATGGGTTCCTTGGGCACTTCCAGTGCCACCCGCGGGGTGCAGGCGGTCAGTGCCAGGAGCGGTATCAGCCAGACGGGTTTCATGGCGAAGTCTCCGGTGTGGGGTTGCGCGTGGCGGCCGATTGTTTGCGGCTGAGCACACGGCGGGATATTTCATCTCCGATACGCAGGCTGCGTAACAGTTCCAGCACATTTTCACTATGGCTGTAATTCAGCACCACAGGTTGGCGATTTTGTCTGGGGTTGACCCCTTTCAGCGTCACCTGAGCGTCCAGCAGGCCGTTCCTCGACATGGCCAGCCGGGCCTGGAAGTCGTTGACGTCCAGCTCACTGAGCATGTCCAGCGCCAGCTGCACCGCCCGGTTGGATTGTGCCATGGCCGTTACACCGGCGCTGGCCGGCACGCGCAGGGTCAGCTCGCCCTCGTTGCGCAGCAACCCGTCTTGCAGCGCGATGCCCGCCGGTAACAGTTGCAGCGGCAGGGTGCCGCCGACGCGACCGGTGAGCTGTACCGTGGGCTGCGGGTCGTTCTGCAGCGCCGCCACGGCGGCCAGGTCCAGCTGCTGCACGGTCACCGGCTGGAAGGCGCTGGACGGCCAGCGCAGGCTGTCGGCCTGCAGGCTGCCGCCCAGTACTTTGGCGTGCACGGCGCCCAGCTGCCAGTCCTGCAGGTCGGAGCGCAGGGTGAGCGACACCTCCTGCAGCAGGGTGCCGACATCCAGCTGCGCCAGTTGTAGCGGGCCATCGCTCTGCAGCTGCAGCTGACCGGGGAGTGCGGCCAACGTTAGCCGGCCACGGCCACCGTTGGCAAGGATGCCGCCCCAGTCCAGCGCCACATCACTCAGTCGCACGTCGCCGTTCAGTTGCCATTGTTTTTGCCATTGCCACTGCAATTTGCTGGCCAGCTGCCCCTGTTGCAGGGTAACGCCCAAGCCGCGGCTCATGGCGGCGCTCAGCGGCGTATCCAGCTGCAGGCTGCCGACGGCGCCCTCGCCGTGGCGGCGGGCGGTCAGCTGCAGCTTGCTGCGCCAGGCCGGCAGCTGCAGCTGGCCGCTGGCACGCTCGCCGGCCAGTTGCAGCGTGCCGTTGGCCGGCGGCAGCGTCCAGCGGCTTGCCACGGCGCCACCTGCCGTCAGCGCCAGCTGGCCGTGGGCACGACTGCCGTCGCTCAGCAGCGCGCTGGTGGCCTGCAGGCTGAGCGGCTTGAGCAGCACGCTGTCGACGATGCCTTCGGCCACACTCAGTTTGCTGCCGCTCTCCAGTTGCCAGTTGCCTGCGTTGCCACGCCAGTTGGCCGCCAGTTGCAGCGCGCCGCCTTTGCTGTAGAACGGCGGGCGACTGCTGGCGGCGAGGCTGCCTTGCCAGCCCGCCCCCTGCTGGCGTGCGACCACGCTGCCCTTGAGCGGCCAGTCCCGATAGTGGCCGGCAAAGCTGGCGTTAAGCAGCGGCTGGCGCGGATCGATGGCGTTGACCGGCAGGCTGATCACCAGCGCCAGTGGCGGCTTGCTGACCTTCAGTTGCAGAGGGACACCGCGTGCGCCTTGCGCGTCGAGCTGGCCGCGCCACTGGCCGGCCAGCTGCAAGCCGGCATGGCGGCCGGCCAGCGCCAGCGCGCCTTGCCACTGCCAGCGGCCATCGCCCCAGCGCAGTGTGCCGTCGTGACTGCTCAGTTGCAGCTGCTGGTAGTCGAGACGGAACGGCAGGCGGCTGCTACCGCTGGTGGTCAGCGGCAGTTGCCACGCTTGCGGCCAACTCAGGCGCACGCCCTGCGGCAGGCGGGCCTGGCCGGCCGCCAGCGTCAGCTGGCGACTGGCCCATTGCAGTGGGATACGGGCGTGCAGGTCTTTGCCATCCAGCTGCAGCAGGCCGCTGCCACGCTGCAGGCTGTGATCCTGCGGGGTGAGTTGCAGCTGCAGCTTGCCCTGTGGCCCACTGGCCAGCAGGTCGGCCTGCAGGCTGTGCACGCCGTCCAGATCGCCGCTGGCCTGCAGCGCCCGGCGCGGCTGCAGCAGCCAGCCGGCGGCCAGCGGTAGCGCGTGCGGCAGCGTGGCCTCCAGCTGCCACTGGCGGTTGTGCAGCGTGGCCTGCAGGCGGGCATCGCCACGGCGGGCATCGCCCTGATAGCCCAGCTGGCGGCCATCGGCCTGCACGCGGGCTTGCAGCTGGCCGGGCAACCAGCGTCCGCTGGCCTGCAGCTGCCATTGCCCCAGCAGCTGCGGCGAAAGCCGCGCTGCGGCCAACGTGCCCCGTGCCTGCCACTGGCCGTTGTCGCGCCGGTAGTCCAGTGCCAGCTTGTCGGCACCCTGTGCCAGCTGCGCCTGCCAGCGTTCGTTTTGCTGTGTGACGGAGGCGGCCAGCGCCGGCAGGCCGGGGGTCTGCAGGCTGGCGATGTGCAGGGTAAACGGCGGCAGGCCGGCGGGCGGCGGGGCCGGCAGCTCGCGGCGGCTGGACTTGTTGCAGGATTGCAGCTGCAGTTGCTGCAGGCTGATGGTAAGCGGCTGCCAGCGCTCGATGCGCAGACCGCTGCCCTGGGCGGCGACGCAATCCTGCTGCCGCCATTGCCATTGCGCGATCGTGGCGCCGCCATCGCGCCAGCCCGGCCCCTGCAGTTGCAGGCCCTGTTGCTGCAGCCACCAGCGGGCGCCGGCTGTCGCCGCCAGCAACAGTGCCAACAGTACGAGCAGGGTAAACAGCAGCCAGCGGCGCCCACGGTGGTGGGCGGCTGGTGAAGTGGTCGGCGGGGTTGGGGGCTGGGTCATGGCTTAATGGCGAGATCGATGTCGTTGTTGTCGTGGTGCTGTCGCCGGCAGGGCTGCGCGCGGCAGCCTGTTGCTGCGGCAGTCTTGAGAAGAGGCCACTGGGTGGATTGTCTGGCAACAAGAGGAGCCATCGCTGGGCGGCTACCGTAAGGCATGAATAGCTGAAGTATATACGGCACGGCGGCCGATGCTGAATGGGTGTGCCGGTGGTGGTTGCCACCGCGCCGGTCGTGGCAGGTAACAGTTTTTTGCAGCGAAGAGGGTGGAGGGGAAAAAGTAGTAGCGGCTCCCTGCGACTGTAGCAGCGGTTGATGGACATAAAAAAACCGCCGGCAACAAGGTTGCAGGCGGTTGACTGGTGAATGCGGCAGCGGTTTTCGTTGCGTGCACCGGCCCGGATCGGGCGGTGTTTTTGTGTACGACTTTGCTGCCGCGACGACGCTTACGGGTGGATGACCAGGGCCGTGAATGGCGGCAGGTAGGCCATGGCCGAGACGACCAGGCCGACCAGGCAGGCCAGTGCCAGCGAGTGGAAGAACACGAAGCGCAGGATCACGCCTTCCTTGCCGTAGTACTGGGTGGCGGTGGAGGCGACCACGATGGACTGCGCGTCGATCATCTTGCCCATCACGCCGCCGGAGGAGTTGGCCGCCGTCATCAGGATCGGCGACAGGCCCAGCTGCTGCGCCGAGGCTTTTTGCAGGCCGCCGAACAACACGTTGGCCGCCGTATCGGAGCCGGTCAGTGCCACGCCCAGCCAGCCGAGCAGGGTGCCGAAGAACGGGTAGAACACGCCGGTGTGCGAGAACGCGAGGCCGAGGGTGATGTCGACGCCGGAGAAGCGGGTGACATAGCCCAGTGCCAGCATCGCCACGATGGTGGTGAGCGAGTAACGCAGCGACCAGAAGGTTTCCTTGTACACCTTCAGCATTTCGGACGGACGGTAGCCCATGATCAGCGCCGAGATCAGCGCGGCGACCAGGATGCCGGTGCCGGTGGTGGACAGCAGGTTGAACTTGTAGATGGCGGCTTCCAGGTGCGGCTCGGTCACCACTGGCGGCATCTTGTAGATCAGGTTGTGCAGGCCCGGCCACTGGATTTCCAGTGTGAAGATGCTGTCCAGCAGCTTCTTGATGGTGGGCGAGCCGAAGGCGAATACCGCCACCGACAGGATCAGCCACGGCAGCCAGGCGCGGATCACTTCGCCGCTGCTGTAGCCGTGATGCTTGTCGGCGATGATGGCCTTGGCGCCGTTGGCGGCTTCACCACCCATGGTGCCGGCGGTGGAGGTGTAGATTTCTTTCGGTTTCCATACTTTCAGGAAGCCGACCAAGGCGGCGATGGAGCACACCGAGGCGATGACGGCGACCAGTTCCGGCCCCATGGTGTTGGACACGATCAGCTGCGGAATGGCAAACGACAGGCCGGCCACCAGTACCGCCGGCCAGATGCGCATGGTGTTGCGCCAGCCGCAGAACGCGATCAGCAGCCAGAACGGCACGATGATGGCGAAGAGGGTCATCTGGCGACCCACCATCGACGAAATCTGCAGCACATCCAGGCCGGTGACCTTGGCCAGGGTGGTGATCGGGGTGCCCAGCGCGCCGTAGGCCACCGGCGCGGTATTGGCGATCAGCGACAGGCCGGAGGCGGCCAGTGGCGAGAAGCCCAAGCCGATCAGCATGGCGCCGGTGACGGCCACCGGGGTGCCGAAGCCACCGGCACCTTCAAAGAAGGCGCCAAAGCAGAACGCGATCAGCAAGAGCTGCAGGCGGCGGTCGGTGGTGATGCCGGAAATGGACTCGCGCAGGATGGCGAACTGGCCTTTGCGCTCGGTGAGCTGGTACAGGAAGATCACGTTGAGGATGATCCAGCCGATCGGCAGCAGGCCGTTGGCGGCGCCCAGCAGCGTGGCGCTGGCGGCCAGTTCGGCCGGCATGCCGAATACGCCGATGGCGACCAGCAGCGAGGTCGCCAGGCCCAGCAGCGCGGCCTTGTGCGCCTTAACGTGGAACAGGCCCAGTGCGCCCAGCAGGACGATGACCGGGATGCTGGCGGCCAGCGTGGATAGCCACGGGCTGCCGAGCGGGTCGTAAACGTGTGACCACATGATGTAACTCTCCTTATTGTGATGCGTGATCTCGGTGCTGCTGCCTGACGGCAGGCGGTTGCGCGAGGCGTTATGTGCCGTGCGCGAACTTTAGCGGCAGCCGGCGGTCGGCGTCATTTGGGGCTTGCCCTTGCGGGTTAACCCTGAGAAATCATGTCAAGTTACTGAAAACAAAGAGAAATACGAAAAAATGGCCGCAACGCCGGACAGGCGTTGCGGCCAACCTTGTGGCAGGCGGAGGCTTACGGCAGCGGGTGGGCGGAGACGCCGCTGTCGTCCAGGCGCAGGTAGCCGGCGCGGCCATCGTGCCAGTCCTGGATCACCCAGCGTGTACGCTCGCCGTCGGCCAGCGCATGGTGGTGTACGGCCGGACGGTGGGTGTGACCGTGAATCAGCGTGCAGCCAGGGTTGGCCGCAAGCAGGGCGACAACGGCGTCTTCGGTCACGTCGCTGATTTCGTTGGGCCCGCCCTGCTGCTTGCGCGATTCGCTCTGTTCGCGGATGTGGCGGGCGATGGCGTGGCGTTCCGCCAGCGGCTTGTGCAGGAAGGCTTGCTGCCAGGCCGGCTGTCGCACCATGGCGCGGAACTGCTGGTAGGCGCTGTCGTCGCCACACAGCGCGTCGCCGTGGCTGAGCAGGTAGCGGCGGCCATAGGCCTGCAGCGGGTGCGGGTCGGGCAGCAACGTGGCGCCGCTAGCGGCGGCAAAGCCGGCACCGAGCAGAAAGTCGCGGTTGCCGTGCATCACGTACAGCGGCGTATGGCGGCTGAAGTCGCGCATCGCCGCGACCATGTCCAGCGCGAAGGCGTCATCGTCGTCGTCGCCGACCCAGTACTCGAACAGGTCGCCGAGGATGTACAGCGCGTCGATGTGGCCGGCCCACTGCCGCAGCGTGCGCTGGAACAGCTCGCCCAGCCACGGTGCGTCGGCGTGCAGGTGCAGATCGGAGATCAGGTGAATGGCCATCGTGCGGCACCATGAATAAGGGCCGCACGCAGCGGCCCCGGGTCTTGCGTGAACGGGATCAGGCGGCAGCCACGATCTCGGCTTTTTCGACGATGACCGGCTCGACCGGCACGTCCTGGTGACCACCGGTGCGGCCGGTTTTCACGCCCTTGATACGGTCAACCACGTCCTGGCCGGCAACCACCTGGCCGAACACGGCGTAGCCCCAGCCCTGCATGGTTTCGCTGCGGAAATCGAGGAAGTCGTTGTCCGACACGTTGATGAAGAACTGGGCGCTGGCGGAGTGCGGATCCGGCGTGCGTGCCATGGCCACGGTGTAAGTCTTGTTGGACAGACCGTTGTTGGCTTCGTTCTCGATGGTGTCGCGGGTGTCCTTCTGCTTCATGTCGGCAGTGAAACCGCCGCCCTGGATCATGAAACCGTTGATCACTCGGTGGAAGATGGTGCCGTCGTAGTGGCCGTCCAGCACGTACTGCTCAAAGTTGGCGACGGTTTTCGGTGCCTTGTCGGCAAACAGTTCCAGCGTGATGTCGCCGAAGTTGGTAGTCAGTTTGATCATGATGGGAGTCCTTGGGGATCAGGGTTTGTAAGTGGCTTTCTGGATGACGATGGGCTCCATCGGCACATCCTGCATGCCGCCAATGTAGCCGGTGCGCGACTTGGCAATGCGGTTGACGACGTCCATGCCGGCGGTCACCTTGCCAAACACGGTGTAGCCCCAGCCTGGCGGCGTCTTGCTGCGGAAATCCAGAAAATCGTTGTTGACCAGGTTGATGAAGAATTGCGAGGTCGCCGAGTGCGGATCGTTGGTGCGCGCCATCGCGATGCTGCCGATCACGTTCTTCAGGCCGTTGTCGGCCTCGTTGGCGATCGGCGCGCGTGTCGGTTTTTGTGACAGCGCACCGCCGTCGATGGTAAAACCGCCACCCTGGATCATGAAGCCGTCAATCACGCGGTGGAACACGGTGTTGTCGTAATGGCCGGCCTTGACGTAGCGGGTGAAATTGTCGACGGTCTTGGGCGCGCTTTGCGCGGCCAGCTCGACGGTGATCAGCCCCTTGTTGGTCTGCAGCTCCACTTTGGGCGCGGCGGTCGCCAGCAAGGGCAGCAATAGCAAGGCGAGGGCGGCAATCTTCTTCATGGCCATGGTTTCCGGAGAGTTGAGGCGCGCAGTTTAGCATGAGGCCGGCGGCGATGTGCCAGCCGGCGCGGGCGGCGGCGCGTCCGTCGGCGGTTAAAGATTGTGCGGCAACGGCCGATAAAGCGATGAAGCAATAACACGACATGTAATCAGTAGGCGGAGAACGCAATGAAAAAAACGGTTTTGGCAACAAGTCTGCTGGCACTGGTGTCGGTGACAGCCTGCGCCTCGTCCGCGGCGCCGGCGGCGCAGGAAGCGGCCGGCGAAGGCTGGATGGTGGTTGCCGATGCGCCTGCCGTGGCGGGAAGCCATGAGCAGCCGGGGATCTCCCGGCAGCCGGTGATGACTCAGGGTGGCGTGATGATGGGGGGCGGCTATGTCGGCCCCTTGTCCGAGCCGGCAGCCAAGGAAGTGGAAAAGTACAACGCACTGCGCATCCGCGTGGTCGGCTACGGCGCGCCGCCGGCCAACCGCAGCCTGTCGCCGGTGCAGCGCCGCCTGCTGGCGATGCGTGCCTCGCAGCTGGATGCCTATCGCGCGATGGCGGAACAGGTGCAGGGCTTCAAACTGTCCGGCAGCAGTACCGTCGGCAACATGATTGCGGCCAACGATAGCTACCGCGTGTTCGTCGATGCCTACCTGCGCGGCGTGCGACTGCTGTCCACCGAGTTCAAGGCCGACGGCAGCAGCGAGACCATCGGCGAAGTGGTATTGGACGAAGGCTTCTTCAAGGCTTATCGTAGCGCGCTGGTGACCACCGGCAACGTGGCGACCGCGGCGCGGGTGCTGCCTGCCGCCGACGGCAGCAAGCTGGGATGTACCGACAGCGGTTGTGTCTACGGTGGCGACTACTATGTTTCGCATTGACGGCGCAGATGAAAACTAAACCATTCTGGTACGCCGCCCTGTGGGCGGCGTTTTTGTTGGCAGGACCGGCGACGGCCGAGATATATCGTGCCGAAGGCATGGCCTCGCTGGAGTCTGGTCTTGTCGCGGCGCGGCAGCAGGCGATCGAGGACGCGGTGCGGCAGATGGCGATGACCCACGCCGGCACGCTGCAGGCCACGTCGCGGCTCGATAACGGCGAGCTGTCCGAATCGAGCATGACCGGGCCGCTGACGCTGCCCGGTACGCCGCGCGTGCTGCAGGAAAGCCAACGTGACGGGCTGCTGTTTGTCACGGTGGAAGTCGATACCGCCGAGCCGGTGTCCGCCGCGGAAGCGGCCGGTGCGTCTGCCAGTCAGGCTTGCGCCCGTCCGGCGACACCGGCGGGGCGTTTCCTGACCCGGCGGCTGGTTAGCACCTATTTCGAGGTGTCGCAGCCGCAGGATGCCGGCGACCTCGGCAATCTGGCGACCTGGTTGCCGTCCGAACTGTCACGACGGCTGAATGCCCTGCGCGACGTGCGTGCGCTGGATGCCGGCAACGTGTCGCTGTTCCCCGGCGGCAAGGTGCAGGAGCCGTGGCAGGCCAGCGATGCCGTGCGCGACATCGGCCGCCGCGAGGAG
>Ga0209211_10003461_pt1 | contig 25660 bp, 24 predicted proteins | sample RifGroA2_FD_183992 | JGI IMG/M metagenome (GOLD analysis project Ga0209211, IMG submission 183992) | Groundwater microbial communities from Rifle, Colorado, USA - Groundwater A2 (SPAdes) (version 2) | ecosystem: Environmental > Aquatic > Deep subsurface > Groundwater | place: Rifle, Colorado...
CTTGTCTACCGTGTGGCTGATCGCCAACGTCCCCGCCTCGAGCGCCGGCGCGATCGCCGTCGGCCAGCGCGCCAACTTTCAGTCATCCACGCTGCCCGGGCAGTTCTTCGAAGGCAAGGTGACGTTCGTGCAGCCGGTCATCGACGTGGCGACGCGGACCTTGGCCGTGCGCATCGAGCTGCCCAATCCCGACGGCACCCTGCGTCCCGGCTTGTTCGGCGATGTCACGCTGACGCGCGACGCCTCTGCGGCGGTGCTCACGGTATCGCGATCGGCCGTGCTCGACAGCGGCACCCGGCAACTGGTGCTGGTGCAAGTGGCCGAGGGCCGGTTCGAGCCGCGCGCAGTGGTCGTCGGCGAGCGCTCGGGTGAGCTGATCGAGATTCGCGAAGGCGTCCGCGACGGCGAACGCGTGGTGGTATCGGCCAACTTCCTGATCGACGCCGAGAGCAACCTGCAGTCGGCACTGCAGGGCATGGGCACGACCGCGGCACCCGCCGCGGATGCCACCGACGCCGTGCGCGCCGTCGACCCGCACGCGGGGCACTGACATGCTGGCTCGACTCATCGAATGGTCGGTACGCAACGTCTTCCTGGTCCTGGTGATGGCCGTCGCCGTTACCGCCGGCGGCATCTATGCGCTGGTCAATACGCCGCTGGATGCCCTGCCGGATCTTTCCGACGTGCAGGTGATCGTGTTCACCGAAGTGCCAGGCCAGGCGCCGCAAGTGGTCGAGGACCAGGTTACCTACCCACTCACGACAGCCATGCTGGCGGTGCCCCGCTCCAAGGTCGTCCGCGGCTTCTCGTTCTTTGGCGCCTCGTTCGTCTATGTGATCTTCGAAGACGGCACGGACATCTATTGGGCGCGTTCGCGCGTTCTCGAATATCTGAACTTCGCCTCGAAAAAACTCCCCGAAGGAGTCACGCCCACGCTTGGTCCGGATGCGACCGGCGTTGGCTGGGTTTACCAGTACCTGCTCGAAGGCAAACAGAAATCGCTCGACGAGCTACGCGCGATCCAGGACTGGTACGTGCGTTACCAGCTGACCAAGGCCCCCGGCGTCGCCGAAATCGCCAGTGTCGGCGGCTTCGTGCGCCAGTACTCGGTCACTGTTGACCCCGGCAAGCTCCGCCAGTACGGCGTTCCGCTCTCGCGCATTTCGGAAACCATCGCGCGCAGTAATCGCGATGTCGGCGGCCGGGTCATCGAGATGACCGAAACCGAATACATGGTGCGCGGTCGCGGTTACCTGCGCGGCATCGAGGACATCGAGAACCTGGTATTGAAATCCGAAGCGGGCACGCCCGTGCTGATCGGCGATATCGCGCACGTCGAACTGGTGCCCGACGAGCGTCGCGGCATCGCCGAGTTCAATGGCGAAGGCGAGGCGGTGGCGGGTATCGCCGTGGCCCGTTACGGAGAAAACGCGCTGTCGGTCATCCACGGCCTGAAAGAGAAGATCGCCGAAATCCAGTCCGGACTGCCCGCGGGCGTCACCCTGCGCCCGGTCTACGACCGGTCCGACCTGATCCATCGCGCCATCGCCACCTTGCGCACGACCCTGATCGAGGAAAGCGTGATCGTCGCCCTGGTCTGCGTGATCTTCCTGTTCCACGTCCGCAGCGCGCTGGTAGCCATCGTGATGTTGCCGATCGGCGTGCTGGTCGCGTTCATCGCCATGCGCGCGCTGGGCATGAATTCCAACATCATGAGCCTGGGCGGGATCGCGATCGCCATCGGCGCGATGGTCGACGCCGCCATCGTAATGATCGAAAATGCGCACAAGCACATCGAACGCGACGACGGCAGCCGACCGCGGCTGCAGCTGATCATCGACTCCTGTCGCGAAGTCGGCCCGGCTCTGTTCTTCAGCCTGTTGATCATCACGGTGTCGTTCTTGCCAGTGTTCGCGCTGGAAGCGCAGGAAGGCCGCCTGTTCCAGCCGCTGGCCTACACCAAGACCTTCTCGATGGCCGCCGGCGCCCTGCTCTCGGTCACGCTGGTGCCGGTGCTGATGCTGCTGTTCGTGCGCGGCAAGATTTTGCCTGAGCAGAAGAACCCGGTAAACCGGTTTCTGATCGCGTTGTATCGCCCGGTGATCGCGGTGGTGCTCAAGTACAAGGGCCTGACCCTGGGCGCGGCCGCACTCGTCCTGCTGCTCAGCATCTGGCCGGCCTCCCGCCTGGGCAGCGAGTTCATGCCGACTCTCAACGAGGGCACCTTGCTGTACATGCCGGCCTCGCTGCCCGGCATGTCGGTGACCAAGGCCGCCGCATTGCTGCAGCAGCAGGACCGCATCATCAAGTCGTTTCCGGAAGTCGAGTCGGTGTTCGGCAAGGCCGGCCGCGCGCTGACCGCAACCGATCCTGCGCCACTGGAAATGTTCGAGACCGTCATCAATCTCAAGCCCGAGGCCGAATGGCGCGACGGCATGACTGTCGACAAGCTGATCGCCGAGATGGATCAGGCGCTGCAGTTTCCCGGCGTGGCCAACGCCTGGACGATGCCGATCAAGGCGCGTACCGACATGCTTTCGACCGGCATTCGCACGCCGATCGGCATCAAGGTATTCGGCACTGACCTGGCCGAGATGGAACGCCTCGCCCGGCAGATCGAAAGCGCCGTGCGCACAGTACCCGGCACCACCAGCGCCTACGCCGAGCGCCTGACCGGCGGCTACTACCTCGACGTCGCGCCCGACCTGCGCCAGTTGGCCCGTTACGGCCTGACCGTCGGCGAAGTGCAGGACGTGATCGCGGCCGCACTGGGCGGCGAAATGGTGACCACCACGGTCGAGGGCCGCGAGCGCTTTGGCGTGATCGTGCGCTACCCGCGCGAACTGCGCGACGACCCGCAACGCATCGCCCAGGACGTACTGGTGTCGACCATGGACGGCGCGCAAGTGCCGCTTGGCGAGCTGGCGACGATCTCGATACGCAAGGGCGCACCGTCGATCCGCACCGAGAATGCGCTGTTGTCGGCGTATATCTACGTGGATACTCGCAACAGCGACCTGGGCGCCTACGTCCGGGCGGCACAGGAAGCGGTTGCCGAATCGGTGGTGTTTCCGCCCGGCTACTACGCCACCTGGAGCGGGCAGTATGAGTACATGCAGCGGGCCATCGCCAAGATGAAGATTGTCATACCGGTGACGCTGGCGCTGATCTTCCTGCTTCTGTACCTCAACTTCCGACGCGTCACCGAATCGCTGATCGTGATGCTGTCGGTGCCGTTCGCCCTGGTCGGCGGCGTCTGGCTGATGTGGGCGCTGGACTACAACCTGAGCGTGGCCGTGGCAGTGGGCTTCATCGCGCTGGCGGGCGTGGCTGCCGAAACTGGCGTGATCATGCTGATCTATCTCGATCACGCGCTGGTCGCGCTGGCGAAGAAACGCAGCGACCAGGGACAGGCCCTGAGCCTGGACGACCTGACCGCCGCCATCGTGGAAGGCGCAGTCGAGCGCGTGCGTCCGAAGATGATGACCGTGTTCGCGATCATGGCCGGTCTGTTGCCGATCATGTGGAGCACCGGGACCGGCTCGGAAGTGATGCGCCGCATCGCCGCGCCGATGGTGGGCGGCATGGTGTCGTCGACCGTGCTGACCCTGGTGGTGATCCCGGTGATCTATGCCCTGGTGAAACGTCGGCAATTGACCAAGATTAGCGCCAACGGACAAGCCGTGCCGAGCGACAACCTGGAAGCAAGTTGACCCTGATCAAGTCCGACACGAGTAATCGGCGCGAGTATGGGTTGCCGTTGTTATTCCGGCGAAATAACACGTTCTTTCTCACGAGCAATAGCCAACCGATTCGTCTTCAACAATGAGGGCTGGTCATGGACACGAAAGCCAACACTGGATTTACACCTCGAATGATCCTGGGCGCCACGCTGCTTTCTGCACTGCTGCTGGCCGGTTGCGCCAGCACCAGTCCTGCCTATCACCAGATCGTGATGCAGGGGCAGATACTGTCGGTGGCCAGCGACACGTTGGTCGTGTGTATCGGCGAAAGGGACGGCGCGAAGGTCGGCCGGGAATTGGCCGTGGTCAGGCATGTACCACAGCCGGCCGCTTCCAAAGCCGCCGGGCCGGGCTTCCGGCGAGCGCCAGTCGGGCAGGTGCGGATCACCACCGTATTCGACGATCATTACGCGAGCGCCCGCATCATCAGCGGCCGTCCCCAGGTCAACGACGTGGTCGAGCTTGAAAACAAGTAGGTTTCCGCCGGTTGTGATCTCGGGCAACATAGGCGAGATGACGGAGAAATCGACATGAAACCGCTGCGTAATCCGTCATCCGGGATGCGTGCCCATGAATGGTGAGCACAATCGGCTGCGCCTGGTTCGGGCCGGCATCGACACCTACCAGCAGCCGGTCGTCTACATGCATCGCGAGTGCGATGTCTGCCGCGCCGAAGGATTCACCGCACTGACGCGCGTACTGGTTCGCAGCGGCGGCCGCGAGGTGGTGGCTACGCTCAATGTCGTCACCGACCACTGGCTCGGGATGGACGTCGCCGCACTGTCGGATGCCGCGTGGAACGCGCTGCAGCCCGGCCCGGACGCCTGGGCAGTGTTCAGTCATCCGGAGCCGCCGAAATCGGCGCAGGCGCTGCGGGCAAAAGTGTTCGGTCAGCGCCTGGACGAAGCCGACTTCCTCGACCTGATGCGCGACACGGTCGACAACCGCCTTTCCGAAATCGAGCTGGCCGCATTCGTCACCGCCTGTGCCGGCGAACGGCTCGATCACAAGGAGACCATCGGACTCACGCGCGCCATGGTCGAGGTGGGTACGCGCATCGATTGGGGTGGCGGACCGGTGCTGGACAAGCACTGCGTGGGCGGACTGCCGGGAAACCGCACGACGCCGATCGTGGTCGCAATCGTGGCGGCGGCCGGGTACTGCATTCCGAAAACATCGTCCCGGGCAATCACGTCGCCGGCCGGCACCGCGGACGCCATGGAAGTTCTTGCGCCAGTGGCGCTGGACCTGGCAGCGATGCGTCGCGTGGTCGAACAGGAAGGTGGCTGCGTCGTCTGGGGTGGCAATGTCGGCTTGAGTCCCGCGGACGACATATTGATCCGGGTCGAGCGACCGCTCGATTTCGACAGCGACGGGCAACTGGTTGCCAGCGTACTGTCCAAGAAGGTAGCCGCCGGATCCTCGCATGTGCTGATCGATATTCCGGTAGGCCCAACCGCGAAGGTACGTTCGGGCCAGGCTGCAGATTCACTCGAGCAACGGCTATTGGAAACCGGACGGGCGCTCGGGCTGACGCTGACCGTGTTGCGAACCGATGGCCGGCAACCGGTGGGCTACGGCATCGGCCCGGCACTGGAAGCACGGGACGTGATGCGCGTACTCCGCCGCGACGCCGATGCCCCGCCGGACCTGCGCGAACGCGCACTGGACCTGGCCGCCGCCCTGCTTGAAATCGCGCCCGGCGCGATCGCCGGGCGCGGCCGCGACACCGCTCGCGCATTACTCGACAGTGGCGCGGCATTGAGCAAATTCCTGGCCATCTGCGCGGCGCAAGGCGGCTTCACCGAACCGCCCGCTGCGGCGCGGACGCAACCGGTGCTGGCCGTGCGCAGTGGCCGAATCGGCGACGTGGATAATCGCCGACTGGCGAAGATCGCCAAGCTGGCCGGCGCGCCGGGCAGCGCCAGCGCGGGCATCGATTGTCGCCTGCGCATCGGCGACTTCGTCAGCGCCGGCCAGCCGCTGTTCGAAGTGCACGCGCAGACACCGGGCGAGTTGGAATACGCCCTGGAGTACGCTGGCAAACATCCGGACATCTTTGCGATCGAGGCGAACGCGTGAATCGCGTGTTGCTTGCCTTTCCGCCCCAACAGAAGCTGGCCCAGGCAATGGCTGCGGCCCTGGATGCGCGCATCGGTCGGCTGGAGTGGCGCCGTTTCCCCGACGGCGAATCGCTGGTCGCCGTCGATGAAGATCTCGTCGGTGCCGACGTCGCTATCGTGGCCAGCCTGCACCATCCGGACGAAATGGCATTGGCGCTGCGCTTCGCCGCCGCCACCGCGCGCGAGTTCGGTGCACGCTCGGTCGGATTGATCGCGCCTTATCTGGCCTACATGCGTCAGGACAAGCGATTCCATCCGGGCGAAGCCGTCAGCGCGCCGCTGTTCGCCGACTTTCTCGAACAGAGCTTCAACTGGCTGGTGACCGCCGATCCCCACTTGCACAGGATTCTGGAACTCGCCGCTGTCTATCGAATCCCCGCCCGTCGCGTGGCCTGCGCACCATTGATCGCCGACTGGCTGCGCCAGAACGTCGCGAACGGAATCCTCATTGGCCCCGACAGCGAAAGCAAGCAATGGGTCTCCGACATCGCCGCACGCGCCGGGATGCCATTCCAGGTGCTGAGCAAGACTCGCCGCGGCGATCGCGAGGTCGAGGTCGAGGTCGAGGTCAGCCTGCCCGACAACGAGGCTGCGCGCGGGCGCACGCCGGTCATCGTCGACGACATCGTTTCGTCGGGTCGGACGGCCATAGAAACGCTTGGACAACTGAAGCGGCTTGGCCTGCCGGCGGCGGTGTTCGTCGCCATCCATGCCGTATTCGCCGAGGACGCTTACGACCAAGTACTCGCGGCCGGCGCCGCCCGAATAGTGAGTACGGACTCGATCAGCCATCCTTCGAATGCCATTTCCATCGCCGGGCTGCTGGCGGGGGCCAGTGCCGACTTCCTGAGCAGCGCCTCGGGGACGCGAATCTGATTCAGATCAAGGGAAGCCAGCCCACCGGGGCGTAATGTGAGCCTTGTCCCGCGGGACAAGATGACCTGAAATTCATGCCGCCGCCGGAATTTTTCAACAACGGGGAAACGCAATGAATATGTGGATGGTAAGTGGAGCCTGGATTGCCGCCTTTCTCTTGCTGTCCGTGGGTCTGTTCTTCTTCGTAGCCACCAGGGGAGCCCTGGTGCTGCGCGAGATATCGGGTACACAAAGCGAAACCGCGCACGTATACCCTATTTACTCGAACATGCGCCTGATCAAGATGGTCGATTTTCAGCCGATCATCTCGGCAATATTGCTATTCCAGTATCACCGCCTGGTTTCCAAGATCGTTGCCGAACTCGGGCATCTGGATCTGGCGAACAAGAAAGTCATGATTACCTCGTGCGCCTTCGGCAACGTCATCCCCAGAGTGGTCAAAGCGGCGGTCAAGGGCGGCGCGGAGCGCGTGCTGATCGCCGACATCATCCAGAATGAGCTGATTCACGCCAAGAGCAAGCTCGGCGCGCTCACCGGGAAAGTCGAATTCATCGAAGACAACGCCACCGAGATGAAACAGGGCGACGGCGTGGTTGCCGCCAACATCATCTTCTTCCTGCTGCACGAGCTGCCGCACCACTTGAAGGGCAAGGCCCTGGATGAGGCTGGGCGCCTGCTTGCTCCCGGAGGCAAGCTGCTGCTTGCCGAGTTCCATCGGCCGGAGCTTTGGGTATTGCGCGCGCTCAGCTGGACGTACTTCAAGGTGTTCGAACCGCTTGGCCTGGCGCTCTGGAGTACCCACGACCCACTCGCCTATCTGGAGAACACGGGCAACTGGACGTGCGAGCGCACGACTTATTTTTGCGGAAATTTCCAGGTGATCACCGCGACCAAGCGGTAGCCGACAAGGAAGGGCAGCAATGGAAAGGATTGATACCGATGTCGCCATTATCGGTGCTGGAGGCGCCGGACTGCGCGCTGCGCTTGCCCTGGCTGAAGCCGATCCTTCGCTGCGCATCGCGCTGATTTCCAAGGTCTATCCCATGCGCAGCCACACGTGCGCGGCGGAAGGCGGCGCGGCCGGCGTGATCAAGGCGGACGACAGTTTCGACCTGCACTTCGACGACACCGTGGGCGGCGGCGACTGGTTGTCGGACCAGGACTGCGTGGAATATTTCGTCAGGGAGGCACCCAAAGAGCTGCTGCAGCTCGAACACTGGGGCTGCCCCTGGAACCGGGAGGCCGACGGTTCGGTAGCCGTGCGGCCCTTTGGCGGCATGAAGAAACAGCGCACCTGGTTCGCCGCCGACAAGTCCGGCTTCCATATCCTGCACACGCTGTTCCAGACAACCCTGCAGTTTCCTTCGATCACGCGCTTCGACGAGTACTACGCGCTGGACTTGCTGAGCGATGACGGCCGCTGCCAGGGCCTGACCGCCATGGAAATGCGCAGCGGACTGATCAAGCACTTCAACGCCAAGGCGGTGATCATCGCCGGCGGCGGCGCCGGCCGCATTTTCCCGTTCACCACCAACGGCGCCATCAAGACCGGCGACGGCATGGCCATGGCCTACCGCGCCGGCGTGCCGCTCAAGGACATGGAGTTCGTGCAATACCATCCAACCGGGTTGCCGAATACCGGCAGCCTGCTCACCGAAGCCTGCCGCGGCGAAGGTGGCGTGCTGGTCAACAAGAACGGACGCCGCTACCTGCAGGATTACGGCATGGGGCCGGAGACTCCGCTCGGCAAGCCGCAGCTCAAGACCATGGAGCTGGGACCGCGCGACCGGGTCAGTCAGGCCTATTACCACGAACTGCAAAAGGGCAACACCGTCACCACCCAATGGGGTGAGTGCGTACTGATGGACATGCGCCACCTCGGCGAGAAAGTCATCAACGAACGCCTGCCGCTAGTGCGCGAGCTGGCAATCAGCTACCTGGGCGTGGACATCGTCACCGACGCGGTGCCGATCCGACCCGTCGTGCACTACATGATGGGCGGCATCTCCACCAACATGCAGGCGGCAACGCCCCTACCCGGCCTGTTTGCCGCCGGCGAATGCGCCTGCGTCAGTCTCAATGGCGCCAATCGCCTCGGGTCCAATTCGCTGGTGGAGCTGTTGGTGTTCGGCAAGAGCGCGGCGATGTCGGCGATCGCGCATCTCAAGACGCTGCCCGCCGCCAACACGGCGGCGCTGCAGGCGCGCGCCGAGGAATCGCAGGCGCGGATCCGCGAGCTGTTCTCGCGCACCGACGGTACCGAGTCGATGTCCGGACTGCGCAAGGAAATGATGGATACGATGGAAAAGAACGTCGGCATCTATCGCACCGAAGCCGGACTGCAGGAAGCGGTGAGCAAGATTTCCGAGCTGCGCCAGCGCTACCGCAAGGTCGTGTTGAACGACAAGAGCAACGTGTTCAATACCGACCTGTTCCAGGTACTGGAACTCGGCTGCATGCTCGATTGCGCAGAGGCGCTGACGGTCGGCGCGCTGGCGCGCAAGGAATCGCGCGGCGCGCACCAGCGGCTGGATTTTGTCGAACGCGACGACCAGGCCTACCTGCGCCACAGCATGGTCTATTACCAGGGCCTGGCCGCGCCGCGGCTGGACTACCAGGACGTGGTGATCACCAAGTCGCCGCCGGGCGTGCGTGATTATTCGGGAGGACACAAGTGAGCGACCGCCTGGTTCACCTGGATGTGCTGCGCTACAACCCGGAAACGGACACCGAGCCGCATTTCCAGCGCTATGAAGTGACCTGCCGGGAAGAGTGGGTCGTGCTCGACGCGCTCAACGCCATCAAGGAAAGCATCGACCCCACGTTGAACTATCGCTGGTCGTGCCATATGGCGGTGTGCGGCAGTTGCGGCATGATGATCAACGGCGAGCCGAAGTTGTCATGCCACGCGTTCCTGCGCAATTACGACGGCGTGATCCGCGTCGAGCCGCTGGCGAATTTCCCGATCGAACGCGACCTGGTCACGGTGGCGGACGATTTCATCGACAAACTCAAGCGGGTCAAGCCCTACCTGATCCCGAAGCAGGACAAGTCCATTGCCGAGGGCGAATACAAGCAGACCCCGGCGCAATTGATGAAGTACCGGCAGTTCTCCATGTGCATCAACTGCATGCTGTGCTATGCCGCATGCCCGGAATACGCCTTGTCGCCCTTGTTCCTCGGTCCGGCGGCAATCACCCTGGCGCACCGCTACAACCAGGACTCGCGCGACGGTGGGCGGAACGAGCGGCAGGAGGTCATCGCCAGCGACGAGGGTGTCTGGCAGTGCTCGTTCGTCGGCGCCTGTTCCGAGGTCTGCCCGAAAGCCGTGGATCCGGCCGGCGCGCTGCAGCAGGTCAAGGTGGCCAGCACGCTGGACTGGTTCAAGGAGCACCTGTTGCCGGGAGGCAAGCCATGAGCCGTCGGCCGTTCGTGCGCGAGGTGTCGAAGACGCGTTGGTATTTCAAGCATCCGCGCTACCTGCGCTACATGTCGCGCGAAATAACCTGCATCTTCATCGGCGCATTCGCACTGCTGTTGTTATGCGCCGTCTTGCATCTGTCACGGGGCCAGGCCGCCTGGGAATCCTTCCTGGCGGCGCTCCAGGGTCCATGGAGCGCGCTCGGGCTGCTGGTGATCCTGGCATTCGCGCTGCACAACACCACCAGCTGGTTCAACGTCACGCCAAAAGCCATGCCCGTGCAGATCGGCGAAGATTTCCTGCCGGGCAAGTTCATCGTGGCCGCGCATTACCTGGCCTGGATCCTGGCGTCGGTGCTGGTGCTGTATTTCGCGGGAGTCCGATAGGGCCATGGCCAAGTCCAACAAACCGATCTTCTGGAGCCTGTTCGCCGCCGGGGGCACGCTGGCCGCGTTCCTGGCGCCGGTGCTGGTGCTGCTGTTCCTGCTCGTCGCACTCGGCCGGGCGCCAGACCTTTTCAGCTACGCGCAGGCGCATGCGTTTGCCGCGCACTGGCTGGGCAAGCTGTTCCTGCTCGCCGTCATCACCTTGTTTCTGTGGCATGCCGCGCATCGCCTGCGGGTGACGGCGCATGACTTCGGCCTGCGCCAGGATGCAATCGTGGCCGTGCTGGTCTATCTGGCGGCGGCGGCCGGAACCGTGATGTCTGTGGTCTTACTCCTGCGAATCTGAGCGACGCCCTCCGATCGATGCGCATCAAGCGCCCATAAAAAACGCCGGACCTGGGTCCGGCGTTTACTTCAGTCGCGGAAGAAACTCCCGCCGATAGCGAAATCAATCCGCGTGTTCATGCTCGAAGCCGGGCGCCAGCCGCACATGATGGATCCACAGCCCACCGTGGCCATCGGGCGCAACATAGGTTTCCGAGAAATGGCCCCGGCGCACCAGCGCGCCGAGTGGAACCGATCCCGCCATCTCGTTCTGGGCGCGATTGGCGCTGAAGGCGGCGCTCGTGCTGTAGCTGTTGTAGCTGTCGGTGTGCCCGTAGATGGTGCTCAGCTGGTCGTAGTCGTGACTGTTCGGCGAGGTGCTGTTCGGGCTGGTCGAATAGTCCATGCAGGTGCCCTGGGAAGAACCGTCTTCGCTGGTATGGCCGAGGCCAAAGGTGTGACCGACTTCCTGGCACATGACGTGCGGGGCTTCGTTGGCGTCACTGGACCAATACGACGAATAGCTGTCGTTCATCTTGGCCGTGCCTTTGGAGATGTGACCGTTGGAATCGAGGTTGATCGAAGCCAGGCCCAGCCAGCCGTTGGCGCCGTAAGCGGCATTGCACACGCGGATCTTGCCGGTGACTGCAGCGCAGCGCTTGCGATCCTTTTGCGCGTTGGCATACGGAACGACATTCAGATCGAGCTTGGTGGACTGCGACCACTGGGAGGCGGCCTGGGACAACAGTGCTGGCCAATTGGCGTTGGTGCCGGCGGAGACGGTGCTGTCGAGCGTTTGCAGAGTGAACGAGGACGTGTTGCGCGCCCAGTGATAAGTACCCCAACTGTGCGAGGCGTAGGCAGCGAACGATACGGCGGCAATAGCTACAGCCAGCGAGCTCTTGATCAGAAAACGTTTCGAAACCATGTGCAATTCCCCCAAGTGGACGGATCTGTGATGGACTCTACGGGAACCGAATTAGCCGGCCCGAGCCGAAACTAGACGAAAATGTGACGAGGCGCAACATTCCACGGCGTATGGGATTCTGCCGCACTGCAGCACATGCAATTGTTTCCGTGCGACGAAAACACGCTAGCGGCGGCGTTTGAATTCCGCCAGGCGGAACGTGGCGACCACCAGCCAGAGGCCGGTGAGCGCAATCCAGAGTCCGCCGGCAGCAGCCATGACGACCAGTGGATTGTTGAAGTTCTCGCGTCCGCTGTAGTCCATGATGTGCAACATCCAGAACACATCGAACCAGCGCCAGCTTCGATTGCGCCGTTCGAGAATGCGTCCGTCCTGCGCCGAGACGTACAACGTGGTGTCGTCGTTGTCGCTGAAGGCAACACGCCATATCTCACCTTCGTGTCCGCGCACTTCGGTGGTCGCGCGTTCGAGCCGCTCCGGCGCGGAGGGCACACCACTGCCCACATAGTCCGCGGCCGCGATTGCCGCCGCCGCCGCGGCATCCACGCGCAGCGGACGACCGTCCTGCGCTGCGACCAGCCAGACGTTCGGCCCATCACTCAACCGGTAGACGGGTCGATTCTCAAACCAGGTCGCCTGCAGATCCCCGACGGGCCGCCTGGCGGCGGCAATGATCTGCGCGGGCGGCAACATGCCCGCGGGCCAGGGCCTTGGCGCTTGCGAGGACTCGGCGCGATGGTGATGCCCTTGCACCGCATCATGATCGAGCACGCTCATCACCAGGCCGCTCGCCATCCACAGCACGAACTGCAGCGCCAGGATCAGGCCGGCCCACTTGTGCAGGACTCGCATCCAGCGTTTCATGCGCGGCGTCTCCTGCCGAAACTGTAGACAAGCAGCCAGAGTCCGGTCAGCGAGAACACCACGCCGACGGTCGAAGCGACGCGCAGCAACAGATTGTTCACGTCGCTGCGCTCGTCGTAATCCATGATGTGCAACATCCACAACAGGTCGAACCAGCGCCAGAGGTCATGACGCTTGGCCAGCAAATCGCCGGTGCTCGGAGACAGGTACAAGGTCGTCTCGTTCCGGTCGGCAAACTCGACGCGCCACAGCGGCACCGGCCGTGTCGATACTTCCTGTGGCGCCTTCTCCACAAGTTCGATGGTGCGGATGGGCGCGTTCCCGATGTAGTACGACTGGGCAAGCCTTCGCGCGGCGTCTTCAGCCAACGGCCCGATCGGATCGCCGGTGCGGGCGTCGACCAGCGTGGTCGCCGGGCCCTGCTGCAATTCAAAGACTTCCCGGCCCATGAACCGCTTCAGGCGGAAGCCGGTGATTCCCGGGAAGCGGTTCGCCAGGGCGTCCGGATGATTCAACGACGCAGCGCCGGATAGCGGCTGGATGTCGCCATGAACCAGATGGTCGCCATGGATGACATCGATCGAGATCGCCGTCATGTACAAGCCGCTGAGCATCCACAGCAGCGCCTGGACGCCGATGACCAGGGCGATCCACTTGTGCGTGCGGCGCGCCCAGAACGCGGGTTTCATCGATGGATCCCTGTCGCTGCCATGAAGCCGCCAATCCTAACCCAACTGGGCGGCGGCACGCGGACTGATCAAGTGCTCAGCCAGGGGCTGAGCGGTCCGGTGCCAGAACGGCTAGAGGGAGTCGGAGACGCTGCCCAGGGCGGTGCCTCATCGACTCACGATCAATCATCCACCCGTGGGCGAAGACGTCACGACGCCAGTCATCGCGCAGTCACGCACCGGCGTCGGCGATCCGAACTGCTCGACTCGCGCGACCACGAGCTCGCCGCCGTCCGTCGATTGCGTGGCGAACACGCGCACGTAGACCGGCGTGTCCTCGTCCAGGCCGAATTCTTTTGCCTGCGAACGCAGCGCGGGCGAGTCGACGTTCCATTGCTGCGATTGTCCGCAGGCATGGAGCATGCCTTTCCCGGCGTGCTCCATGTACCAGCCGCGATACTCCTGGCCGGACGTCTTGGCGATGGTGTCGCTCCGGGCCGGATCCTCGGCTGCCGGGACCGCGCCCGCTGCCGCGTCTGCCGACTTGGCAACCGCTTCGGCCGATTGTTCCGCCGCGGCGCAGCCGGCGAGCGCAAGGGATGCGGCCAGCGCATACAACCAGGTTCGATTTGTCGTTGTCATGGCACTTCTCCTTGAGTTGAAGGTACTGCACCCGAGGCAATGCCGGCTGAATCCGGTTTGTCACCCACGGCAGCGATCTGTGGCAGTGCGAGCCTCGACAGGCGCAGTGCGTTGCTCACCACTGAGACCGAGCTGAGGCTCATGGCCAGCGCAGCGATCATCGGACTCAGCAACAAGCCGAAGGCGGGATAGAGCACGCCAGCGGCTATTGGCACGCCGAGTGCGTTGTAAACGAAGGCAAACCCCAGGTTCTGCTTCATGTTGGCGACGGTCGCTTCGGAGATCGCGCGTGCCTGCAGAATCCTGCGCAGGTCGCCTTTTACCAGGGTGACCTGCGCGCTGGACATGGCGACATCGGTGCCAGTGCCCATGGCGATGCCGACATCGGCCGCTGCCAGCGCCGGAGCATCGTTGACCCCGTCGCCTGCCATCGCCACGCGACGACCCTCGCTTTTCAGCCGCTGCACCAATTCAACCTTGTCCTTCGGTTGCACTTCACCCTGTACATCATCGATGCCGAGCGTGCGGGCAACAGCCGCGGCTGTGGCTTGCGCGTCGCCAGAGGCCATGACGATGTGCAGTCCGTCCGCGCGCAATGCGTCCAGGGCTGCCCGCGTCGTGGCCTTGATGGGATCGGCAACCGCCACGGCGCCGGCAATCCGACCGTCGACCGCCAGGAACATCACGCTGGCTCCCTGCTCGCGCAGCGATTCGCTGGCGCCGAGCAGCGCGGACACGTCGGCGCCGACCTCGGCCATGAGCGCCTTGTTGCCGAGCGCCACGGCCTGGCCCTGCAAGCGCCCGCGAACGCCGCGACCGGTCACCGAATCAAACTCGTCAGCGCGCACCAAGGCAATCCGGCGCTGCGCGGCTTCAGCCAGGATGGCTGCGGCGAGGGGATGTTCGCTGCCCTGCTCCAGGCTCGCTGCCAGTTGCAACACTTGTTCGGCGCTGAATCCCGGCGCGGTAATGGCATCGCGAAACACCGGACGGCCTTCGGTAAGCGTGCCGGTCTTGTCGACGATCAGCGTGTCGATCTTGCGCAAATGTTCGATCGCTTCGGCGTCGCGGAACAACACCCCGTTCTGCGCGGCGCGTCCGGTGGCGACCATGATCGACATCGGTGTCGCCAGGCCCAGGGCGCACGGACAGGCGATGATCAGCACCGATACGGCGTTGAGTACCGCGTAAGTCCATGAAGGGTCCGGACCCAGCAAACCCCAGCCGAAGAATGTGAGCACCGCGATGCCCAGTACCGCCAGCACGAACCAGAACGCAACCTTGTCGGCCATGCGCTGCATCGGCGCGCGCGAGCGTTGCGCCTGCGCGACGAGCTGCACGATTTGCGCCAGCACGGTGGCCGAACCAACCTGGTCGGCGCGAATGATCAGGCTGCCCGTACCGTTGATGGTGGCGCCGATGACCTTGGCGGCGGGCGCCTTCTCCACCGGAATCGACTCGCCGGTGAGCATGGACTCGTCGACGCTGGAATGGCCCTCGATGACAGTGCCGTCCACCGGCACTTTCTCGCCCGGACGCACACGCAGCCGATTGCCGACGTGCACCTGTTCCAGCGGCACATCTTCCTCGCTGCCGTCGTCGCTGATGCGGCGCGCTGTTTTCGGCGCCAGTCTAAGCAGCGCTTTTATTGCAGCGGAAGTCTTCGACCGCGCCCGCAGCTCCAGCAGTTGGCCAAGCAATGTCAGCGAGACGATGACGGCTGCAGCCTCGAAGTAGACGCCTACCCGTCCATGGTCGCGAAATGATGCGGGAAACAGATCGGGCGCCAGCGTGGCAACCACGCTGTAGCCGTAGGCTGCCGCAACGCCAATCCCGATCAGCGTCCACATATTGGGACTGCGATTACGGATCGACTGCACGCAGCGGACAAAGAACGGCCAGCCTGCCCACAGCACGACCGGTGTTGCGAGGACCAACTCGGTCCAGGTACGCGCTTCAGTCGACAGGAACGCGACACGATGACCCAGCATCGCCAAGGCGAGTGCGATTACGGTCAGCGGCAGCGTCCACCAGAAACGTCGCGAGAAATCACGCAGCTCGGGGTTGTCTTCATCCTCGAGGCCCGGCATCTCCGGTTCGAGCGCCATGCCGCAGATCGGACAGACGCCCGGACCCGGCTGCCGGATCTGCGGATGCATCGGGCACGTGTAGATGGTCCCGACGGGAGCTGCGGAAGCCGCGGGAGCCGGCGTGGCGGCGGGCGCCAGATACTTCGCCGGCTCCGCCATGAATTTCTCGCGGCACTTGCCCGAACAGAAGTGGTATGCCTGGCCAGCATGGCTGGCGTGGTGCGGCGTTTTCTGCGGATCCACCTTCATGCCACAGACGGGATCGATGGCGGTTGCCGAATCGTCTGCCGGGTGATGCTGGTCGTGAGTATTCATGGCGTCGACGGACCTCCAGCCTAATGCTGCGCGAACGCCTCGGTGGTTCCGTCGGTGCGAACGAGTTCAACGGTGTAGGGCTGCGTGCTGCCGTCAGGCATTTCCATGCCTGGCGAACCCGCTGGCATGCCGGGTACGGTCAGGCCTTTGGCATCGGAGTTCTCCGCCAGCAATCGCTTGATGTCTTCCGCCGGCACATGGCCTTCGACGAAATACGGACCGACCTGCGCGGTGTGGCAGGACATCTTGTCTTCCGGCACGCCGAGGCTCTGCTTGATTGGATTCAAGTCGTCGCTGTTGCGCACCTCGACCTGGAAGCCGGCGGCACGCATGTGATCGACCCATCCGCCACAGCAGCCGCAGGTCGGACTTTTGTGCACTACCACCAGCGGCAGCGCTTGCGCGTCGACCGGCTGCTCAGCTGCAACTACTGGCGCCTCGCTCGTTGCCGCAGGCTGGCCCGCATCGACCGGGGCCGACGCCTTCTGACTCGTCGAATCTTCATTCCCTGCGTTGGGCGCGCCCGTACAAGCCACCGTGCCCGATGTCAGCACCGCTGCAATTGCCATGATCAGTCTGGTTTTCATGTCGCCTCCGTTTCAACGCTTGGGTCGCGAGGACCAATGGATGTGGACGATCCGCCATTCGGCGCCGGTCCGCTTGAGCACCATGGTCTCGGTGCTGAGCAAGGTCAGTGGCTTGCCGTCCTTGCTGGCATGCAGTTCGCTCTCGCTACCTACCCAGGCCAGATCGCCATCGACTCGCGTGCGACGCTGAGTTAGTTGACTGTGCGCGCCGTTGAGAAACTGTGCGTCGCTGATCGCATGCATCGCCATGTATTCGTCCCGGCTGCGCTCGGCGCCGCCGCTTTCCAAAATCAATACGTCGGCGTCCAGGAGCGATTGCACGGCCTTGAAATCGGCCCTGGCAAGGGCAATGCCGAACTGTTCCACCACCGCGACGACGGCCTTGGCGTCGGGCGAAAAGTCGGCCTGCGACGCAGGAGCGGTCGACTCGGCTTGACTGGCATGCGCGGCCGCCACCAGCGCGTCCTGCGCTACGCTTGACATTGCGCCGCCGACGGCGAAAGCCAGGGCCAGGTAAATAGCAGTGTGCTTCATTCGTAGCTTCTCCGTGGGGTCAATGTTGGTGATCGTGGCCGTCATCGGCCGGCTTGGCATCGGTGGGCAATGGGGCCGCGCGGTCGCCAGGCGTCGACGACCATTGCACGCGCACTATGCGCCATCCTTCGGCCGTCTTGCGCAGCGTGGCGACTTCACGGCTCAACACATCCACCGGTTTGCCATCGGCCTGCGTAACGATGCGCGTCTGCGTGTTTACCGTGGCTGAGTCGCCGGTCACCTGCGAGCTGCGGCCTTGCGGATAGATCCGCGCGGATTTAAGGAAGTCGATGTCCGACTGCAGGTGACCACCGGCGTATTGGCTGCGCGAGGTCTCGGTATGACCACCCTCTTCGATGCGCACTGCCGGATCGAGCCACTGCAACACCAGCTTGCGGTTGCCCACTTGTAGCGCGTCCTGGAACGCCTGGACGGCGGCCTCGGCGGCATTCCTGACCGGTAGCGACTTGGCAGCGATGCCCGTGCCATGGCCCATGCTGGAATGATCCATGCCCGGCATGTCCGAGTGATCCATGCCCGGCATGTCCGAGTGATCCATGCCCGGCATGCCCGAGTGGTCCTCGCCCGCTGTCTTGGCCCCGGCGTGCTCGTGCCCACCTGCGCCAGCGCTGGCTGCTGCATGTTCGTGTCCGGCAGGGGCGGCGGCGGTCGCCGCGTGCTCGTGTTTCGGCGCGGCGGCGCCGGACTCGGCGTGCTCGTGTTCAGCGCCGGGTGCGTGACCATGTTCGCCTTCGTCGACGTCCGCAGGCGGCATGCTCATCGCTTCGTGGTCATGTTCGTGTCCGTCGTCGTGGTCAGTGGCCGCCGCGTCCACCCCGTGCTGCGCATGCTCGTCAGCTGCGCCGGTCCCGACACTCGGTCCGCAATCGATCGCGTCCTGCTCATGGCCGTGCTCGACGGTAACGCTGCCGCCGTGCGAGTGCCCGCCGCTGCACGCCACTTCGGTCTTGTACTGCGCCTCGCTGAGCGTCGGCAATTGCTTCAGGAAGGCAACCATGCCCCAGATGAAGCGGTCGTCCATGCTCTTGCCCCAGGCCGGCATGCCCGATGCCTTGATGCCGTGCTTGATGACCCAGAAGGCTTCGGCCGGGTCCAGGTCCTCGACCTTCGCCAGCGGCGGCGGGGCGGGATACAGTCCCTTGCTCAGTTCGCTTTGGCTGACGCCGGGCATCAGGTGACAGCCACTGCACATCGCGTTGTAGTTGCCGGCGCCGCTGCGGATCAAGGCGGGATCGTCGAGCGGCGGCACGCTGATCTTGCCAGCGCGCACCGCGATGCCGCGCTCGCGCGTGGTTTCCAGAAGGCGGTAGACCAACGAGGAATGCGGTTGGTCCGCGCCGGGCGGCATCACCCCGGAGTAGATGAAGGCAATTCCCGCCAACAGACAGGCGGCAGCCGCGATGGTCAATACTTTGATCGGTTTCATTGATGGTTCCTGGATAAGTTAGCCATTGCGCCGCGGCGGATTGCCGAACGTCGGATCGCTGCTGACGCGACGCGCGACGGTGCCGGCGGGATGCGCGTACCAACCCGGGTCGCGGTAGTCGCCGCTGGCCAGGCCATCGCGCACCTTGACCACCGTGAACATGCCGCCCATCTCGATGTTTCCGAACGGTCCCTTGCCGGCCATCATCGCCAGCGTATTGACCGGACCTGGCATGCCGCCGTCGGTGTGGTCCTGGTGGATCGACATCCCGTTCTCGCCCATGGCCATGTAACCGGGCAGCATCTGCTGGATCTTTTTTTCGAGGTCGCCTTGCTCGACGCCGGTCGGGTTCGGTACTTCGTGGCCCATCGGACCCATCGTGTGGTGCGCCATGTGGCAATGAAACGCCCAATCGCCAGCGGGCGCGATGAATTCGATGTCCCGCATCTGGCCGACGCCGACGATCTCGGTGACCTCGCGACGCCATTGCGACTGCGGCCAGCGGCCGCCGTCCGAGCCGGTGACGCGGTACTCGACCCCATGCATGTGGATCGGGTGATTCCACATCGACAGATTGCCGATGCGGATGCGCACGCGTTCGCCGGTGCGCGCGACTATGGGTTCGATGGCCGGAAAGGTCTTGCTGTTGAAGGTCCACAGGTCGAACTCCTGCATGACCGATGGGTCCGGCCGCCAGGTGCCGGGATGCAGCGCCCAGTTGTGCAGCAGCAAGGCGTAGTCGCGATCGATCGCGACGGCTTCGCCATCCTTCGGATGAACGATGAACAGTCCCATCATCCCGAACGCCATCTGCGTCATTTCGTCGGCGTGCGGGTGGTACATGTGCGAGCCATGCTGGCGCAGCGTGAATTCGTAGACGTAGGTTTCGCCAGGCTGGATGTGCGGTTGCGTCAGCCCGCCGACGCCATCCATGCCCGACGGCAGGATCAATCCATGCCAGTGGATGGTGGTCGGTTCCGGCAGTCGATTGGTGACGAATATCCGCACCCGGTCGCCTTCGGTGGCCTCGATGGTTGGACCGGGTGTGGAGCCGTTGTAACCCCAGCAGGTCGCCTTCGATCCGGGCGCGAACTCATGCACGATTTCCTCGGCGACCAGGTGGAATTCCTTGACGCCATTGTTCATGCGATGCGGCAGCGTCCAGCCGTTGAGGGTTCGCACTTTGCCGGCACCGCGTCGCGCCGGCGCAGGAGCGTCCGCAGCTGACGTCGGTTTCCGCGCTGGCGTCGACATGTCGTGGCCGGCATGGCTCTGCGGCGCGCCCTGCGCCAGGCCCGCTGCCGCGCCCGCAACCAGACCGGTGCCGGCGCCGATCAATACGCTGCGGCGGGTGATGCTCATGGCTGGTCTCCACTATGGTGTTGGTGCGTGTCTGCTTGCTCGATGGCCGAACCCGGCTTCACGATTTCCTGCACGCTTGGTGTCCCGGAGGTAATGGCAGAATCACTGGGTAGTCTCTGCCCGACCGCGCGCGTCAGGTCGACGCGCGCCAGCCAGTAGTCGCGCACGGCCTCCAGGTAACTTTGATAGGCATCGAACTCCCTGCTTTTGGCCTGGATAAGTTCGAATACGCCGATCAGCATGAAGTTCTGTTGTTCCTGGCTGCGCGCCAGCACGGCTTCGCGCTGCGGGATCAGCGCGTCGCGATGCGTCGCCACCACCTGGCGCAGGATGCGCACGCGTTCGGCGCCCAGGCGCACCGCGTTGTCGGCGCCGAGTTCCGCTTGGGCGAGCCGCGCATTCGCCTGGGCGAGCACGGCTTCGGCGCGTGCAAGGCGCGCCTGGCCCTGATTGAAGATCGGCAGCTCGAGGGCCAGTGTCGGTCCCTTGATGCGCGAACCGTCGACTTCGCGTTCGCGTTCATAACCGATTTCGGAACCGCCCAACCAGCGCCAGTGGCGCGTCGATGCGAGCGCCGCTGCAGCCACTTCAAGCTCCTGGCGGGCGGCGAGCAGTTCAAGATTGTTGCGCTGGGCCAAGTCCTGCAACTCGGCCGGATCGTCCTCGCGCGTCGCCGGCTGCGGCAATCGATCCGCAATCTTCCAGTCGGCCGCCGGACCGCTCAAACCGACGATGGTATTCAGCGCCAGGCGCGCACGCAGTGCCTCGGCCTGCGATCGGGCGGCGTTGATTCGCGCCTCGCTCGCTGCCGCTTGCTCCTGCTTGAGTTGCAGCTCACTGATATTGCCGGCGTCGTAATAGCGCTTGGCCAGTTCAGCCGAAAGTTCGGCCGCTTGCGCAACCGCTGCACGCATCTCAGCGACTTGTTGCGCTCCGGCATAGGTGTACCAGGCGGCGCGAACGTCGCTGGCCACGGCCAGGATCGCCGCGGCGATATCGAAACGCGTCCGCTGGTAGTCGGCGTTGGCCAAGCGCGTCCGCGCCGGCAGCAGCAACATGTCGACGATCGGCATCGCGATTCCAGTGGTCAACTGACTGCCCGACCCGGACTCCGGACGCAACCGTGAAATTGAAAAGCGCGGATTGCCGATCTCGACAACCTCCAGCACGTCGGCGCGCGCCAGTCCCAGGCGCGCGTACTCCTGTTGCAGCCGCGGGCTGTGCAGCATCGCAAACTGCACGGCGCTATCGGCCGTCATCGGCGCGGCCTGTAGCTGGCTACCGGAATCAGCAAGCGCCGGGCTGGTGGAAACTGCTTGGCCGCCGCGCTCGATGAGCAGCGAGTCGACGCCCGCGGAATCCGGACGAGGCGCCACGCTGGCGCAACCGCCAAGTGCAGCAGTCACAGCCAACGCCAACACGGCGCGGTGAAAATACATAGGCATCGAAACTCTCCAGGAACAAGATCAAGCCCGCTTCGCGCGCGGCAAAGTCGGGACTCGGATGCCGGGGTAATCCAGCGCGGTCGCAGGCATGGAGCCGGACGAGCGCTGGGCGGCCTGGTCAGGCCGCGCGGCATCGCGCGGAGCTGGGCTCCGCGGAGAACCTAGGCGATGGGAGGTCGCAACAGCGGCACGTGGGACGCGCCCAGGATCGGATCGTCGCGCACCGTCGTCGGCTGCGGAAGATAGCGCAGGCTATCTGGGACCAGCAGCGAAATCGCGACCAGGGAAAGATGCATGTTGCACGGGCACTGGCACTGCGTGTTCTTGCAACAGTCCGGAATGGATTTGTCGTTCGGCGTGGTCGCGACTTCATCAGTCACAAGCGGCGTTTGAGAATGCCGCGAATGACAGGGGGCGGCGGTATCCGCCAGGGACTCGGCTTTGACGGCGCCCTGGTCCGCCATGGCCCTCGCGACCGGCATGACCATGCCGTTGGCCAGCCCATTGCAGGCAAGGGCCAGGATCAGCAGGCAGTGCAGGATCAGTCCGTGGGCTTTCATCGGCGGGCGCAGGTGGAGCGGCCTAGGCTGCACCGGACCCGTGAAAGTTTCAAGGGCAAGGCAAGCGGCAATCGAGCTATTTCTTCTGGCTCATCGCCACGCTGCCAAGAATAAGGGCGCCGGCAACGAACATCGGCAATGTCGGTGTCTCATCCAGCAGCATCCAGGCCCAGACCACCGCGAACAATGGCACCAGGTAGGTAACGGTGACGGCGCGGCCGGCGCCGATGCGCTGGATGAGCCGGTAATAGACGGCGTAGGCAATGCCCGAGCAGACGATGCCGAGCGCGGCGGCGGCGAGCCAGGATTGGACCGGGATCGGCTGTGCGGGCCAGGTCCAGAGTGCAAATGGCAGCAGCACCACGGCCGCGCAGGACAAGGTCGCGGCGGCCAGCGCGATCGGGGGCAATTGGGCCAGATGGCGGCGTATCAGGTTGACGCCGACGCCGTAAAGGAACGCGGCCGCCGTGCCGGCGGCAACGGCCCAGCCGGGGCTGGCGCCCGCCGTTTTCGCGCTGGCCAGGACCACGACGCCGGCAAATCCGGCGAACAGGGCCAGGCCGTGTTTGCCGCCGATGCGTTCGCCATAGAACAGGAACGCGACCAGCGCGGTGAACAGTACCGCCATGCTGTTGCTGATCGCGATGACGCCAGCGGGCGCATGCTGCGCGGCCCAGGCGAACAAGGCGAACGGAATCGCCGAGTTGATGGCTCCGATCAGCACCAGGGTCGGCCACAGGCGCAGCGGAAATGCGGCGCGATCGCGCCACAGGAATGGCAGCAGTACCACGGCGCCCAGCGCCAGCCGAATTTCGCCCAGAGGCAGCGCGCCGAAGTCCGGCGCGGCGACGCGCTGGAACATGAACGAGGCGCCCCAGATCGCCGCCAGCACGCCCAATTCCAGGGGGCTGAGCCAGTCGATGCCCCTCGCCGGCCGATCCAGTTCGGGAATGACGATTTCTGCAGCCCTGTTCATGACTCAAACCCTATTCGTGTCTGAGCAGCATTTTCCTATCAATACAATGATCCACAAGCGCATACTTTCCAGGTCAGACACAAACGATATTTGAGCCTTGCCATGGCACTACGTCCGGATTTCCTGTCCGCGCTGGCGGCCTTCGAATCAGCAGCCCGGCACCAGAACTTCGCCCACGCCGCCGAGGAGCTGCATCTCACGGCCAGCGCGGTGAGTCACCACGTGCGCAAGCTGGAGGCACGTCTCGGCGTTGCCTTGTTCCAGCGACACGCCCGCGGCGTCTCGCTCACGGCGGAAGGTCGGCAGTTGGCCGATTCAGCGAGCAATGCCATGTCCGACATGGAAGGCGTGCTCGGCAGCCTGCGTTCGGCCGAAGGCGAGACCGAGCGCCTGCGCATCAGCACACTGCACTCCCTGACCTACACCTGGCTGCTGCCGCGCCTGCCGCGCTTCATCGCCGGCCAGCGCGACGTCCGCCTGAGTGTGGACACCGAAGTCGGGCTGACCCGTTTCGAGGAGGGCGGCGCCGATCTGGCGATTCGCCATGGCCCCGGGCACTGGCCCGGACTGACCGCGCACCACTTGATGGACGACGCCCTGTTTCCGGTCGCCTCACCGCGCCTGACAGGCATGGCCGACGTCCGCGAGGCGGCCGATATTGCCCGGCTGCCCTTGATCAACGATCTCGCCCGCCAGGGATGGCACGACTGGTTTCGCGCCGCCAACGTGCACGGCGCGCAACTGGACGAGCGCTTCGTCTTCAGCGACACCACCGATGCGCTGGCGGCCGCGGCGCATGGCTTGGGCGCAGCGCTGGCGCGCAAGATAATCGTCGCGCCCTACCTCGCCGACGGCCGCCTGGTTTGCCTGCCCGGACCGGTCGTCGCCACGCGCTGGAACTACTTCGTCGTCTACCCCGCGCATCGTCGGTTGCGCGCGCCGGCACAAGCGTTCGTGGACTGGATCCTGGACGACGTCAAGCACCAGACGGCATGAACGCAGCGCCGGTTGTCCGCCGGAAAGTCACGACCAGCACATCGCGATACGCCGGCGCCGCCGGATCGAGCGGCTCCACCGGCGTGACGCCGTGATACAGCCGCCGATCGTCCACCAACGCGGCATCGAAGGGCTCGGTCAAGGTGAAACTGCTGAAGAATCCGCCGGCCGTGGTGCCGATCATGGTCGTGCCGCTATTGATGTTGCAGCGCCTGACCAATAGCACCAGCACGTGGTCCACGCCGTCGCGGTGCATGCCTTCCGGCGTCGGCAGGCCGGATACGCCCACGGCCGCTTCGATGCGAAACTGATGCGCCTCGATATGCCACGCCGTTTCCGTAACCGCGAGGCGACTGAACAGATTCCGGCAGAACGCCAGGATCGCCCGCATGCTCGGGCCGTAGCCGAGTTGCGCGTCGATCGGTTCGAACCAGCGTTCGATGCCGCCGTTGAGCGGGTTGTAGTCGGTGGTCTGGAAGTGCGCCTGCTGCGGCCGGCGTTCGATCGAGCCGCGCGCATCGGCCGCGTACACCGCATGACGCCGACGACGATAGCGGCCATGATCGGCCATGTAGGCATCAACCGGAAGATCGTTCCAGCTGTCCGCAAATGCCGGCCAGTCCTCGAGCCCGCCGCAGTGTTCGAGCTCCCGGCGCATGACGGACGCAGGAACGAAAGCGTAACCATGACTGGCTATGGCATGTTCGAGTTCGTCCAGCATCAATAGAACAGTTCGTAAAGGACGTCGCGAATGAATCCGGTTCCCTCGGAAACCAGGTAGACATCCTTGTCGATCCGGACCCACTGGTAGCCGGTCGGCGGCGGACTCAACCGGTAGTGGCGATAATCCACGTAGTAGTCCGGGGCGAAGTATCCCGGCGGCAGGTTGCTACCGATGGCCCAGGTGCCGGCGATGTACTTGTCCGGATAGGCATAGCGCACCGTTGCCCGGTAACGATACGGCGAGTAGCGGCTGGGATCGCGCCGCTTCGCCGGCGCATAGACGTAACGACGCCGCTCCGAGTCGCGATAGCCTTCCGAGTAGTCGTCGCGATCACGCGCGTTGTCGCTCTCACGCTTGGCGGTATTGCTGGTGTGGGGATGTGGCTTGTAGGTGTAGCTTTGATGTTGCGCAGCCGCGGGCGCAGCCCAAGTGCCGACGATCAGGAACACCGCAGCCACGGCCGATACCGCCTTCATGAAGCTTCCTTGTTCCTGCTCGCATTGAAATGTGACCTCGGCCACGGAATTTCGATCATTTCGCCCTTGCCCTCGTGCCATTGAAGCATTGCGCGGGCGCGGCGACAACCGCCTGCCTGCCGGGGACTTCGCGGCGCCTGGCAAGACAACGCCCGGCAAGCCGGGCGTTGTTG
>Ga0209211_10003463_pt1 | contig 25656 bp, 26 predicted proteins | sample RifGroA2_FD_183992 | JGI IMG/M metagenome (GOLD analysis project Ga0209211, IMG submission 183992) | Groundwater microbial communities from Rifle, Colorado, USA - Groundwater A2 (SPAdes) (version 2) | ecosystem: Environmental > Aquatic > Deep subsurface > Groundwater | place: Rifle, Colorado...
GGAGAAAATCAATTTAGCCCTTAAAGAATATTTGAGATATTACAATACCGAAAGATTGCACATGGGAATTTCATTTTTCGCCCCGATACAATTATTAAATCACGTCCAAGCTATTGATTAGAAGACGTGGTAATTCTCTATTTTCTTATGGTCGTATTTTTTCATAAATAATCGCTTAGATACTCGCATAATACAATAAAATTTGATTTATAACAATAAAAAATGTACACGAAAAAATGCGACGCTAGAATTCGAACACAATGTTGGACACTCGGTGTCCAACATTGTCAAGCTGGATGAAGCCGGCAAGATGCTCGGCGGATGGAATGGTCAGCTCGCAAAACAAAACTCTCCAGCGAAAGCCGGAGAGAAATGAAGAGAGTTGCGAACACCGGCGAACCACCAGTTGTCGTTCCAGTCGTTGTCGTTGCGGTTGACGTTCACCTTGCGCTTGTCGTTCCAACGGTTGAACGTGGCGTAGCATTGTATGGAGTCTCGTCTTTTTCACTGCCCCTCGAATACTCTCAGAGCTGTATCGAATCCGGCATCGTAATGCCTTAAAACTCCATACCAAGTAGCTTCATTTTTTTGAAGTGTCTACATGCACCACCCTATCCAAAGCCGGGACCGCGGATACTCTCGATGCATGGATACTGGGTTCGGTAGCGGGAAGCCGTAACCGCCCGCATATTCACCTACTGCCGACATAAGTATAGCTGGTTTTATATAAAAAAATTAGCCCCGCATCCAAAATTAATTGAATGCAGGGCTAAGGACTAAGTTTCTAAGGACCGAAGTCCAAAGCGACTTAGCGTTGAGAACTACTTGCGAACACCGGCGAACCACCAGCTGTCGCTCCAGTCGAGGCCGTTGCGGAGAACGTTCACCTCGCGCTTGCCGTCCCAACGGTCGAACGTGGCGCAGCACCAGTTGCCCTTGGCGTCTTTCCAATGAGTGCCGTGAGGCTTCTCATCAGCGAAGGTGGGATCGGCTTCATTCACAGCGGCGACGGAGACCGGGTCAGCGGGCTTGAGGCCACGCAACTCGAACTCCTTTTCGAGGTCGTCATCGGAAATGTAGCCGTTGCGTTCGGAGAGGTCGGGTTTGAAGAACGCAACCTCGACTTCATCGCCCTCGCCTTTGGGCATCGCGTCCACGACCTTGCGGTCCGTGTATTGCGCGCGACCGGTAGCTTCGAGCGCCTCTTGCTGAGAGAGGCTGCGATTCACCTTGGCCTTGCGGACGATGAGGTTCGAGACCTCTTCAGCGCGTTCGCGGAAGGGAGAGAACATCATCATTCCGAGGTTCTCGACACCGAGAACCTGTTGAGCGACATCCGAGATGATCTCGGAACGATGCTTGCGCATCGCGTCGCGGAGTTTGTTGACGGCGTTTTCGATTTGGCCGTCGGTCATTTCGGTTGCGGTCATGATCTGTGTCATGGCGTCATCCTTTCTTGTTTGATTTTCCCTCTAATCCGAGGAGGAACTATGAGCCGTTGTGGTCATAGCCAGAAAATGCCGACAAATTCAGCGCCTTTTGGCTATGACCACTCGCAATTTTTATTTTAAAGGAACTACAAATAGTATACACCTATTATGCATTTTGTCAATAGCATTAGGTAATGTCCACACACATATGGCGGTTTTTCTCCCAAAGCGTTAGCTTGGGAATATGTGTATAAAAATGGCAAAAACAATTAAAGAAGAGAGGTTAAGATGGATACTGCCCATTAACAACAAGGAGATAAGATTAAAGGAAGCGATTAAAGTCTGCCCCCACAGCCAAAGAAGTCTGGAAAGATGGCTGACTGAATACAAGAGATGCGGCGAAGCCGGCTTGGAGCCGAAATCAACCAGGCCGAAAACAAATCCAAATGAAACTCCGATACGAATTAAAGAAAGAGTGATTGAATTAAGAAAAGAAACAAAGGCCTGTTCGTTAAAATTAAAATGGAAATTGGAAAAAGAAGGCATCAGACTTCATAAAAACACCATTCAAAAGATAATTAAAAAAGAAGGACTGGTCAGAAAATGCTGAATCGAATCCGGCATCGTAATGCCTTAAAACTCCATACCAAGTAGCTTCATTTTTTTGAAGTTTCTGCATGCACCACTCTATCCAAAGCCGGGACCGTGGATACTCTCGATGCATGGATACTGGACTCGGCCGCCGGAAGCCGTAACCGCCGGCAGATTCGCCTACTACCACATGTAATATTAACATAAAAAAACAACCCCATACTTGCGTATGAGGTTGTAAGGGCTAAGGTCAAAGCACAAAAAGTGCGCAGTGATTTAAGCCTTAGTACTACTTGCGACACGGAGAGCCGGGCGACTACCGTACCAGCCGTGGTCAAGCCAGCTCCAGCGCATGACCACAACGCCACCGTCCTCGTAGAGAAACGGGACACCGAGGCTGCCACCGCGGTTCCGCACAACTGATTTCCAAGCAAAAACTGCTTTGTCTTGGAAATACTTACGGAAGAAAACAGCTCCTTTCTTCTGGATTTCCTCCAAATCACGCAACCCGAGGCAGGTCTTAAGTGTGTCATTGTTCTTAAGGTGGGAGTGGATCTTATTGCCTTCGATCCACTTCCCTTTTTTCTGGTCTTCGTGGAGCCATTGCTCCACCAGCGAAATGTCATATTCTGCAGGTCCGGTGTTTTCCAGTTCAGGATACACGATTTCTTTCATCCAATCGGGATACGACGGACGGACCGAACGGTCAACATGGATAATGTCAGTTGTTTTTTTCAAAAGCTTTGAAACCACCCACTCGCCGGAATTGACTAAGCGAACCGCCTCGTTTGGGTCATCTGTTCCTGTCTGACGCATGATGTTTTTCACCAGTGCGTTCAGTTTGCCCGGCATCACTTCGGCGATCGAAAATTCTGTGTTCATTGTTTTATCTCCTTTCTTTGCGCTTATTTGCGCGTTTTCGTTTCCCTCTAATCCGAGGCGGAACTATGAGCCGTAGTAGTCATAGCCAAAAAGTGCCGACAAATTCAGCGCCTTTTGGCTATGACCACTCGCAATTTTTATTTTAAAGGAACTATAAGTAGTGTACACCTATTATGCATTTTGTCAATAGCAAAATATATTTCCTCGTTCCATAATTACATCTTCGGATTTTTTAAGATGGGATACAAGTCTTTGTCAATTTTTCGGTCAAAGCAAACCGCAATGTTTTTAGGTTTTAAATATGGACTGGTAATTTTTCAGCATGAATACGGCATCAGCTTTCAGATGATTTCTAATCCAATCCTTTTGCTTTTCACTTTCAATAAGTTCACCTAGTCCATGCAACATTTGGCTATCTTTGATTTTCTCAATAAAGGCGATGCAATTCGGCAAATATTCTTTGACGCTTTTACCGGTCAGATTTTTAACCACTTCAATATTGATATCCCAGCGGTTCTTGGCAAAATAGTGGATATCAAAAATATCTCTCGTGGCGGTTTCAGTTCTTAAAGTTAGAGCCGCCAGCTTGCCGGCAAACAGATAGTCTTTCTTGGCAACGAACATTGAAATGCCCAGATACTCTTTCATTTCGTAGAGATTTTTCATATTTTCTGCCAGCTTCCTTATATTGATTTCAACCTTGATGTTGTGATCCTCATCGCCGTAAGAAAGCAGGGCGAAGACAGTAAACCTCTTGATGTGTTGATCCTTGATCTGTCCGTATTTGCTTAAAATTGCGACAACTTTTTCAAAGACAATTTTTTTGTTTTCATCGGTTATTTCCAGCAAATCAAACTTTGTTCGTCATTTATTCCCCAAATTAAAGCTAAATCCTTATTAGACAGGATCGTTTTCGGGGATTGATATAATTTTGCCATTAAACTGTCCATAGTGATGTTATACGATGGAACTGATAATTATTCGTAGCTCCATTGTATATTATTGACAAAATGAAGTCAATCTTGCTGAAAATATTTCCTCTTTCCTGATTTACATTTTCGGATTTTTTAAGATAGGATACAAATCTTTGTCAATTTTTCGGTCAAAGCAAACCGCGCCTTTTTGGTGTTGCCAGTTTTCATTAAGATAACCGTCTCCTAAAAAAATAGGGGCAGGTCTTATCGCGCCTTTTGAATCAATTTTAGAGTCACTCTCCAAACTGAAATTGGCGCAGAGTTTAAAGCTTAGGCCTGCTTCGCCTATAGGCGAGTCTGAAATTTTTTCGTAGCCGTAAGAAACGGCGCTGTCCGGGTCAAGGGGGATATTAAAACCGGCAATAGGATCTTTCAGTTCGTTCAAATTATTCGGCAAACTTCCTTTTCTCTGGTAAAAATTCACGATTTGATATTGGATGTTTTGCAAATCATTCACTCGCCTTTCGTCAAACCTTTTCATTCTCAAAGTAAAAGGCGAACCCATTATGAAAAATCCGCCGACAATTGAAGCCAAAACGCCGAAAGACACCGCCCAAGCCAGCAATTTCATTCTGCTTGATTTTTGGCCGACATCTCTTTTTAAATCATAAAGATAATAGGCGAAAACCGTTCCAGCGACGACAAGCACCGCCAGAACCTTGAAGGCGAACCGCGCCGTTATTTCTCCGCCCAGAAAAGTGTTTATGAGTAAAATCAAATCGGTGATAATCGCCACTCCGGCGACAAAAAGCGTCAGATAAGTGAGCCATTTCCTTATGCCCAGATTTTTCTTCAAAGGATTGGCGACCAAGTCCTTGTTTATAAACCACGAAAGAAAAATATAAAGAGGAAAAACAATTATAAGCGAAGCGATGGACCAACGCATTCCCGACGAAAAATTGTCGTAGCTGAAGCTAAGCGCGTCCGGAAAAGAAGCGTTGATAATCTCAAACAGCAAATTGATAAGGCTTACCGCGCTCGTGTAAAGCGCCACCATCGCCCCGATAAAGACAAAAAAGTCCTTTGGCGTCGTTTTGATTTTTGTTTCAATATTTTCCATAAAAATATTTTAGAAAATTACCCGATAATGTTATATCCTAAATTCTATCACATCGCCGTCTTGGACGACATATTCTTTTCCTTCCGTCCGCACTAGACCTTTTTCGCGAGCTTTGGCGTAGGAGCCGCGACCCAGCAAGTCCTGCCAATTGATGACTTCGGCGCGGATGAATTTATCTTTGAAATCAGTATGAATGGCCGTGCCGGCTTCCGGCGCGGTGGAGTTTTGTTTTATAGTCCAAGCCCTCGTCTCATCTTCGCCAGTGGTGAAATAATTCATCAAACCGAGCAATTTATACGACTCAATTATCAACTTGTTTATGTTGCTTTGCAATCCAAGTTCTTTTTTGTCCGCCTCGCTCATTTCCATCAAATCTTCTTCCGTCTTGATATCCAAAACGACATGGTTTTTCTTTTTCAGTTCTTTGAAAGCGGCGACAAAATGATTTTTGGAGGAATCCCCCGTCATGTCCGAGACGGAAAAAAGCGTTTTGTCGCTGCCTTCACTATCTGAAATATTGTATATATACAAAATAGGCTTCAGGGTCAGCAGGTGGAGATCTTTCAGATTTTCCGCATCGTCTTTTTCCAATAAACAATCTTTCGCCAGCTTACCTTGTTCAAGGGCGGTTTTTACTTTTTTTATTGTTTCCAATTTTTTGACGATTTCTTTGTCGCCGAATTTGGCTTCTTTTTCCAGCGCGCCGGCTCTCTTGCCGACTGTTTCCAAGTCCGCCAAAATAAGCTCAGTTTCCACCACCCCCACATCGCCCGACGGGTCTATTTTGTTGTGAACATGAATTATTTTGTCGTTATCAAAAACCCGCACCACTTCGGCGATGGCGTCCACTTCTCTGATATTAGCCAAGAATTTATTGCCTAATCCTTCGCCTTCGGAAGCGCCTTTCACCAGTCCGGCAATGTCCACAAATTCCATCACCGCTGGCACGACTTTTTTAGACTTGGAAAATTCGGCTAGTTTGCCCAGCCTTTCATCAGGCACTTCCACCACGCCCACGCTCGGGTCAATGGTGCAAAAAGGATAATTGGCGATATCCACCTGCTTTTTGGTCAATACCTTAAAAAGCGTGGACTTCCCCACATTCGGCAGTCCGACAATACCTATTGATAATGACATACAAGTAAATCTAACATTTTTTAGTAAAAAATAAAGGTTTGTTCAACATCGAATGTCTAACATTGGTGTGTGATGGTTTATTATATTTTTCTATTCTCTCGCTCGCTGTGATATAATCAATTATATGCAATTTATACTAACTATTACCAATACAAATAGAAAAAATTTGTTCTTCGTTGCTAATGATTCGCAAGTCTTTTCAGTCTTTTCATTGCTTGAAGCGTTAAGCGAAGTATTTAAAAATAATGTTGATAATACATATATAGTCAACAGAAAAACAGGATCATACTTACGCACTAAACCAAGTGTGTCAAAAGAAAATGAACTTGAAAGCATATCAATTTCAGCACCAAGTCTGTTTCTGGCGATAGACAATACATATGCCGTTAATTATCCACCAATTCTTAAAAGATATATTGATTCATATATCAATGTTACAAAAAATAATGGCTCATATATTACACCCGTAGGCGGACATATAGCGCTAATCAAAAATATAAAAAGAAAAATACTAGATAATAAAAAACATATTTTTGATTCGGCGGATTATTTCAACATCGATCCTTATTTAATAGGCGCAATACTTATTGATGAAATTGCTCGTCTTGCTCCTTTTGAAAATATTATAGACAAAATAGGCGGGAGTTTGGTTGGACGAAATATATCGGTTGGTTTGGCTCAAATTAAATTACAGACCGCTAATGATTTAATAATAAAAGAAATTTATAATCCCAATATCAAAGATAAAAAGCTTCCTTTCCTCAAATTAGATAATGAGGCGCGCAAATATTTATACCAATATGTAAACAACCCAAAACATAATATTTTCTTCGCTGGCGCTTTTATTAAATACATTATAGATTTTTGGTCAGCATATTTTGATCTGCCAAAACACACTGAGATCATCGCCACGCTTTACCATCAAGGGTATGGCAAACCGCATAATAATCCAAAACCAAACGAACGCGGCAAACAAATTATTGATGAATTTTATCCAATCGCAAAAAAATGGCTTACCGAAAAATAATAAGATTTGCCATCGGTATTGTGGCGCTTATCGCGCTTTTACCGTTTACGAGGGATGTTATTGTAAATGAGTATCATCTTTTCTTGCTCAAAAGAGAAATGACGCAATATAAACACCCGATTGATTCGCGATTGGTCAAAATAATTTCAACTGTTGGTAATTTTGCTCCAAACTCAAATCGTTGCGATTTTGTTGTAATGGAAATCCGAACAAGCAAATCATCGTTAGAAGACATTATAAATTTTTATAATTCCAATGATAATATTTCAATCATATTTCCAGTAGACGAAAATGATATGGAGAATTTTAAAAATCAATATTTAGAACTATACGAACGAATTTTAGATGCTATGAAAGATAAAACCAACTCTTATTTTGTCATAGCAAACAATATCGATTATCAACCAAACAGCGACATACGATGTCATTAAAAGTCGTTTAGTCACACACTCTCTTTTGCCGCACGAATTGAGAATGTGATATCAACTGAATTAATTGTCAGTTATATTGTGGCTGAATAATTTTATAACAATTGTTCAACATCGAATGTCTAATATGTTAGACATAATCAATCATTTCTTTTTCTTCTAGACATAATTTCGCGCCGCTTTCGTCCACAAAACTTTTATATTCTTTCTGTTTTTTAAACTGGCTCAGCAAAAGTTCCGTGCTTAAAAGTTTTTCCCACCTATTTTCTCCAACATAATCAGTAAAACTGGACCAAGGGAAATCAACTTCTTGATTTTTCCATTTTTTAATTTCTCTGGGGTTTCTATGAATATAAGCCGACAAGTGAAGCAACTGCTCATTGCTCTCAATATGAACCGATTGATACGGCCCTTGAAATAAATGCCCGATTTTTCCATTCTTGGTGTTTATATATTTTGTATAAGAATTTTGTATTCTTTGAAGATATTTGGAAATGCCCCCATGCTCTTTTTCTTTTAAAATGAAATGGAAATGGTTGGGCATTAACGCAAAAGCAAGCAACTCCACTTTTCTGTTTTTAGATATTTTCCCAAAATCAATGTTAAACATTCGATGTCTAACATAATTAGAAACATGTCTTCCTATGTTGTAAACAGTGTCCCCTCCTTGAAAATGCAGTATCAAAAAAAGGAATCGTATATAATCTCTTTCTTCAAAAAATATATTCTGCTTGTTGTTTCCTCTGTTATAAATATGATAATACTCGTTTATGGCAATTTTTGTTTTAGGCATATGTGGATTATGAATCATTATATAATGTTCAACATCGAATGTCTAACATTGGTGTGCGATGGTTTATACTGTGAAATATGAATATCGGCTGTCATGTTTCCATAGCCAAAGACCTGCCTGCCGGTAGGCAGGGAATTGAAAATGCGCCGGAATTGGCCCATAAATTGAGCTGTGAAGCGATGCAGATTTTTACCCGATCGCCTTCTGGCGGAGAATTTTCGGAAATTTCCGACGAAACGGCAAAAAAATTCAAAGAAAACTGCCAAAAGTTTGGGATAAAAAAGGTTTATGTCCATACGCCCTATTTCATAAACCTGGCATCAAAAAACAATCGGATTTACTATGGTTCCATCAACTCCATCCGCAAAGAATTGGAAAAAGCAAGCCAACTCGGCGCCAAATACGTGATGACCCATCTGGGCTCGGCCAAAGATTTAGGCGAAGAAGAATCAATAAAAAAAACGATTGATGGTTTAAAAAAAATTTTTGAAGATTATTCCGGTTCCGCCAAACTGCTGATAGAAAACAGCGCCGGCGCCGGACAAATTATCGGTTCGGACTTCGTTCAGATTGATAAAATTTTCTCATCGACACCGGACTTCGACGAGTACTTAACTGGCGTTTGTCTGGATACACAGCACAGTTTCGCTTCCGGCTATGACTGGAAAGACAGCTTTGCGCCAACGATTAAAAAAATAGACAAAGAGCTTGGCCTTAAAAACATAAAGCTTATCCATGCCAATGATAGTCTTACTGAACTTGGTTCACATAAAGACAGGCACGCCCATATCGGCCAAGGCAAAATCGGTTTGGATGGGTTTGAAAGATTCGTCGCCTTCGCCAAAGAAAATGATATTGATATGATTTGCGAAACGGCTTATCCTGGAGTTATTGATGATATTAAGATTTTAAAAAAAATTAGAGACAAATAAATGCGCAATAATATCGTTCATCAAGGGGCGGGAGAACTGACTTATGAGATAAGAGGCATTGTTGATATTGCCGAAAAAATAAAAAGTCTGGGCCAGGAAATTTATTGGGAAAATATCGGCGACCCGGTGGCCAAAGGCTACCAAATACCCGAATGGATTAAGGATATCGTCAAAAAAGAGATAGACAACAATAAAACTTTCGCTTACAACCCGACCAAAGGGCTTCTTCCAACCAGAGAATTTTTGGCCGAAAAACGCAACTCCAAAAACGGAGCGAAAATCAGCGCCGACGATATCTGTTTTTTTAACGGCTTGGGTGACGCCATTTCCAAAATTTACACTTATTTGCGGAAAGAAACCCGCGTCATCGGCCCGTCTCCCGCTTACTCCACCCACTCCTCCGCCGAAGCCTCGCATAGCGGCTCGCCTCACATCACTTACAATCTTTTGCCGGAGAAAAATTGGCTTCCCGATTTGAAAGACTTGGAAAATAAAATCAGATACAATCCGGCTATCTCCGGAATTTTAATCATCAACCCCGACAACCCGACGGGAATGGTCTACCCCAGAAAAGTTTTGGAGCAGATCGCCGACTTGGCGAAAAAATACGATTTGTTTTTGATAAGCGACGAAGTCTATTGCAACATCGCCCATGATACGAAAAAAATGACGACACTGGCGGAAATTATCGGCGATGTCCCGGGCATCGCCATGAAAGGAATTTCCAAGGAATTCCCATGGCCCGGCAGTCGGTGCGGTTGGATAGAGATTTACAATAAAGAAAAAGACGCTGTGTTCGCCAAATATGTCAAAAGCATAATGGACGCCAAAATGCTGGAGGTTTGCTCCACGACTCTGCCTCAAAGCGTCATACCGGCGATTATGTCCGACTCCCGTTACGAGTCTCATCTTAAAGAAAGGAGATTATTTTACGCGAAAAGAGCTGAAAAAGCTTCCAAGATTTTCAAAAAAGTTCCCGGCATTATTTCGCCTAAGGCAATGGGAGCGTTTTATGTGTCCGTGGTATTCTCCGCCCAAGGCGGATCCGCCTCTGGCGGGAAAAACGGTATTTTAAATAACAATCAAAAATTGGAAATCAAAAACGCCAAAGTCCGAAAATTTATTGAAGAAAAAACCGGCAACGGCATAGCGCCGGACAAAAGATTCGTCTATTACCTTATGGGCGCCACCGGCATTTGCGTCGTGCCGTTAACGGGATTCAACTGCAACCTGCTCGGCTTCCGGGCCACTTTACTTGAAACGGACGAATCCAAGTTTGAATGGATATACAAAACTATCGCCCAAAAAATCAGAGAATACCTGGAAAGTCAGGCAAAATAATGCTAGAATTGGCTTTATTGAGGGCCCGTAGCTTAGTTGGTAGAGCGCCACATTTGCAATGTGGAGGTCACCGGTTCGAATCCGGTCGGGTCCAAAAACCTTATTTCTCCTCCTTATACACCGGCAAGGTGAAGTAAAACAGCGAGCCGCCGGTTTTGACGGGGTCATAGCCGACTTTGCCGCCGTGTTTCTCTATGATATTTTTGACAATGAAAAGCCCCGCGCCAGTCCCTTCCGTATGCACGGCCTTCGCTCGCTTGTCTCTGAAAAATTTCGTGAACAAAGAACCGGCCGATTCCGGGGAAACTCCTACCCCGCCGTCCTTGACGGCAAACCACAGTGTGTATTTGTCTTGATGCAAAGAAACTTCAACAGTCCCCCCATCCGGGCTGTATTTGACGGCGTTGTCTATGTAGTTGGCCACGGCAGAGCTAAGTCTGTTTTTGTCGCCCTTCACGAAATAAAAATTCTTCTTTGGGTCGTCCATCAATATCTTTATGCCGCGCTGAAACGCTTCCGCCTGATAATTTTTTATGACTTCTTCCGCCAATTCGGCGATATCCGTTTTTTCAAACTTATAACCGAACAATCCTTCTTCTATTTCCGTGATGTTGAGCAGATGGGAAGTGAACTCTATCAGCTTGTTGGCGTTGTCCGTTATGTTTTTGACGTTCCCTTGCTTTTTTTGCTCATCCAAACCGTTGCCCGACAAAATCCCGGCCGCCCATTTGATATTGGTCAGCGGCGTCAATATCTTGTGGGACATCATGGTGATGTATTCGTTTTTCATTCTGTCCAGATATTTCGCCCGGCTGACGTCTCTTATTATTTTCAAAATTTCGCCCCGTTCCTTGCTCAAAGGAACTTGAACAATTTGATAAAACAGCTCTTGTCCAAGGTCGTCTTTAAAAGAAAAAGACAACTCTTTTCTGTCTTCCATGGGCGTAAAAACAGCCCTTAGCAATTGGGAAGGATTGTCAATCTCGCCGATTTTTTTGCCTTTAACGTCAGCGAATCGGGCGTTTAAAAACTTTTCCGCCGCTTCGTTGACCATAAGAATCCTACCGTCGGCGCCGTGCGCAACAAGGCCTTCCACCATGTTTTCCACTATTTCTTTCTGCCTTTCTCTCAAAAGCTTCCCCTCCTCTTCCCCTTCGTCTATTTTTTTAAGAAAAAGGAGAGAAAACCGCGCGAAAACAATCAATACGGCGGCAATCAACGGGACAAAAACCAATAGAATATAAATATTAGCCATTCGGCAATATGTCTTTTCGCGCTTGCGCTATTTTATACAAACCTGAAATAACCAGCAGGAAACCCACTCCGACTGAAAGAGAATGAGCGATTGAAGAGCTGGCCGTTCCCAAAAATGGGTATTGATTTTCCACGCCCGTGTACATCCAAACAAGAAGATGGGTGTCTCCCACTCCATACATCAACACTCCCCAAGCCATAAGATAAAGGGCCTTTCGCATAGCTGTCCCCTTGAGGATTCTGGAGACCAAATAAGCAGTCAGTGAAGTTAGAACAAGCAAGGTGATCTCAACAACCAATGTGGTGAAAACCTCCGGAAAAGCGGCAACCTTAAGAATTTTTCCGATAGCTTCCCATGAAAACATAATTGGGAAAACTAAAATCAGATCCACAACCACAATAACGCCGATCAAATATTTCAAATTTTTCATTTTTTTATTAATTATTAACTGTTAATCATTTAACTCCTTCTTTGTTTAAGAAAGATTTTATTTTTAAAACAATTTCTTCGGGAGTGTTGTAGGCTTTTACGATATATTCCTTCGCCCCCAGCAAAATGGCTTTGTCTATATTGTTTTTGTCGTACAAATTAGACAAAATTATTACCGGAATTTTTTTAATCTGATTGCCGCCGCGAAGCTCTTCCAATATTTTAAAACCGTCTATCTTCGGCAAAACCATATCCAAAAGGACAAGGTCAAAACCTCCCGCCTTTATTTTGTTCAAACCATCCTCTCCGTCTATCGCCGTCTCAATATCAAAGCCGGCTTCTTTAAGCTTTTCGGCCAAAATAGAAAGCAAAAAAGGATCGTCTTCTATGATTATAAGCTTAGCCATTGATTTAATTTTATCAGTAATGCCGGCAGTGTCAACGAAAATTGAATGTGCTATAATCCAAAAATGAATTTGAACGAAAAAATCATAAAAAAAGACAAGTACGGGCCGGAATATGTCATAGAAGTTTATGACCCAAAAATAGGGATGAATGGATTTTTGGTGATAGACAATACGGTTTTGGGACCGGGCAAAGGCGGAATAAGAATGACGCCCGGTGTAACGGCGGAAGAAGTTTACCGGCTGGCCAGGACAATGACTTGGAAAAATTCTCTGGCCGGAATTCCTTTCGGCGGAGCCAAGTCGGGCATCGTTTGGCCAGGCGGAGACGATCACCTGAAAAAGCAATTCGTCCAGAGCTTCGCCAAGGCGATAAAACCTTTTCTTATGAAAAAATATATCGCCGGCCCGGATGTGAACACAGGAGAAAAAGAGATGCAATGGTTCGTGGAAGCCGCCGGCAATCTGCGCGCCGCCACGGGCAAACCTTCCAGACTCTGCCATCCAACCGGCGAAAGGTGCGGCTTGCCTCATGAGCTGGGCAGCACCGGATACGGCGTGGCTCAAGCGGCGGCCATCGCCATCAAACTGAAAGGTTTGGACATAAAACAAACGACAGTGGCCATAGAAGGCTTCGGCAATGTCGGAGAATTCACCTTGAGACACTTGGCCGAAATGGGCGCGAAAGTGGTGGCCGTTACCGATATTGCCGGCGGCGTCTACGACAAAAACGGCCTGGATGAAAAAACTTTGCTTCATCTGAAACACCAGAAAAAATCCCCCATTGAATACCCGGGCGGAATAAAAATTAAAAACGGCCAAATTTTCGGCTTGCCGGCGGATGTCTTGATTCCCGCCGCCGTAACCGACACCATTAACGAGAAAAACAAAAATGAAATCAAAGCGAAAATAATTGTGGAAGGGGCGAATATCCCCATGAGAGAACAGATTGAAGAAGAATTTTTCAGAAGAGGCGTTTTGGTCGTGCCGGACTTCGTGGCCAACGCCGGAGGGGTGATTTCTTCTTATGCCGAATACCGAGGCTACGACCACGAAAAAATGTTCAAGCTGGTTGAAAGAAAAATAAAAAGTGCGACAACGACGGTTTTAAAACAAAGCCTCAAAGAAAACAGAAACCCCCGCAAAGTGGCGATGGAAATAGCGGTAAGGAAAGTGGAAGAAAAAATGAAATAACTCTTGAATTACGAAATAGTGTTTTTGAAATAGCACTACGGAGCGCGGCGGCGCGAGTAAAGATGATTTTTCAGCAGAAAAATACTTCGGGCTATTTCAAAGACAGCTATTTCGCAATTCAAAAATATCAACTACTTTTTCATTAACGCCAAATTTATCAAATGTTCCAAAAGTTCCTTATGCGAAGACCCGACGGCGTTTAAAGCTTTGGGCAATAAAGATTCCGCCGTCAGGCCGGGTAAAGTGTTTATTTCCAAAAGATAAATTCCTTTTTTAGACACAATAAAGTCCGAACGGGAATAATGCCTGCCACCAATAGCGTTATGGGCCGTTATTGCCATAGTTTCTATCGCTCTCTTGGTCGGCATATCAAAGTTTGATGGGCACAACTCCATCGTCTGGCCTCCGTATTTGGCGTCGTAGCTGAAAAAACCGCTTTGAGCCGGCGGGATTATCTCCACTATCGGCAAAGCGTAATGCTTTTGATTTCTGAATTCGTCAATCACTCCACAAGTCGCTTCCCGGCCTCTTATATATTCTTCAACCAATATTTTAGGAGAAAATGAAGACACTTTTTCCAAAGCTTCTTCCAAATCATCAAAGTTGCGCGCTATGGAAACGCCGACTGAAGATCCGCCGGACGGATATTTGATAACCCAGGGCGGAGGCATTTTTTTAAAAATATCTTTAGCTGTTTCCGCTAGTCCTTTTTCCAAAATAATTTCAAAACCGTACGGGACTTTCAACCCGGCGCTTTTAAAAGCTTGTCTGGCCAGAATTTTATTCATCCCAAAAGCGGAAGCCATTATTCCCGAGCCGGTATAAGGAACACCGAAAGATTCAAGCAGTTGCTGGACTTTGCCGTCTTCCCCATACTCCCCGTGCAAGGCGTTGAAAATAACGTCAATATGCCTGAAAATTTGGTCGTGATGAGCTGGCTTGCCGTCCAAATGCCATTCTCCTTCTTTGCTTATGAAAATATCTTTGGCTGAATATTTTACCGGCAGATTGCGCAAAACGCTTTCGCCGGTTTTAAGCGAAACTTCGTGCTCAAGGGACGGTCCTCCGCGCAACACGCCGACTCTGATGGAATTCATGTTTTTATTATAACCATAAGCGAGCAAAAAGCGAAGAAAATAAGTTTTGAAACACAAAACCCGCCGAAGCGGGCTTTGCGGGATATGTATTGGAATGCCCGCTCAAACAATAATAGAAGAACGGGAAAACACTCACATATCGATATATTAGCAAATCAAGATAAACTTGTCAAATTTTTGCTTGCACCGCGCAGCTCATAGATTGCTATGAGCGAAGTGGTGGACCTATGGGGAATCGGACCCCAACCTCATCCATGCCATGGATGTGTAATACCATTTTACTATAGGCCCGCGCTTTCAACACAAACAGTATATACAAACCCAAACTTTTTTCAAATAAAAATTTGCGACTTTGTGACATCAATTATCTATTATGATCGACTTTGTTGTTGTTTATGATTCCGACAGCTCTTGAGAGACGCATGTATTTTGCTTTTAATTCTTCATGTTTTTCGGGCGAAATATTCGTTTCCTTCGCTAATATATACAGCTTTTCAAGAATAGTAATCAGTATGTTTTTTGCGTTTGTTCTTACTTCATATACTCGGGCATCTTCTGGTAAAAGATTATTTATTGCGGACTCTATTTCTTCGGCAGACATGTCTCGGTCATTTTTGAACAACACATCCAACTCAGGCGTAAGATCAATAATCAAGAGCAATTCTGCTAGAGGGTGTGCCGATTCAAACGACACAATCATCTCTTCTAATTCTGCAATTTCTGGCCCGCATTCGCGTAAGTCTTCTGGGGCTATTATTGTTTCCGGATGATCTTTCATATACTGTTCATATTGGCCGTTTTCTTCTTGCGGTTTCTGTTCTTCAGCGTTTGTCCCCTTGTATACTTCACTCATAAAATTATTAACTATAATTAAAAAAATTCTTCACCAAATTTTTGCCCTTGGTAGGAATCGAACCTACATCAAAAGCTTAGGACGCCTCCGTTCTATCCATTGAACTACAAGGGCTAAAAACCTATATTCCCAGCATTTTTGACAACTGACCCTCGTCAAATCCAATCATCGTCTCCCCGTCCACTTCTATGACCGGCACGGCCATCTGGCCGGTTTTCTTTATCACCTCTTCCCTTTTGGCAATGTCTTTTGACAAGTCGTATTCCGTGAAAGGAATATTTTTATCCGTTAAAAAATCTTTCGCCATCCGGCAGTAAACGCAGGTCGGCGTAGAATATATTATTACTTTTTTATTCATATTTGTTAGTTTACCACAAACTGGTATTGTTTAGCAAATCTTCGCCGACTTTAAAAATATCTCCCGCACCCATTGTGATAACAATATCCCCTTTTCTGGCATTTTCAGCCAAAAAGCCGGCTATTTTGTCAAAAGATTCCATATATCTTGTTTTGCCGCCATTTTTTGTTATTTCCTCCGCCAACATTCTGGAATTTATGCTCTCGTCCTTTGGCTCTCTGGCGGCGTAAATGTCGGCCAAAATAATTTCATCGGCATCGCCAAAACTTTTGCCAAAATCGCCAAAAAGAAATTTTGTCCGGCTGTAAAGATGAGGCTGAAATACGCACCAAACTTTTTTTCCGCCGGCTAGTGGACCAAAAAATTCCCTCGCCCCTTTCAAAGTCGCTTTTATCTCCGTCGGATGATGCCCGTAATCGTCGTAAACTGAAACGCCGTTTTTGGTTTTGCCTTTAAATTCAAACCGGCGCCAAGTGCCTGTAAAATCATTCAGCGAATTTAGCGTCTCTTTTTCGCCTATATTTAAAATCCGAGCCACTGCCATAGCTGCTTGGGCGTTTTTTACATTATGTCCGCCGGGAATTTTAAGATTAAAATTATTGCTTACTTTCGTGTAATCAATAATTTTAGCTTTTGTTTTTTTGATTATCTCTTTCAGGTTTTCATCATTCGGGTCGCAAATTAAAAAACCGTCTTCGCCCAACTTGGTGGCAAACTCGCCGAACGCTTTTTTGATATTTTCCAAATTGCCATAATAATCCAAGTGGTCGTTGTCTATGTTGGTAATAACAATAATTTTCGGATTAAGATTGAGAAAAGATTTTTTGTATTCGCAGGCTTCCACGACAAAATACTGGCTTTTACCCGACACAAAATTACTACGATTGTCTTTCAATAAACTGCCCACAATAACAGTCGGGTCATATTTGGCGTCAATTAAAATTTTCGCAATCATTGCCGTCGTTGTGGTCTTGCCGTGCGCGCCGGAGACGGCGATAGTGTATTTATCTTTGGAAATAAGTCCGAGCATTTCCGGATAAGAAAGCATTGGGATGCCCATTTTGGCGGCCTTTTTTAATTCCGGATTATCAGCCGCCACGGCCGGAGTATAGACAAGCAAATCAACATCATCGGCAACATTGTCAGCGCTGTGTCCTAGAAAAATTTTCGCCCCCAGTTTTCGCAATTCTTCAATTATCGCCGAGTCCGAAGTATCCGACCCGCTGACAATTTTTCCTTCCGCAAGCATCATTCTGGCGATAGCCGAAACTCCAATCCCTCCAATCCCCGTAAAATGTACTCTCCTTATTTTATCTAAATTAATATTTTTCATTTTATTTTTATAAGTCTATATTACATCAAAATTTTGGATAAAAAAATGTCCTCCAAGCTTGCCGAAACAAACATGGAGGACAAAAAATGAAAAAAATGTTTAATTATGGGTCTCGTCTTTGCCGTCCTCTTTTTGAAAAGATTCGTAAATAATTTCATCCTGATTCACATATGTTAGACCTTCAAGTAAGTGCTCAAAGTATCTTTTTGTTCCTTCGCATCGTTCGAAGGCTTCCCTACCTGGTTCACAAGAACAGTAGTCAACTTTGAGTTTGGTGTTTTGGGCAAATTCATCTGTCCTTTTCTCATCATTGATGCAGGCAACTAACCTGACCTTGTTTTTGTCCAAAAAATCCAATTTCATCATACGCCCGAACAATTCACTTGCTGTCACTGCTTGTCTGCATGTATGGAAGTAAGCCATTTCCAGATTATTCATGGCTTCTTCCGAAAACAAAAAATTTCGGATAATTGAGTTGTAGCCAAGGTATCCTTCTTCGTTTAATAATTCGTATGTCACGAGATATACATCATGTGTTTCTTTTGTATATTTTCCAGGCGGATAAATGTTGTAATAATTTGGATACTCATATCTCCTTCCTGTATTTCCACATTTAGCAATGATTATTATTGGTTTCTGGATTATTACAGTCCTTTCCTTTCTTCTTTCTTTTGGAAAGGGAACAATAACACCCATTGTTTTTAATATTCCTCCCATTTCATTTCTCCTAAAAAATTTAAAAGTGCGTTCCGGAAATCTGCCGGATTCAGTCGCAAGAAAATCTTGCATTATCTGCTGATATTATACACGCAAAACATTTCTTGTCAATCTTGCGTTTTCCACCTTTTGTATTTTAAAAATCCTGCGCTATTTCGGCGATAGCGGATTTAAGATACACATTTTGTTTTCTTTAAATCCTACCACTAATTCTGCTCCAGCAAAATAAGCGTATGATTTTGCAAAATGTGTTTATTTTCTTTTGACCGCTTTATTGAATTGCTCTCCCCTGTCAAATTCGTTTTTGAAAACGCCGAAACTGGCCGCGCCCGGAGAAAGCAGAACAATGTCGCCCTTTTTGGCGTTGGCGACGGCGAATTTCATCGCGATTTTCATATTGTCAAAAACTTCCATTGGAAATTTTACTTTGCCAAGCGCGGAAATTATTTTATTGGAAGCCAAACCTCTGAACAAAGCCAGGGCTTTGACGGATTTTTTCACAATTTTGGCGTATTCATCATATTCCAAATTCTTGTCCGCCCCGCCGCCGATTAAAATGATTTTTCCTTTGCTTTCTTTTAGCGAATCCAGAGCGGCCACCACCGCTTCCGGCGTAGTGGCGGTAGTATCATTGTAAAATTTTATTCCCTTAACTTCTTTTATAAATTCCAGACGGCCGGGCAAGCCTTTAAATTTCTCCACTGATTTTTTAATGACTGATTCTTTTATGCCAAGTTTTCTTGCCGTTTCCGCCGCCAAAGCGATATTTGCCAAGTTATGCTCGCCAAGTAATTTTATTTTCCAGTCCTTTGGAATGTTTTTCCTATCAGCGATTATCATTCGGCTTTTTATAATGTTTTCTTCTTTCTCTTTAATCAATTTGGCTGTTTTGACTCCGGCAATTAAACAATCTTCATCTTTTTGCCAACGATAAATATTAGCTTTATCGGAAAAATATCGGTCCATATCGTTTTTGTAATAATTCTGATGGTCGGGCAAAAAAGTGGTAAATACGGCAACATTCGGACTGATTTTAGCGTCAGCAAAACCCTGCAACTGCCAAGAGTCCAGTTCCATCACGACAACATCGCTTGGCTTCACTTTTTTCAGCAAGGGCAAAGTCGCCAGGCCTTTCACATTTCCGCCGAGATATACTCGCCTGCCGGAATTTTTTATAATGCTGTAGATTAAATGCGTAACAGTAGATTTACCTCTCGTACCGGTAACGCCTATTATATCGACATTCGATGTCAATATCGCCGTCAGTTTGGCGAAAAGCGAGGCGTCCATTTCTATGGGAATATTATTTTTTCTCGCCTCGGCGATATACGGCGAATCAAGAGGAACGCCCGCCGCTTTGATAACCATGTCTTTATCTCTAAAATCGGCTAAGTCATGCCTGCCTAAAACATATTTTATGTTTTTATAGGGAGTTAAAATTTTAAGCGATGATTCTAATTGCTCTTCCGTCTTCAAATCCGTTATCGTCAATTCCGCCCCGCATTCAGCTAAAAACTTGGCGACATTCACACCTCTGCCGAGTATCCCCAGCCCCATCATCGTTATCTTCTTTCCCTCAAAAAAATCTTTGTAATTCATTTTTTAATAATTCTTCACAAAATCCGCAAAAATTTCCATCATCCTCTTTGTGTTTTTGCCCGGTTTGCCGTCGCCTATTTTTAAATTATCAATTTGGACAACCGGCACAATATCCTTGTTTGTGGCGACAATAAAAGCCTCTTTTACTAACGCCAATTCTTCTATTTTCAACTCTCGTTCTTCCATCTCAAATTCTTTCCTAGCCAGCTTTATAACAAGATTTCTGGTTATGCCTTTCAAGATATTATCTTTCGGCGCAACGAGCTTATCGCCGATGAATGCGAAAAAATTACTGGTGGACGCTTCCAAGACAAGGCCGTTTGAAACATATAGGATTTCAAAAAAATTTTCTTTTTTCTGGCGTTCGTTAATATTTTTAACGGCCGCTATATAATTGGTCGTTTTTATTTCCGCCATATCTCTGCCCCGATTAACTGTCGCCAATTTTACCCCATTTTTAAACAATTCTTCTTTCAGCGGCCTGAATTCTGAAACCAATATATAGAAAGTTGGCGTTTTTGAATCAAAATGTATGGCGTCCGCGCTTCGCCCTCCGGTCAAGACAATTCTGATGGAAGCCTGTTTGATTTTGTTTTTTGAAATCAGTTTTTTGATCGCCTCTTCAATTTCAGATTTTTGGGCCGGCAATTTAACGCCCAAATAATCCGCCGAATCGCTTAATCTCTTGAAATGCTCGTCAAACAGAAAAATTTTCCCGTTGACCGTTTTCATCACATCAAAAACCCCATACCCGCGCAAAACACCGAGGTCGTCCGGACAAATTAAAGCCTTGCCCGCCGGCAAAATTTTCCCGTTAAAATAGCAAAAACCGGAAATCATTGATTGAATATATCAAATTATTGTCGGCGAGGCAATTTTTATGTTTTTATCGGCTGAAAAAATTTATTATTTTCCCGAATAACCAGCCGGCGGCGGCGGGGTTCTGGGTGGCGCTGCTTGAACTGCCCGAGTTCGGCATTTGGCAAGAGCTTCCATCCCACGTTCCTCCGGCTTGAGCGCACGAAGATGAAGGGTCATAACTGCTGTAAGCGGCGCTACTATAAGCGGCGGCGCTTGACGATTGCGGCATCTGGCAGTAAGAGCCGTCCCAAGTTCCGCCGGCTTGCGCGCAAGCGGTTGAATAATCAGTACTGCTGTAAGCGGCTGAACTATAACTGCTATAGGCCGCCTCCGAACTGGCCGAGCTGTAAGAACTGTAAGAATACGAGCTGTAAGCGCTTGAGGGGTAGGAAGAGTAAGAATATGAACTGTAGGCGCTTGAAGGATAAGAGGAATAGGAGTAAGAACTATAAGCGCTGGAGGGGTAAGAAGAATAGGAGTAGGAAGAAGAATTTCCGGACGAACATCCATCTGTCGTTGCCATATCTCCCGATTTGGCCGATTTCGTCATTTCGCCGTTGCAATAAACGGTTCGGCCGGAGGAGTCATTGTACATATAGTGGCAGCCCGTGCCGAGCAGGTTTACCAAATCGCTTGGACAAGAACTATATCCCGAAGAACTGTAGCTGTAGGAACTGTAAGCGCTGGAGGGGTAAGAGGAGTAGGAATATGAACTGTAACTGCTTGAAGGGTAAGAACTGTAGGCGCTTGAAGGATAAGAGGAGTAGGAGTAAGAACTATAGGAAGAAGAGCTCGGTGTCCAGGACTTGCACTTCGTTTCGTCCGGCATTCCAAAGTCAACGCTTTGATAATTACCCGCACCCGGCAACCAAATATCCCAGGCGCTGGATGTAACATTGGAGCAGACCTGCTTGAGGTTTTCTATTCTCGCCGAGTCGGCGTCAGTCCTTATCCACGACCTTAAACCGTAAGAATTCCAAACCTGCTCTTTTTGGCCCGATGGAGGAGTATAAGAAGAATAGGAATACGAACTGTAAGCGCTGGAGGGGTAAGAGGAGTAATTGTAAGAGCTGTAAGAAGAAGAATAACCTCCCGATTGGCAGCCGTCTTTGGCGGCTGTGTCTCCAAGTTTGGCCGATTTCGTCATTTCGCCGTTGCAGTAAATGGCGGTGTTGGAAGAATCGTTGTACATGAAATGACAGCCGGTGCCGAGCAGTGAAATCATTTCGTTGGTGCAAGAAGAATAAGAGGGATAAGAGGAATAAGAATACGAGCTGTAAGCACTGGAGGGATAAGAGGAATATGAGTAGGAACTGTAACTGCTTGAGGGGTAAGAGGAGTAACTGTAAGAGCTGTAGGAAGAAGAACTTCTGTTTTGATAATCGCAATAATTTCCCGCCCAGAAACCGCCGTCTCTGTAACACCTTTCTTTCTCGTCGTATGAAGGATATGAGGAATTGGAAGATTGCTGATAGTTGGTATTAATTTGATAAGGCGGCTGGGGTTGAGGCGGCTGGTATTGATAAGGATTGGCCGGGACGCTGCAAATTTCTTTGGCTTTGACAAAATCTCCGGATTGAATGGCCGCGAAACATTCCGGACTCGGCCCCGCCGGTCCCGGTCCGCCAAAATTGCCTGTATTAACGTACGCGCCGCGATTGTCGCCCGCCGGATAAGGATATATTTGTCTTGCCTGATTATAATTAGCTGGCGAAGGATTTGTTACTATGTCGTTATATTTCTGGTATCTTTCCACCGCTTCGTTTCCTTGAAAAACTTCGTGTTTGGCGCCGAAAGAAATACACTCCGCTCCGTGAGCCGGGTCATTGCAATAAGCGAAACACTCTTGTTCGTTCTTGCATCCTCCAGGGCCGGCTTGCTGGCTGAAAAATTTTCCAAAATCGTCTCCCTTCTGTTTTTGTTCTCCTTCTCTTTTGATGCCGGATTCAATTTCAGAAACCATTCTTTGGACTTCCGGATAATCCGCGGCTATCTCTTTCAGTTTCGGCAGGGCTTTTTGGGACGCTTCAAAACATTTTCGGCCGATTTCAAAATCAACATTGCCTCTTTCGCATTCAAGAGGATTAAAACCGGCTTCTGCTTTCATAATCTCGTAAATTTTTTTATTGCCTTCAAATTCCTTCCTGCGCTCTTCTGGAATAAATTCTTCGCAAAGTTCCGGGTTGCTTCGGCATTGGTCGAAATTTATGTTTTTATCCGCCATAGACTCAAAAATCTTAAGACTGTCATCCATTTCTTTCTGGCTGGTAAAGCCATTCTTGACGGCGAACTCTCCGCAAGACCTGGCCAGCTTCACATCTCTTGTCTCAAAAGCGTTATCGCAAGCGTCCCTTATGGCCGTCTTGCCCGCTATTTTCCTGCCGTCCGAGGTTACAAGCTCCAGATTCTCCAAACCTTTCAGGTAAAAATCCCCCGCCTGCTTGGTTTGCGCTCTGGCTGCCGCCAATTCTTTCACTCCCTCGGGACCGAAAAATTTTTGCGCTATTTCATCGCAAGATTTCAATGATTCCGATCCGGACTTCAAACATTTCTGCCCTGCTTCTTCCGCCGTTTTCCCCAGCTCCGGATAATCTCCGTTGGACAAAGCTTCATCCAGGCTAGCCGCCATATCAGCCATATTCGTTTTCTCAATCACTCCTCTTGGAATATATTTTTGGACGATGCTGCTTTTTTTTGCCAATTTTTTGCTCGCTTCCAGACAGCCGATAAGTTGTTCTCTAGAAAGCGTCTCGGCGGACTGGCTGCAGATGTCCACGCCCACCCCGGCGTTTTTTACTTCGGTAACAATAGTTTCGGCCGCATTTACCGTGTCTTTGTCAATTTGCAAAGATTTGGCCAGTTTCGGCTTTTTCAGCAATTCTTTGGCGATTTTTACGATTTCTTCCTCAAAATTTTCTTCCGTTATATTGCTTAACTTGGAAATAACCTCCTGTTTGTAAGATTGGGCTATATCGCTTTGCTCTTTGCTGTAGACTTGATATTTTTCCGCCAGCTCAATGCCTTTTTCAAAATTAGAATCAAAGGCTTTGGCGCATTCTTCTTTTGTCTGGCATCCCAGTTCATTGGCCAACGGGACTAAATTTTGCGGAATCTCGCTTTCAGCCAAAGCAAGTTGGAAAGAAAAAACCGCCAGCAGAGAAACCAGCCAGAAAAATTTTTTAAAATTAAGTATTTTCATAATTTTATTTACTCCCATTTTTATTTGGCAAACGGATTAAGAGCGTCTTTGGCTTTGTCAAAAGGATTGGCTTTAACTCCTTCCAAAGGGTTGCTAACTTGGAACGGATTGGCCGCTTTGGCCGCGTCTTCCGAGGCTTTTTTGGCCGATTCTTCCTGCTGGGCCTTAATGTCGGCCGTGGCCGCCTGATAACCCTTGTCGTAGGTCTTGGAACTGCCGTACCAATAACCCCCGATGGCGCCGATAATAAGCAGCGCTACTGATATTGCCGAAAAATTTTTGTTCATATTTATAAATTTCAGCTTTCGCCGAATAAAAATTTATCCCTTGGGACCGCAAAGGATTTTTATAATAATAATTGTCTTCTGCTTTCATTATATAACGAGAAAAAATAAAAGCTAAAAAAGTTATCCACAGTTGTGATGTATTACTCGCGAACTCTGTGTTTAAGGTGCCTCCAAACATACCAAGCGATTCCGATTATGATAAGAATAACTATGGCTAAATCAAAATTATGCAATTTTTCTCTGATTTGCTCCCAATTGTCGCCCATTTTTACCCCCAGCCAAGTGAAAAGAATTGACCACGGGAGCGCTCCGGCAAATGTGTAAAGCGAAAAGCGTTTTATTTCCATTTTGGCGACGCCGGCCGGAAAAGATATGTAAGTGCGGACCACAGGCAGAAGCCGGCCGAAAAAAACCGTCCAGTTTCCGAATCTCATAAACCACCTGTCGGCCAAATCCAGGTCGTGTTTTGAAATCAAAACATATTTCCCGTACTTTTCAATCAGCGCGCGGCCGCCTTTCAGCCCTATCCAATAAGCGATAAGCGAACCGGCCAGATTGGCAAAAGCGCCGACAAAGCTCACTATCCAAAAATTCATCTTCCCCGCCGCTACTAAAAATCCGGAAAACGGCATAATAATCTCCGACGGCATGGGAATTCCGCAACTCTCTATAAGCATCAAAAAAAACACGCCCGGGTATCCCAAGACATCTATTGTCCTGACAACGACATTGGCTAGAATATCAATGATTAAGGTGAACATAATGATGGGCGCAGAAGGAATCGGACCTTCGACCTCTATCTTATCAGGATAGCGTTCTACCACTGAACTATGCGCCCCTAAAAACAAAACAATTGTATCAAAAAAGCGCCCAAAATACAACATTTTGCGCGCTTTTTTGAATTCGTTAATACCTTTTCTTTTGTTCCGTTCGGTCTCAAATCAAAGCTCCGAGACCAACACTTTTCCGCTATCCGCCAGTTGGCGGAGCGGATATCGCCTAACTTCTTCCCGTTTTAGCGGGAAAAAATTTAGTTTAAACTCCACGAGCAGCTTCCGCTACCCGTGCCTTGTTACGACTTAGCCCCTGTCACCAAACTTACCGTAGTTCCGCCGAAGCGGACCTTCGGGTACTCTTGGCTCCCTTGGCTTGACGGGCGGTATTTGATGTGTTATGATGTTGCCATCATAATCCTCTACACCACTGAGCAAGCGGTTTTCCCGCACTCTAGCGGTTTCCAAAGGTCTTTGCCTTTTTTCCTAATGCGCGTAAGTCATCGCGCAAGGAGACAATTTTGTTAAACCCCTCGTCAGACAAATGTTTTTTCTTGCAAACCATAAGAACTATTTGTTTGAAAAGTAAATAGGATTTTTTCTTTTTCGCTTGTAATGGATTCTTATCAAGAAATGGAAATAAATATTCTTTCAAGTTCCAAATGCTGGTAATTTTATACTTCGCATGTGGATACCATCCAT
>Ga0209211_10003464_pt1 | contig 25644 bp, 29 predicted proteins | sample RifGroA2_FD_183992 | JGI IMG/M metagenome (GOLD analysis project Ga0209211, IMG submission 183992) | Groundwater microbial communities from Rifle, Colorado, USA - Groundwater A2 (SPAdes) (version 2) | ecosystem: Environmental > Aquatic > Deep subsurface > Groundwater | place: Rifle, Colorado...
AAAGTCACGGATCATGGGTATTAGAGATTAGGTACAATTTTCTTCTTTTTACTATTTAATTCTATCTCTTTAATTTGTTTCTTAATTTCTTCTCCACGATTTTCAGTAATAAGATCAATAAATTCATCAAAAGTAATACTATCACTCTTAATAATATTTTTTTCCATTATCTCACCTCTTGACTATTCATCATTTTCATTTCAATCCTAGTTTATCCAGCAGCTTAAAGGCCTCTTTGTCAAATTTTGAGAAAGCAAACCATTTTTTACCTACATCTTTTAATGATGCTCCAAAATTGTACACCTGTGTACTGTCAATTATAAGAAAACGGTCGTGTGACTGGGTAAATTCTTTTACTTCAATAGGTGGATATTGTGAGTTATATTTAACGAGATCAAGTGATAATTGTCTCGAAATCTCTTTAGTGAGTATGGTAACTTGTACTTTCACCTTTCTTTTACTCAAGAGCGTGAGAACTGAATCATCGATGTAATTATCAATGAGAATGATTGACTTATTAGCGGTTCTGATGAGATCTGAAACAAATTTGTAGGCATCAAAGACCTGCCCATCAAAAAATATGCCCCTCTCTGGTTTGATGTCTTTGCTTTCAATGGCATCAAATACTTGTTCGAATTTTTGATCATATACTATTTGATTTTTCTCAATCAGGTCTAATCTTTGAAATATTTGCACATTTGAAGCGATAAATTTTCTCATTGCCACAAATGTGCTCATTATTTGGATGCTTATTTTCACGGCGGTATCACTTTTTAAGACACCTGAAAGCATGGCTACACCCTGCTCGGTAAAAGCGTAGGGTAAGTTCCTCCTGCCACCCCAACTTGAAGTCACAATTTGTGATATCAAGTTTTTGTATTCCAGCTCGGTTACCTGAAACATGAAAATGGAGGGAAACCTTTCGCTATTCCTTTTTACTGCTTGGTTTAAAACACGGGTATCAACACTATATAATTCCGCAAGATTCTCATCAAGCATCACTTGCAGACCTCGGAGGGTATAAATTCTGCTTTTGATGGTATCAGTGCTTATGATTGGGTTATTTTCCATTTTTAGGGTATTACCTGAACATTTGAACGGGCAAGGGCTGGGTCTGGCAGACTATCGTAGGGACTTTTCACAGATAAAACATTTAATCTTGCTAAATGGGTGTAGATCATCGTTGTCTCTATCCGACTATGGCCCAGAAGCGGCTGCACATCTATCAAGGCATAGCCATTTTCCACAAGATGAGTAGCAAAGGAATGACGTAAAGTATGAGGATGGACTTTTTTGCTAATGCCTGCCTCTTTAACAGCAGCAGAAATTATTTTCCGTACTGTTTGCGGACTCATCCTTTCCCCATTGCGTGAAAATACATACATTTCAAACTCAAGATTATTAATCCATTCCTGGAGCTCTTGCTGAAGTTTTTGGGCAATCACAAATACCCGGTCCTTCTTTCCTTTCCCCTGCCGCACCCAGCCATAGTTCTGATCTAAAGAAAGATCTTTAACTTTTAGATTAAGCAGTTCGCTTACCCGCATCCCTGAAGAATAAAGTAATTTTATCATCAACAGATGTTTATGGTTAAGAATGACTTGAATCAACTTTGCGGTTTCTTCTTGCGTGAGAAATTCAGGCAGCTGTTTGGGTACTTTGTAGTACCTGATGTTGATAGTTAGACTGCGATGCAAAACCACTTCATAAAAAAATTTTAAAGCATTGAGATACACATTTACCGTATTACCTGGAGCATTGCGTTCCAAAAGCCTCAGAAGGTGGTTTTCGATATCATTCTTCGATACCTCAAAATGAGCCTTATGGTAAATTCTCAGAAATTTTTGCACAACATATTGGTACGTTTTGATTGTTCTTGGGCTCAGTCCACGCAACATCCCTTTCCTGGCAATAAGTTCGGTAACTTCCATATATCCTAAAGAGGCTAGTCCTTTATAACTTCCACCCGCACCTGTCCAGTGGGTGAATGGTTGGGTAAGAAGAGCTAAAACTGAGAAATTATGAAGTTATAAGCTGTAACAGCACTGGACAACCCCAGTGTCTAGTGGATATAGACACTTATCCAAGTGTGGTAGAACGTATTTTGCCCCTCCAAGCCCTATAAGCCAAAAATATTAGGGAGTTGGCTTATAGGGAGTTATGCGTAATTTTTTATTTGCCTCTGGCGACTTTCTCAATGTCGTTTCCGCCCTCCCATGCAAAGCTCGGGCACACTCTGTCCAGAAAGCAGGGGCTAAAGCAGGGAATGTTAACGTTGGCACCTTCGTTTATCTAAGACGAGACTAAAACAATTTCTATGAGACTTAACATAACGGACGATAAACAAAATTTTTTCCTAGAACTATACTTTGAGGGGGCAATTATTTAATATTTATTTCCCAATTACCTTCTGCACTAATATCAAAGTAATAAATTCCTTCTCTATAAACTCCTACGGCTTTAGAACCATCAAATGGACCAATATCATTAACAAGTAATTCTACATAATTACCCTCTTTATCTAATAGCCATACCCCAAAATGTCCTGACCCCGTATTTTTTAATTCAAATTTTTTCAAACCAGAATCTAAATGAAATGGACCAGCGTATTGCTGATCTCTTCCAGAAAAAGAAGTTTTCTCAGAAGCAGTTGTTGGTCTTGGTTGTTCAATATTAACCGTCCAACCTCCTTCGGCACTAACATCTAAAATATATTCTCCGGACTTATCAATTCTTGCTGCCTTTGAGCCGTCAAATGGACCAATAGTATTTACTAAAAGTTCTTCTTTATTACCCATATTATCCATCAACCAAATTCCAAAATGCCCCGAGCCAGTATTCTTCAATTCGAATACAGAAAGCCCTTCCTGCAAATTAAATATATCACTTGCTTCTTGTCCATTCCCGCTTAAAGTTATTGGTTCTGGTTCAACAACAGGTGGTGTACACGATTGTTTTATGATTGGTTTTCCTTCACTTATACTACATTTGTTTTGGTCAGTACATGTCCTTGTTTGTGTTCCTAAAGAACTACAAGTAGACCAAATGGAGCATTGCCAGTTAGGATTACATTTCTCCTCTTCAACTTCAACACTAGATTTGGAAGTAGTAGAAATGTCCGTATCTTCATTATTCACAGCATTAACAGTCTCGGTTTCAACTTTTTGTGTCGATGCTTGTTCAGATGGTGTTTTGAGTAAACTCCCAATAATCCCGATAACCAATAAAATAACGATCACTGACCAAACAGGATGTTTTTTACCCCAACTTACAATTTTATTTTTTCTTTTGTGTTCGGTCATTAAGAGTAGAGAAAACAAAGAGTATATTTAAAGCTTTCTTTTACGCTTATTGTTTGCTAATAGATTGTTGATTTCTATTCTTATATATAAATTGTTTATAGATTGCTATGGCTGTTTTAAACCTAGTTGGTTATGTAAAAAGAGGCAAGAATAGGCAGATTATATTCTTGGCATTAGATAAACCGATGATGCCTTCTGAAATTATGAAGAAGATATATGGAAAAACAAGCAATACTTACTTTAATCTTGTTTCCAGAGCCTTAGGAGAGCTTACCGAAAAGAAACTTATTGAAGTAGTTAACCCTAATGAAAAGACAGGACGGATTTATCGAAAGACAAAGCTAGGGATGGAAGTTGAAAGAAAATTAAATCTATAATCTCTTATGACAATTTGGACATTTATCTTCATCTAAACCTGTCACATAGGGTGGCGAGTATTTACTACCACACTCAGAACAATGTTTACTCCCTTCTATATTTATTATTCCGGTGAATGTCCTCTTACAATCCAAACAAGTATTTTTTTCAAACCCAATAAGGTCTGGAGTATGTTGCTTTCCACACTTTACACAATATTTTTCAGGTCTAGGAAAAAATATACCCACTGAACCTAATGTACCTGAACCTAAAGTTAAGTTTCCTAAAGAAGAAGTAGTTCCGGAAAATGATAAATCGCCAAGAAGCCTACAATTGGAACAAAATGGTTCATCATCACCAAATGTGTAAGAAACATATTGGCGACCACATTTATTACAATATTTGTGGATATCGCTAAAAGAAATGGTCTTAAGCGGTTCTATTTTTTTTCTTTCTTCTGATTCTCTAACTTCTTTAATTTCTTTTATCGTTTCTTTTACTTCTTCCTTAACATTTTCACCTAAAAGTTCAATGAATCTTTCAGAATTATACATATAGAAACCTACGTTGGCTTTATCTCTAATTTCCCGTATTAATTCTGCTCTAGGACCAATTGTTTTTTTGTTTACTTTCCACCACCAATCCTCTTTGCTATCATCGGTTATAAAAATAATGGGTTTGTTCTCTTTTTTTGCTTTATCGATGATTTGGTACCAAATTATTAAATCCCCATACTTTTTCGTTTTAGTAGGTTCTAACTTATCTTTATCAATGTCTTTATAACCTGGGGGGATTTCTTTTTTGTAACGTTCTTCCCCTTCTTTGAATATCTGTTCCGATTTTTCTTTATCAAATCCTTCCCCAACTTTTCCCTCGAACAACTTTGAAATTCTTTCTCTGATTTTATCTTCTTTAAATCCATCTGGATGATCAGCGGAACATTTATCTAAATATTTTTCTGCTTCTTCAATGCTTTTGATAATAATATCTTTAATCTGATCAATTTTTATTATATGGTGATTAGAATAATTCTCTTCTAAAAACTTTTTAATTTGGTCAGAATTACTTTTAAGTTGCTCTTTAATTCTTTTATATGCCTCACTTTGTTGATGTATTACCCCTAGCCTATCTTCTTGGTATTCAAATGCCGCTTGGTGTGGAATCCAGATACGAGTAGATACTTTCCCAAGTAATTCAAGAAATTTATCCGATGTGTCTTTAGAATATCGATAAAAAAAGAGTAACACATTAGCGTCAAAAACAAAAATACAATTCTCAAAAAGTGCTTTAAACTCTATTTCAGTCGGCTTGTAATACTCTGAAAATTCTTTTCTCATAATTTACTTAAAAACCGGGCCTATTTTTAATAGTTTACATTTTAAAAACCAACTAATTTACTTTGCCCCCTCGAAACGCCCTAGCTTTCTACGCAGAGATTGATAATCAGTTATAGGAAAAAACTTCGGTGCCAACTACATTCCCAGCAAATAAAAAACTCCACTCGCCATCAAAGGCTCCCTACGCATAACGGTTGTTGATGCGGTTGCGTTACTCAAAGCATCAAAGCTTCTGCGTTACTCTCCCAAATATTTTATTGCGCAGCCCTCCGCTTCGGCAAATAAAAAACTCTGCGCACTGCGGTGCTTGCCCCCACTGCACTCGCTCACTATCTATCAACGAAATTTTACCCTCGCTCGCTAAAGTGGGGGTCGCATAACAACCATTAAGTCCAATTTTGTGTTGCCTTTCTCTATGATAAAACGAGAAATAAAGATGCTTCTCTTGTCGGGACTGCCTAAACGAACTAGATTACTAAACGACGTGGGGGGAATTCCGTAAAGAGAGGGCTTTTAATCCTAACAGACAGATAAAAAAGCAAAAGATTTATATCACTTCCACTTAATTTATAGATATATGGAAGCAGGTAAAAGAACAATAGAACTTATATTCAATAAGGGAAGATCCTTAGAGATTCCTTTCTTTCAGAGAAGTTATGTCTGGGAAATAGAAAATTGGGAACGGTTTATGAATGATATGGTTATGGTTTCTAAATTTAACAAAGAATATTTTATGGGAGAATAGTAATTGACGGGCAACAAAGATTAACAACAATAATTCTCTTCTTTAAAGTGATGTGTTCAATTGAAAATAACACAACCTTATTCAAAGATACATTTTTTAATAGAAGCAAAGAAATAATCTTGAAGCATAATCACAATGATTATAGAATTTTTGAAGCAATTATTAACGATGAAATTTCTGATGAACTAAAAGAAAAATATAAAAATAATAATGTCCTAAATTGTTATACCTATTTTATTGAGCAAAAAGATTTACTAAAAGAAGTAAATATTAATAATCTGTTAGATAGATTATACTTTGTGGGTATTGATCTTGGTTCCGAAGAAGATGAACAACAAATATTCGATACAATTAATTCTCTAGGAGTATCACTAACAACAGCAGAATTGTTAAAAAATGAACTATATAAAAGAAGTGATGAAGAATTTTATGTGAAAACTTGGAAAAAAGCATTTGAACAAGATGAAGACATTAAAGATTACTGGGATCAGAAAGTTACATCTGGAAGACAATTTAGAATAAATATAGACTTGTTATTACAATCAAACTTATTGATTATTAGTAAAGCAGATACAAATTACTTAGGATTAAGCAGTTTATTTAACAATTACAAAAATTTTCTGAAGAAAAAAGATTCTGATAGGGAAAAATTTATTAATACCCTTATTGAATATGCTGAACTTTATAAAAAAAGTATTAATCCAGATCTTTTAAATCAAGATATTAACATAAAATCTTCTATGGAGAGATTTAATCTTGTTATTTTTGGTTTAAATGTAACTACCATAATCCCCTATGTTCTTTATATATTAAAAGAAGTTGAGAACTTTGAAGAAAAGAATAAGATGCTTGAGCTTCTGGAATGTTATTTAATACGAAGATTTATTTGTAAAGAAACAACGAAGAATTATAACAACCTTTTCGCTTCATTCATAAGAAATGAAATTAATTCTTATGAGAAATTATCCAAGAAAATTTTTGATGCAGAAGATCCAACAAATAAACTACCAAATGATGAAAGTTTAAAGAAAGCGTTTTTTGAAAGTAATCTAACAAATCAACAAGCAAAAGTAGTTCTATACTTAATAGAGAAATCCACTAGGGATTCTAAAAACTATTCCACAAATTTAAGACCATTAAATGAATATAGTTTAGAGCATATTATGCCAAAAAAATGGAAAAACAATTGGAAAGTCCAAGACTCATTTAGTGAAAAAGAAAGAGAAAAAAGAGATCAATTACTTTTGAAGTTGGGAAATTTAACAATAATTACTGCATCATTAAATAGTTCTATTAGAGATGCCTCTTGGGAAATCAAAAAGAATGGAAAAGGAGACAAAAGAGGCTTAAAAGAATATAGTGCAGGAATAAGTATCTTTGAAAAATGTTTAACTTATCTTGAGTGGAATGAGGACAAAATCACCGAAAGAATAAATGAATTATTTGACCTTTCTAAAAATGTTTGGAAATATAACCCAAATTAAAACCCATTTTAAAACTTCTTTTTGTAAAAAGAAACAAAAACAATGGAATTCCCCCAACGAACGACTAAACTCTTACTGAAACTGACTTAACATAACAAACGGCAGTCCCTACGAAGCATCGGCAACACAAAACTCTTCGTCGCTACGCTCCTCGTCGGGGCACGTTCGCCAGTTATCTGATAAATCAATTCTTGTCTGGCTCACTTAAAGCCCCGAGGACTTAACATCGTTAAGTCCAATAAGCCTTCGGGAGCCATTAGAAGTACACTCTCTCCTTTACTCTGATGTTTATTGACGGGCGTTCTTTCCCCAAACGACCCAAAAACTTTAAATAGATGCTACAAAATATAATCAAACTATGGGATTATTACATGATCGCAAAGAAACTAAAGAAAAAATTATCGTTGTGTTTAAGTATGAGTTAATTTATTACATACTCTTTTTCGCTCTCTTGATAATACCTATATTTGATGGTTTTTTAGCTATTCTTACTTATCCTTTGCTTATGATTTTAATTTTCATAAAGATTGCTACTCGTTGGAATGTCCACAGAGAAATAAAAAAAGCAATGAAAGATGGTCATGTAAAAGTCTCCGGTAGCAGATGGTCGCTTGACAATCCCGTTACTTTTGAGATAAGTAAGAAATAAAATGGAACAAGAAAAAGTATTGTGGTCTGGAAAACCAAACCCAAGAGTAATTTTTTCTTGGCTGTTTGGAAGTGCATGGGCAGTTATTATGTTCTTTGTATTTATGATTGTTGTTCTTTTCGTAATCAGTTCAATTTTTAAAAGTAAAACGAGTGCTTTAGATGCTCTAATGCGCCCTATGCTTTATGTGGCAATATTCTTTTTTGCCATGTTCATTTACAGAATTATAGAATTGCCAACATTTCATTACAAAATTACACCTGATGGAATTCATCTTACTGGAGGTTTATTAAAGAAGAAACAAAAATATGTCCCCTACAAGAAAATAACTAATGTTGAAGTTTCTCAAAATCTTATTGAACAAATATTACACATCAGTAAACTAAACTTCCAAACAGCAGGAACCGGTGGACAACCAATTCCAGAGGTTGTTTTTGAGGGACTCGTTAATATTGATACACCAAAGAAGATCGTTTACGAACACATAACTAAAAAATAGGGGAAAGAACGCCCTACATCAAAAAATGGGATGTTAACTTCAAAATCTTAGGCTCCCTGCGGCTTACTCTTCGTTGCTTCGCTCCTCGTCGGGGCACGCTCGCCAGTTATCTGATAGACGAATTCTAGTCTGGCTCGCTTAAAGCCCCGAGGACTTAACATCGTTATGTGCAATTGAAATCACGCCCAGTCGCAGGTTCTTACAAACTTGCTAACTTAATTAAAAAGAAATGGCGGAACTCTTGAGGTGTTTATCGTCCAATAAACCTACCCTTTGCTACTAATTTCCCAACTTGCGTAAATTGATCCGGAAAAAAAACTTCAGCCCTATTTGGTTTAGATATACCATACTCTGCCATGAATCTTCGTAATGGTTCATTAGTTGCATATGTTCTATTCACATTTATTGGATCAATCCTTCTCGTTCTGTCTCCTGAAGCATCATACATCCATACAACAACATCAGTACAATTTCTATAGAACAAATCATATGCTTGATCTTCTAAATTACTTCTAAACCATCTTGTTGCTTTTTCAGGATTTCCTAGAATTTCTACTTCTCTTACTTCAAATTTACTATCAGGAAATTTTCGTTCAAGATCAGTAAGTGATATCTCAGAACATTTTGGTGGTCTACAACCATATGATTTCCCGTCCCTCACAACTTCTATATGCCCATAATCACCTGAAAAACCAACCAACTTAGATAATTTTTTAACATCATCATAGATATCAATCAAAACAACATAATTTTTGCCTCTTTCAAGAGTCCGAAGAGCAGGAGTTTCTGGTCTTCTATTAATTTCTCCAGCTTGTACTTTAAGTGATTCACCCAACAATGAATGTGGTGTTCTTTCTTGAGCATAGCTTGGACTAGCACACCCCGCAAGCATTGCTGCTGTTATCAAACTGACTAATGTTCTCCCAACCATTATTCAATCATCAAAGAGGACTCTATTTTTAAATCTTTCTATTGTTACTATAACCAAGTTATAACGACAGGAGTTCCGCCATTTCCTGAATGTATGTCGTGATTTCAACTTGCTCCGCTAACGCTACGCACCCCTACATAAAGTAGGGAGCACATAACATCGTTATGTCCAATTCGTAAACCACTTAAAACAGAAGAACTCTGACGAGAGAATGATGACTTTTGAGGTGCTGCTTTTTACAATTAATGGGCTTGAGTTATTAGAAATTAAAGGAACTAATTTGATGTGAGTGCTTCCAATCCTCCTCTTAATTGACCTAACCCTTCTTCTAAACGACCATGTATTCTCCCGTCTTTAGAAAGGTAATCGTCAATATGATATAACCAATCATAGTAGGCAGTTTTTAATTGTAAGAATGTCATTGAATCTCGGATTGTCTTTTCATTACCTGTTGCCAATGTTCTTTGAAGCCAATCTTTAAATTCTGGAAAACCACCACCAACTTCACTATATTCTGGTCTTTGATAACCACCTAAAATTCTTAATACATCTGGTATTATAAGTCCTTTCCATTCTATGGCTCTTGCTTCACTATCTGTTTCAAATGGGATTGTTCTTTCAGGTGTCTTTCCAGTAAAGAACCCAATAGTACGATCCATTAAGCTTGGTGAAACTTTAAGCTGTCTTGTGACAGGTTGAAAGTATTCGGATGTTATTGTAATGTATTCTTCAGGCATTTTTTAACTTACCACATTGATTTATAATCAAAAAGAGGGGGTCCTTTATAAATATTTTGTTCTTAATCAGTAGTAATTGAAAATTTGAAAACACTATCTTGAAATAATAAATGACAACAAAGAACTCAAGCTCATATCCTACCACCACAATAAACCGCGCCGCCCCCGACGGCAGACAGACAACTTTTCTCCTCGACGTAAAACCGGATAGTCGTTCCTCCTTTCTTCTGCAATTTGATAGTCGAAAAGATTGTCCTACCCGACACTCCGTAGGAGCCATCCCTCGTCGGGTCTGCGTCAGGGCAACTGACGAACCATAACTATTGGCAGCACCTCTTCCTTGCCAGTGGTTCACGAACTTGCTCACTACGTTCGCACCCCGACATAAAGTTGGGGGAACATAACATCGTTAAGTCTAATTTGTTCGTTGCCTTTAGTCGATAACCTCTTACGAGAACACTCTCCTTTTAGTGCCGCTTTTGATACTACTTAAAACTTAAACTAGGGGGAGAGAAAGTGAATTACTTTTTTCTTTTCTGTGTAATTTTTTTACCATATTTTTTAGAGTAGTATGCTGTTACAAAAGAGGAAAGCACTAAAAATAAAACACCAATCATTAAAGCAACACTTATACTAATCCATCTTTCTGTTCTAACTTTTTTATCTGATTCAGCATTTAGTTCATCAATTTTCTGATTAAACTCAATTTTTAATTCTGCGGTGATTTCATCTCTTTGGGTTATTAATAATTGGCGCATTGTGATTAAATCTAAAAGCCCTTCAGATTCAGTAAGAATATTACTGTCCCATTGAATTTCCTTTGTAAAGAATATTCCTCCCTCTTCCTCTTTGATAACAACTAAGTATGATCTCTCCTCTTCTCCTCTATAAACAGTAACATTAAATGAATCTCCAATTGAATATTCACCTAAATTAGACAAATCTACTAAGAATTGACCTTCTTCATTGGTATTTGTTTTAATTACATCATAATTCTTATCTTCAATCTTTATCATTAAATTAGAAGCAGGTTTTCCATCTATAATTATTTCTTGTCCAAATGGAAATGGTAAAAGAGGAAGTGAAATAGCCAAAACATTTGAAACTAACAACAAAAAAATAATAATCATAGAAAGATGCTTTTTCATTTCGTTAATCCTCAATTTCAATATCTTTAATTTTAACTGCTCCATCCAAATAAAGAATACTCTTGCACTTTTTACATTTGTTCCACCCTTCTTTTACTTCTTCACCACATTTAGTACAGAACAGTTTTCTTATTTTGTGGGTGGTCTTAACTTTCTTTGCTTCATCTCCAGCGAGAATATAATCAATTTCTTTTATTCTTTTTCCCTCTTTATCTCTCAAGCCAAAGATAATAAAGATTATACCAACAATTAATTCAACTGATAATATGACAAATCCACTACGATAACCAAATATTAACCCAACAAATATTAAAACGAACCCAATAATTGCTAATGTTGGATTTGCACTTTTACTTTCTTTTAAGTGCTCTTTCTCCTTTAACAGTAATTTTTTCTGTTCTTGGTTCATAATATTACAATAAATCCCTATTAAAGATATAAACTTAACTGCTTTCTCTCCCCCTTTGACTAACAACTATCTAAAACTAAGCGGCACTTTTCACGTACGGCAACGAACAAACTCTGCGTTGCTCGACTGCGGTCTGCGCTACTCGGGGGGACTACGCTCTCTCACTATTTGATATTGTTTCGCCTTACGGCGAAAAGACGAGATTTACTTTCGGTCGCTAAAGTCCCCCAGACTTAACACCATTAAGTCCAATTTTATGTTGCCTTTCTCTATGATAAAACGTGAAATAAAGATGCTTCTCTTGACGGGACTGCCTAACGAACTAAACTGCTAAACGACGAGGGGGGAATTCCGTAACGATTAAAACGAAATCAATTATTTAAAAAGAAAACTTTATAATGATGTACTTGTAATGGATATGATATGGCTAATATTACTTTTTTAACTAAGAAATTTGAGACAGAAATAGAAAGAGATACGTATGCGTTTCAAAACAAAGATACGCTTCTTACTGAAAGAAATTATACTATTGCATTGCCATTAATTGGTGGTTTTATAATGGGATTAATTTTTGGAATATGGGAATCAAGTTGGTTTCTATTTTGGGCTTGTACGATAGGAACACCAATACTTCTAAACCTCACAAAGTATTTTGATAAGAAAAAAATAGAAAAATATTCTAATGAATATGAATATTTCTTAGTTAAAACTGAAAAAGAAATTAGAAAAGAAATTATCGAACCGTATAATAAAAGATATTTTACAGCAGAGCAAAAAATGGAACATATATCTGATTTGGTTAATTTAATCAACCATAAAAAGAAAACAAAATTTACAGATAAAGAAGGTATGTTCTTATTATCCTCCTCTGAAAAAGAACACAATATAGATTTATTTGATAAGTCAATGACTGAACTCAAAGATAAATCACCCAAAAATTTTGCAAAGACATTAATTAAACTCGCTCCAGAAACAGATTTTGAAAATGAAGAAGATTACGAATCAATCTTAAAACAATTTTGTGAATATATCGAAAGAAAAAATATACCCTGCGACATTGAAAACTTAAAGCAAGAATTAACTTCACAATATAAAATGCAAAAAGCTACTCAGTTTGAAGAAAAACTCAGTAGAAACCATGATAATAAAATATCCGTTGACGAAATTGAACATTTAGATGGCTTTGCATTTGAACAATTAATAGGTGATCTATTCAGAAAAGCAGGATATAAAGTAAAAGTAACAAAGAAATCAGGAGACCAAGGAGCAGACATAATTGTAGAGAAAGATGGTGTTTCTACTGCAATTCAAACAAAAAAATACAGTGGGAGTGTAGGCAATAAAGCTGTTCAAGAGATTGTCGCCGCAATGAAATTTTACGATTGTGATAAAGCAATGGTTATTACGACTGGAGATTTTACCAAGGGGGCTTTTGAATTGGCTAGTAGAAATGGTGTACAATTAATTGACCGAAAAGCTCTTAATGCTTTGTTTGATTCAATTTTATAAAATGAGAAAAGAACTTGATAGAATAGCTAATCGAATCAAAAGAACCATAAACGGAAAATATGATTTAATTTTTTCTCAGATTAATACTGACAACATCGGAAATAAAGATGTTGTAAATGTTGGACTTCTTTCATTATTTGTAGTTTCAAGAGATATAATCAATAATAGCATTAATTCGAGAAATAAAAATGATTATTACTCCGCTAATATACTTATCAGAAAAGTGTTTGAAAATTCATTAATATATATCAGATTACATGATATTCAAAAATTAGGAGACTATTTTCAGTTATGCAATGAAGTGAAATCTGAGAATATCATAAAATTTGACAAAAGTACTCAAAAAACAAAGAAAGATTCTTTTTTTAATCTCTCAAATATCAAAGAATCTCGAAATCATTTTGTAAAGATTAACTCCAATGTGGCACAGGAAATAATTGATAAGAAGTATTCTAGACTCTGTGAATTTACACATTTTAATCTACTACAAATAGGACAATATAAACACCATTTAAAACAATTCCAGATTGATAAGAAAAATATTTGGTCTTATGATTCAGAATTTGATAAAGAAACTATTGGACATATAATGCTGTCTGTTGAAAACCTAATATTTGCAATAGAACATAGTTGTAAAAACAAGAAAAAATATGATAAAAAGATTTTTGATAAGCTGTACAAACTAATTGAAAAAAACAGGATTGACTATGAAAAATAAACGGAATTCCCCCCACGAACGACTAAACTCTTACTGAGATAACTTAACATAACAAACGGCAGTCCCTACGAAGCATCGGCAACACAAAACTCTTCGTCGCTACGCTCCTCGTCGGGGCACGCTCGCCGCACGTTCTAATAATTCATTCTAGGCGGCTCGCTTAAAGCCCCGAGGACTTAACATCGTTATGCGTAATTTTTTATTTGCCTCTATCGACTTTCTCGATGTCGTTTTCGCTCTCACATCAAAGCTCGAGCACACTCTGTCCAGAAAGCTACTGGCTGCGCTGAAAATCTACTCATTGGTGCTTTCGTTTATCGAGGACGAAAGGAGTGACTAATTGAAACTATACATAACAAGTGATAAACAAAAATTTTGCCAACGCTAACGATGGAGGGAGTTCAGTTACTATGGATAAGAAAAAGTCTACTAAAAATAACAGTAACACTTATATAATCTACTCTCAATCAGTAGTAAAATGTCACTGAGAAGAATAGTAATTCCTTCACGAAAACAGTACCCCAGATTAGCTTTAGATTTTTTAATCAAAGAACTTAGTCCTTATTCTGAAATTACTAATGCATATATAGATGCTAAAGATCAAATAAATTTAAACGAAACTGATTTTGTTCTTTGCAGTCTAGCTTCCCCATTAGAGTATGGAGATTTGCTCACTTTTTTTCAAAAGTATAGGATTCCATCAAATGGAAACGAAAGGAAAGACAATTCTCCATTAATAGTTGGGGGCGGAATTGGTTTTATGAATCCTGAAGCATTGTCTCGATTCTTTGATATAGTTGTAATTGGTCCAAATACTGAACCTATTATTGAACTACTACAAGCTACCACCTCCAATGGAAGAACAAGAACATTACAAGAGGCTACTAAAATACCTAATTTATATATTCCATCGAAAGTTAACTTTTCTTTTGATTCTGATAAGAGATATATCTCAAATATAGATATTAATTATAAATTCCTAAGAAGATCTTACCCAGTAAGATTTTCGATAAGCTCTTCAGGGGATAATAGTCAAGCTCTATTAATGCCAGATGTAGGATGTAAATATGACTGTTCTTTTTGTCAGCTTACTAATTTTTTTCCTTATACTGAAGCAAATATTAAAGATTTAAGTGGTGAGATAAAGAGATTAGCCACAAAAGGATTTAAAACTTTGAAAATAACATCTGCGGATACGCTACAGCATTCTAATATTACTGAAATCCTAGATTCGGTTAAAGAGAATGGTATGGGTGCTGCATTTGGGTCAGCTAGGTTTAGTGGTCTAAATTACGATATACTATCTAAATTGGTACAAATACATTCGCCACGTAATAATTCCTACTTGTACAGAAAACCACCTCGTAACGAGAAGGGCTCATTAACATTTGGTGCCGAAAGCGCTTCCGATAAACTTTTAAGATTGATAAATAAAGGGATAAAAGTCCAAACGATAAGAGACAGAATTGTAAGAGCCACAGATATGGGGATAAGTAATATTGGTTTTTATTTCCTTATTGGATTACCTACAGAAGAAAATGAGGATTTGGATTCCATTGCACATCTCATCGGCTTTACTTATGATAATGTTAGGCATCTGAATGGTGAGATTTATATCAATGTAAATCCCATAATCCCTTCACCAAACACCCCTATGCAAAGAGTAGCAATGTTAAGTTTATCGGAATATAGAACAAAATTAAAATATCTTGAAGATAAAATTAAAGATAATCTTGGAACAGAAAAGTTTTATGAATCGATAAACTTTCAGAGTCTAGACGAAGGAGTATATCTCTTTGAGACGGTAACTATGAGAGGAGATAGAAGAGTCGGCGAATTCATAGAAGCAGTATATGAGGGTGGAATAAAATTAGAAGATTTAACAGAAAACTTAGTAAGTAACTACTTAGTAAAGTTAGGGTTGCCGTCTCTTGAATACTTTCAGAGTGCAATACCTTTTTGTAAGAAATTGCCTTGGGAACTAACAATATATCCAGAGTTGGTCAACAAGGAAAAAAAGTTTTTTGAACGTCTAGGGGAGAATTATGATTAAAACTTCAGGGGTAGTAATAACTCTTGGCGGAACCATGTCTAATTTTGCAGATACTCATTATCTTAAAGATTACTTTGATGAGTACAATCAGTTAAGAGAATCAGTATATCAAGGAGTTAAAGATAATTCTTCAGTAATTATTTATCAGGTAAATAGTAATTGGAGAAGAGTATCATGTTTATTGCAGGAAATTGAGCGACCTACGGAATGTATAGGTGTTGGATTTGTTGGTTCACTAAGAGAAAATTTAGTTTGTGGCCAATTGGTAGTTCCAGACATAGCAGTTAATAAAAAGAGTATACCTGGAGGAATAGGAAAAGCAAATCAAGATTTAGTTGAAAGAGTTAGGGAGAGATCTTTATGTCAAATCTCTCAGCCCATATCTGGAAAAATATATACCGTAGATTCTTTAGCAGATGAAAATACCAAATTAGTATCAAGGTTGAAGTCTGAAAAATACTTAGGAATAGATATGGAATCATCATATTTAATGTCCTATTATTCTAAAAAAAGTATCCCTTGTGCAGTTTTATTAGTGGTATCAGATAATATTATTATCAATCCCCTAAATCTGAAAAATGAAAGTAGGGGTTTACCATTAACATTAAAAATAGAGAATACTGCTAAAAAAGCAATAATAGTTGCTTGTGAAACCCTATTAAAGAATAAACTAAAAGCCTAATCTTCTTCTGGCTTTTGATAAACTTCAACAAGGATGTTATCGGGATCTTTAAAGAAGACATAGCGACAACCAGTCATTCCATTTTTTGGCTCACCCAAAAAATTAATTTTGTTTTTAAATTTTTTATAAAAAGCGTCAATATCCTCTGTAAGCAAAGACATATACTTTGTCCCAACTTCCCTCAGGTAATTCTGAGTGTCGCCCCCCTCCGCAAGAGGTTTTGCCATGGGATTGCTAAATAATTTAAGTTCAAAATTATCCAGGCCAGCAGGTATTAATGTGATTCTTGTTCTCCCGTCTTCTTTTTTAACAAATTTTCCTTTTTTAAAGCCGAATTGCGAATAAAAAGTAATAGACTTCTCCAAATCACTTACAGTTAGAACAATCTGAAATGGTTTTAAGTTCATTTAGTGAATAAAAGAGAATTCTCCTTTTAAAATTATCGTTCTAAAATTACCATTTTTGTATTTTTAGGAAAACTCAAATACAAACAAAAGTTATAAAAACAAGATAGATATTAATAAAAGTAAGCTATCCTAAATAATCAAGTAGAAGGAATTAGGAAGAGGTCAAAAAAAATGAAAATTCTTGGAATACACTCAATTACACATGATGTTAGTGCCGCTTTATGCGAAAATGGAATTATAACACATGCAGTAGAGGAAGAAAAATTATCGCGGATTAAGCATCATCCAGGAATCCAATTTGGTGGGGGCCCCCCGATCAAATCTATCGAATATTTATTAAGAAAGTTAAAGAAAGGTATAGGGGATGTTGATCTTATTGTGCATGTTGGTTGGCCTGGAAGCGATAAAGAGCCATTAGATTTTATGCGAAAAACTTATCGAGACTTTGCCAATAAATTGGATAATGGTCTTAAAAAAACTATTTTTGTTGACCACCACTTATCACATGCTGCTGCCGCCTATTATGGTAGTGGTTTTGGGGATTCAATTATTTTAGTTGTTGATGGGCACGGTGACTATATTGCTACTTCTATATATTTAGCCCGAGAGAGTGATATTGAATTTAAAAAAGTTGCAGAATATTTTGTTGATCAAAGCTTAGGGATGATGTACACTAGAGCTGCAAAAACAATAGGGCTAGGAGACTTGGGATATGGTGAAGGAAAAATGTCTGCCCTTGCTGCATATGGAAACACACTAAAAATACTCCCTTTAGTTGATTTCAACGATGAGAGATATATTCTTAAAGATTATTTTAAATTTTTTTCGAAATTCAAGCGTGATCCTAAAGATAACATTTTAAAGAAACATATTGACTTTGCAGCAACAATTCAGGACACTCTAGAAAGATCGGTAATCTATATACTAACAAAAACTTATAAGAAATATGGGATTAAGAATGTTTGTTTGTCTGGTGGTGTTGGTCTTAACTGTGCAATGAATGGAAAGATAAGGACTCTACCTTGGATTGGTAATTTCTTCGTGTTCCCTGCCGCTAATGATTCGGGATTATCTATTGGAGCAGCTTATCTTGGAGCATTAAATAAAGGAGATAAAGTTCATATGATAAAATCAATGTGTCTTGGCCCCAACCTAAACCAAAAAGAAATTAAACATTTTTTAGATAATAATTTTATAAACTCAATTAAAGTTACTTCTTATAAAAAGGCGGCCGAATGTTTAAGTACGAGACGGATTGTTGCTTGGGCTCAGGGTAATATCGAATTTGGGCCAAGAGCATTAGGACATCGAAGTTTATTAGGTGATCCGAGAAACATTGAAGTAAAAGACCGTTTAAATAACATCAAAAAAAGAGACATTTGGAGACCGGTATGCCCCTCTATAATAAATGATAAATATTTTTCTGGAGAGACCAGCTCATTAAAATATATGACTGTTGCTGTAAAAGTTAATGATATTGCAAAAAAAGAGATCTCAGCAGGAATACATATTGATGGTACTTCCAGGGTTCAGTTAGTCGCCGACAAGAAGGATTCATATTATAAACTGATTAAACACTTTAATAAAATTACTTCTGTACCTGCAGTTCTTAATACCTCTTTAAATACGAATGATGAGCCACTCTGCTCATCAATTAGTGATGTTATAAAGTTTTTTTATACTACTCCCACAGATGATTTATTTATAGGAAATTATTGGGTAACAAAAAGAAATTTCTTCTAAAAATCAATTTAATAGTTCACTATTTATATCTTTAGAAATACTTTCAACTAACTTTTTTTGTATTTTTAACTGATTGGAAGCAATATTCCGAGAAATATCTAAATTGAGAAGCCTAATATCAACTTTTTGTGTTGCCTGCTTAAGAAATTTAATTGAATCAATAATACCCCTACCTGTTTGTGCTCCAAAAGAAAAAGGCCTAATAAATCCAGCAAAACCTAAATCTGCAATAACATCGGCATCCTGTAAAACTTTTAATTCCAATGTTTTTGAAGAATGAATATTTTCTTCTAGCTCATGTTTTTCTACAAGTTCACATACTGCCGCAATAAACTCTGATGAATGGCCCATTTCATCTAATATTCTTTTAGCAATAGGTAAGCCATATATATTGTGTTTGTCCCATTCTTTTTGACCATTTTGTAATTTACGATTATTCAAAAAAACCTTAGATAAATTGATTTTGGATTTTCCAACATCATGTAAAATGGCCGAGACTAGTATTAAGGATACATTTACCTTTTTGTTTAGTCGGTGAATTATTTCCTTTGCAGTTTCAAATACTCTTAAAGTGTAATAGGTTTCATCACAAGCCCCATAATTAAAATATTTTGATTGAACAAATCGTTCTTTTACTTTACTATAAATTGCTTTATAATCGGGAGATATATCAATGGCATTCATATTCAAGAGGATAGTTATCTTCTTTTTAAATATTATCTTATTTTTGGCAGTTAAAGCAAAGTTCTACACTAACACAAACAAAGTAAGCGTAAGCTAAATCTAAAGATAATTTAATAAATTAAAGCCCCATTTTAAGATTATGAATCGCAGAATTAACGATGTTTTAGCCGTGATAACTAAAAAATTAGAGAATGAAGATATTCAATATGTTATTGTAGGCAGTACTAGTTTAGCATTGCAGGGATTACCATTAGAACCAAGAGATATTGACATTGCTACAACTAAAAATAGCTTGGTTTTAATCCAGAATAAGTTAGAAGAGTATATTAAAGTAAAGATGGAAAGGAGGCTTTCAAAAATAAACTTGAGATTGGGTTTTAAAAAATATGCTTATTTTTTAACTTTAGAGATCAATGGAATTAAAGTAGATGCTATGTCTAATTTTAAAATAAAAAATACTCCATTGAAATATAAAAAAGAAGATATTGTGTTTATAGATTTAAAAGGACTAAAAGTCCCTTGTCTTAGTATTAAAAAAACATATTCTGCTTATGTCCTAGCTGAGAACAAAGAGAAAGTGGAATTAATAAAGCCATATTTATAATGAACAATGATAATTTTATTCACACTTTTAACCTAAAATTGAGATAAACTATGCCAATGTTTCGCTGGGTGTGAAAATCACTTTATAGGGCATGGTTAGGCAGTTTCACACTTTATGATTCTGATGATAAGTCAGCCATAAATGTTCTTAAAGATACTTTCAAATAATTGCATACTATACATATCTCGGAACTCCCCCCTAACGAAACTCTATTCTACTTCATAGGAAATCTAATTTTTACGGCGTTGGCAAAAACTACAGCACCAATGTATTTTCAGCAAATAAAAAACTCCGTTCGCCATCAAAGGCTCCCTACGCATAACAGTTGTTGATGCGGTTGCGTTACTCAGGACATCAAAGCCCTTGCGTTACTCTCCCAAATTTTTTATTGCACTCACCGGCAAATAAAAAACTCTGCGCACTGCGGTGCTTGCCCCCACTCCGCTCGCTCACTATCTATTAACGAAATTCTACCCTCGCTCCCTAGACCCCCACCAAACATAACATCGTTATGTCTAATTTTTTGTCGTCTAGAACTTTACACTCCTTACGGAGAAATTATCAATCTTAAACACTGGCACCTTACTAACGTGAACTACTTTTTCTTAACAGGGGTGAGGCACAGTCTATTAGTTTCTCTTAAGAGTTAGCTTCCAAGACTAAAATAATAATTAATCAAAATTATAAGGATCAAGCGGAGCCGGCTTATTAAATAAAATCCTCTCTGCTTCTATGTTAATTATCTTTTTTAAATATTTAACATCTATTCCACTTTTACAAAATTCATAAAGTATATCCGTAAAATCACGGGGGAAGTATCTTCTTACAATAATCTTTTCTGGCTGTTGATATTTTTCATCAAAAAAATCTTCCCATTTATAACGAGGATGACCTAGTTTAATATCGTGCCCAAGAATGTAATTATTATATTCCTGAGACCGGAATAAGAATCCATTGGCAGTTAAAACAATATTTGTTTGTAAATCTGGACTCCAATTTGGTCCTGCTAAGTTTAAGTCGGCATCCCATGTTGTTTGAGGATCAGACTCCCATTCTTCTGGGACATAAACATTAACAACTCTTTCTTTAGGATTAAAAGAAAAAACTTGTTTTGACATAGTTGTTCGATAGTAATTGTGATCGGAAGCCATCCCCGAATCCCTATGATAAAAACATCCGGAATTTTCATTATTATTATGCGAACATTTTGCTCTAGAGACCTTTCTTCTCGGTAATTTGCTTAATAACTCTACATCTGTAAGTAATGAACCCAAAATATCAATGAGTTCTTGAGAACCCCTTTCTCCACATTTCCTAATACTCTCTTGATATACTTGGGCTAATTTTCTACGCTCTACAGCTTCAAAAACAGTTTCTAATCTATCAAAATGGTCTCCGGTTTTTTCTCCATAAAGCTTATCTTCTAAAACTCTCATAGGTATTTGACAATAGTAACTATATTTATACATTTGCTGTGTTTTTCCCACAACATTTATTAATAGACCATAATTCTTAAACCACATGGAAGTGAAAGAAGCGTTGGAAAAATTTGGACTGGATAAGAACGAAACAGCTGTGTATCTTGCCTGCTTACAATTATCTCTTGCTTTAGCCTCAGCGATAGCCAAAACTGCTACTATCCCTCGTGCTTCCATCTATGATATTTTGGAACGATTAATGCAGAAAGGAATCGTTAACTTTTCCATTCAAAACGGAAAGAAATACTTTTCTGCTGCTCCGCCCGAACAGTTAATCAAACTTTTGGAAGATAAGAAAACTGCCTTGGAACAAGCTCTGGATGAACTAAAAATTCTGCAAAAGAAAGACGAAATTGCACCAAAAATTCAAGTTTATACCGGCAAAGAGGGATTAAAAACAGTTCTGAATGATATTGTTCGAACCAAGAAAACCATTTATGCTTATGGAGCAGCCGGATTAAGTGAGAAAACGTTAAAGTGGGATTTTCCAAAAATCATTGAAGCACGAGTAAAAGAAGGAATAAAATTTAAAGTCATTTTTGACAAAAGTTTTCTTGCTCAAGAAAAAAAGAAACTTCTTCTAACAGAAGTTCGATTCATTTCAAAATCATTTGAAGATCTTACTTTCACAGAGATTTACGGGAACAAAGTTGCTATTTTTATCTATTCAGAATCTCCTTCCGTAGTTCTTATCGAATCAGAAGAGGTTGCTAAATCCTATAAACGATATTTTGATATTTTGTGGAAAACAGCCAAAAAGTAGCAGAACATTTATATATACTTATACTATTATGAATATAAGTTGATATAATATGGAACGAGAAATACTTCATTATCCAAACCTGAAAACGGTGCTGATGGTAGAAGAAGTGCTCAAAGAAGCTGAAACAGTCATCAGTAGAGAAGAGCTGAAAAAAAGACTTCCAACACAAGTCATGCACCAAACCCTCAATGTTATTCTCAAATACCTCGAAGAAAGAGGCTTCATCATTGATGGTCATAAAGGAATTCTTTGGACGCATAACGATAGTCCAAAACTACGAGAAGCTATTGCTCGAGGAACAGAACTATGAAGTTCAAAGGAAAAGATATCAAAGTGGTTCTTTCAGAGGAAGCAACGGAAGAATACAATGAGTTAAATCGTATTGTTGGCGATGAACTTCAGCGAGGGGTTACTTCTTCTGTGCATCAATCCATCTTCCGTTCTGTTGAACGAGTAAAGGGATGGCTCAAAGAGAACCCATTTGCCGGAGAACAGGTTCAGAAGAACTTGATACCGGAATATTATCTCAAAACATATGGTATTACTAATCTCTGGAGGATTGATCTTTCAGATTACTGGCGTTTGGTTTATACCATTCAGTCAAATGAGGTTGAGATTATTGATTTTGTCCTGAATATTGTTGATCATAAAAAGTATGATAAAATCTTTGGTTACAAAGGAAAGTAGCGCCCCACCCTAACAATTACTAACTTTAAAACGGTGCCAGTGTTTCTCTGCACGACGACAAAAAACTTCTCGGCTGATGCCTCGACCTGCACATAAAGTTCAGGCGACATAACAAGCATTATGTTCAATTTTTTGCCACCTTTGACATTCTGGCGCTTACGCTCTTTCTGATAAACTTGAGATTGGCACCTACGCTAACTGACGATGGAAAAACTGTAGAATTATGGACGAGGAGGGGGCGTGTAGCCTCAAATTTATGTTTATACTTGTTTGTAAAACTCTCTAAATTCATTAGCCGATCCTAAGTCAAGAAATCTTAATGCATCAATTTGAGGGAGTTCATTTGCCAGTGTTTGTGTAACCACCAAAAATTCTAACGGAGACTTATTTTTATGCTCGATATTTATATCAGTATATCTGCTGTGATCAATGCATGCGCCTCTCGATTGTATGAATTCAACAACGTCCTTAGGTAATTTAGTCTCACAGGCTACGCTTCCTTTATCACCAAAGCCAGGATGTCCTTGACATGAGCAAACAGGTTTGTACCCTTTTTCTGCTAAAGAACTAACTAAATCTCTTATTAAGGGGTCTACTTCATCTAAAAATATGCCTAGCGCAAATTCGACTTGGTTAGGTCTTCTTTCAATTTTCACATATCTTCGATAAATTTCAAATGTTGGCAAACCTTTTCCATCGTACTTAATTTCCCTAATCATTATTTTTGGTAATTTTGGCCTTTGCACTAAATTATGCTCTAAATCATACACCCCATATTGGAAAGCAAAGTGGAGTACGGGTAAAAGTTGTTGATAGAGAGCAGGATCTTCTTCTTTCAAAGCTTCAAATGTTTTCCCACTCCCAAAATATTTATAACCCTGTATTAATAGAAGTCTATCTTGAGCTAAGCTCTGTCTTACACAATCTGGCACAGTCAATCCTGAACTTAAAGCTTTAGACGTTATTTCATATATGTATTTATCCCTCAATCGGTTCTCAAATTCAGCTAAAGTTATGATTTCTATCTGTGCCACTAAATCTCTTCTTAATTCAGTTCCAGCAACTGTTAACGGATTCATTTCATCGCCATCATTTTGTCCATCTCATATTTAGAATGTGCATTTAGAATGTTAAAATGTATGCTTAGGTTTATAATTCTTTCGTCTTTATGCAGTAGTTTTATATTGTCCACAAATTTAATTTATGGCTAACAGAGGTGGACAATTTCACAACTTAAACTGCTCTATCACAACTTCAAACATCTTCTCGCAGTATCCTTTCACATTTTTCACATTATAGAAATCAAGAGCTTCGTAATATTTTGGTCTTAATTTTACCGGTACAAAGACTTTTGGATAGCCTGCTTGCATTAAAACCCAGTTCATTAATGCCCTTCCCGTTCTGCCGTTTCCATCCTCAAATGGATGAATCTCTTCAAATTTGGCATGAACTAAGCAAGCTAAAACAAATGGATGAATTTTTCGTTTATTTTCATAGTAAAATTGAATCATCTTTTTTAATAGTGGTCTAACTTCCTCTGGTTCTGGTGGCCTGTGCTCAGCACCTTCAATTTTAACTGGAAAAAAACGAACTCTACCAGGATAAACAACTCCTGTATTTTGTGTTAATATTCCATTTAATTTCTCCAGAAATTCCGTTGTAAGCTTCCCTTTGTACTTTTTAATAAACTCAAACGCCTCTCTTCCATTAATGGCTTCGTTATAATCCTTAGGTGGAGCACCAGAGGGAATTTGTTTTTCTTTAATAATCAGGTAAGTATCCCGCAAAGTTAATCTATTTCCCTCAATAGCATTGGAATTATAGGTAAATCTGATTAAAAAATCTGCCTCTTCTTTTTCAGCGACAGTTTTGGGTATTTTTTTGCGATGATTATTGAAAACCTCTTTGAAGTCATCAATTATTTCTAACTTGTTGGCATCCAAATAGTCTTCATTGTAAACTTTATATTCCTCAAGCCGAAGTTCTTTAAGCTTCTTTCCGATTTCTTCTCTGGCTGGCTCTTTTTCTCCAAGTTTTATCCTTATTTTCTTCCATTTGTCTTCTCCAATCCGGATGGTTTTTCCAAGATAATAAAAAGTCTTTTTCCCTGACTTAATTTTATCAATGTATGCCATAACATTATCATTGTCCACATTATATATAAATGTTTCTATTTTGTGGACAACACTTGCGCTCCTCCTTATCTTACTAACAAAAACAACTTAACCAACGCTACGGTGCCAATCTCTCAACGTACGGTGGCAAAAAACTTGCTCCGCTACGCTCCGCACCCCCGCATAAAGCGGAGGGAAGTTAACACCATTAACTTCAATTTTTCCCGCGCTTTCGTAGAACTACTCTTTCCTCTAACTTGATAATGACTGAGAAAATTCCGCCACTCTAAACTATTTTTGATCTTGACTTCTCTGTAAATCAGAAAGATACGCATTAAGCCATCTTCTCTCATCCTCTTTTTTCCTACAATGTTCATTAATAAATTTCTCTAAATCATTTTGTGTATAGGCTCTTATACTCTTTTGCTCAGTGCTCTCAAAATCATGACCTCTTTCAGCCCCTTCTCTGGTTATATCATACCATTCAGAGCTTTCAGATCTATTCACGGCATAACTGCTGTGTTGCATAATTGAAGCATAGCTTTGCTATGCTCCCCATAGCGTTTGATTCTTTGATATGCCCAGAACTTAATTTTTGCTTCTT
>Ga0209211_10003465_pt1 | contig 25635 bp, 18 predicted proteins | sample RifGroA2_FD_183992 | JGI IMG/M metagenome (GOLD analysis project Ga0209211, IMG submission 183992) | Groundwater microbial communities from Rifle, Colorado, USA - Groundwater A2 (SPAdes) (version 2) | ecosystem: Environmental > Aquatic > Deep subsurface > Groundwater | place: Rifle, Colorado...
CGGCTACGGGGCTGGAAGGAGCTTGGCAAGGAAATAACAGGTATTCATAATTCCCTGTCATCCAAAGGACCTGTCCTCATATTTTCAGACAGTTACCAGGTGTCCAGTGAACTGGCTTTTTATGTTGAAGGACATCCTAAGACATATTGCATAAACCTCGGCAGGAGGATGAACCAGTACGACCTTTGGCCGGACATGAACGAAGCCAGCCGTCTCCTGTCGCCGGCCACTAATAATATTAACGGAATTTTCGTTAGAATCGGCAAACAAAACATGTCTAAAGAGGTTGCAAAATCATTCGAAAGGTTTGATAAGAAGGTGCTAAAGGTGTATGATAAAGGACGTCTGTTGAGGGAATATACGATATTTATCTGTTATAATTTCAAAGGGTTGAAAACAGCAAAACCAGCAACCTATTAGGCCGGCATTGCTGGTAGTTTACAAGGAGAAACACATGACAGTATCAGTAGTTGTCCCGCTGTATAATGAGGAAGACAATGTTGACATATTGCACGAAAAGTTAAACGGCGTGCTTGAGACCCTGGGACTGGAATACGAGGTCATCTATGTGGATGACGGGAGCAGTGACAGGACATTGCAGTTCCTTGAAGAGATACAGAAAAAGAACAGTAACGTCCTTGTGCTCAGCCTTAGGAGAAATTTCGGACAGACAGCTGCATTTGCCGCGGGCTTTGATTTTGCGAGGGGGGATATTGTCATTACCATGGACGGCGACCTTCAGAACGACCCGAATGATATCCCCAAACTGCTTGAAGCAATAAAGGACTGTGACCTTGTCAGCGGATGGAGGAAAAAAAGAAAAGACCCGTTCCTGAACAGGAGACTGCCATCTATAATAGCAAACTGGCTGATAAGCAGGGTCACAGGGGTAAGACTGCATGATTACGGCTGCGCTCTCAAGGCGTACAGGAGGGACGTTGTCAAGAACCTGCGGCTCTATGGTGAGATGCACCGGTTTATCCCTGCTGTTGCAAGCTGGTATGGTGTCAGGATAGCAGAGATAGAGACCGTACACCACCCAAGACTCAGGGGCAAGTCAAAGTATGGGATATCAAGGACTATCAAGGTACTGCTTGACCTCATAACAGTCAAGTTCCTGCAGAGCTTTTCCACAAAACCTATCCAGTTCTTTGGACCTATGGGGTTGATATTCGGCTTTTCAGGAATAGGCATATCCCTATATCTTACTGCTGAAAAATTACTCAGGGGAATAGATATTGGCGGCAGGCCGCTCCTCCTTCTTGGAGTGCTGCTTATAATTGTCGGGGTGCAGTTTGTAGGCATGGGGCTGCTCGGTGAAATGCTCGTCAGGGTCTATCATGAAAGCCAGAAAAAGCCCATTTATGCCATTAAGAAGATCCTCGGGCCCGGGAAGTAATTGACCACTCCAAAAAAGAAGACCGGCCTGATGTCGTCAAGCCTGACCCGTTACCTGTTGCTTATTTTAAAGCTTTCTGTGAGTTCTACTCTTTTTTATCTACTCATTTCAAAGGTCGGTGGCAGGACTATCATGAACAACCTGAGGATGCTGGACCCTGCGGCTTTTATTGCTGCTGTCGGTATATATCTGACTGCTGCCTCCATTTCTTCTTTGAGGTGGGGACTGCTTATACCTCAACCTGTGGGGAAAATTAAACTTTTTTCGATGTTTATGATCGGCTCCTTCTTTAATGCATACATGCCGGGGATTGTTGGCGGAGACGCGGTAAAGGCGTATTATTTGAGCAGGCAGCTGAAGCACAGCGACTCCGCCAATGGTTTTCAGCCAGAGGGTGCCGGCCATAATGCAATTGCAATCGCCTCTGTATTCATGGACAGGTATATAGGCCTTAGCGCATTGCTGTGCATCGGTACCATAGCGCTGCCGTTTGGGATGGGCTACCTTGAAGGGGCATCTCTAAAATGGCCGATCAAGTGGATAATACCTTTGGTCGCTGTCTTCTATGTGTCAGCAACCATTATGCTCTTCAGGTTCAGGCTTGGGAGCAGGTTTAAATTTCTTTTCAGCGCCTATGAATATCTTAATTTTTACGCTTCAAGGAAATATACCCTGCTTAAGGCATTCCTGTATTCGCTGCTTGTCCAGATGACAGGTATCATATCGGTTTATGTTTTATCACAGGGACTGTCGCTGAATATTCCATTTATGTCAGTGCTGATTTTCCTGCCGATCATAGTCCTTTTTTCTGTCCTGCCGGTGACGATTTCAGGGATAGGCCTGAGAGAGGGTGCGTTTGTCTTTCTCTTCGGCACAATAGGCGTTCCGGCTGATATGGCCATGTCTCTCTCGATTGTCTGGTTTCTTTCAGTAGTGACCGCAGGGCTCCTGGGACTGTTCTATTATTTAAGATTCAAGGACACGTTTGGCGGAAAGATAGAATAGGGAACGTTTAAGGTCTTTCAGATTATTTTCGAACCTGTCTGTTTCATAATATTCACGCAGACCCATCAGCAGCACCGGGTCTGTGATATTGAGATTATACTTCTCAATTATCCTGTTTGCAATAAACTCTATGTCCTCTCTCCGCTCCCTTAGCGGGGGCAGATATATAATTACCGGGTCCAGGACCTTAATAAGTTCCCCGGAAAAATTACCAAGTCTTGCCTCTTCAATAATGTTCTTCCTGGACGTGACAATAAATCTTATGCTGAAGCCCTTGGGACTGGTTTCCCCTATCTTGTAGAACTCGTCCCTGCCAAAGATTTCCGCAAGCCTGTCCTGAAGGGTCATGGGCAATTTATCAACATCTTTCAAAAGAATAGTCCCCCCGTTAGCGAGTTCAAGGGTGCCTTTATGTTTTTCAAGGCCCCTGAACCCCCCACGCGCACCAAAAAGCTCCGCTTCGAGGAGTTCAGTATCAATAACACCGCATTGGCATATAAGAAACGGTTTTGTTCTTCTCGGGTTGTCCTGGCGAAAATGCAGCGCAGCAGCCAATAAGGGCTTCCCAACACAGGCATCTCCATAAATGAGAATGTTCCGCTCAGCCCTGTTTGCTTCATAAACGTTTTCCAAAGAGGCCTGAAGGGACTCTGAATTAGTTGAAAAAGTTATCTCAGGGGTGCGGAACAGCTCTGCCGCTGATATATACCTGCCTGACAATTCCTGCACCTTGAAATCATTGCAGACAGCCTCAAACCTGGACACAATCTCTGACAGGACTTCTTCAGACTCATGTTCCGGGATCCTGAAATGTTTTTTGCATAATTCATTGAACGTCCCGTGCCTTTCAGCCAGAGACGGGTATAATATTGATTGAGCTGCAACTTCAGCGGTCTCCAGCAGATGGAACAACTGGAAAGACTGGTAAGCAACAGAAAATTTCGCGGAATAATCCATATGTTTTTTGCGCTGTCCGTCGCTGGATAAAATCAGGCCCATATAATCAAGTATGTCACGGTAAATCTTCGGTGCGAGGAGTTTTTCCCCTATCAGTTCAATATGATTGGTTTTGAACAATTTCCATTCAACAAAAAGTCTGTCCTCTATCCGGAGTTTCAGTAAAAAATCAGCTATCTTTTTGTAATTCGGGATTTTCACTAGCATAAGCAACATCCCGATGACAGGGATTATCCCTGAAAAAAACGCCTCCTCTTCTTCTGCCACTTCAAACCTTTCATTTATAATTGTTGCAGTCTCACCCAAAAGCACTGAATAACACCAAAGCAGCGTATATTCTTCATCAAGAAAATAATCCTGCTGCAGGATAAGGTTTTCAACGCCGTCTGCTCCAATGAGAGATACGGTCTGAGAAATAGAGGTGATATCGTTTTTTTTAGTTGACTGGGAAACATTTTGTATCAGTGAGAAAAAAAGGCCGGGGTCGTATCTGAGCAGCCTTGAGACCTTTTGCAGGGGTTCATTCTCATTATCTATGATGGAATGCAGGGAACTTATTGTATGTTCAAAGACTGGTATAAGCATCTTAAATGTTATAATAATTGATTCATGTATAAAGAGCAAGACTATGATGTAATTATTATTGGCGCCGGACATGCCGGATGTGAGGCCGCACTTTCCTCTGCCAGACTAGGGATGGACACCTGCATTTTCACAATCAACATAGATACGATTGCCCATATGCCCTGCAATCCTGCCATTGGAGGGCTTGCAAAAGGCCACCTCGTGCGCGAGATAGACGCGCTCGGAGGAGAAATGGCAAGGGTGACCGACATGTCAGGCATCCAGTTCAGGATGCTTAACCTCTCAAAAGGCCCTGCGGTCAGGTCCTTAAGGGCCCAGGCAGACAGGTCACTTTACCGTCTCAACATGAGGCAGATACTTGAAAAACAGGAAAACCTTTCAATACGGCAGGGCACTGCAGAAAAGATAGTCGTTGAGGATGGAAAGATTAAAGGCATTATTACAACCCTCGGTGTCTTTTACGGGGCCGGGGCTGTAATAATCACAACAGGCACTTTTCTAAAGGGGTTGATGCATATAGGCCTTGATAATTTTCAGGCAGGCAGGGCCGGCGAGTTCCCGTCAATGGGACTGTCAGGTTCCCTGACAGGGGCCGGGTTAAGGCTGGGGAGATTAAAGACAGGCACGCCGCCAAGGCTTGATGCAAGGAGCATTGACTTTTCAAAGACAACGCCGCAATGGGGTGACGACCCGCCTCAGCCCTTTTCCTACTCAACCGAAAAGATCACAAACCCGCAGCTGCCGTGCTATATAACTTACACTAACCAAAAGACCCATGAGATAATACGCGGGAACCTTGACAGGTCTCCCTTATACATCGGACTGATAAAGGGTATCGGGCCAAGGTATTGCCCTTCGATAGAAGACAAGGTGGTCAGGTTTGCGGACAAGGAAAGACACCAAGTATTCCTCGAACCCGAAGGGCTTGAAACTACCGAGTATTATGCAAACGGCATTTCCACAAGCCTGCCTTACGATGTGCAGGTAGGGCTTGTCAGGAGCATAGAAGGGCTTGAAAAAGCAGAGATCATGCGGCCTGCTTACGCTATTGAATATGATTTTGTTTATCCCACTCAGCTCAGGCACAATCTGGAAACAAAGGCCGTGGAAGGCCTGTTCCTCGCAGGACAGATCAACGGGACCTCCGGATATGAAGAGGCGGCAGCGCAGGGATTGATGGCAGGCATAAACGCTGCTTTAAAATTAAAGGGCAGGGGACCGTTTGTCCTCAGGCGTGACGAGGCATATACAGGTGTGCTGATAGACGACTTAGTGACAAGGGGAACAAATGAACCATACAGGATGTTTACTTCGAGGGCAGAATACAGGCTGCTGCTGAGGCATGACAACGCCGATTTCAGGCTGATGGAAAAAGGACATGAAATCGGTCTCGTAAATGAAGAGGCCATTGAAAGGTCCAGAGAGAAAAAAAGGCTGATGGACGATGAGATCAGCAGACTGCGAAAGGTCCGCCTAAAGCCGTCCCCTGAGGTCAATGAAGCGCTTTCAGCCCTTGGGACATCTGCTGCAACCGAGGACACGACCCTGGACAAACTATTGAAAAGACCCGAGATAAAATATGATCTCATAAAACGTTTCTCTCCTGCTCCTGATATTTTAACCCCTGAGGTCGAGACACTTGTTGAGATCGCCATCAAGTATGAGGGCTACATACAGAAACAGATCGAAATGGCAGAGAGACTGAAAAAACTGGAGTCAAAAAAGATACCCGTCGGTTTTGATTTCAGGCCCATCCCCGGCTTGTCCAGGGAAGTAGTTGAGAAGCTGCTCGAAGTAAGACCTGAGACTATAGGGCAGGCAAGCAGGATACCCGGAATTACACCCGCTGCAATATCAATACTGCTGGTTGAAGCCGAAAGACAGTGGAAAAAGAGCTGCTGATCAAGGGCCTTGTCTCCCTGGAGATAGGTCCGTCGGATTTCATTGTCAACAGCTTCATAACTTACCTCCATGAGTTAAAAAAATGGAACAGGGCCTACAATCTCACTGCATTAACAAAAGATGAAGACATAATCATCAAACATTTTATTGATTCCCTTTTGTATCTGAAAGCCATCCCTGAAATCCACTTAACTCCTCATCCAGCACTGTCTGTCTGCGATATAGGAAGCGGCGCCGGGTTTCCCGGTGCGGTGATAGCGATAGTCAGGCCTGATTTGAAGATCACGCTTATCGAGCCTTCGAGGAAAAAGGCCGCATTCCTGAGAAACCTGAAACGGGCGCTTTCCCTGAACAATGTGGAAGTATTGGAATCAAGGGTTGAAGATGTTGAAAGCGGTCTTTTTGACGTTGCAATGACAAGGGCCCTTTTCACCATCAGCGATTTGATAAAAAAGGCAGGCCATGTATTAAAGGAGAACGGCATTTTTGTCTTGAGCAAAGGGCCAAAGCTGGAGGAAGAGATCAAACATCTTGGCCCAGACATCAAGTGCGAAGTGCTGACAGTCCCCTTGCCCCTGACCCCCCAACAAAGAAATATCGTAAAATGCCGGCTGATAACTGATTAATGGTGCAAACATTTCCCAAAGCTCTGCCGAGAAGCGGATAATTACAAAAAGTTTCTGGAAAATCAGAATCACCTTCTGGAAAACCAGAAATCTTATCTCTCCGTTTGTCCCCGCAATCTCAAAAATCCTTATAAAACAACTGCACATTTCTTGTGCTGCAATTGGCATTAATCTTGCTCTGTAAATACATTCAATTCAGTAAATTTTTTTGGGGGGGGATTCTGTGAAAAAAGTCTTGATAGTGGATGATGATATGATATGCAGAGATTCTGTAGGAGAGCATCTGATAAAGGAGGGATTCGAGCCCCTCAAGGCTGCATCGGGACATGAAGCGCTAAAAATATTCAAAGAAGGACTGTTAGATGTTGTGATAATTGATTTGAATATGCCGGAGATGAGCGGAATGGAAACCTTGCTTGAGCTTAAAAAACTTTCCCTTCATGTGCCGATGATTATGCTTACCGGTTATTGGGACATCCCAACTGCAGTAAAGGCGGTGAAGTGCGGGGCGTTTGACTTTTTAACAAAACCACCTGATTTTGACATTCTTTTATCCATACTCGAAGATGCGATAGAGCAGAAGAGCCAGAGAGACATTTGCCTGCTCACTTCACGGCAGAGGGAAATACTGGAGTATGTTTCCCAGGGGAAAATCTCGTCTGAAATAGCTAAGACCTTGCAGGTAAAAGAGGAGACTGTAAAATTTCATTTGGACAAGGCAATGACCAAACTAAACGCCAAAAACAGGATCGAAGCAGTTTCAATTGCCCTTTATTACGGATTGATAGATTTTAAGCCCACGCCGCTGTAATCATTTGACTATACGAAAGCATAGCTATGCTTTTGGATAGCTATTTTTCTGTACTCAAAAATGTTATTTTTCATAATCTGTGGAGAGCCAAATTATGGAGGAAAGAAGGGGGCTCCTCTATGGGAAGAGGGGCGAGGGATACAGGTGTATGTAATAACAAAGTTTTTATTATTAATCAGCAGGAGGAACGATGAAAAATAGAAGACATTTTGCATTTTCACTTTTCACAGTCATAATTATCACCTGCTTTGTATGGGCAAGTCCCAGCGCGGCAAAGGAAAAGACAAAACATACGCGGGAGCTTCTGGAAGCTATAGCACAGGACACTAATATCGATGTTGATTTCTTTGAGGTTGTTCATGAAGGCATTGTTTCTCTGCCAAATATTGATGGCGAATATCCCACAGCAAAGGTTATAAATAAGCACACAGGTAAGCGCTATGAGATAACTATCGATGATAAAGGCAATAAGGTTGATAAAGAGGAATTGATTATAAAAGATAATTTAATACATAAGACGAAATACGGTAACCTTGAACCTGATCTTTTCGAAAAAAAAGAAGAATTAAAGGATAATGAGACAATTGATGTTGCTATCTGGCTTTCTATCCCTGATGAGCCTATTGAGCCGCCCAGCTATGAAGAATTTAGAGTCAAGGGTGAATACCTGGTCGAAATGGAGATGCAAGCGAAAATTAAAGAAAAGAAAGTAAAAAACTTATCGCATCAAGAACCTATAATAAAACATTTGAAGAACAAGAATGTTTCAGTAATATCAATCGATGAATTATTGCCAATAATTTCGGCACGGCTTGACAAAGAACAATTAAATGAATTCTCTAAGCGATCCGATGTCGAAGGGGTTTATCTTCTTCGAGAGAATCAGCCAGCTCTTAACTGGTCCGTACCGAATATCGGTGCACCTACTTTTTGGGGAAGTGGAATTACAGGATCAGCTCAGAAGATTGCCATAATAGAAAAGGAAGGAATAGTTTTCGACAATCCTTATCTCCATGGCTCTAATCGGCCTAATAAAAATTGTTTCGGGATTACCAATTACCACGCGACTATAGTTTCAGGAGTAGCGGCAAACACCTCCGGTTATACTGGGACTGCATTTAATGCCAGCCTATTGGGAGCTGCATCCTGCAGTTGGCTTGATGCGGATATGCAGAGCGCTACAACATGGGCTTACAACAATGGCGCGATGGTGCATAACAATAGTTGGGGGGCTCAAACTAGCGGATCTAAAACCGTTATGTCAAAATACCAGGACACTTTTGTCAGACAGAACTCTACAACTATCATTGACGCAGCAGGAAATTGTGATAATGGTTTAGTAGTGCGTTTCCAATGTCCCAATGGATGTGATTGCCCTACATATAATGGGTGTTATGTTATCGGTCCAGCAAATGGATATAATGTTATTGCTGTAGGAGCATATTCTGATAGGAATGTTGTCATAACAGACCTGGGTCCTGTAGAACGTCAGGTTACTGAAAATACAATACCATATCTGTCATGCTATGCAAATCCAAGTTCACTTAATGGTGACCGAGAAAAACCAGAGTTAGTCGCGCCGGGCATTGCCCTGACCAGCACGTGGTATGAACCCCCTTGGACAATGTATGGGGCTCTTGGTACCAGCGTTTCAGCCCCACATGTTGCTGGAGGAGCAGCAATGATAATGGAAAAAGAACCAAGTTTGAAATTTTGGCCAGTCGGTGTGAAAGCGGTCTTAATGGCAACGGCAGTAACTGACTTTGACGGACTTGCTGCTCCACCTTTTAATACTGCTGATTCGAAAGATGGTGCTGGTGGCTTATCGCTTGCTGGAACATATGGTGTGCTTCAACGGAATAATAATAGTCAGTGGGCCTATCGGTCATTTACAAGATCGAGCTTTGACACTTACGGAGACATCAACTATAGCTTTTATGCTGTTGCAGGCCAGAAAATTAGAGCAGCTATTGCTTGGGACGCAGCAACTTCTTATGAAAGCTATAATAGTAGACCAAGCGTTGACTTGGATTTGTTTGTTTGGTCTCCAAGTGGCGCAAACGTTCTATTTAATACATTCGCAGGAAGTTTTGATAATACAAGTGAAATTATTGATTTTGTTGCAACTGAAACTGGAAACTACACAGTAGAAGTATATAAGTGGCGTTACAGTTATGATGCTACGCATCATTTAGGCGTAGCATGGTATGCCCGTTGATTAATTAAAAAGAAGGAGGGTATATGTGCAGAAAGACATGCATTTTCATTATGGTTACTGCGATAAGCATATTTGCTGTCATGATTTATAACAGTTTCATGCATCCAATAAACCGAATTTCGGCTGCGACAAATATACCCTCCTTCCATAAAAATATTACTTCCACAGGCCTGCCTCGAATCTTATCGGATTTCAAAAAAAACGATATTATTTTGAGAAAAAATAGCTCACATATGCCATTTATTAGCAATCGAGGGCAAACAAATAAAGATGTTAAGTTCTATGCCAATACCTTCGGTGGAACTGTATTTGTGACACACGATGGAGAAATTGTATATTCACTGCCGGTGAGTGCTATGTCAGGGCATCAAAATAATGAAAAAATGGTAGAAAAAAATATGCAATCATCAAATATTGTCCTTAAAGAAAAACTCATAGATTGCAATATTGACAAAATTCAGGGCGAAAGCGCTGCGGTGACAAAGGTCAGTTATTTAAAAGGTACTGATTCATCAAAATGGATAAACAACATTACTACATATGACGTTGTCAGCTTGGGTGAGGTGTATGATGACATCAGATTGAAGCTAAAGGCTTATGGCAACAATGTGGAAAAACTTTTTTATGTTGGGCCTAATGCAAAACCTGAAACAATCAATATCCATTTAGAAGGAGCAGGAAATTTAAGAATAAATGACAGCGGAGAACTTGAGGTTGGCACAGAAAGAGGCCTAGTAAAATTTACAGCACCTGTTGCCTATCAGGAAATAGACGGACAGCGACTAAGAGTTGAAGTAGCATACAATATCTCGTCAGATTCGGAGTATTCATTTCTTGTTGGAGATTATGACAGATCAAGAGAACTTGTTATAGATCCGATGCTTGCCTCTACATTTCTGGGCGGAACGGAGTACGATGATGCCGGCTCAATTGCCATTGATTCAAGAGGAAACGTTTATATCGTTGGTGTTACAACGTCGTCCGACTTCCCTTCAACTGTCGACGGAAATAATTCTCCTCAAACGGGTGATGTCTTTATTTCAAAGTTGACGAGTGATTTAACTACCCTTATCTCCGCCACATATTTCGGCGGCAATAATTATGATTTCGCACTTTCCATCGCCATAGATAAAGATGATAATGTTTTTATAGCTGGGGAATCCTCTTCTCCTGATTTCCCCGCTACGAATGGTGCTTATAAGAAAACTTGTGGGACTGACGAAGAGTGCAACCCTTATGCTGAAAGTGGAGGGATCTATCGGCATGGAGATATCTTTATTTCCAAATTAAGCAATGATTTGTCTATGCTTCTTGCTTCAACGTTTATTGGGGGAAGTAACGGGGAACATTGCGAATCGATAGCCATTGATGCTACTGGAAATATTTATATAACCGGCATGACCTTTTCCGCAGATTACCCTGTAACTGAAAATGCCTATGATCTAACATGTGGAACTGACGGCAATTGTAATCCTGGAGATGAAATAGGCCATATTTATTACGTTCCGAGTATCTTTATTTCAAAACTGGACAGTGATTTAACTACCTTAATCGCTTCCACTTTTTTTGCTGGCAGCAAGACTGATATCGTATATTCTTTAGCATTGGATAGCGGGGGAAATGTATACATCTCCGGCGAAACCAATTCGATAGATTTCCCCACTACTCCGAGAGCTTATTCTGAAACATATAATGGCGGGATACGCGATGCATTTATATCGGTATTTAGCAGTGACTTGACTACTCTACTTTTTTCCACATATATTGGTGGTAGTGACCCGATGGGCAGTGAGGAGGCTATGTCTATAGCCTTAGATTCAAATGGCGCTATTTATGTGACAGGCGTGACTTCATCATATGATTTTCCAACAACTACCGATGCGTTTAATACTAGCTACGATGGAACATTCACTTCTGCTTTTATATCGAAGCTGAGCGGTGATTTAACAACTATGCATGCCTCCACTTTCTTGAACTGGAATAATAACGATGCTGCTTATTTAATCGGTCTAGACTCGAACGGAAGTGTCTATGTTGCAGGTAGAACACATTCCACCGATTTCCCAGGACGAATAACGCCGGTGCAAAAAAAGTCCTGGGACAGTCCTCGTCCAAATATTTTTATTTCAAAACTGGATAATAACTTGAATAACCTTGTTAGCTCTACTTGCTTTGGAGGATTCAGCGGTCCTAATAAATACACAAGTGCAGCTGAGCGCGTTGCGGCATTAGCAATAGATTCAAAAGGAGACTTATATGTAACAGGTTCGACTAACTCCCCGAAATTTCCTGTGACAAAAAACTCTTATGATATGTCGCACAATGGTAATATTGATCTATTTGTTACGAAATTCGACTCTAATCTTTCAACGTATAAAATTATAACTGCACAAGTCGGCACAGGAAGCGGCACTATCACCAGTGATCCATCAGGTATCATATGCGGCAGCAAATGTTTAGATGTATTCGTTAACAATTCAGGAGTAAAGTTGATCGCAAAGCCCGATATCGGTTCCGGATTTCAAGGATGGGACGGCGCTTGCAGCGGCAAAGGGAAATGTATTGTGAAAATGGATGCCGATAAGGATGTTTCTGCCTCATTCATAAAGCTATCCCCTCAGATTTCAGTTTCTCCGGCTACGATGAGCTTTAGAGAAATGACGGTCGGAGCATATAAAGGCACTTCAAAAACATTACGAATTATAAACAAGGGTAAGGGAATCCTGACGGCCTCGGTATCTGTTGATAGCGACGATTTCAGTTCGAGCTGGGAAGGGAAAACGATAACCATCATGCCCAAAAGCAGCCAGGGCATCGGCATTATATTCGCGCCTGCATCGCTGGGCCCAAGAACGGCTACGCTTACCGTAACCTCCGACGACCCAAAGTCTCCGACAAAGACAGTGACCTTAAAAGGAACAGGGAAGTAGGTGGGATCAGCTTATAATGGTTGACAGCTAATTGAAGTCCCTGACTGGACGCTATTTGTTGAAGGCTTTCGATATTTGTAAACTTTTCTTCCAAAATTGTATTATTCAATATGTCTTTAAAATTCAGAAACTATTCTTTTTGCCTGATATTTTCGTGGACTGTCCTTGTTGTTCTTTCAGTCATATGGAATGTTTACCAGACGCGCAATGATACTATTGAAAGGGCGCTCATAGAGGCGAGGACCATCTTTGAGCATAACGTCGCGTATAAAAAATGGAACATTCTGAGTGGCGGCATATATTCCCCTGTTACCGATAAGAACAAACCCGATCCAAACATAGTGGTCCCAAACAGGGACATCACAACATCCCAAGGTGAAAAACTTACACTGGTGAACCATTTCCAGATGACAAGGCAGGCATATGAGTACCTCCAGCAGCAGTCCCCGTCGCCCACCCTGAACCGCACTGTCAGCGTGAAACCCCTGAACCCTGAAAATATGCCTGATGAATGGGAGAAAAAGGCGCTCCTCGCCTTTGAAAAAGGCCAGAAGGAAGTCAGTGAGATAAGGACAATAAACAACCAGCCTTATATGAGGATATTAAAACCGTATGTGACAACCGTCGAAGAATGCCTGAAATGCCATGGGTTCCAGGGATATAAAATAGGTGATATTCGCGGGGGCGTCAGCATAGCAGTCCCGATGAGGCCTTACTATGAGGGCGAGGCAAAGATGCACGGCACTATAGCTGTAACACACCTGCTCCTGTGGCTTGTGGGTATGGCAGGCATTTTTGTGCTGACAAGGAGCATTGATAAAAAGCAGCTGGAAATCAGGGAAAGCGAATTGAAGTTCAGGACCCTCTCTGAATTCGCTTATGACTGGGAATACTGGGTCACTGAAGACAGGAAAATAGTCTTCATGTCGCCCTCTTGTGAACGCATTACCGGTTATGCACAGCAGGAGTTTATGGATAATGAGGACCTCCTGGGGGACATTTTGCATCCTGAGGACAGGGACCTGTTTATGTCGCACCTCGACGATTTCCAGACCTCCAGGCATGTTGAAATGGAGTTCCGCATTACAACAAAAGAGGGGACGATAAAATGGTTGTCCCATGCCTGTGAGCCTATTTATATTGAGGGGAAATTCCTGGGCAGGAGGGTCAGCAACAGGGACGTTACTGACAAAAAGATCGCCCAGATGAGACTTGCGACCTCTATAAAGGAATGGCAGGACACCTTTGACAGCATAGAGGATTCCATTGTCATATTGAATCCGGGTAACAGGATAATCAAGGCAAATCATGCGACTTCAAAGCTCCTGGGCCTTCCCCTTGAGGAAATCATAGGGAAGTCGTGTTATAAGGTCTTCCACAAAATGGAATCACATTGCGAGGGCTGCCCCCATTTGAAGACCATTAAATCCAGAAAGTCTGAATTTCTGGTGCTCGAATCAGAAGCGCTTAACCGTGTTTTTGAGATAACAACAACCCCTATCTTTGACAGGTGGCTGGAGGTCACAGGCACAATCCATATAACAAAGGACATTACAGACAGGAAGAAACTCGAAGACCAGTTGATACAATCCCAGAAAATGGAATCGCTCGGCCTTCTGGCAGGGGGCATGGCCCATGACTTTAACAACCTCCTCACCGCCATTACGGGGTATTCTTCAATGCTCCAGGAAGAACTCAGAGGGAGCGATGAAAGGATACAAAGGTATGTCGGGCATGTGCTGAATGCTTCTGAAAAGGCCCAGAACCTTACTTCAAGCCTTCTGGCCTTCAGCAGGAAGCAGATCATCAAACCGAGGGCGGTCAGCCTTAACGAGGTCATTGGAAATATTTCGGAGCTGCTTGGGCGTCTTATAGGTGAGGACATCGAACTCAGGATCAAATGCTCTGACGCGGAGTTCCTTATATTTGCAGACCATCACCAGATAGAGCAGGTCATTATGAACCTTATAACAAATGCAAAGGACGCAATGCCTTCTGGCGGGAGGTTATCAATAGAGACAACGCCGGTTGTATTAACGGAGGAATATACCGCGAAGTACAATGCCAGGCCCGGCAAATACATGGTGCTTTCACTAAGCGATACAGGCGCCGGCATGGACAAAAAAGACATTGCCTCCATATTTGAGCCTTTTTTCACTACCAAGTCAAAGGGCAAGGGCACCGGCCTCGGACTGTCAATAGTTTACGGGATTGTAAAGCAGCATGACGGTTTTATAAATGTTTACAGCGAAAAGGGAATAGGGACGACGTTCAAGTTGTATCTGCCTGCTGCCGACAAAAATGAAACCGGCTACAATGAAGAAAACAAAATCACCGAGGTGCCCAGAGGGGATTTAAGGGGTGATGAAACAATCCTGATTGCGGAAGACGAAGAGTCCGTGAGGGAGTTTCTTAAAGACATCCTCAGGTCTTATGGCTACAGCATAATCGTTGCTGAAGACGGGCAGGACGCTGTTGAAAAATACAATGAGCACAGGAACCGGATTAATATGGTCATTCTTGATGTGGTAATGCCCCGTAAAAACGGCAAGGACGTTTATAACTCCATAAAGGAAACAAACCCCGATCTCAAGGCCCTCTTCATAAGCGGATACACCCAGGACATACTTACATCAAAGGGCATCTATGAAGCCGGACTTGAATTTATCGCAAAGCCCCTTGAAATAGAAAGCCTGATGCTTAAAATAAGGAAAATATTAAACAAGTCTAAAAGCTCATAGCCGTGGTCCTATATTATAATTAGGGACTATGAGCCGGGAACAATGAACTGATATGGCCAGACATGTAGCGATCAGCTTTGAGAATGAATTGGTCAGGGTGGTATATGCGTCTGTCAGGCGTGGCCGTATTGTAATCCAGAAAACCCTCACCATTCGCGATGAGGCCTTCGATGATTTCCTGGAAGAAGAAAAAACAGGACATTTTACGGTTGCCTGTGATTTCAATGTGTTTTACCAGGACGTCCTGCTGTTACCGCCTGTAAAAGACAAGTACCTTAATATTATTGTTGAGACGGAGATGAAGAAAAAATTCCCGGACCTTGGGGATTTTTCTTTTTTTTATGCAGTGATCGGGGAAACACCTGCTGAAGGCAGAAAGGTGAGAGAAGTCTTCATTTTTGCTGTTAACAATGAGGACCTCTTCAGGATTATCGAAAGGTTCGGCAACCACGGCAAGACAGTCAGGCAACTGTATCCATCTCCTTTTGTCCTCGCCTATTTTGCAAAGATGTCCGGCACTCTGTCTGATGAACCTGTATTGTGCGTTGGGGGCGCAGGGACGATCAAGACACTCTTCCTGATGAAGAACAGGGAACTGCATTTTGTGAGGGTCGTGCAGTCCTCAGGCACTGGAATATACGGGGCCGATATCCAGAATATTAACATGACTGCAAGCTACTGCCGTCAGACCATGAAGGTAAACCCGCTACAAATAATCCTCCTGGGTGCAGCTTCCCGGGGGTATGAGTCGACCATGGATATGATAGCGCCTGTAGTATGCGCAGACAGGCTTCCGGAAGTTGTGACGTCTGATGGAGACACGGCAGAATATATAGTCCCGATAACAGCACTGCTTCCGGACAGTGAAATAAAAAAGGGCAGCATAGTGCCGCAGGATTACAGGACCATGCTCATACAGAAGTCCTTACTCACATGGTGCATTATATTCTTTGTGTTTTTTTCTGTTTGCGGGTTTGGCTATATCAAGATAAGGCTCTCGGATATCGCATCACTTAAAAGCGGGATTGAATCGCTTGCATCTGAGATAAAGGCCATGGGACCTATTCGCAGGGATTATGAGATGCGTTATGCTGAAATTCAGAAGCTCATGCCGCTGTTGGACCTTGCAAAGAGCGCAAACTCTTCTCCTGACACTCAGAAGGCCCTGATGGCCCTGCAATCTCTGCATATGGATAATGTTAATATGCGCTCCATAGAGATAAGCGCTGCAGAAAATGTATTGAATCTGCAGTTAAAGGGAGATATAACAGCGCCGGACTATACTGTGATGCAGAAGGTTTATCAAAATCTTATAGACGCAATGAAAAATACAACCGGCATAGAAGTAGTTTCACAGAGAATAGATTTGAAGGATAAAAGTTTTCAGATAGAGGCGAGGTACAGGTGAAAAGCGCTTCCGAGCTAAAGAAATGAAACGACTGTTGGTTTATTACACAATATCAGGGCTGTTGTTTGCAGCGGTATTGTCTGCTGTTGCCCTGGTCGAAAAATTCAGAGGTCCGGTCTACGAAACAGCGGACAAACTGCGTGGAATAAAGACAGACCTGATCAGGAAGAAAGGGGCCGTCACTGATATGGACTCTGTAATTCTGGACCTGAAAACAGCGCTCCCCCAGGACTTCGGTTCAAGGCTGCCGGAAGGGCTGGTGCTGGTAAGGCTTGATGATATCAAACGGCGCATTAAAGGGGCAGATATTATTGTTAAGAATTTTGAACAAAAGGGGGAAGAGATATCCCTTCCTGTCAGCATAAAGGCGAAAATGGACGATTATACTGTATTTGTCAACAATGTCGGCTATCTGCAGTCGTTAAGCTTTCCATACTTCCAGATAAAAAATATAATGATTTTACAATCAGGGGGAAAAAGCCCCCCGGCTGTTTTATATAATATCGAAGGCATATTCAGAATGCCCCTGACAAACCTGAAACCGGCCGGAGGTAGCAGTGCTGATTAAAGATAAAAAGTTTATATCCACGATGTCGCTGCCGTTTATAGTCATGGTATTCAGCGCAATCCTTCTGTCTTTTGTGAAGTTTAAGCCCGGCTTGCCTGTAAGTGAGACAAGGCCCCAGGCCCCTTTATACAGCGGGGTCAATATCCTGAAAAGAACACCGGTGATTGCAACGTCGCTGAAGAGTCCGATACAGATACCGGCTGCCTCTTCCAAAAAAGGGTTCCCCGGCATATCCCTCTCTGAAATAGCGCCCCAGCAGCCCCTTGCAGAAGAAAGAAAAGTCTCACTTGTCCTTATTAACGGCAAAAGGAAAATGGCCATAATTAATGGTATAGTAGTAAGAGAAGGTGATAGTATAAGCAACAGCAGGGTCATAAAAATTGAAAAAAACAGGGTATTGCTGAAGGACAAGCTAAGACAAGAATGGGTGAAAATAGAAGAATAGTAGCCAGTAGCCACCAACATAGGGCGTGGCCGGGGGCCAGGGAACGGACAACAGCCCTGACAATTTTCCTGACTACCGGCTACTGGCTTCTGACTACTATTCTTCTAATGTCCTGTTCCCGCTTTGATATAAAGAGAGAGGTGCAGATACCGCCGGAGGTCAGGGAGCCTGCAGCACAGATACAGCCGTTGTCTGAACCTCCCAGGACACCTGAGTTCTTTCCTGCAACCGAAGAGATTTCGCCACTGAGGACAAAGATTGTTGATATAGCCGCGAGGAACACCCCGCTTAGAGATGTGCTTTATGTTATTGCCGAGGCGACAAGCCTGAACCTTGTTATGGAAAAAGACGTATCACCTGAAGTCCCCATAACTATTACTCTCAAGAACGTCAGCGCAGAAGACGCCCTGAATACAATCTTTTCTTCTGTTGATTATTTTTTTACGGTCAGGGACAACCTGTTGATTGTAAAGGCCATGGACACCAGGTTTTTTGAACTCGGACACCCTGCAATTGTGCAGACCTACAGCGTTGATGTCGGGGGCGACATATTAGGCGGAACAAGCGGCGGAACGTCCTCCGGCTCAACATCGTCATCATCCTCGGCATCCACAATAAGCAATACTGCTGCGTCAGCCTCAAGCAATATAAAGGGCAGCGTTACGCAAAGCTCAAAAGGCGACTCTACGGCCTTTAATTTCTGGGACGCTATAGAAAAATCCATTTCAATTATCCTTGGTCCGGCACCTGTTCAGCCACAGTCAGCGCAGCCTGTAACCGTTCCATCCCCTGTCCAGAGTTTTACGGTCAACAGGCTTACCGGAACAATAGTGGTTACAGCTTCAAAAAAGAACATAGAGCGTGTGGAGCAATACCTGAATACTGTCAGGAAGGTTATTAACAGGCAGGTCCTGGTGGAGGCCAAAATAATAGAAGTGCAGCTTTCAGATGGCCTGAAATACGGGATTGACTGGAATATCCTCGGCAACTGGAAAGGTGTGGGTAATATACAGACCTTTGGAACAAAAAACTTCTCGTCAGTGGTCGGCGCTACACTGCCTGTCTTTAATGTAGGGGTCGGGACCGACAATTTAACCTCACTCTTGAACGCCCTTCAGCAGCAGGGAGAGGTAAGGACCCTCTCAAACCCGAGGGTCAACATAATGAACGGACAGACGGCACTCCTGAGCGTTGGGAGGAACAGGACTATCATATCGAGGGTTGACACAACAACTACTGCTGCAGGAGGCGCAAGCCCCATAACAACATTTACTATCGGTACAAGCTCCATATTGTCCGGCATAATCATAGGGATTGTCCCGTATATCAGTGAAAGCGGTGAGATATCCATGACAATAACTCCGATAATATCAGATCTCGTGAGTCTTGATGAAAGGACCGTCGGACTGGCAGGCCAAAACCAGACAACGATATCTCTCCCTACAATAGACCTTAAGGAACTGAGCACTACAGTCAAGGTGAGAGACGGCCAGATGGTCATAATAGGAGGGCTTATCTCCCGGAGAGAAAGCCTTCAGGACAGCAAAATCCCGGGGCTTGGGGATGTGCCTCTTGCAGGAGGACTTTTTACGAGCCGTGACAAGTCCGAAAGCAGGACGGAACTTGTCGTGGTATTACAGCCTGCGTTATTGTCAAGATAACTTGATCAGAAGAGCTATGGGCCAAGAAATAAGAACTAAAACATGGTAACGATAAAAGTCGGAGACCTGCTCAAGGCAAGCGGGCTTATCAATGAAAAGCAGCTCAAGGTCGCACTGATCCAGCAAAAAGTGACAGGGGACCTGCTTGGTGATTCCCTGATTAAGCTGGGGTTTATATCCGCAAAAGAATTCGGGCAGACCCTGGCAGGCCAAGCCGGGATTGAATTTATAGACCTCAGTCAATCCGTAATATCAGAAGAAGCCCTGAGAATGGTCCCCAAAGATGTTGCCGAGAAGACCGGTTTTATCCCCATAGATATTGAAAACGGCGTCCTCAGCATAGGCATAACAAATCCAAGTAATATAATGGCCATTGATACTGTTGTGAGGATGACCAGGAACCAGCCTAAGGTCTACATGGTTGATACCGACGGTTTCTGTGACTTTATCGAAAAGGCGTATTTCTTTCTTGAAAACCCGATCCAGGAGCGCCTGGACGATATCGTGTCGCAGATCAAAAAAACAGAAACCTCCACAGGCGCAATAGTAACGTCCCTTACGGACCTGATCATAATGGATGGGATCAGGAGGAACGCAACGGACATCCATATTAATCCATCAGTGGATGTTACCCAGGTCTTTTACAGGATAGACGGGGTGTTGCAGCATGGACACAGCATCCAGAAGCTCGTGCACAACGGTCTGATCTCAAGGATCAAAATACTTTCACAACTCGACATAGCAGAGCAGCGTCTGCCGCAGGACGGTTCTTTTACATTCACATTTTTAAACAAGGGGTATGATATCCGTGTTTCGACAATAGCTACCATTTACGGAGAAAACGCGGTATTGAGGGTGCTTGCAGGAACAGGTTCCCTGCTGCGTATAGAAAGTCTGGGCTTTGACGATGCGGACACCTCCAGGATCAAGGCATTGTTCCACAAGCCCCATGGGATAATACTTATCACCGGGCCTACAGGCAGCGGTAAAACGACAACACTATACACTGCGCTTAAGGAAATAGACCTTATGGAAAGGAATGTGCTGACTGTTGAAGACCCTGTTGAATACAAGCTTGGTCTGGTCAAGCAGACCCAGGTAAACGAGAAGGTCGGATACGATTTTGCGCTGGCCGGCAGGAACTTTATGCGCCAGGACCCGGATGTAATGCTCCTTGGAGAAATAAGGGACGAGGAAACCGCAAAGATAGCCATAAGGGCGTCTATAACAGGCCATCTCGTGCTTTCAACCCTGCATTCCAATGACGCCCTGACAGCAATCCCAAGGCTGTTGGACCTGCAGGTGGACAGGTTCCTCATGTCATCATCACTGCTTGCGATAATGGCCCAGAGGCTTGTAAGAAAAATATGCAATTACTGCAAGGCTGAATACAAGCTGAGCGATTACGAGGTCTCGGTCTTCAGGGAATATTCCATTTCTCTGGACAGCGCATTTCGGGGCAGCGGATGCCAGAAATGCAATTACACCGGTTATTCCGGACGGACGATTATCGGGGAGATATGCGTCATGGATGACGAGATAAGGGAATTAATATATTCGGGCGCGTCAATGACTGTAATGAAAGAGGCGGCTGTGAGGAAGGGGATGACGTCTTTAAGGGAAAACGCAGTCAGAAAGGCCGCTGCAGGGACAACCACCCTTGATGAAGTATTCAGGGTGGCGGGATAGCGATGGACTTTTTTTCATATAAGGCAATAGCGCCTGACGGGGCAGTTGTCAGGGGGACCATGGAAGGTGAAAATATAGGCTCTGTATACAGCGACCTTGCTGAAAAGGGGCTTTATATTATTAACGTAAAAAAGGCGAGCAAGTTCCTGGCAGATATGAAAAAGAGTTTTCATGCCAGGCAGATAAAAAAGACTGATATAATAGAATTCGCAAACAATCTTTCGGTTATGCTGAGGGCAGGCGCGCCCCTTCTCACATCCCTGGGCGACATCAGCTATACCGCTGAGAACAGGCACCTCCAGGATGTTATTGTAGACATAAGACGCCAGGTTGAATCCGGCCTGAGGTTCTCAGACTCAGTTGCATACCACAAGGATACCTTTCCTGACATCTTTATCCAGCTGGTAAAGGTCGGGGAAGAGACCGGACGCCTTGAAAAAAGCATGTCTGATATAGCGGCCCATCTGCAGAGGATGGAAGAACTGTCGGCATCCATCAAGAGGGCGCTGATTTATCCTGCATTTGCTATTACTACAACCACAGGCGCGCTGCTTTTCTGGCTTGCGTATGTCCTGCCAAAGGTCATGAATGCAATGAAGGAGATGGGGGTAAAATTGCCGCTGATGACAAGGATATTGCTTCATGTAGGAAATTACGCCAAGGCGTACTGGTACATTATACCTCTTCTGCCTGCGGCTGTTTTCCTGCTTTTCATGGTTTTGAGAAAGAAGAGTTTTACGAGGTACTATTCTGATATGTTGAAGTTACGCTTACCTATAGTGAAACTGATAATTTATAACAAACTCCTGGCGCTCTTTTCAGAGCAGTTGAGGATACTTATTGTGGCCGGACTTACTATTAACAGGTCATTTGACATAATTGCCGATGTAATAGGCAATGAGGTCTTCAGGAGGGCGATCATAACGTCAAGGGAGAGCATATCGTCAGGGAGCAGGATATCGGATGCACTCAGGGAACATCCCGTGTTCCCCCCATTAACAGTAAGGATGATAGACATTGGAGAAACAAGCGGAACACTCGATGAACAATGCTCTTTTTTGTCGGACCACTACATCAAAAGACTTGATGACATCTCGCAGAAGATGGGCAAGATGATAGAGCCCATAGTCATCACGGTCATAGGTGTCCTTTTCGCGGTGATTATTATAGGTCTCATGCTTCCTATATATGACCTTGTGTCAGGAATGGGGAAAGGATAAAAGACCATGGACTATCTTGAATTTTTCGCTTTAAAAGAAGACCCTTTCAGGCTGACCCCTGACCCGTTCTACTTTTATCCTTCCGAGAGCCATAACGAAGCACTGTCCTCTTTGAATTACATGATAGAACAGAAGGAAGGATTTTTTCTGGTCACAGGGGAGTGCGGCACAGGCAAGACCACGCTTTTAAACACATTTCTCAATACCGGCAAATGGAAGGACAGGGCCGGGATTGCCCTTGTTTTGACCCCGAGACTTTCTCCCGAGGAATTTCTGCTCACAGTGCTGGAAGACCTCAATGTAAAAATTAAAAATACGAATAAAAACGAAATTATAAAGGCGTTCAGGGACTTTCTTATTGAAAACTCACTTCTTGGAAGGAGGATTATCATTATCGTAGATGAGGCCCAGGACCTGCCTGACGATACCCTTGAGGAACTGCGGCTCCTGTCCAACCTTGAAACTGAAAAAGAGAAACTGATCCAGATAGTACTTGTAGGACAGCCTGAACTGAGAAAAAGGCTGCTGCTTGAGGAGTTAAAACAATTGAGCCAGAGGATAACCGTAAGGGCGGAATTGCGGCCCTTAACAGAGACCGAGATATCAGACTACATAAACTACAGGCTGATAAAGGCAGGAAAGGGGACCGTATCCTTTGATGAAAAGGCGAAAAAACTCATACTTAAACTGTCAAAGGGCGTTCCCAGGTTGATAAACCTTATATCCTCAAGGGCCATGATGGCCGCTTATCTGGATACATGTCAGGTAATCAGGAAGCGACATGTGATGTATGCAATCAGGCATGTCTCGGACAGCCACCTGAATTCAGAAAAAAGGAGGGCTGTCATAAAATATGCACTGGCAGCTGTGCTTCTACTCTCTGCTTTGGGTGTCTTAATAATTAACCTTACTTCAGATATTGGCGGTAAAACATTGCCTGCCGCTGTTGTGGCACCTGCGCAGCCTGCTCCAAAAACGCCTGCCACCCAGGCTGCAGAGGTCAAAAAGGAAAGGCCGCAAAAGAAAGGCGCTGTTGTTGCTGTAGATTCAGCCAATCTCAGGGAAAAACCGTCCCTTGACTCGGCAATAGTCACATGGGCTTCAAAGGGGGCAGAACTCGAGATAATAGAAGAGGTTATCGGCCAGGAAGGCGGTAAATGGTACAGGGTGATGTCCTCTGAGGGCCGGGAAGGCTGGATCTCGGGCAGGGTAGTTGTGGAACTGTCAGGGAACAAGCAGGCAGGAAAAAACTGAGCAGCAAACTGCAGGGAATACGCTCGCTGTCCATTTAATGTATAATAAACAGGGGTGAAAATATGAAAAAGAAAAAGACGTCTGCTGCACAGAAGGGTTATACTGCCGTCGGCTTAAGCGAAGAAGAGATGACAAAGGCAAAGAGGTCCGGGATCATGAGAAGCGAGTATACTGAGGACAAGCCGAAGACGCCCGTAAAGGCCGCGAAGAAAGTCCGCTAAATAGGTTTCATTGTTTTACTTTACAGAGACTTGTTGAGATACCTGTACTGCCTGCAAAATATGCTATCCTATCTCTTATGGATGTTATTACTTCGCATATAAACGCTGATTTTGATTCCCTTGCCTCTGCCATTGCCGCAAAGAAGCTGTACCCTGACGCGGTGATAGTGTTCCCCGGTTCTATGGAGAAAAAGGTAAGGGATTTTATTGACGCATTCCATCCCCTTGAAATCAAGAAATTTAAAGACATCCCCCTGGAGCAGGTCAGGAGACTTATAATCGTCGACACAAAACATCCTGACCGGATCGGCCCGTTAAAAGAGCTGCTTTTGCAGCAGGACCTGAAGGTGCATGTTTATGACCATCACCCGATCACAAAGGACGATATAAAGGGAGAGGTCGAGATAATAGAGAATGTCGGGGCTGAATCCACTGTATTTGCCGAGATAATCCAGAAAAAGAAGATACCCCTTACCCCGCTTGAGGCGACCATCCTCTGCCTTGGCATATACGAGGAAACAGGCTCCCTTATTTTCACTTCAACCACCCCGAGAGACCTTATCGCAGTATCGTATCTTTTAAAAAAGGGCGCGAACCTGAATATTGTCTCTGATTTTCTGAAAGAGGAGATGAGCAGGGAAGAATTTCACCTGCTCAACGAACTGGTGGAGTCTCTGAAAGAAATCGTCATTCACGGCATAAGGATAAAACTTGGCAGGGGCACAATAGAAGGGTTTGGAGACGTATCGCACCTTGCGCATCAGATTATGGATATGGAGGAGACTGACGCGGTCATACTCCTTATAGGCATGGCTGACAAGATCCTGATAGTCGCCAGGAGCAAGGCGGCTGAACTGGATGTGTCTCAGGTACTGGCCGGATTTGGCGGGGGCGGACATCCGACTGCCGCGTCCGCAACAATAAAGGACCTGCCTTTTGAAGTTGTGGAAGAAAGACTTGTGGACGCCCTTGAAAAATCCATACGGCCTGTAAAACTGGCAGGTGATGTTATGACAAGGCCTGTGATCGTCATCCAGTGGAACAGCAGCATAAAAGAGGCAGAGAAGATGATGACACGTTACGGCATAAACGTGCTGCCTGTGGTCAGGAAAGACAAATACCTGGGCATAATAACAAGGGAAGTAGTAGAAAAGGCGCTTTTTCACGGGCTTGGCAAGAACATATGCGAGGACTTTGCTACTACAGACGCGATTACCGTAGTCCAGGACAAGCCTGTGGCTGATCTCGAAAAGGCGATGATAGAGCAGAACCAGAGGTTTGTGGCAGTGCTGGAGGAAGACAGGATAATAGGCGCGATAACAAGGACTGATATATTGAGGGCGTTATATGAAGATTTCCTCAGGAAGAGCAGGGTCTCTTCGCGCGGTGCAGTCACAAGAGAGGCCTTTCACGGACTTGGAAGGAATATCTCAGGCGCTCTCAGGGACAAGCTGCCCGGCCATTTATACGAATTCCTTGTGAGCGCGGGCGAGGAAGCTGACGAGCTTGGAATGGGAATTTATCTTGTCGGAGGCTGCGTGCGGGACCTGCTCAGGGGCGAAGAAAACCTGGACATAGATATTGTGGTCGAAGGAGACGGCATCTCATTTGCGAAGGGCCTTGGCAAAAAAATAGGCGCAAAGGTCACTGCCCATCAGAAATTCGGCACCGCCCAGGTACTGAAGGACGATTTCAAGCTGGACGTTGCCACAGCAAGGACAGAGTATTATGATTTTCCTGCGGCATTGCCGACAGTGGAGACCTCTTCGATAAAAAAGGATCTCTATCGGCGCGATTTCACCATAAATACACTCGCTGTCAGATTGAATAAGAAGGACTTCGGCCTGCTTATAGATTTCTTTGGGGGCCAGCGCGACCTTAAAGACAAGGCGATCAGGGTCTTGCACAATCTCAGTTTTGTTGAGGACCCGACAAGGGCATTCAGGGCAATAAGGTTCTCCGAAAGGTTCGGCTTCAAGCTCTCACGCCATACGG
>Ga0209211_10003467_pt1 | contig 25630 bp, 29 predicted proteins | sample RifGroA2_FD_183992 | JGI IMG/M metagenome (GOLD analysis project Ga0209211, IMG submission 183992) | Groundwater microbial communities from Rifle, Colorado, USA - Groundwater A2 (SPAdes) (version 2) | ecosystem: Environmental > Aquatic > Deep subsurface > Groundwater | place: Rifle, Colorado...
GTAAAGTTTCGTCAGTAATTGTTTCGTGTTTCTTTCATCTCGTAATGCACACGCAAAAACCGCAGAGGACTGCGGGTTTTGGAGTTGGCAACTGTTTCAAACGGTTTTGGGATTTCGTAATTTGGGGAATGATAGCATTAGCGGCTCCGCAGTTTTTCCGGCATTAAGCGAAAACGATCAATCTCTTTTTCAATCTCGCTCCGCTTCGGTTTGAGGACTTTGGAAACTGCTCCGAATTGCTCCAGAATCTTAATGAGGATGTAACTCGGGTCAAATTCCCACCACCGGAAACCGTGTCTCGCGGAGTAGCGCCACTTATGATGGAAGCGGTGTCCTCCCTCACCAAGTCCTATGACCCTGCATAGGAAGTTGTCGGTACTTTGGTCCCCCGTATCGAATTCCCGACGGCCCCACATGTGACAGATTGAGTTAATACTCCATGTCACGTGATGAACTCAGAAGATTCGCACGAGTCCGCCCCACAGAAATCCCAGAAGAGCGCCTTTCCATGACCATTCGAGCAGTCCTCCAAGCAGTGTTGGAAGTGCGATACTTAGTGTGACCCATAACGGAAAGTGCCGGTCCACGAATCTAAGTAGGGGGTCGCTCAGGAGGTGCGGAATACGTTCTTGTTTGAGCTTTTCACTTGGTGGTGGAGCGCCGAATATCCAACCCACATGGGCATGGAATAGGTCTTTGGCTTTCCCCCAAAAACCTTTACCCTTTCCGTGCGGTGAGTGCTTGTCTTTGTCGGTATCACTCCAGTCGTGATGCCAGTCATGCCAGGTGCACCAGTCAAAGACCGAACCTTCCAGGGCCATGCTACCGGCGATTCCCAAGTAAACCCTTAGCCATGGCTTGGCCTGAAATGATCGATGGGTAAACAGTCGGTGGTATCCGACTGTGATACCGAATCCTGTGATGAGGTAAAAAAGTATAGTGAGCATGAGTTGAGTCATGTTTACCCCCCATCCCCACGCGTGGATAATGGCGATGATAACTCCTATCGGCGGTGCAAATACCGCAAGGGCGGTGAAGAGTTGATTCCAGAATGACAATGGCTTTATTTGCTCGGACTCTTCGCTCCGGCAAACACCAAGAGGAAGATGTTTCATTATTTTGTAAGAGCGGTGTTTAGTTGAAGTGGCGATGAACTAACCAAGTTTTATTGTAACACGCGTCTCACGATGTATTTTCCCAAAACAAAACTCCCCCGCCTTGCGGCGGGGGAGTTTTGAGAAAGCTATTTAGGCGCGCTTCACATTGACAGCGTTCATCCCTTTAGGAGATTCCTCGGTGTCAAAAGAAACGGCGTCACCTTCATGGAGTTCGTTGAACATCACGCCAACGAGAGCTTTGCTGTGAAAGAACAAGTCTTTCGCCAAACCCTCTCCGGTGATGAAGCCGAAACCCTTATCGGTAAGCTTCTTGATAGTACCAGTCATTATATTTGATGGACTAAAACGATTAAATACAAAATAAAGGTATATAGTTCGACTTATTGCTACAACACTCTTTTGTACCTAATAGCTTAGCATGCCTTAAAATTTTTGTCAAGCACCTCAAAATGTTGTACAATAAAGCTACTAAAAGTAGCTATTTTGATATGGAAACGATACCTATAAATTACGTGGCGGTGTTGGTGGCGGCCGTGGCCAATATGATTCTCGGGTCGCTGTGGTTTGGCCCGATATTCGGAAAAATGTGGGTGAAGGCGTCGGGTATGACGCGCGAGAAAATGGAGGAAGCCAAGAAAAAGGGGATGGCGGGGAGCTATGCGCTTATGTTTTGGGTTCGCTTGTTATGGCCTACGTGCTGGCCCACGCGCTCATTTTTGGCAATGCTTACCTTGGAACATTAGGCGTGTCGGCGGGGCTTGTGGTCGGGTTTTGGAACTGGCTCGGTTTTGTGGCGCCGGTAACTATCGGTGTGGTGCTTTGGGACGGCAAGCCGTGGAAATATTGGGCGATTACGTATCTCTATAACCTTGTTGGGTTTCTCATAATGGGCGCGATTCTCGCCCTGTGGGTCTAAAAAAGGAAACCCGCCCGAATGAAATGGCTCGTTCGGCTCGGGCGGGAAGTAAAAGCGAAAAGTAAAAATTTGGGGAAAACCCCGTACTGAATCCCGCGGTAGAGCGGACTCACTACGGGACAGGTTTTAGTACACAATGAGAAAACGAGTGAGTCTTCGAGCGAAGCCCTGTAGCAAGTTCTTACTTTGCTGTGGGGTCTAGTACGGGGAAAAGAAAAAGCCGCGCAAGACGACTAAGCATGTTGCGTAGCTAGGGTGGGTGTGTTTTCCAACACCTGTGGTGAGTCCCGAAGACTTTCTTCGCTTATTGTAATTATATTTCGACGACTGCTGTCGTTGAATTTTTTCCAGAACAATTCCTCGCATTTTGGAAAGACGTAATGAGGAGGGAAGTTCTTTGTGTCAGTAGGCGTGAACGTTTCCGGTTGGAGAAACTGAAGCACTCCGTCTGTTGCCGTCTTGATGTTGTGCGCGAGCGCTTCTGGAGCAATGGTTTCTCCGTGGAGTGTTTGGTCGTATCTGTAGCGTATACGCAGGGGATTTTCCTGCTCCGTGCGAACCAAATGAAAGTTGTCCACGTTACGCGCGTTGTGACTGGTTAAAAACGGAATGTTACGGATGTTCACACGGATTTTCCGGAGATCTCCGACGGGTTGAAACTGGAAGTAGAGTCGAAGTTTCCAGTATCCGTCGACGTATCCCATCACGTCATTTTCGTCATAGTCCAGTTGCACCAAGAGGCCGCGTTCTTTGTGCCGGAAAAATATTCCCGTGTTTCTGGCCCAGTTTGTTCGGAGGTGATAGCGGAGTGTTTCTTCGTCAAACAGGCAAAGTTTTTCCCCCTGCTCAATCGTGACCATTGCTAGTTCGGCAAATCCGTTTTGTCGTTTTGTCCCATGCGCTCGCGAAGGAGGCACAGGTATGAAGATGCTACGGGGCTCATTTTGATGTCCTTTCTTCGCGCAACTCTTTGAGTCGCAGTGGAGTTTTGTGCGGTGTACGCACTCTAAGCCGTAAGTATAGCAAGAGGGTTGGGGGAAGCAAGGTCTAGTGGTTATTACAACACAGGCAAAAATAAAAACCGCCCAACGGCGGTTTTTATTTTTCTTTTGTGGCGCCGCTTATGAAAGCGGCATCCTACAAAAATATAGTCGCGGAGTACCGCTCGTTATTTTTGTGGAGATGGCGCGAATCGAACGCGCGTGCAAAAGGTGAATGCGCATGCGTCTACAAAGTATAGTTTGTTTTAATTTTTTTAGCCGTCTTGCTTAGAACAAGCAAAATACAAGACGAGCCGAGTTCCTTGGTTTCGGACTTATGTCGGAACGGCACAAGTCCTAGTTCGAAGATATAACACCCGTACCAGCCTATCAAACGTCAGCCGGACAGACGTCGCTTAGGCTCGCGCGTAAGCGAAAGCGGGGAAGCCTGCCATGTATGGCGAAACGATTCCCTTGGCTTTTGCAACTGTTTTAGCAGTTATGTTTTGTAGCCTTTTTAAGAGTTACTACAGCTCTACTTTGCAGCAGACGCGAAACGTCCAATTGTCTAGGCCGATCATCCCCCCGAAAAAATTTTGAGGAAAATTTTTTCGGGCGAGCGACCGGCCTTATTATGTAGTATTTCAAAGTGCCTCAGCTCTTCATCTCGCGGCGTATTTCTCTTTCGGCCTCGCGTTTTTTGGTATTTTCCCGCTTATCAAACTGTTTTTTCCCGCGAACGGTGGCGATTTCAACCTTAAGCTTTCGTCCTTTATTATACACCGAAATAGGCACAATTGTCAAACCCTTCTTGCTCTCGGTGGCGCTCAGGGTCGCGATTTCTTTTTTGGTTAAGAGAATTCTGCGGTTACGGACGGGGTCGTAACTTGTCGGCGTATTGTTGGTTTGAAACGGCGGAATGTTGGCGTTCATAAGGTAGGCTTCACCGCCCCGAACCGTCACGTATGCCCCCTCGAGCGAACCCTTTTTATCGCGAAGTGATTTTACTTCAAAACCGAACAGCTCAATACCGGCCGTGAGTTTTTCAAGGATTTCATAATCAAAATGGGCTTTTTTGTTTTGGATAAGCATCGCGCCCTAAGCATAGCAAATTTATAGCACTGACCCAACCGAAGCTTTTATTTAGGCCGATTTTCTGTATAATACTTACATTATGGACTTACTGCCCAAAGATAAGCTTAAAAACCTGAAATTGCCGGGCCGCAGGGAGAAGAATCAAGACAAAAAGGGCGGTACGCCCCAGCCGAAACCGTTTTGGAGTAGCGCCATGACGGTCATTTTCGTGTTTCTGATTCTAATGACGGTTTACTCATTTCTCACCGAGAGCGGCTCAAAAGTACCCACGATTTCGCTCTCCCAGCTTGCGACCGATGTGTCGGGGGGGCTTGTTTCAAAAATCACGGTTCGCGGAGATGAACTTGAGTTGGAATATTTGAAAGACCGTGAAGTGAAGAAGGCGAAAAAAGAAGACGGTACGGCGCTGACCCAAACACTTGTTAATTACGGTGTGCCGCTCGCGAAATTGAGCACGCTTCAAATTGAAGTGAAAAATGAAACCGGTTTGGGTTTTTGGATTCTCAATCTCGCGCCGTTCATCTTGCCTTTGCTATTTATTTTGATTTTCATCTGGTTCATCTCGCGTCAGGTCAAGGGCGCGGGTATGCAGGCGTTTACTTTCGGTCAGTCCAAGGCGCGTATCACTTTTCCGTCCGACAAAAAACAGAGGGTGACGTTTAAAGATGTGGCCGGCGCCAAGGAAGCGAAAGAGGAGCTCAAGGAAATTGTGGATTTTTTGAAGAGTCCGAAGAAATTTCTCGATATCGGTGCGGTGATTCCCAAAGGCGTACTTCTCATGGGCGCGCCTGGTACGGGGAAAACTTTGCTTGCGAGGGCGGTCGCGGGGGAAGCGGGGGTGGCGTTCTTTTCGATTTCCGGTTCGGAATTCGTGGAGATGTTCGTTGGCGTAGGTGCTTCGCGTGTGCGTGATTTGTTTAAAATGGCCAAGACCGCCGCGCCCGCCATTATTTTCGTGGACGAGATTGACGCGGTGGGACGGGTGCGCGGCGGGGGAGTCGGTGGTGGCAATGACGAACGCGAACAGACGCTCAACCAAATTCTCGTGGAGATGGACGGTTTCGAGCAAAATGAAAAAGTGATTGTGATGGCGGCTACCAATAGGCCCGATGTTTTGGACCCCGCCCTTCTCCGTCCGGGTCGTTTCGACAGACGGGTGACAATTGATCTGCCCGACCGCGCCGACCGCGTGGAGATTCTCAAAATTCATGCTGCCAAAAAACCTTTCGCCGAGGACGTTAATCTTAATGTGGTGGCCGAGAGAACCCCGGGGTTTTCCGGTGCCGACCTCTATTCACTTATGAACGAGGGTGCTATTTTGGCGGCTCGCGAAAATCGATTGAAGGTTGCCCAGTTTGACTTGATTCGCTCGATTGAAAAAGTGATGCTCGGTCCGGAACGCAAGAGTCACATTCTTTCGGAAGAAGAAAAAGAAATTACCGCCTATCACGAAGCGGGACACGCGCTTGTTGCTTCCGTACTGCCTTTCGCCGACCCCGTGCATAAAATTTCCATCATTTCCCGCGGTCGGGCGGCCGGATACACCTTGAAATTACCGCTTGAAGATCGAAAACTTCAGTCACGCAAAGAATTTCTCGACGATATCGCGATGTCACTCGGTGGTTACGTCGCGGAGAAAATGATTTTTGGAGATTTGACCACTGGCCCGTCAAACGATTTGCAGGTATCGACGGCGCTTGCCCGCGATATGGTGACAAAGTACGGTATGTCCGACAAGATGGGGCCGGTGGCGCTTGAGGGCGCGGGTGGCCGGGTACTTTTTGGTCGTGGTATGGACGACAGAGAGTTTTCTGAGCGAGTCGGGAGCGAAGTTGACGCCGAGGTTTCAAGAATTATGACCGAGGCCCGCGAGAAAGCCGAAATTATTTTGAAGAAGAACCGCAAGGCGCTTGATGCCATCGCGACACGGCTTATCGAGGTTGAAAATATTGAACAAGCCGAATACGAAACTATTATTTTGGCCTTTGGGATTATGCCGAAGAAGAAAAAGTCTGTTGTTGAAATTGTAAAACAGACCGTGTAGGCCACAAATAAACATGGGGAATCCATTGTCGCGATTTTGGAGCTGGTACAATTCTCATAAAACTTTCAACACCGGTTTCACCGCCGGTTTGTTTGTGTTACAGCTGGTTCATCTTTATTGGCTCACGACGCATGTGGTTTTTTGGAGGCTTCTCGGTGAAAGCTTTTGGAGTCCCAGCGCTTTTTGGGAGTTTGTTATTGTTCTTGTGGATTACACCGAAATTCCGGCGATTATTTTGACTTCCATTCTTTACATTAACGAGTTTCGTGAAGGGCGGAAGTCTAGGAGTTTGCTGTATTTGTTTTTCATAAACAGTCAGTGGTTGCACATTTTTTGGATAACAGATGAAGTGGTGGTCGCCCAGTTTACCGGCGCGGCGCTAGTAACTTTGCCAGCATGGCTTTCGTGGTGCGCTATTCTCATCGACTATCTGGAACTGCCGGTGATTTACGATACGCTCAAAAAGTTTTTTGTTTCCCTTGTCGCTGGACATAAGTCGAAGTCTGCCAACACTCAATAATTTTTTCATTTTTATCACCCACATAACATACAACAATGCTACGCTACAGCGTAGCATTGTTGTATTCTTAGGTTTCCAACTTTGGGAGCAAACTAAGGTGTGTTATAGTGTCAAAATATCCGCCCTTAGCTCAGCTGGTTAGAGCACAGAGCTTATACCTCTGGGGTCCCACGTTCGAATCGTGGAGGGCGGACCATCAGATATATTATGTATGTTAAAGGACTTTACCAATAAACAACTTGAGCCTCTTCTTGAGTTAGGTCTGACTAAAACTCAGGGTGTTATCTATTTGAGTGCGCTTAAGCACGGGGTGCAGTCAGTTTTAGAGTTATCCAAAATAACAGGAATTAACCGCCAGCAGATTTATGAAGAGACTGAAAAACTTCTCAATTTAGGGTTGCTTGAAATTACCCGAAAACAACGAAGAAAATATATTGCCGCTAATCCAAACAAGCTTCTTAAGATAAGCAAAGAGAATATTCATAAAGCGGAAGGTGTTTTTGAAAAAGTCGCGGCCTCTCTCCCACTTCTGGAGTCGTTGCCGAAATTAAACAGTCGAAAGACCGATATCGTTTACTTCGAGGGCGCAGAGAAAATAAGAGAAGCATATGAGAAAGAGTTGGATGCGTGTAAAAACACGGAAGTCCTGTCTTTTGTCGGTTCTATCGAAGATATTTATGAGTTCTTCCCCGAAACATTCTGGAAGAAGTGGAACAAAACTTTTGTTCAGCAAAAATCTTCAAGTAGAATGCTGGTTCATAAATCGGAAGCCGCACAAGAAGCCGCGCGGCATGACGAAGAGTATAAACGAGAAACACGGTACCTAGAAAACTTTCCTCTTAAGCTCAATATCGATGTATTCAATAATACAGTTCTCATTCTTTCCTTTTACGATAAGAAAGCAATTTGGATAGAAAGTGAAGTTGCCGCTAGTTCTTACCGAATCATGTTTGAAACTTTTTGGGGTTTGGCGAAAAATTTTGAATAAATGTTGTAATACAACCTACAACATTTTTTGTATTTAATTCCTTTTAATAAGGCACAAAATTCGGGTATCAGCTTCCCGCACCTGTTTTTGTTACGTAATCTTCAAAAATCAAAGATAATTTGTGGTGGATAGTAAAGAAACAAACCAGAAAGGATACTTATGCCACCGTCAGGATATAGCCCAACCCAAAGCAATGCGATTCGCTCGCTTTGTGAATCGTGTCTTAACGCTCTCGTTCAGGAGAATATCGCTACACGTTCTCCTGTGGAAGCATTGGAACGCGAGCTTGCGCACATAAATCGAGATTTGGAAACCACGAATCGCCCGGTAGTCGCCACAAAAGTTCTTGAGCTCACAAAAGGCTTCTACTCCGCCCTGTTAGCTCGTAATCCGGGTTCTTTCGAGTCCCTCGCGGAACACTCTGAGATTGTTCTTGACGAGATTGAGGAATCGATTTTGGATATTCATGTTGTCGAGACTGCATGATTAATCTCGGCATTCAAAGAACTCTCCATCACCATGTTGCAAGATGTGGTGATTTTTATTTACTTTTAAGTAGAGTCCTTTCCCACTTGACGATTTTGGGTTTGGTTTGTTATACTGCTGTAATACAAATTATTACAATAATTTTACAAAGATATGCGTAACATTATGAACATTTCACTGCCGAAAGAAATGGTGGTTGATATCAAACGGGAAGTAAAACTCGGAAAGTTTGCTTCTACCAGCGAATTTGTGCGACACCTCATTCGGCTGTGGAATACCGAACAGTTAATGCGGGATGTTGAACAAAGCCGCAAAGAAATCGCGGCAGGAAAGGGGAAAGTACTCCGCTCACTTAGGGATTTGCGTTAAATGATATGCAAATTATCTATTCACCGATATTTCTCCGGCAATATCGAAAACTTGAACTGGATATTCAGAAAAGTGCCGAAATGAAAGAAGGTATTTTTCGTAAGAATCCTTTCGATACTCGCCTAAAGACACATAAGTTGCACGGAAGATTATCTGACCTGTGGGCGTTTTCTGTTACCAATAAAATTCGTGTCACGTTTGAGTTTGAGGAAGAACAATCTTGCACTTTCCATGCAATCGGCGACCACGATATTTACGAATAAGCAGTTTTAGTTTGTTGTGTTACAATCTGCAAATGAAAGAAAATCAATTTTTGAAGGCGGCGCTGGCGGCGGTGAAAAAGGCGAAGCCTTTGTTTTTGAAGTATTTTGGGAACGCGACGGGGGTGTCTGTTAAAGAGGGTATAGGGCCGAGTTTGGTTTCCGACGCGGATAAGGAAATTGAAAAATTACTTATAGCCGAGCTTCACGCGAAATTTCCGGAGCACGCGATAGTCGGAGAAGAATCTCCGGCACAGGCGGGTATAGGAGGCTACTGCTGGTATATAGACCCGATTGACGGTACCACTAACTTCACGAGGGGTATTTCTCACTGCGTCATCTCTGTGGCGCTTTTTGACGAACAAGGGCCGCTTGTGGCGGTTCTCTCCGCTCCGCAGAATAATACTTTATATCAAGCTGTTCGTGGCGGCGGTGCTTTTAAGAACGGCAAGAAAATCAGTGTTTCAAGTTCCGATTCGTTTAATATGCTCGTCGGAGGAATGGGTTGGAAAGTGACGGAAAAGGGGTCCGATTTATTTAAGAAATTACTTGGTGTTGTTCGGACATTAAGGGTGTTGGGAAGTGATGCGATGCAACTCGCGCTTGTCGCCGAGGGGACAATTGATTGTTTTGCCACGACCTACACTTCTCTCTATGATGTTGGCGCGGGGATGCTTCTTGTTTCAGAAGCGGGGGGAAAAGTGACCGGCTGGAAGGGAGAGCCGTTTACAAAAAATCAACAACCGATTGTGGCGAGTAATGGTAAAATTCACGATTCTCTCTTGCGGGTTCTTCAGTAAGTAACCTATTCGGTGCGTACGCACCGAATAGGTTACTTAGGGACTTTACATAAGAAAAAACTCTTTTATTGGAAATCCTTTCGGAATTCAATACCCCATTTTTTTAGGCCGATTCGTTCGTAAAGACGGTGTACCGCCAGTCTTGATTCACGGCTCTTTTCGCTTCCTCGATTGCCCGATTGACGATTTCCGTGCCTACGCCTCCTCCCCGGTGCGCTTCCTCCACGAACACGTCCTCGATAAATCCGAAAGGTTCTTTGTGCAAGCTATTCGTAAGCACGTAAACGTATGCTCGGGCGATTTCTTTCCCCCCTTCCGACGCCGAGAGCCGAATAGCGTACGAATCTTTTAAGATCTCGTTCTTTATGTGCATAGATTTAAGACTTAAGTTTAATGATTTAAGTAAAAAAGTGGGGGTTATTTTAATCTTAAATCTTACAACTGTAAACTATTTGATAAGTTCCCAAATAAGGGCGGCGGTTTTTTCCGCGTCGTGGCGGATCAGGCTTCGTTTCAATTCATCTCCTTTTACTTTTTTAACAAGTTCCTTTGAGATAAGCGGTCTGGCGATTACGGTCACTTTTTCCCGTTTGATTTTTTCCGCGTCATGTTTAACAAACGCCGCCTTCTCCTTCCGGTAACGTTCCAAGACCGCTTTTGGCGGCTCTTCCGTGTTTACGATAACAGTATCGATACGACCCGCTGTTTTTCCCCTTGAAAGATATTCGTTTACCACGGATAGGAAGTGTGACGCGCTGAAGCCGTCGGTCTGACCGAGTTTCGTCATGATGTTCGTTACGAGGATTTTTTTAGCCATGGAGGTTGCAATGGCTTCGGCTACTCCGGGGACAAGCAGGTTCGGAAAGGTCGAAGTGAATAGGTCACCGGGGCCCAAAATAATGGCGTCGGCCCGACTAATGGCGTTTAGTACGCGAGGGTTCGCTTCGGCGGGGGAAAGTGTGAGCCGTTTTATCGGAGCACGTTTTTTTGTTATCGGCTCATCGATTTCGTGTTCACCCACGATTTTTGTGCCGTCGTGGAGCTCTGCCGATAATGTGGTCGGTTGTTTCGAAACTAATAACACTTCACCGCGTACATTTAAGAGCCTTGCCGCTTCCGCGATGGCGGCTTCGGGGCTGCCACTCACTTTTTCTAGGGCCGCGAGAATGATGTTGCCGACGTTGTGACCCCTAAGACTACCTGTATCAAAGCGGTGGCTAAACAGTTCACAGAGCGCGGGTACGGTGTATGAAAGTCCCATGAGGCACTGGCGAATGTCCCCCCACGGCATGACACCGAGTTCTCTGCGAAGCAGACCCGTCGAACCACCGCTGTCGGCGGTTGAAACCACCACAATGTTGTTGGTTGGGAATTGGCGCAAGCCTTTCAGCATATTAAAGGTGGATGAACCACCACCGATGATAACCACGGTCTTCATAGCAGATTTAAGATTTAGGATTAAAGATTTAAGAAGGAAAGAAGTTTTTTGACTTACCCTAATTTTAAATCTTACAACTTTAATCTAAATTATTGATAATTTCTTTCCGGCCTTTTCAAGTGCCATAATTGCCTTGTCCAGTTGCTTCTTCGTGTGCGCGGCCGATATTTGAACACGGATTCGGCCCTTGCCTTTCGGCACTACCGGATATGCGAACCCCCGCACGTAAAGACCCTCCTTCAGAAGTTCATCCGCAAGTGCCATGGTTTTTGGCTCGTCCATGGTCATAATCGGGGTAATCGGATGTGAACCTCCTCCCAATGTATAACCCAATTTCTCCAATTTTGTTCTAAAGTATTTGGTATTTTCCGTGAGTTTATTTTTGAGTGGCAAAAATTTCTTATCAAAGTGCTCTACCACGTATAGCGCCGCTCCCGCGATTGCCGGCATGAGTGAATTGGAGAAAAGATAGGTGCGGCTTCGCTGGCGCAGAAGGTCAATCACTTCTTTCTTACCGGTGGTAAACCCTCCGCCTGCGCCGCCAAGCGCCTTGCCAAAGGTCGAGGTGATAATATCCACTTTGCCGAGTACCCCTTTCTCCTCAATACTTCCGCGGCCGGTTTTACCCAATACGCCAGAGCCGTGCGAGTCGTCCACCACAAAAATGGCATCATGTTTATCGCAGAGCGTTTTGATTTCGTCAAGCTTCGCTATCTCGCCGTCCATTGAGAAAACACCGTCGGTAACAACGAGCCGCCTACGCGCACCCTTCGCCTGAACAAGCTGTTTCTCAAGTTCCTCCATGTTGTTATGCGGATAGCGAAAACGTTCGGCTTTACAGAGGCGCACACCATCAATGATTGAGGCATGATTGAGCTCGTCCGAAAAAATCGCGTCACCCTCGCCAAGCAACACTTCAAAAAGTCCGGTGTTGGCGTCAAAGCAGGAAGTATATAAAATAGTGTCTTCGGTGCCGAAGAATTTTGAAATGGCCGCTTCGAGTTTCTTGTGAAGGTCGGTTGTGCCGACGATAAACCGAACGCTGTTGAGACCCAATGAATAATCTTTAAGCGCTTTTTGCGCCGCCTTAATAACTTCCTTTTGCTGCGAGGTGCCAAGATAGTTATTGGCGCAGAGATTAATCAATTTCTTCCCATCCACTTTTATCTCGGTACCGGGGTGTCCCTCCAGCATTTTTTCAACTTTGAATAAACCGCCATCGCGCATGGTTTGGAGTTCGTTTTGGATGTCTTTTTTGAAATTAAACATAGCAAACCTGATTACGAAAATTATACTCTTTCGATTTTAATTCCACTTCTCACTTGTTTTAGGTGAATAACAGATGCCGGAAATCTTACTTTTCCCCCTTCTACTTCCAGCACAATATCCTTTCCAACAAGCGAATCTCCTTCATGTTTTTCTGGCTCAACTCTTGTTAAGACGGTACCCTCTTTGATACGGGCCCTGTTGTGCGCAAAATAAAGAGTCTCTTTTAAGACAACACTCTCGCCAATTTGTAGCTGGTTAAAGTCTCGTAGGAGTTCTCCCTCCGGTCTTCCTGTTTCTGGATTTCCCATATTTTTTGTCATATCTCTATTAATATCTTCGGGTGCTTCGCCATCATTTCTTCGAATCGCTCCTTAGTATACGCTTTAAGCGGAAGGATGGTATCTTGCCCTTTGTCGAGAATTACGTTCCAAATGTTTTCCTGAATTTTATTTTTCTGGTCGGCAAACAGCTTCTGCGTTGTTTCCCAGGTTTCCGGAAGGCGGCGGCCGATGACTGCGTGCACCGTGATTCCGCGGACGATAAAGCGGTTGTAATCTTCAAGCACGAAATCGCCCGTCTTGATGCCAAAGGCGATTACGTCGCCGCCGCGGCGTGTCGCAAAGAGAGCGTTATTAAAAGAAGAGTTGAATCCAGCCATTTCAAAAGAAACATCGACACCGAGACCGCCGGTTAGTTCCTCGATTTTTTTGATTACCGCTTCGTCGCGGTGATGCGCAGGGGCATTTTTGTCGTGTGGTGAGAGGGGAATTACATAATCAATACCAAGTTTTTTCGCCATATCTTGCGAAACGGGATTTGGCTCAACGCCAATAATTGTTGACGCGCCAAGACCGCGCGCGACCAGTGTGAGAAATAGGCCGATAGGACCGAGACCGAAAACCGCGATCGTTTTTCCCTTGAGCGGAACTTTGCTTGCCGCGTGTACTGCATTACCGAAGGGTTCCTGCATGGCTCCGAGCTCCGGTCGGATTTCTGAAGTGCCGGTTTTCCAAACGATGTGCGCCGGAAGCTTTACAAACTCGGCGAAACCGCCGTCATGCGAAATGCCTAGAATTTTTTCATTAGTACAGACGTGTTTTTCACCGTGCAAACACTGAAAACATTTGTTGCATACTACGTGTGATTCCGGCGCCGCGAAGTCGCCAACCTTTAGCGGGTAGGGGGCGGCGGAAGAAGCTTTGCTTCCAAGCTTCGCGACCTCACCGAAAAATTCATGGCCGAGAATCCGATATTCTTTTCCTTCAGCCTTGATGCTCTGGAGAATTTGATCCTTGAATGCCGCACGGCTCCAGATACCCCTGTCCGTACCACAGATGCCGGCGTAATGCACTTTCAAAAGCACCTTGTCCGCGTCAGTCGGGTTTTTCTTTTCATCCAAAACCGGCTCCGGAACATCTCGTAGTTCAAAACCGCGGGTATTTTCCCAGTTGCCTAAAGTTGTATCAAATACTAATGCGCGCATAGAGGTATGTTACTCCACTGTTACGCTTTTTGCCAAGTTGCGTGGCTTGTCCACATCGTTTCCACGTTCCACCGCAAGGTAGTAGGCGAGGAGTTGCATGGGAATGAAGGCGAGGATAGGAGTAAGCATTTCTAGGGTATTTGGGATATAGAGCCCCGTGTCGGCTATTTTTTCGAGCTCCCTATTTCCTTCGGTCGTGATAGCGATGACAGGACCTTTTCGCGCCTTGATTTCCTCAATGCTGGATTTACTTTTTTCGTAAACGCTGTCTTTTGGCGCGATGACAATTGAGGGAAAGTCTTTGTCAATAAGCGATATGGGGCCGTGTTTTAGGTCTGTCATGCTGAATCCTTCGACGTGAACGTAAGAACACTCCTTGAGTTTCAACGCCCCCTCAAATGCCGAGCTTACATTGTATTTTCTTCCGAGACAGTAGAAGTTTTCACATTTTTTATATTTTTTTGCCAACGCTTTGATGCGCGGCGCGCTTTTGAGAATTTTTTCGACGTGCGATGGAAGTTTTTGGATTTCCCGAATGATAGTTTGACCTTCCGATTTTGAAAGTCCTCGCAGTCGGCCCAAATAAAGCGCGAGCATTACCTGGATCAGAGCTTGTGAGGTGCTAGCTTTTGTGGAAGCGACGGCGATTTCCGGCCCGACGTGATTGTAAATGCCTGCGTCCACTTCGCGCGCGATAGTAGAGCCAATGACATTAACGATACCTAAAGTAAGCATACCTCGTCGTTTTGCCTCGCGGATTGCGTTCAACGTATCCGCCGTTTCCCCGGATTGTGATACGGCGATAAGGCCGCATTTCGCGTTTGTGGCGGCGGAGCGGCGGAACGCGAATTCCGCGCCGTACTCGCGTTTGGCGGGGATTCCAGAAAGTTCCTCAATGGTGTATTCACCTATCTGGCAGGTAAAGCTCGCCGTACCCATGCCGACGAGAGTGATATGTTCAAGTGAGCGAAGTTTTTCCTCAAATCGTTCAAGTCCGCCGAATTTAACCGTACCCTCGCTTAGTAGTAGTCTGCCGCGCGTGGTATCCCGAAGCGTCTGTGGTTGCTCAAAAATTTCTTTGAGCATGAAATGGGGGAATCCGTTGAGTTCGGTGGCGTTCTCCGTCCACGCTATCTTTGTCTTTGCGCGCTTCTGTTTGTTATCCTCGCCGTTTTTAAAATCTGAAATTTCGTATCCTTTTTCCGAAAGCGTTACCATGTCGCCGTCGTTTAAGTAAATGACCGAATTTGTAATAGGGAGAATTGCGGTCGCGTCGGAAGCCACGATGTTCTCTTCTTTTCCGATACCGAGGATTAAGGGTGAACCGAATCGGGCCGCGATCAATAGGCCAGGGTGTTTTCGTGACAGTACGACGATGCCGAAAGCTCCGTGGAAATCCTTCAGTGCGAGACGGACCGCCGTAGGGAAGTCATTTTCTTTTTTGGCGTACTCTTCTATAAGGTGCGCGATGACTTCGGTGTCGGTTTCCGATACAAAGCGGTGACCTTTTTTTTCGAGTTTTTCTTTGAGTGATTGATAATTCTCGATAATGCCGTTATGTGCTACGAAGATATCTCCGGTACAGTCTTTGAGCGGATGAGCGTTTCTTTCGGAAGGTTCTCCGTGCGTGGCCCATCTCGTGTGGCCGATGCCGATGGCGCCTTCAAGGGTTTCCGTTCGGCATTTTTCTTTAAGTTCCGCAACCTTACCTTTCGCCTTTACGCATTTGATTGTCTCGTGCGACATAACTGCCACCCCCGCGCTGTCATAGCCGCGGTACTCCATTCGCGTCAGACCCTCAAGCACGATAGGGAGCGCTTCACGTTTTCCTACATACCCAATAATGCCGCACATAGTTATTTAAGATTAATGTATAGAAGTTATAACCGATCGAACCTATTAATGTTACTCTTTTTGTCTAATGTAAATGATACTTTGTTTAGGCAATTGGTGGTTTGGCAAAGTTGTAATAAAAATAGGCCGTGTATGAAAACGCACGGCCCCTATTGTTTACATGTTGATGTTTGGAAACAACTACTTTAGCGCGGTCGCGAGGAGTTTGTCAGCGAGTGACGAGACCTCAAGGTGTTCGTATTTCGGCACTTGGTTACGGTACGGACTGTCGGGACGGTTAATGTGCACCTTCAGAACATCGCCCGTACTGATACCGGCTTCACACAAATGGTCCAATTCACTTTCTTTGTCATCAATGAACACAATACGGCGACCATAACGTTGCAATAACCTTTTGGTCACTGATGCTTTCTCATTGGCATGTGGCACGACTAAGATGTCGTCGTGAGGAATGCGTAACAGTTCCACTTTTTGACGTTGATACTGTTCCGCGCCTGCGGTCACGATGCATATTGGAATATGCAGTTTGTCGTGCCATCTCGTCAGTGCGGATAAACTGTCCGGATAGAGGACGAGGTTCTTGCGGAGCCAATTACCGAAAGCTTTTTTGAGTTCCTCCTCATGAGAAGATAGGGTGTGAACCATTTTGGTTACATCCGCGAGCATCTCCTCAAAAGTAAACCCCTTTCCTTGTTGTGAATGCGCGACAGCATCATATGTTTCCTTGAGTTGGGCCTCGGGCACATGATACGGGGAAAAAATTCCGAAAAATCCGGTAGAGCTTGTGAGAAAATGCGCAAGCGTATTGTCAAAATCAATTCCAATACATGTCACCATATAAACCCGTCCTTTCGTCGGGTAGAGTTTGGTTGTGAATTGTGAAAACTGCTTTAACGATAGGGCTACGCGTGCTTAATGTCAAGAATAACAAGTTGTTTTAATCTATTCTGGAATTCTCGAGAATTCCAGAATAGATTTTCATTACAACTGTTCAGTGCTACTCGAAATGAATCTCACCGCCGCGGCTTTTGACTGCGGCGGCAAGCAGGGGGTAACGGGAAAGAGTGTCGTCTTCGGAGATTAGCCGCGCGGCCTCAAGCCGCGCGGCTTCCACCATTTTTAGATTTTGCAAAGCTTCCATGGCAATGTCGGATACGCCCCATTGTTTCGCGCCAGATAACTCTCCGGCACCGCGGAATTTCAAGTCATACTCGGCCAACTCGAACCCATTTTTAGCGGTTTGAAGCGCCTTGAGTCGATTTAGAGTTTTTTCCGTTTTAGTTTCCGCAAACACGTAGCAGTACGCTTGGTGGTTACTTCTGATGACCCGCCCACGGAGCTGATGGAGTTGCGCAAGTCCGAAACGTTCCGCTCCCTCGATTACAATCACGGTGGCATTGGGGACATTTACCCCGACTTCCACTACGGATGTGGCACACAAAATGTGGATACGTCCGTTTTTAAATTCCGCCATCGTACGGTCTTTTGCGTCCGGTGTCATCTTGCTGTGAAGAATACCGATTTCGTATTCCGGAAAAACACTTTTTTTCAAACGCTCCGCTTCTTCTTTGACCGACTTGGCGATAATCGCCGCTTCTTTGGCGGGGTCGGGGACATCAATACGTGGGCAGATAACATACACTTGTCGCCCCGTTTCGAGTTCCGTGCGGATTTTTTCGTACACTTCTTCGCGTTTGGTTGGCAGGACGATTTCCGTGATAATCGACTTTCTCCCCACGGGCATTTCGTCCAAGAGAGAGAGGTCGAGGTCGCCGTAAATAGTTAAGGCAAGCGTCCTCGGTATTGGCGTGGCCGTCATCGAAAGTAAGTGGGGCGCGATATTATCTTTGCGTACCAGTTTTTGTCGTTGTGCGGTTCCAAACCTATGTTGTTCGTCAATAATTACGTACGCCAGATTTTTAAATTTTACCGACTTTTGAATGAGGGCGTGCGTGCCGATTAAAATCGGAATTTCGCCGTTTGCCACCCATTTCAAAAGTTGATTGCGAGAAATGTCGGTCCAGCCGTCGGGATTCACTTTCGACGGAAACTTTCTACAGCCCGAGCCTGTGATGAGCGCGATTTGGATCGGAAGGTGCGAAAAGTATTTAATAAAAGATTCGAAGTGCTGGGTGGCCAAAATTTCCGTTGGACACATGTAGGCTACTTGTAAATTCCCAAAGTTTTGCAGCTTGTGAACATCAGGTGTCCACGGCGAACCCGTAGACACCTGATGTCCACAGATAGGAGGGCGGGAGGTTGTGACGGCGTAGACCGTTGTGGCGGCCACGGCGGTTTTTCCCGAGCCAACGTCACCTTCAAGCAGTCGTGACATGGCGTGACCCTTTTTGAAGTCGGAGAGAATGGTTTCGGTAGCCCGCGTTTGAGCTGTTGTGGCGGTAAACGGAAAACGGGCGGTGAATTTGGCAATTTCTTCAGGCGACTTTTCAATTACGAAGCTTTTGTTCTTTTGCCATTCTTTTTTCGTGCGCTGTTTTTCAAGCTGGATCAAAAAGACCTCTTCAAACGCGAACCGCTTGCGAGCCGCCGCCGCGTCGGCAGCCTTTTGCGGCGCGTGAATCCACACGAGCGCTGTTTTGATACCCGGCAAATTATACCTTTGGAGAATGTCCGCCGGAATCGGGTCGGGAAAATTTTCCAAAATGCCGGACTTGAAAATTTTCCCGACAGCGTGATAAAGCCAGTTTGACGTGACACCGCGCGATTCGGGGTAGACGGGATAGAGGGTGTGTTTTTCGCCCTCCGCGCCGAATAATGAGTCTCCAACTCCAATCGGTAATTTATTTACAGTTTCAATCTTTGGATTTGAGAAATACAGCTCGCCATTTTTCTTGCGCTCCGAAACCTTTCCTTCCACTCGCACAAACGCTCCCTCGTTCATCATTTTGGCGAGGTAAGGTTGATTGAACCACACCGCCTTTATTTTTCCGGTGTCGTCTTCAATCCACCCGTCGGCCATACTGATTTTTGTTTTGAATCCTTTGCTCATTTTCAGTCCAGAAATTTTTCCGAATACTACCGCTGTTTCGCCGTGAACGAGGCTCGCGATATTTTTCATTTCCGAAGTGTCACCATATCGAACGGGGAAATGGTAAAGCAAATCAGCAATGGTTTTTATACCAAGCTTTTTAAGCGCCACCCTTGCAGGCGGCGCGAGGCGGAAGTGCTCTTCCAGCACGGATGTATGGTCCATGCGGTTTATTTTACTCTAAAAATCTCAAAAGCCCATTATGACGTAGAAACGGAGTTTTCGGAAAAACTTTGAATTGTGAGCGCGATTGTCGCCGCAAGAATTGTCACGTCACGGAAAATAATATCCATGGCGCCGAGGTTCGTGAGGATTAGTCCCGCGAGGGATAGGGAAGCGACTAGCGAGGGCCAGAAAATCTTTTTGCCCGAGACAATCCAGAGTGAGAGAATGATTTGGAAAATACCCCACAACCTAAGTAGAGTTTCCGCCGGTACAATGTCACGCGCGGACTTCGGAAACCATCCCACCCACGAATCGGGGTCAACAAATCCGTCGATAGCGGCGTAGATAAAAGCGAACGCCACACCGACACGAAGCACCGGTGAAGCAAGTTGGCCGCGGTCCATTTTATTCTTTTGCGACAATGACACCGCCCATTCCCGCGCGAGTGTGGTTGTGATATTTCCAAGAGCCGACTTTGTTAAACGTAAAAGAGTACTCATTGCCTTTGCCACATTGGTCAAAGGCGGTACCGGAAGTGTCCGGACAATGCTCGCGCAATTTGGTACCGGCATAGACGGCGTGTGTCGGGTGGTCGTTTGAACCCACCCACATTTCTTCAGTCGACTTGTTGATAAATTTCACCGTGTCGCCGGTTTTGATAGAAAGGTTATCGGGTGTAAAGCCGTTTTCGCTCGTGTAATTTATTTCGACTATCTTCCCGCTGGGTGTCACGATTGTTTCTATCGTGTCGGGAGCGTCAATTGTGGGCATAGCGCTGGTCTGGCCAGCTACCTCCTTGTCCGCCGTAGTTTTTGCCGTGCCCGAAAGCTTTTTGTCTCGTCCCATTAAACTGACGCCAATAATGACGAGAGCGATAATTATAATACCTACTACGTATTTCGAGGCGTTGCTCGTGGTTGGTTCCGGGTACATTTTATTTGCTTAATTTATAACTTTTTCATTATACCAGAAGTCTTTTTTTAGCCAATCTTTAGCTATTCCACAGGTCGTGATAAAATAGATAGATGGCGGAGTCGTTAATATCAGAAAGAATAGTTTTTTCTAAAAAATCTGACCAAGGAGCTTTTCTTTGTAGAAGCAAAAAATGTCTCGGTATGAGCTGGGTTGAGATTTCTAGACTTCTTTGTGTCAGCACGAAGTCGATTCATGATTGGTCAAAGGGGAAGTTCAAAATGCCTTATTCAGCCGCGAAATTACTCTCGGCTCGATCCGGAGTTAAGTTACCTTTAAGCACAAAAGTAATATCTTGGAATGAACATCTTAGGGGCATAGCACATCTCGGGGGTCTTTCCGTCATTAATAAATATAAACAAATTGGGAGCGACGAATTTTATAGAAAGAAGAGATGGAAAGAGTGGTGGGAAAGAGAGGGAAAGTTTAATAATAAGTTGCAATCAAAAAGGATACATGTAATTTTGCCGGTTCTGGATGAAAAATTAGCAGAGTTTGTTGGGATAATGATGGGGGACGGGGGTGTCGCGCCTTATCACATATCAATCACTTTAAATTCAGAAACCGACGCTCGATACAAAAATTACGTAGTAGGGCTGATAGTAAAACTTTTTAAGTTAGAACCAAAGGTTTACAAAAGAAAGGATTGTAAGGCTGTCGCCATTATCGTTCAGAGAAAGGAAATTGTTGATTTTTGTTTCTCGATTGGTTTACCGAAGGGAAACAAGCTAAGACAGGGGCTAGAAATTCCTCGTTGGATACAAGAGAACAGGAATAATATTACAGCTTTTATACGCGGGCTTTTCGACACTGACGGTTCAGTGTTCAAACATTCTTATGTGGCAAAAGGTAAGAGGTACTCATATGTCAATGTTTCTCTCAGTAATCGTTTTTTACCCTTATTAAAAATGGTTCAAGAAACTTTGATAAATTGTGGAATTAGTGTAAGAATATCGAAGGATCAGAGTGAAATAAGAATTGAAGGCCAGGATTCGGTAGATCGTTACGTAAATTTAGTTGGGACTCATAATCCTAAACATCAAGATAAAATCGATCATTGGAGGAGTGCGAGAGCGGTTAATCGAACAGGTTGCTAACCTGTGACGGCCAAAAGCCGTCCGTGGGTTCGAATCCCACCTCCTCCGCATTTAGAAACTTCTTGCTTTGAGAGGGTAGATAACTTATCTCGAATATGGGACAATTTTCTTCATGACCCAATCCGAAGCTTTAGCGATTCTCAAAACTGGTGCGAATGTTTTTTTAACAGGTGAGCCGGGAAGTGGCAAAACGCACACGGTTCGGGAGTACGTATCGTGGCTTCGCGACAGGGGAATTGAACCTTCAATTACGGCTTCCACCGGCATCGCGGCAACGCATATTGGTGGGTTCACTATTCATTCGTGGAGCGGTATTGGCATCAAGCGAGCACTCGACCGCTATGAGCTTGACCGGATTGCGAGCAACAAGCGGGTATACACTCGTGTAAAAAACGCGAGGGTGCTTATCATTGACGAAGTGTCGATGCTTTCGGACCGGACGCTCGGTATGGTGGACGCGGTGTGTCGGGAAATCCGCCGTAGCGAGGAACCCTTTGGCGGCTTGCAAATCGTGTTTGTGGGCGATTTTTTCCAATTGCCGCCGGTAATTTCCGATTATCGCGAAAGTTCGTCGAACTCCAATGTGGCAGAGGAACAAAGTAGCCCCGACGAGGATGTGCCGAGTTTGGATTTTGATTCGGGGGATAGGGCCGTCAAAAAAAGTTGCTCTAATTTCGCGTTCGGTTCAGAGGCATGGGGGAGAGCCAATCCGCTTGTCTGTTATCTCTCGGAACAGCACCGTCAGGAAGACGCGGCGTTTTTAGATTTTCTTTCCGCCGTGAGGAATGGCAACGTGGCGGAAAAACACAAAGCGCTTCTTCGGACGCGTTATTCAAAGACGCCGAAAAAAGATATTACGGAACTTTATTCGCATAACGCGGACGTGGACCATATCAACACGGTGGCGCTTTCTAAACTTGTGGGTTCGCCGTCCGTTTTTGTCATGACGGGTAGCGGTCCCGACCCGTTGGTGCTCTCCTTAAAGCGCGGCTGTCTTTCGCCCGAAACACTTTCGCTTAAAGTTGGCGCGCGTGTGATGTTTACCAAGAACGATATAATCGCTAGACAGTTTGCTAATGGCACGATCGGTATAGTCACGGGATTTTCAAAAGAAGGCGGGACGCCGATTGTGCAAATTAATGCCGGAAAGACGATTGTAGCGGAACCGGCCGGTTGGAACTTGGAAGATAACGGTCGGGTACTTGCCAATATTACGCAAATTCCTTTGCGACTCGCGTGGGCGATTACGGTTCATAAAAGTCAGGGCATGTCACTGGACGCCGCGCATATGGACTTATCCGACACATTTGAATACGGGCAGGGATACGTGGCGCTTTCACGGGTCCGGACGCTTGCCGGACTTTCGCTCGCTGGGCTGAATGCTCGTGCACTTGAAGTGCATCCGGAAATTCGAGAGAAAGATAGTGAATTCCGCGCCGCCGCAACATTGGCGCGGGAGCGGTTCGGCACTATGCCGTTCGAAGAACTCAGTAAATTTCATAAGAATTTTATCAAAGCGTGTGGGGGTACTTCGGAGCCGATTGCTTCCGGTAAAAAACCGAAATTTGGGAAAGCTTCCAAAATTTCGACATACGAAGTTACCAAAACTTTACTTTCAAGGAAACTTTCGCTGTCCGAAATGGCAGCCGAACGCAACATACAAGCGCGAACTATTTTGGGCCACCTGGAAACACTTTCGGAAAAGGGAAGTATTAAACCAGATATTGATTGTTCCCACCTTCGGCCAGACACGAAGCGTTTTGAAAAAATTAAAAAAGCTTTTGAAATTTCGGACAAGAAATCCGGCGAATTTCTCCTCGCACCCGCCCACGCGCTTCTCGGCGACGACTTCTCCTACGATGAGCTCGGCATCGTCCGCCTGTTTTTGCGCCGCTAGTTCCAATGTTTGAACATTCTCACATTCTGCAGAATATGAGAATGTTTTGAGGAAGAGTTTGCCGTGGTGTATAATATATTTTAATGGCAAAGAAGTTTAAAACGGCAAAACAATTGGAGCGGCATTTCAAGGGCGCGGCTAATCACCGGCGTATTGAAATTTTGCTTTTGATTGCGCGGCAGGAGGGGATTAATCTTGACCAGATTGCGGACACGCTTTCTTGCAACATAAAGACAATATCGGAACACACAAGGAAACTCGTCCACGCTGGGCTGGTCAATAAAACATATGAAGGTAGGACCGTGGTACACAGTCTCTCGCCTTACGGCAAAATTTTTTACCGATTTATAATAGAATTCTAAATTTAGAACATTCTCATATTCTGCAGAATGTTGGAATGTTTCAGTTTGATGAAAAAAGGAAAGGATAAAAATGGTGGAAATTTCAGGAAGAAGAAAAGGAAGAAAGGGGGAGTGTTGGTTGGGGTACTGAAAAGCAGAAATGATTTGAGGATTTTGCTGGAGGAAAAGTGGTACAGAATTCCAGTTTCGTTTGCGCCGAAACGAGCGTTCACGCATGTGGCTTTTTATCAGCCCGCTGTTTTTGATAAGGAGGGCAAGCCCCCACACCAATCCGCCGCGGATTGGTGTGGGGGCAAACGGATAGAGTATTACGCGCGTGTTGCCGGAAAAGAAGTCAGAGAAAGGGTTGAACTTTTGCCAAACGAGCCGGAGCACCTGCGAGCGAACGAGGACTATCTCAAAATCAGTTTCAAAAATATAGAGAAACTGGCGCAGCCGATTCGCAACGTTATACCCCGCAGGGTGTCATTCGGATTTACCGACCTTAAGACACTGCGCTCCGCGAGGGATATCCTGCAGCTGTACGGTGTGCCGCCGACGGAACAAATACTTGAGCGCAAACTCAATCAGTTCGGTATAAAAACTTTGCCCCAATATACTATTTCCGCCGGAGGCAAGCGATATCGTCTTGACCTCGCAATTTTTTGCCGGAACGGTAATATTGCCCTTGAGTGTGATAATCGCAAGGCGCACTCGTCGGCGGTTCAAAAATTGAAAGATAAGCAAAAAGACACCGATTTAAAAAAACTCGGTTGGCGTGTCATCCGTTTTGACGAACCGGATATTATCGAACGTCTTGATGCTTCCGCCGCCCGTGTCCAAAAAGTTCTTCAGGAGTTTGGGGGACAGGAAAAATAGTATAGTTAGAAACATTCTCATATTCTGCAGAATGTGAGAATGTCGGGAGTGGGGGAAATAGGTGCGTATTTAGTTTGGGAAAAATTTTGGTGAGCGGGGTATACTTGTCTTACTTATGAGCGAGATTTTTTCGGGTGGGACAATTCCAAAACAGAAAACCATTCTTCACATGGACGGTGACGCGTTTTTTGTCGGCGTGGAGGTTGCCAGGAATCCCAAGCTCAAAGGCAAGCCCGTTGTTACCGGCGAAGAGCGTGGGATTGTCTCCGCGCTTTCATACGAGGCCAAGGCGCTTGGCATTATTCGCGGCATGCCCATATACAGAGTGAAAAAAGATTTTCCAAAGGTTTTAATTCTTCCCGGGGATTACGCCTCATACGCCCGTTATTCGACCATGATGTTCGATGTCGTGCGTCGGTATGCCGATGATGTGGAGGAGTACAGCATTGACGAATGTTTTGCCGACCTTACCGGACTTGAACCGCCGCTCAAAATGACATACAGGCAAATCGCAGAGCGGATTAAAAAAGAAATTACCGAAGAGCTCGGGCTTAGTATTTCAATCGGTGTCGCGCCGACCAAAGTGCTCGCTAAAGTGGCGTCCAAATGGGTGAAGCCGAACGGTCTCACTGTTATTACCGCAAGTACTGCCCCAGATTTTCTAGCGAAGACGCCCATTGAGAAAATCTGGGGCATCGGACCGCGTACGGCAGTGCTTTTGCAAAAAAGGCAGGTTCACACGGCGCTTGATTTCGCTACCAAACCTCTTGCGTGGGTCAAACAGCATTTTTCAAAACCCTACGAGGTGATATGGCAGGAACTCAATTGCATTTCGGTAATGGAAATAGACCCGATGCCGAAGACGGTGTATTCTTCCGTGCAAAAGACGAGGACATTTCACCCGCCGACCAACGATAAAACTTTTCTGCTTTCGCAGCTTTCCAAAAATATTGAGGACGCTTGCGCCAAGGCCAGACACTTCGCTCTGGTGCCGAAAAAGATTGCCATTTTTCTTAAGACTCAGAATTTCAAATACGTTACCGGCACAATCCCTATTGCTTCGCCGACCAACGCTCCGGAAGTTTTGATTTCTCTGGCGGGCGAGCAGTTTAAGGGTATGCATGCGCGAGGTGTCTTGTACCGCACCACGGGAGTGACTCTTCAGGAGCTTGTTTCGGATTCGGTTTCACAGGGGGATTTGTTCGGTTCTACGGATAGGGCGAATAAATTTGAGCTGATACACAAGCAAATCGACTCTTTGGAGAACAAGTTCGGTAAACGGGTAGTCTATCTCGCTTCCACCCACAACGCCTTAAAACGCAAAAAAATCGGCACCGACCCGGATGATTTGGATAGGAACCTGCTGTTTTTGTAAATTTGGAAGTATGAAATACGTGCGGATACGTTTTCCCGACATTCTCATATTCTGCAGAATGTGAGAATGTCGGGGGGGGGGTGGTGCGTGGTGGGTGGAACGGTTTTGTGTGGGGCAGGGGGTGTGATAAAATTTTCCATTTTCCATTTTTCATTTGGCTACGGTTTCGGCAACAAGGTGGCGGGGGCGGAAAGTGATGTGGCCGGCGACTTTAGTGCACTAAAGTCGCCGGTGG
>Ga0209211_10003468_pt1 | contig 25625 bp, 37 predicted proteins | sample RifGroA2_FD_183992 | JGI IMG/M metagenome (GOLD analysis project Ga0209211, IMG submission 183992) | Groundwater microbial communities from Rifle, Colorado, USA - Groundwater A2 (SPAdes) (version 2) | ecosystem: Environmental > Aquatic > Deep subsurface > Groundwater | place: Rifle, Colorado...
CATGGGAGTGGATGATAGCATGATAAGAATGGAAAAATTTACGGGGTACTAGTTGATGACTTCAATCACTTTATCCGCCGGGCCGGGAGAAGAAACAGTGACCATCTCTTTTGTAGTTTCAATTGAAGGCAGGTCAGATATCCCGATGATTTTCTCCTTATCAATCCAATATAGCTTTAGATTTACATACGTGTTTTTGTTCCAGAAAGTCCGCGCTTGCCTTTCGGGAAAAACAAAAACCATTCCGTCAAAATTAACCGGTTTCCGATAATTCATTAGTCCTTTTTCCCATTCCGCCGGAGTATCTGCTACAAGTAAGTTTAATTTATTGCCCTCTAAATTATAGATAATCGTATCGGTAACGTATTTTTTTTGCTTATTAATAAAAAAAAATATCGTAAAAAAGGAAATAAAAAACAACCCTAAAATAATAAGACGTTTAGGTAATTTATTTACCATATAATTAAGTTTAGCAATTAACTAATTATCACTTCAATCATTTTTCTGTTCGATGTCTGACCTGAAATGATTGAAACAGATGACCTAGAAACTTTAAAATACTCGGCTAGATTTTTTATTACGGCTTTGTTTGCTCTTCCTTTTTCCGGAGTTTCTTTAACCAATACTTTGTAGTTATTTTCATCTAACTTAACTACTTTTTCATTACTTGATTTTGTTTTTACTATGACGAAGAATTTCATTGATTGAGATTTACGAAAAAATTGGAAAATGTTAATTTTACGACTCAGGACTTTGTGAATAACGAAAAACTACGACGTCCCCCGGTTGAGGTGAAGAAATTAAATAAGCAAATTTGTTTGCTAGGTATCGATCTCCATTTTTATATCCCGGTTCCATTGCCGGACCGTTTATTGCTACGGCTTTAAAAACGGTTATCAGTGAAACTAATCCTACAACTAATATCAAAGATATTATCAGTTGTATTTTTTTTGACATATTAACCTCCCATCTTAATTAAATTAAGTATAGCAAATTATTAAGTGAAGGTTTACGATGAACACTTGCTCAACAGTTGTGTTTTTTAATAGCCGTCTTGGACAATTCGAGGCAATTTTACTTGAGTAAAACCTGGGAGACCATCCATGTAATAAGAAAGTTCTTTTAAATTTTTTGTTTCCTTCTTTTCCTCGACAGCTCTTGACAGAATATAAAAAAGGCTTTTTTTGCGCTTTATGAGGCCCCTACGTTCCTCAGGGTAAAGACATACGGAGGGCCTGCTGCCGCGATGCGAACAGGTCGGAGCGGCGAGACTTGAACTCGCGACCTCATGTTCCCAAAACATGTATTCTAGCCATCTGAACTACGCTCCGATATATTTTTTCAACGCGTAAAACTAACATTCCAACACATCTATTTTATCACACTATTACTCTATATATCGTAAGTAGTACAATAATAAAATGAAAACCGTTAGATTAATTAAGCTTCTTAAAAAAAGATTGGCTGTTGCGGTAATTCTTACTATAATGGCGTTTATCTTTTCTTTTTTTTCTCCTTTACCACCAGTTCCTAAAAATATTAAACCATCACCGCAAACTACCTCCTCACCACTTTCTTCCCTGGTAAAAGTTACCAGAGTGATAGACGGAGATACTATTGAAATCGAAGGAGGTAAAAAAATTCGTTACATCGGTATTAACACTCCTGAGCTGCACGATCCCAGAAAACCTATCCAATGCTACGGTAAAGAAGCAATGGAAGAAAACAAAAGATTGGTGGAGGGAAAAACCGTCGAACTACAAAAAGATATTTCCGAAACGGACAAATATGGCAGGTTACTGCGCTATATTTTTTTATACGATCCATCGGCGTCATCTTCGCCGCTTTTCGTTAATAATTATCTCATTAATGAAGGTTATGCCTATGCGTCAACGTTTCCGCCTGATGTTAAATATGCGGATATTTTCAGCAATAGCCAAAAACAGGCTATGGATAACCGGAAAGGGTTATGGAAAGATTGCAAATTTAAGCAATAAGTTTTTGAAGTTTATCCTTATCGTAGATAAATCTTTTTTTCTTTCTTTGCAGAAATCCTTTATTTTCCAAATCATTGATCAATGTGGTTATTGTTTGCCTGGAAACACCCAACATTTGAGATAATTGTTCATGGGTATATCTGTCTGTCATAGAATGCTCAATGCTTAAAAGCTCATCATTTTTACCAAGATAAACAATCAACTTTAAGAATTTTCTAAAAACATTATCTGTAGCCAAAGAAGTCATTTTCTTTTCAATAAGAATTAATTTATTAAAAATGAATTTGAAGAGTTTAACCGATAATGCCGGATCTTTTAATAAATCTATAAACTTGTCTGTTGAGGTAGAAAAAATAACCGTTTCCTCTATTGTCTCTGCATAGATTTCTGTTGGAAATTTCAAATCAAAATCACCGAATATTCCACCTTTTTTCAGTACATCAACAATAAATTTTCGTCCTTCTTCTGTAATTCTATATAATTCAACTCTACCTGATTTGACAATATAAACTTTTCTACTGTCACCGGGTTTAAATAGTACCGTATGTTTTTTGTATTGTTTTAGATCAAACAGCTGATCAATCTTGTTGAGTTTCTGTTCTGTTAAACCATGGAAGATTTCTAGGCTGCTGATCGGTAAACCTGTATGTTTCATTTTTTAGGAACGTATTATAATAGATCAGTATCTATGTCATATTATAGCTGTTTTTACAAAAATGGCAAGCGATGATAAAATAGATGTATGTTTTCTGAATATTTGAAAAAGGAAAAGATTATCATAGACAGCTATCTATTAAATTTTCTCGGACGCGAAAAACCAAGGTTTTCAAAGATAAATATCTGGGGAAAAGACGCAATTGCTAAAATTGGAGAATTTTCCGTACTTGGAAAGACTATCCGGGGCACATTGGTTATGCTTTCCGCCGAGATGTTCGGTTATAAAAATTCCGACCCGCTAGTTATACTTGCCGGAGGAATAGAGCTGATACACACTTCCCTGCTTATTCATGACGATATTATGGATGAAGATTTAAAAAGAAGGGGTATCGACACCATTTTTGCCAGCTATCTGCCGATTGCCCGGATCAATCAATTACAAAATCAATATCTTTTTGCGCAATCCATGGGAATTTGTGTCGGAGATATGGGTTTTTTTCTTTTTCTAAAATCACTCAACATGGCTAAAATTCCTGCTGACATAAAAACCAAAATAATTGAAAAAATATCCGATGAAATTATAGCTGTAGGCTTAGGCCAGATGCAGGATATATATTTAGGTCAATCTCAAAAAAACGTCGACGAAAAAGATATTATGAACGTGTATCTGAGGAAAACCGCCCGTTATACCTTTTCTCTTCCTTTGGCGCTAGGTTCTATGCTGGCTGATCAAAAGACCGAAACCATACTGGAGCTTGAAAGATTGGGAGAATATTTAGGATTGATTTTCCAGATAAAAGACGATGAAATCGGATTATTTTCGAAAATCAGCGGAAAACCTTTGGGTTCGGATATTAGAAAAAACAAAAAGACTCTAATCCGGTATTATTTATTTGACAAAGCCGGTCCTGAAGACAAGCTATTATTGAAAAAAACATTCGGTAATCCCAAAATTAAAAATACCGATATTGAAAAAGTCCAAAAACTGGCAAGCCGATATCATATTCATGAAAGGATAAATGCAACAGTAACCCCGTTGGTTGACCAATCCAAAAAAATCATTCATTTACTAAAAATAAGCTCCTTTTATAAAAATATTTTGCTTGATTTGCTGGATCAAATGCTCATACGAAACAAATGAACCGTTTTTCTTTATCTGTTATAGCTCTTAAGTACCGTGATTTCCGCTTGTTATGGATAGGTTTATTATTATCTGCAATCGGTTCACAAATGCAAATTGTGGCAATTACCTGGCATGTTTATCTGGTGACGAAATCAGCTCTTTCCCTTGGCTATATTGGTTTAGCCAGATTTATTCCTCTTATCATTTTTGCATTTATCGGAGGAATTGCGGCAGACAAATACAACCGGAAAATAATAATTTTTTTAGCTGTAACCGTTATGGCCTCAACAGCCATTTTACTGACAATTGCCACTTACACCAATAGTATTTCTCCCTTGCTTATTTATATTACACTGGCTATAAACTCGGTTGCATCGTCTTTTGAAAGCCCGGCGCGCAATTCCTTAACTCCTTCTCTTGTTCCCAGAAAACATCTGATGAATGCAGTCAGTCTAAATACAATCATGTGGCAAAGCTCGCTGGTTATCGGTCCGAGCATTGCCGGATTTGTAATTGCTTATTTGGGTATTGGCTCAGTTTATTTGATAAATGCTTTATCTTTCGCGCCGATTGTCTTCTCTCTATTACTGATGAATTCGGTACATAAAAAATATTCCTCTCCGGTTTCTTTTAATCTGAAATCATTTATGGAAGGATTGCGCTTCGTTAGAAATAATCCGATTATTTTTTCTACTATGCTGCTTGATTTCTTTGCAACTTTTTTCTCTTCAGCCACTGTTCTATTGCCGATTTTTGCAAAAGACATATTGAAAGTCGGACCTCAGGGTTTGGGCTTCTTGTATGCTGCCCCATCTATTGGCGCAATTATAGCCGGACTGATTGTTTCTTCCCATAGAAATATAAAAAATCAGGGTAAAATGCTAATATATTCCGTGATTCTCTATGGAATAGCCACAATTCTATTTGGCGTTTCACGTTCTTTTTACCTGTCTTTGTTATTTCTGGCATTAACAGGCGCAGGCGACGTCATCAGCACAATCTTAAGAAATACCATCAGGCAACTTCTGACTCCGGATCATCTTCGTGGCCGTATGTCCGGCATTAATCTGTTCTTTTTTATGGGCGGGCCGCAATTGGGTGAAGTTGAAGCCGGACTGTTAGCTACGCTGATAGGCACACCCTTATCTGTCGTTACCGGTGGTTTAGGCACAATCATCGCTACATTCTGGATAACACTGCTTATTCCAAAATTAAAAAAATATCAAGGAAATGAAGTCGTTGTCTAATTTTCCAATTTAATTTACAATTAATTGATGAAAAAAAATAAATATAAAATTTTGGCTATTATTTCTTTTTTACTTTTTGTTTTATTTTCATATTTGGTAAAAATGAATTTTTTTACTTCTTTCGATTACAACACAACAGTTAAAATTCAGGATCGGATCCCCACATTTTATGATCAATTTCTTTCCCTTTTCAGTCTGATCGGCAGTTTTGAAATCACTTTTACTATTTTGCTGGTTATTTTGTTTTTCAACAAAAAACTGCTATTTTCTGTCGTTACCTTGGCTTCATTCGTATTGGCGCATATTGTTGAACTTTTCGGAAAAATGTTCCTTCAGCATCCCGGACCTCCTTTCATGTTTTTCAGATATGATTTGCCTTTCTTGTTTCCCAGTTCTTACGTCCAGCCGGGATCATCATATCCGTCCGGACATTCTCTACGGACAGTATTTATTGCTCTGATTACCTGTGGAATTATATTTACATCAAAAAGGTTAACTAACAGCCGTAAATTTTATATACTCGTCATTGCGGCAATAACCGCGATAATGCTTTTATCACGAATAAGCCTGGGTGAACATTGGACAACCGATGTGATCGGCGGTATGTTGATCGGAATCTCCTTTGGTTTTTTATCGCTTTTATTTTCGTAACCGGATATTGAATTTCTCAAGCTGACAATCTTTCCCGCCTAAATCATATTTATATCTTTCGGAGCCTCTTAAAAAATCATATATGTTTTTACCCAATCCTATGGACTGTTGTATTTTCAATACATGCAAAACCAAACCAACGCTGTAATATTTGAACTCCGGGTCAAAACCCGAATTATAAACCAGGACTTTTTTATCGTTTTCGAAAGTCATCAAACAGGCTGCATTTTTGCCTTTTATTTTAAGAAAGCAAAGTTTGGTTTTCCATTCAATATCGTTATTTTTTATCAAATCATAAAAGAAAGATTTCATCTCCTTGGTCATAAAGTGCTTCTTTTCCTCCGAAGACAATCTTTGAAGTCGGACAAATTCATTGAATAGTTCATCATTCGGATTCTCATAACAAGAATATTCATGTTCTTCCTGCGCTATACGTTTCAGTTTTCTTTTTAATTCGTGCCTGTTTTTCCTATCCAGTTTATTCAAATAATCCTCCCAATTAAAAGGTAGATCTATATAGGGGGAAATTGATTTTAATTCCGATTCTTTATTTTCATTATGCAAAATAGAATATGATAGAGAGTCCCTGCGCATATAATCCAGTTGCAGTAAATCATAATCCTCCTGCTTAAAATATTCCGTAATCAGACTCCAGATATCTCCCAATCTGTCTGAATAAGCCGGTTCGTAAATAATATCTCCATAGTCGGTCACCTCTTGGTTACCCAGGATTTTTTTCATACCAAGGAAAATTGCCGTTTTATCCATCTTTTCGAAGATTCCGTAACAAATCAAAGTTTCATCTTCATAGACTCCCAATATGATAATCGTATCCGGAGTAGAAAAATGATGGGCAAATACTTTTTGATACCAGACGCTTTGAAAAGGAGAAAATACAGGCAATCTGTTTTTTCCCAGATCTTCAAAATCCGATAATCTTTTTAGCGAAATCATATATTTGTTTTAATATTTTTTAGCTTCTTCAATGTCTGCCGGCGTCCCGGCGTCAATAATATCATTATCAATAATCATAGCTTTTATCGTTTGACCTTTTCGAATAAGATAAGGGATGAAGTTTCCCGGAGAATCCGGGTTACCTCCGTCTGAAATATATTGTTGCAGTAATAAACGATGCGAATTTTCAAATTTATAAAAAGGAGTTGCCGCCAGAGGGCTTAATGGATTTACCGGTTTTTCTAAAAAATGAATTATCTCATTTTTGTCGTTTAAGACCGCGCAGCCAAATCTTTTTTCAATTATTTTCGGATCCTTTACATTCCTGACTATGGTGGTAAAATGCTCTTTCTGCTTTAAAGAAAAGTTTATGAAATCTTTTATGCGAAATGAGTGCCAAAAGGCATAATCGCTGGGAAAAATAAAATATTTCCCTTTATTGGCGTTTATAGAATCAAAAGCAAACTTCAGATCTCCCAGCGCTCCCAAACGCTCGTCCGCGTTATTTCTACCATCATTATAGAGCCTGATATTTTTATAAGTAACTTCATTCCTTAAATGATTTTCAAGCAATTTATGATACTTATTATTGGAAATTATTGAAATAGTCGAAAAGCGGAAAGCAGTGGTAATTTCGTTTAAAAGGTGATCAAGAATAGTCTGTCCGTCTTTTGTCACAATAAGAGTCTTCGGAAGCTGCTTTAAAATTCCTTCCGTTCTTTTTCCAAAACCGGCTGCCAAAATAATAGCATTGATATTAGTTTTGTTATCCAAATAATACTATCATATCATGCCAAATATATTTTTGGCTCCGTGTGCAATTCCAACTGCTTTTTATTAGATCGTGCTGAATTAGGAGTAAAATATAAAGCAATGAAAAAAAAGTATTACTTAATATTACTGAGCGGATTGGTTATTTTTGCCGTATTTTTAAGGTTATTTAAACTGCAGGAATTAAATGTTTTTAGTGCGGAAACCGCCCGCCATTACTTGGAAATCAACAAGATTTCCCAGGGCCAACTGCTGATTAACGGACCTCTAACAAGTCATTCATGGTTCCGTTTGAGTCCGATATTCTATTACCTGACCTATCCGCTATTTTTATTGACCGGATTCCATCCGTTAACAGGATTGTATATTTCCGCTTTTGTCCATATTCTTCTGATTTTCCTGAATTATGGTGTAGTGAAAAAAATATTCGGCCGGAAAACAGCCATAATATCTTCCTTTTTCATCGGTTCTTCTTCTTTTTTGCTGATACAGGAAAGGGATCCGGGATTTTTCGGTTTTATCATTCCCTTAACTTACGCGCTACTTTGGTTTTCTTATCGGATGATAAAAAACAGAAACTCGGGAATCTGGCCGGTGTTTTTCATTATTTCCCTGATGACGGCTCTGCATTTGTCCGCCATTGTTCTTATCTTGTTTTTCGTCATTTATATTCTCTTTTTGCACCGATGGAATATCAAAAATTTTATTTCTAGCTGCATTGCATTTATTATCCCTCAAATTCCTTTTTTAATTAATGATTATTCACGGGGATTTCAAATGACTAAAACCCTTTTATTGTGGATACCGTATAAAGCTTTAAATTTTTTGACGGGAAAAACGCTGGGAGTAGATAAAATAACCGTAAAAGACGATACGTTTATTTATGTTTCAGATTTTTTCAGGGCGAGTTTTTTTCCGCCAAAATATCCTGCATTTCTGGGAATTATAATATTGTTTATTTTAATCTTGTACTTTATTGTTAAAAAAAGGGGTAAATTCGAACGCTTTTTATTTTACTGGTTGTCGTTCGTAATTTTGGCGCTGATAATCCACAAGAACCCTCCCCTCCATTATTTTGTAATTGTTTTTATTCTTCCTATTATTCTTTTATCACAAATGCTATCTAAGCTGAGTAAAGATGTTGTGGGCAAGATCATATTAACTACCGGTATTGTATCCATGGTCCTGCCAAATATATTGTTTATATTTTCAAACGATTTTTTCTTCAGCAAAGAGAAAACCCGACTCCCTTTTATTCCTTATTCATCGCAAATGGAAATCGCCAAAACGATCATCAAAGATAGCGCCGGTAAAAATTTTACCATTAACCGTATCGGTCCATTTGATCAATACGAAAATGAATACAAAGAGAATTACGAATATATTTTGTGGTGGCTGGGAAATAAACCTTCAGCAAAGGCCGATTTACATTATTTGATCGTCGAAGAAAAACACAGAATTCCAAAAACTATCCCTAATATAATCATTGGTGAGATAAACGGAATCACTGTGTTCAAAACTGCCTCCGGCAAATAATTACATAACCATCGGTCTTGCTTCCTGTTCAATACCAAGAGATTTAATTACCTCTTCGGCTGACTTATATGTTTTCATTGGAAGATGAGTTTTAAACCATTGCTTATCTTCTTCAGAAAAATCCGAGAGATTATCACATTCCATCACCAACTCTTCATATGTGGCCGGATATTTCTGGTGCATTCTTAAATGGTCGGCAACATTTTTTACGTCTTTCATGTTATCTCACCCCCTTTACTGCTTGTTTGCAAACTTATAATAAAATCAGGCAACAAATCAACACAATTTTCTTCTTATTAAATAAAATTGTCTGAAGAAGCAAGTAAGCAGTTTGTAAGTAAATTAATGATGTAAAAAAGTTTATTCCAACGAAATATTAAAATTGTTTTAATTTTAATTACTTGTTTCTTTCGTTTCTGACAAAAAGATAAGTTCCAAATCCGGAAAAAATAATAATTAGAAGCGTAATAACCAGAACATTAATAGTAGCAGGATAAAGAACAACTTTATTGTATTCGGGAAGTCCCAAATAATACATGTTCCTTACCAGATCTACGGCATAAGTCATGGGCGAAATCCGAGAGAGCAGAAACAATGGCAACGGTAAATTCTTTATGGGGCTGAACACTCCGGATAAAAAAAACTGGGGAAAAATCAGGAATGGAAAAATCTGGTTGGCCGTTCTTTGGCTGCTGAGATTTGTCATAACTAAAAGTCCGAACGAACCGCCGAGTATGCAAACAAAAAATACCGCCGGAAATAACCGAATCATTTGCGCAATTGATATAGGCACTCCGATTATTAGACCAAAAACAATAATAGCTATTCCCTGTGTAAATGCCACTAAAGTCTCACCTAAGATCTTGCCGAAGATTATTGTATATCGCGATATCGGAGACACAAACATTTCTTGACTGAAATCATTTTCCCGGTCTTCTATTAAAGAAATAATACCTGATGCGGTTGATTGAAAAAAAGTCTGTCCGATTACGCCGGCGAAAACAAAAGTCAAGAAATTATAACCGACATCCGAAGATAAATTCGCCTGCAGGCTTGACCCTAAAACTCCGATAAAAATAAAAGGAAAAATAAATGAAGCAAAAATCCGGGTTTTGTCTCTTAATAGCTTCAGCCAATCTCGGAAAGCAATTGTCGCCAAAGCATTAATCTCATGTTTCATGATCTTTTGATATAAGTTCCAAATACGCTTCTTCAAGAGAAGGAGTATGAATTTTTAATTGTGACAGATTGGTTTTTATTTTCCGTATAATTTCCTGGGCAGTATTTTTTTTAACGATAATTTTAATGGACTGGCCGAGTTCAAACGGCATGTTGTACCGTCGCAGTTCGCCGATCAATGTTTCCCTGTCTACAGCATCTACCAAAATATATTCTTCAATTAAGTTTGCTTTTATTTTATCAGGAGAACCGTAAGAAATTATTTTACCGTTATTAACAACGCATATGTTGTCGGCATATTCCGCTTCTTCCAGATAATGGGTAGTCAATAAAATGGTCATGTTGTGTTTTTTTTGCGTTTCCCAGATATACTGCCAAAGATTTTTTCTGGCTAAAGGATCAAGTCCGCTTGTAGGTTCGTCAAGAATCAATATTTTCGGATCGTGGATAAGGCTGCGGATAATTTCCAGTTTTCTTTTCATCCCCCCGGAATAGGTCTTGATCGGTTTGAAAATATCGTTTTTCAATTCCAACAAATCAGACAACTGCATAATCTTTTTTTTATAAATTTCCGGCATCCATGAATAGACAGGTTGGAAATTGTATAAGCCGTATAAAACTGCATGAAATCTGATATTTTCTTCTGCAGTCAGATTTTGATCCAGACTGGGATTCTGGAATATGACACCGATCAGGTTGCGTATCTTACTTGGATTTTTATCCAAGTCTAAACCATCAATATACACTTTACCCGAAGTTTTACTCAAGGTTGTTGAGATAATGGAAATCGTAGTTGTTTTTCCGGCGCCGTTAGGACCCAGAAGCGCAAAAAATTCCCCTTGGTTTATTTCAAAAGAAATATCATCAACGGCATTTACAGTAGCTCGCTTATATTTTTTTACCAGATTGCGGATTTTGATTATTGGTTTACCGCCTGCTTTTTTCATTAATTGCCATATTACTTTTAAAATATAAGAATATTGTCATAATTGGTAATTAATAAGAATATGTTAGCTTCATGTAAAAATTATAGCACCACTTTTATATTTTCCATTTGATTCTCCATACATGACAACTTATCCACTGCCCCTATTGACCAGTTACACACCTTTCAAGTACGGTTACATGTATAGTTTTTTCACTATCTTTCCTACGGTTCATTATTCTATACCCTTGAAAGCTCGAATTATAGGCAGATAACGTTCCTTGGTATATACGTGAATCATATTCTTCGTCAACCCAATCAATTACGAATCCCTTCCCGTAGCCTTGTTGCGCAAGTTCCATTGCTAAAGATAAATATTCATCGTTTGGCTCTGGCCTATTAAATATATACCCACGATCTCGTTTTGTTTGACGCGCTTGTTCTATATTCCCACCTGGACCCCAGCGATTTTCTTGCATAAGTAAATAACAACTTTAAAATCATATAAAATAATAAGAAGTTGGAAAGAAATATTACCATATATTTAAAACAACCTCAAATATTTGTTACTTCAGAACTAAACGCTGATTAAGTATATAAAATGGAGTAAATAATTAGATCGTCTGCACAATCTATCTAACCCCCGAGGTTATCTAATTATCTAAGGTTATCTAACCTAAAGAAAATTGTTCTATTTATCATTTTTTAAATATCCGGCTGCTTTAAAATAAGGTCGCCCTTTTTTATTAAATAATCTTAATATCTGTGTAATAATAAATGGACCTTTTAATGTAGGTATTGATTCTCCAGGATTGGGAGGGAACCATCCTTTTTCTCCACCTTTTTAAAAACCACCACGTTCATTCATTTTGATATTCTAACATATATATTTTTTTTGTATTTTACTGAAACAGGTAGGAGGGTTTATTAATGCCAAATTGAATTCTATTTATTTCTAGCAGACTAATCTAAGTAGTCAAGATGTATATTCATAACTTGAATAGTAGTTTTTAGATTATTTTTTGGGGTATTTCCGATTCAAAGAGGTAATTATTTTTTCCCCTTCTTTACCACCGATTTTTTTCAGAATTTCGTCGATCTTCTCTTCTTTACGGTCATCTCCTTCTTTTGATTGGGGTGAACCGATATACCATAAAAACGAAAGCCCGGCAACCTGCCATATTAGCTGCAAGAATTCAGACTGCCAATTTTCTAAAGTATCTCTGGTTGTTTGCAGTAAATATTCATTTACTTTTATCTGTTGGTTATGAGTTTGCTGCTCTTCTACATAATAAAACCAGGCGGTAATCCAGTGCCCAGTAACGGAAATGATAAAGAGAGCTAATGTCATCCATATATACCCGTACTTTTTCATGACAGAATAGTTACTCATTATATAAACACTAATTAAGAGGAATGAAAAACCGATAATAGGAGAGAAATAATAAGGTAAAAGTATTAGCTAAAAGTGCTAGTTTATTTAGCTTAATTACTTTTCGTGTTAATTGATATTATTTTTTGGAATAAATTTTATTGAAACAAACGGGGGTTTGTTAGAACAGACTTATTCTCCAAGCACTTATTTCAAGATAAATCTTTTAATGGTTTAAAAAAAGTTACCAATCTTTTGATAAAACCCCTATCTTCATAAATCTTTATTGCTTTTTCGTTTTCTAAATGGGTATCTAAGGCAATATGAGTACAATTAGCTTTTATAAATTCTTTAACCAACATATCAAATAATGCTTTACCTATTCCTTGTCCTTGGTAAGCATTCTCAACAAACCAATCTCCTACATAACCTTCTTTATTGTAAACTCGATATTCCTTATATTTAATTTCACCACTAATAAATCCTTTTAGTACTTCATTTTCAGAGGCAACAAAAACCAAGTATTGTGGATTAGATAAATACTTATTAGCAATATCAATAGCCGTTTTATTTAAATCCGTATATGCTCTTATTAAACGCTGTTTTTGAGTTAGTATGTTATCAGCAGATTGATTAAACTCTTTAATTAATTTTATTATTTCTTCTTTATCACTAGGTGCAGCTTTCCTTATATGCATAGAAAGATTATAGCAAAATATATGAAGCTCAACTTAAAGCCTTTAGATACTATCTATTGTAATAGAATTTAAAATTGGTTTTGAAAATATTACTCCGAGGACTTGATAATTTGATAATCTATTTTCTAAAAAAATAACATCGGGGGTTTGTTAGAGCGATTTAATAGATTGTTCCGTAAACAATTGCATATTGATTATCCTGTCTATATCTTTCCATACAGGCTCATATCCTTGACTGATCTGCGACTGTTTGGGCAACGGCGCATATGCCGCTCCAATTACCCCTTTCATGTTCAATTGCAGTGGTGCAACCAAGGTCTTTTTATAGCCGGTTTCCAAATGACTTTCTCTTAATATTAAAACCTGGGCTTGTTTAAGTCCCTGACGTATTTAAAGAAGACAAAACTACTTTACAATTATTTAATCGCCTTAGTAAACGATTCGGAAGATTATAATCTATAAGCTTTTTTCAGGACTGTTTTTATATAATCAGTTTTTAATTTTGCGTAAGCCATCCCTACTCCTTTGGATTTATTAAGCCAAATTAACTTCAATTCCGCATATTTTTTTTGCTCCTTCTTTTTGCTTCTCAAATAATTTCTGAATGTTAACCAATCGTGATATGTCTGACCTCCCTTTCGTAATATATGAATATGAAAGTCGCCTACCGTGGCATTGTGAAGTTTTGTCGAAAGATAAGTCGAGCTGCCAACATGATGAATATCTTTTATATAAGGTATGAAACCTATTATTCTTTCCTTTTCTTTTTGAAAAAGAATAGGTAAATCATCTCTATATGGATGAAGCGTAACTACCATAAAAAAATTATAACAGCAAGCTATTTTAGTTTAAATCCGCATGTCTTTTATTCCTGCCAGAACATTCTGTGAATCATTAACTGATAACTGAGGATCATTATCCTGGCGAATGCTTATATACTGCATGCTTTTTATCCGGAAAATCATAGCGATAACTGCAAACGGGAATTGTGATATTAAGGTGTTGAGTTTTCGGACATTCCTGTTGTAAAAAGCCCGAGAATAAACGATTCTTTCTTCTATATCAACAAGGGTTTTCATCAACTGCCTGTAGTTGACTGATGATTTCAGTGCAGGGTAATTCTCTGCCACTGCCAATAAATTGGCATGATTTAATATTTCGTTTCCTGCCATTTCATTTTGGAAAGCGATGTGGTTTTTCAGATCGACAATAACCTTCGCTAACTCTCTTTCGACTTCAGTGTACTCCTTAACCAACTCCGTTATCTGCGGTATCAAATCGCATCTTCTTTTAAGCTCAATGTCTATTTCACTCAATGAAACAAGCGCCCGTTGCCGCAAAATAATTAATCGGTTGTATATTGCAAAACAAAATCCCAAAGCAAAAATACCGTTCCCCAAAAACAAAGCCGCAATAAACAAATTAGGATTGAATTTCAGGAAATAATTAATTGAAAATGCGGATACGGTAAAACTTAAAGACAGAAACAGATTAACCAAGAATACGAGATTTTTTCCCCGATAATATTCCTCTATATATTTTTCCTTGGTTTTTTGGCTGATAATCAAGGAATGTTTTTCATGCTCATGCAATATAAGCTCATTGTTTATCCTCGAAACATAACCGTATGCAAAAACCTTTATTGACGGAGGCATAATATATTCACTTCGTCTGTGTTTTTCCGTTGTTAGAATAATGCCAAAAATATCCTTCTTTTCGGTTGTGATTTGCTTTACAATGACGGGGAGACAATCGATCTCGCTGTTCTCCGGATCCGGTACCTTAGGATCGTTTATATCAATGGAGTAACCCGAAAGATCGTTGTCCATATTGGCAAGGTCAACTTTTATTTTGCCATGATCATCGGCAATATAGAATGGTATAAAACTAAGAAGATTCTCGACTATCTCCCAACCGCTATTCTTTCCCCTTTTCACATATTTCTCCGTAATACAGTGGTAATATACACAGGGCAAGTCGGAATATGGCGACTGCAGCAGATCTTTTGTCTCGGCCGTAATGGTTCCTTCGCAAGAGAATGGTATGCCCTCTGTCGCCTCATTCGGTTCTAAAAGCGGCAGCATTTCTATGTTGAAAATCCTTTTTTCATTTTTCAAATAAAGGCTCTTAAAATACAGGCTGCCGATAAAGATCACCATTCCGCAAGCAAGCAATTTAAGCATCAAGGTCGGGAACGAAAAACATGTATCACAATCATCAGTGGTAAAAATAAGTATATAAAAACAGATTGTCGCCAATGAACCAATCACATAAGAGACGGTAATGCGCTTCATAGATACATGATACTATAAACGTAAGAGTCCAATTTAATGGTAATACTATCAATAAGTCATGAAGATATTTTTAGAAGGAATATTTCCAAAAATGGATGTATTAAAAAAAATTAAGAAAATCTAGAACTTTACTTATCCTCTTATCTAATCAACTTCCCGAATTAGTGAAAAATCTGAAACAATAAAATAACCCTAGTGGTTTGTTAGACAATAAATATTAGCATGTTCTGTAATTGTTTTCATTTTTAATATAATTAAAACTATGAACATCAGACAAATATACAAAAAATATATAATTCCTTTAAATCTGCAAAGACACATGCTGCGCGTAGCAGCTTTATCGCAAATACTTTCTGAAAATTGGAAGGATGTAAATCTCGATAGAAAATCAATTACCTTAACATGTATTTTTCACGATATGGCCAATATTATCAAATTTGACTTTAATCGGCCATCATTATTTAAAGAGGAAGAGAACCAAACCGATTACTGGGAAAAAGTACAACAGGAAATTATCCAAAAATACGGTAGCAACATTCATCAGGCGACTTTAAAAATTTGCAAGGAAATCGGTTTGCCAAAAAAAGTATTAAAACTCATTAGTAATTTGGAATGGGATAATGCTTTAAAAGTATTGGAAAACAATGATATGGAATCGGCTTTAACCATATATTGCGATATGAGAATCGGACCGTATGGAATAAAATCACTGAATGAAAGAATTGACGATCTGCAAAGCAGAAATAAAAATCATGATATGAATTTCATCAGAAAAGCAGCAACTGTACTGGAAGAAAAAATACAAAAAAGCGTTTCCATTGATGTTAATTCAATAAAAGACAGCAGCCTCAATTCCCAATGGACTTCTTTATTGGTGATGAAAATATAAAGAAATACTCAACCACATTTCATTTTCTAAATTAACCTTTAATATTTTGTATCATTGTTTTTTTACCAATAAATGCTACTACGTCGCTTTCAGGATTATATAACTCTATCAGATCAAGATCTGGTCGCTTAAATACCCGTACTCCTTTTATAACCTTTCCGGACAACAGTGACTATTCTAGTTCCGTATATTTTCTGGGTTCAAGAAAAAAATCTAAGTCGCCTACATGGAAATGCGCAGTGTCAGGTTTACGAATATAAATATATGTATATTTTGTTTCCGGAATATCTTTTTTTGCCGGGAAAATAATTGGTTTGTGAAGCCGGAAATATTTTTGATTCCAATTATCGAATAAATCTGTCATTTCTTTTCTTATTTTTATCAATCTGGCAAACTCGTCTTCAAAATGGCAAAAAACACCGATATTTCCGGCAATCGGTAAAATATAACCAAGATTTTGCTTGCATAGTTTATACGATTCAAAATGAATATATTCAATTGCTTTAAGCATCTGAGTTTTATCCTGAATAGGGCTGAATCTGAAAGGCTTCATGACTTTACTCCTGTTTAAAAATGACAAATTATTGGTTTACTCTAATATAAATATTGCCTGCTCCTGTCTTTTCCCATTTTTCCGGAAATTCCTGCGGATCTAAAATGATTCCGGTAGCGCTGTCTATTCCTATTCCGTATTTCATTCCGGAGTTTTTCATATCGTCAGGAAGGAATTTCTTATAATCTCTTTCGGTATAATGAGGTTCTATTACAACATTCTTCAAAATTCCAAAGCCTCTCATCATTTCGCTATTGGTACGTGAAGTTCGCAAATACTCACCCATTGCCATAGATCCTGAAGATTCCGCAACTATATATTTGGCATTCAGGATTTTCTTCAGAAGTTGGCTGTTTGCATTTACACTATCTATAAGTGATTTCCTTTCCGGTCCACCGTTTATAAAAACCGCTGATTCGTTTGCTTTATCGATATCCGATTTGCTTCGAGCATCCAATATTTCTATACCTGTACCTGCCATTAATTTACCAAACCACCCTTCGTCCCATTCTCCCTTGTCTTCTGGAACAGGTTGCAGTCTGGCAAAAGGAATATGAAGTATACTTACAGGCTGTAACCGGATAAGTGTTTCCTTAATTAAATTTTTTAAGATAGAAACAGAGCGTGAGGGTAAATCGATTTCAGCACCTCCGAATAAAAACAGTTTCATGAATAAATGATACCAAATACACGTCGTTACAACAATCAATTAGCACAATAAGCACCAGTATCAGATCCTGAGCCATCCGCGGAATCCCCGAGAGCCATAATAGGAATCCGCACCGTTATGGTACACGAAGACATGGTTATAGCGACAATCGCCAAATATGGCACCGCCGAGTTTTCTAATGCTAATTGGTGTTTTCAACCAGCTTGACGTTTTAGTATCAAAAGCACCAAGTTTCTGTAACTCCCGATATTGTTCTTCAGTTAATAGCTCAATGCCCATGGCAGCAGCCATATCCAGAGCAGTATCTTTTGGTTTGAATTTTTTCCTAGCTTCCAGCGCTTCCCGGTCATAACAAACATTTCTGCGGCCGTTTGGAGTTTCTGTAGAACAATCATAAAAAATATAATCACCTGTCTTTTTATCAAAACCAACCACATCCGGTTCGCCACCGGTTTTTTCCATCTCGTTTAGAGACCATAACTTTTCTCCGCCTGCTGGCGGATTTTCTTCCAGTTTTATTTGTACGCTCTTCCATTCAATACCTGGATGTCGGTTCATATTGTTCTCAAAACGGGCTTTTAATACACTAATTAGTTTTTCATGTTGTTCAAGCGACAAATCCATCATATTTATTTATTTTTCAGAAATTGAGATAACATACTTTTATGCTTCCGCTGCAACTTCAAAACCCCCGTATGCCATACGGTTTGTTTCGAATGGCATCTTTACGTCTTTGTATTTCTCTTTTTCTTTGTTCATTTCGTTTATTACCTTTGCGTTAACCTCATCGCGATGTTTTTTTGATTTATAGACAACAAAAGAAAACCAGACAGTCTCATCTGCTTTAGCCTTTGCCATTACCGGAAAAGCAAGAGGTTTTTCTCCATCAAAAGATTTCGGAGTAAGATCATCACCCATACACTCAAAATATTCAAGGGCTCCGTATTTTTTCCACATTTGTGCCCCCTCTTTCGCCATTTTTTTGTATTCTTCAATTTTATTTTTCGGCACTACCAGGACAAACCCGTCAACATATTTTCCCATAGCTAATCACCTCCTTTGTAGGCTTTCTCCAAATCGGTAATTATAATTTTTTTCATTGGCAAAAATGCCTGGGTAACCCGATCAATTTGCTGTTGGCTGCCGTTTTTTATCATCTCGTTCATTATGCTCGGTACAATCTGCCATGAAACACCAAATTTATCTTTTAACCAACCATAGTGTTCGCTAAATTGATATTTTTGAATTGGTATCAATATTTCTCCGGCTTTTGATAATTTTTCCCAAAGTTTATCAATTTTTGTTTTTGCGTCTTTATCTCTCGACGGATCGAAATTCAAGATAAAGGATATTGAAGGATTAAATTTAAAGAGTGGGCCTGCGCTTATTGCCATAAATGGATGTCCGGCAAGTTCAAAATCAACTATATCCGTATCTCCGGATGGAGTATTCCGCAGAGTTTTCACATAGTTTATTTTGGAATGGGCTTGTGTGTTTACGGAAGATAATAAAGAAACATAAAACTCCGCCGCTTCCTTAGCTTGTTTATCAAACCATAAATTCGGTTTAATCTTGTGCATATGTTTCAATATAATCTCGTTTATTCTGAAAAGAATAAGAAAACTATAAAAATAATGTAATTGATTGATTTACTTACCCCGAGTTTTGACCTGAGGGTATTAAAGTGCTGGAGAAGTGGGGAAATAAGATGTCAAATGATCGTAGGAAAATTATTATTTCTTTGCTCTTATACCCAACACCAAGGGCAATCCTAAAAATATTGTCAATGCAATATCAACTAAAACATTGATATAAATACCATAGTACAAAGAAAAAAATGCTTCTACGATTAACCAGGACATTATTCCATAAAGAAGCGCTTTCAAGAGAGTTTTGTTGCCGGTTTGAAACGCATGTCGTCCAACAAAGAAAATCAAAACACTGAATCCAATAAAAGTTGACCCGTAGAGGCCATTACTCCAAGCAGTATATACGGTATTAGGTACAAACTTTTTGTAAACAGGAAGGCTGTCTAAACCGAATAAAGAATAAAAGATGCCAAAAAGTACGCCAATTATTCCTGCCAAACTAATCCAAATGATCGAGGTGTATTTATTCATAGGCTGTAATTTGTCTTACAGACAATTATATCAATAGCTCCAACTTCGCATTTGGTATATGAAAGAAGTTATTATACATAATTATTACTTTTTTCAAATATTATGGAAATATTTATCACATAAAATCGGAAAATAAATGAGAAGAGTCAAATAATTTGCACGGATGATTTATTAAATAAAAAGGAGGTGAAATTAATATGAGTACGGTTGTAAACAATCCCCCCAACTCAGATTCAGGCGGAAATGGAATGGGATTTTTACTTGGTGTAATTCTTCTTGTTGTAGCAGTATTTTTACTTTTTACTTATGGCTTACCCATTTTACAACGCTCAGGGGGAAATGCTAACCCACAATTAAATGTACCGGGTCAAGTAGACGTAAATATTCAAAAGAGTAAATAATTTAAGAAAAAATAATTATTAAATCCAGGCGAAAGGAGGTGAAAAACATGCTAAACAATATTCATAAAGAACGAAAAAAAAGTATAAATCCGATAGCAGCAGGAGTTACCGGAGCTGTTATTGGCGCTGGCGCAGCAGTTGCCGGAGCTGTTATTTTGAAAGATAAAAAGAATCGGGAGAATATAAAGAAAGTATTGAATAAAGTTAAAGATACAACATCAGAATATATGAAAGATATGCGAAGTTCTGCTAAAGATAAACGGGATGATATTAAACGGGTATTATCTGTAGGAAAAAAGAAATAGAAAAATATAGACAATTATTAAATGTCATTTCTATCGCCAGTGACTGAGAAAATCTTCTTAAAAAAGAATTATAAAATAGAAAGGAGGTGTTAATAATGCCGAGGAATAAATATCTGCGAGGTGTAGGACCAAAAGAACAACGGCAATATGAACATATAAAGATGTCCGCTGAAAAATCAGGAAAATATGGTCAAAGGGCAAAAGAAGTGGCTGCTCGTACAGTTATGAAACATCACAAACAAGCAGGTCACAAAAAAGGCGAATAATATTATCAATTTATAAAACAAGGAGGCCAATATGATGACTATGAATATCGGGATATTTTCAAAAAGGGAAAATGCTGAAGAAGCGATCCTTGCGCTGGAAAAAGCAGGATATAACCCTAAAGAAATTTCTTTTATTATGAAAGACAATAGAGAGGCTCAAGTTATTTCAAAAAATACAGGAGCAACAGTTGCAGGTGGCGTCACATCAGGAGTAACAGCCGGTGGTGTAGTTGGAGGACTTGCCGGTTTATTGGTTGGACTTGGGGCAATTACCATTCCCGGAATTGGAGCTTTATTTATTGCCGGACCAATAGCATCAGCTTTAGGTCTTACAGAAGCAGCAGCAACTACAGTTTCCGGCGCTGTTACCGGCGCACTTGCTGGAGGATTGGTTGGCGCTTTGGTGGGACTAGGAGTGCCTGAAGATACAGCTCATGTCTATGAAGATCAAATAAATACAGGTGGAGTATTGCTTGCTGTACCGGCCAAAGTAACTAACAGTAAAATCGATTCGCGTAGCATTATGGAAAAATATGGCGCCGATCAAATCAGATCGGTATCAATTTAGTCTGCAAACAGAAATTAATTTAAATGTAGAAACTTGAGACAGTTTCTTCTGAAATGTACCTGATATATTTACTGGTCCTGGTTTTGTCCGATATAAACCTCTCCCAGCTCTTTTAACCATCCATGATATTCTTCATGTTTTCCTTCACCTATAACATCACGCTCCAGCGTTTCAAACTTTTCCACAATTTCTTCCTGCTTTTCTTGGGATAATTGCTTATCGGCCAGTGGAAAAAGAATAGTATTTTCTTTACGAATATGTTCTGTCAGTAACTCAATATATCCTCTCATATTTGTTGCAATATGATAAGCGTCAGGATTGCCGGTTTGAAAATTATCCAAGGCGTCACCAATTCCCTTTATATAATCTCGACCGGTCTTGTGTTCTCCCAAAAGCTCGTTTACCAAAGATAAATTTGAGGAATCTTTAACAACTTCAGGGAAAAAAATCCCCTCCTCTTTACCATGATGGCATTTATCGGCGAAGTTTCTTAAAAATTCGACTACTTTATCCAAGTGAACTTTATCAATATTCTCTCCCTTTGCCAATTTTTCACTGATTTTCCCAATAATCTTCAACATGAGCATTATTCCTCCGTGTTCTTCCTCTAAATCATGTGTTGGTTTTCTCATATATTAAACTTAATTTGTAATAATTTAAGTATACTAAATCATCAAAAATCACTCGCGGTCAGGAATCAGATCTATTGGAGATAAAGCATAAGCTATAGTTATTCCTAATAAAAACTTGGCAATTTTAGGCGTTTCTTTGTCTTTAAGAACTTCTTGGTAAACTTTTACTTCCTTTTTAACTTTTCTACCTAAGGCTTTTAATTTTTATAACATCGTTATTATTATACAAATTGTTCTAACATATATTCAGTTTGATACAATAATTGATTCTTGTAACAATCTCAAGCAATAAGTTCATCCTTATTGACGAAGTTATAACCTATATGATAGAGCTACTTGAAAATTCCTGATAAAAGCAGAATTAATGCCAAAAATGTAAAAGCTGCAAAGACACCCATAGTTTTAATAAATAGATTTACTGCTGCTTTTTTCTTCCCTTCAATTAAAAGCTGAAGTGGTTGATAAAAAAATAGATAGGCCATAACTATAACGGAAAGGGTAAGTAATGATAACATTGTAATCGGAGCAAAAATAGTATCAGGTTTGTTCCTTAAAGGTTGGGTTAGGAAGGTCATAGCAGTGACGACAAGGACAATGTAAGCTGAAGCGCCTAAGGCATTGATTATGGGGTTTTTGGACATATATGGATTATATCAAAATTAGCTCTTTTAATAATCTTCATCAATTCAACAACCTCGGGGGGGTTAGTTACACAAGCTTTAATGTATGCACGACAAGAAATATTAAATCCCATTCGATCATCTTTTCTTTCTCCTGATCGTTAAAATTAGCAGTATTTTTATATAAAGAATTATTTTGCAAAACTCTCCAAATAAACCACAATTTTTACAACGTTAAGTTTTTATTTCTTTGGCGTTTTCTGTTGATAGACCTCCCCATTTGATTTTTGTAGACCATCTACCCTCCATATAACCACGGCACTTACATAATTCATTTAAAATGATCAACAACACCATTTATCATTTGATCAACACACCACTTAGCATAAGCGCCGCCGAATATAAAGCCTAGTATTTTTGATCCACCTTTTGGTAAATCATAATCAATAAAAACCTTTAGGTTTGTCTTGTTAGCTTCGGTAACAAGTTCAACACCCATTTGATAATTGCTTATAACCAGAAGATTAGGATTTTCAACAGTCTTCCATACTTTGCGTGTTGGACGCAATCTCACAGTAACAACCTCATCAAGGAAAAGATTAACTCCCAAAACGTTACCACCCATTTTTATGTGTGACCCTACTTCTTGACCCTTGCCTTCATCTACTTCTGTCTTCATTTTCCCTCCGCCCATCATCCAGGAAGATTTGTTCATGTGGGAAGAAAGTTTTCCGTGGTCATCAATAAAGTCAAAAACGCTGGTGTTATCCGCATTAATCACTGAAGATTTTTCGAAATGCCCGGAGTAACACATAACACCATCATACCAAAAGTTCGAATATTCTATTGGGGGTAAAAGAAGATTCAAGTCTAAGAAGTCAGAACTTATATTATTATGAATAAGTAGCAGTAAACATGATTATATATTTCCTAGATTTTTTTTTACCCTAAACTCCACAATCTTGCGGATTAAAGCTGCCGGCAGTGGTTTGTCTAGCGGGAATTGAACCGAACCTTTTGCCGTTTTATATCGTGATAGTTCCTTTTAAAAGCTGCTATTCCCGATGGCGTAGGGTAAAAACCTATATGATTTTTAAATGCCGCAAAATGAACTAAATTATTTTTTAAAGTGAAAGTTGCTATTCCATATTTTATAGTTTCCTCTGCATTAGGAGCTACTTCCTTAACTATTTGGAACATTGAGCTGCTCTAACAAACCCCCGAGGTTTGTTTATTAGGTTTGTTTAAGGTTTGTTTACTTCTTTTAATAAAAGATCATAAAGCCTGTTTCATTAATAAAGAATTGATATAAATCCAGCTCTCTACGTTTATACTTGGATATATTTCCCATTCATACTTCTGAGGTTGTTTTTCATAATTGTTGCTTATTAGTATTTGTTCCTCAAGCGGTGAAGAATATATAGTAACAACGATATTCCCACACCTAAGTTTTAGCAATGCAACTTTTTCAGCTTCATCGTATAGTTTTTGAGCAATATCCAGCTGATCTTTCCCTTCTCTAACGACAAAGAAAGATACGTAAGCTTTATCACCATTATTGTCATAATAATCAAAGGGATTATGGAGATAAGGAATAGGTATGCTTTTTGAAGTTTTAAGTAGAAACATCGTCCCTAACAAATTTCCATTATCATCGACAAGCCCAAAACAACCTTGTGGAAATTTGGTTAAATAATCTTTAATAAATACTCTAAACTTTTTCTTTGCTTCATCTTGCCATAGTTTATTCCAATCGCCACTTTGCCAATACATTTGTTCCTCAAGTTCAAGAAGTTCTTCTGTGTTTTGTATTTTCAATTCTGTTATTTTCATTATCAATAGAAATTTGGGGTTCCTTTTAAATATTTTTCTTTAATTTGTTTTAACCTATACCTTGATGCGATCGTGAGATCCATGTTTCCCATTTCTTTTAACGTGAACCAACCAATCGCTTGACATTTGTTTGGTTCAAGTATTTTAGGTTCTCCCTTTACGACTTTGCAGACAAAACATAAAGCTACCCAATGTTGTTTTTCTTCTGGAATAAGATGATTGAATGGTTCAAGCGAATCAACAATCTTAATATCAATGCCAAATTCTTCTTTTATTTCTCTTATAATCGTATTTTCAAAAGTATCTCCGAATTCAAGTCCACCACCAGGACATTCCCATCTACCTTTTTCATTTCTTGCATTCCTACCTCTTTGAGAAAGAAATATTTTTCTATCTTTATTAACGATTACTGCACCTATCCCAACACCTATATAATCAATACCTTTTTTCATATAAAAATCACTTTAATTTATTTAAATTCCCATTAAGAATAATTGGTTGCACTGCTAAAATTTCTGCAGCGTAAGATAATTCTGATAAAGGATACAGACAGTAGAGTTTTTTATTGAGTACATGAGCAAAAGCCATCTCGATTAGGGTATTGCCACCAATATAGCCTTTAATTCCTTTTTTCTCTGGGTTTACTATTAAAACTATATCGTAAGTTTTAATCTTTTCGTAATAGCCACGAATCAAATCATGTTTGATTTTGGTATCTGCTTTTTCAGAAGAAGACGTACTATCGGTTGGTCGAAGTTCTGGTCTTTTTACTCCTTCTGGTATTTCCACTTCATGACCAGTTTTTTCCAAAGTTTCTTTTACTTTTATAATTTCATTTGCAGCTGATATCGAACCACAAATAATGATTTTCATAGTTTATTTTTATAAGTTGTTTCGTGTGGATTTAAGACCAATGGATAAACATCAAGCGCTACTTCTTCATAAGGATGAACTTTTTTTATTGCTTTAATGATTTTATCTAAATCCTTTTTATAACAAACTGTTTCTATTCTCTCTTCCGCCACTTCTTCAAGTTTTCCAATTCTACCGATTGTTGGATGAGCTGTTTCAAGAGGAATATAACGACCTATTCCTTTAACAGAGAAACTACAGTGTTTATAATCACCCACCAGTCCCGCTCCTGCTTCTCCAATGGCTTTGCGAACAATATCCGCATGAGTTTCAGGAACATAAACTACTAATTTTACTGTTTCATTTTTCATTTTATTTTTTGTAATTTAACTTCATATCTTTTAAAAGTGTCTTCCATCACTTTTGATAGACTGATGTTGTATTTATTTGCCAGCTCCATCAAAGTAAATAAAACATCACCAAATTCTTCCTCATTGTCTCCATGATCTGCT
>Ga0209211_10003469_pt1 | contig 25625 bp, 20 predicted proteins | sample RifGroA2_FD_183992 | JGI IMG/M metagenome (GOLD analysis project Ga0209211, IMG submission 183992) | Groundwater microbial communities from Rifle, Colorado, USA - Groundwater A2 (SPAdes) (version 2) | ecosystem: Environmental > Aquatic > Deep subsurface > Groundwater | place: Rifle, Colorado...
TGCAACTGGCCGACACCCAGCGCGGCCATGTGCAGCGCAACCTCCAGCAATTCGAGTCGCGCCGGATGCGGCTGCTGATGGAAAAGGACAACCTGCCGCGCATCGACGACGAGGCGCTGCGGGCGGCGCAGGAAGAGCAGGCCGCGCTGGAGATGCAGCGAGCCGAGCAGGCCGAGCGCTTGGCCCAGTTGCAGGAGCAGTTGCCGCAGGCCGACAACGAGCGCCGCAACCAGCGCGGCTCGCTGCAACAGCAGGAGCGCATGCTGGCTCAGACCGAGGCGCGCCTGACTGCGTTGCAACAACTGCAACAGCGCATCGACAACGACCAGAAACTGAACGTCTGGCTGCAACAGCACCAGCTTGATCGGCTGCCGCGCCTGTGGCAATCGATACACATCGAAGACGGCTGGGAAGATGCGCTGGAGGCGGTGTTGCGCGAGCGGCTGAACGCGATCGCGATGCCGCAGCTCGACGATGCCGCCGCGTGGAGCGATGCGCCGCCGGCGAAGCTGGCTTTGTTCGACGTAGGTCGGGAAGATGTAGGTCGGAAAAGCGAAGCGCCTTCCGACGTTGTGACGAAGCAACAATCGGCGGATAACGCTACGCTGTGCGTAGGGGTGGAGGCAACGCCTCCGGGCACCCCCCGGCCTCCCCCTTGCGGGGACATCCGCCCTACGAATTTGACGCCGTTGCTGAACTACGTGGACTGCCAGGACGCGCAGGTGCTGCCGGCGATGCGCGACTGGCTGACCCATGTGTATGCGGTCGCGGATGTGGCCGAGGCTTATGCGCTGCGTTCGCAACTGCCGCCGGGCGGCTGGTTCGTGACGAAGCAGGGCCATTTGGTCGGCGCGCGCAGCGTGCTATTCCATGCGCCGGATAGCCAGTTGCACGGCGTGCTGGCAAGGCAGCGCGAGATCGAGAAGCTGGAACAGGAACTCGAAGAGCAGAACCGCGGCGTCGAATTCACCCGCGAGCAAGTCGCGCAGGCCGAGCAAAAGCATCAATCCATCGAGAGCCAGATCGGGCCGTTGCGCACCGCCGGCAACGAGTTGCAGCAGCGCCTGCATACCTTGCAGATGCAGATCCTCAAGCTGAATCAGGCGCACGAGCGCACCGCCGAGCGCGCCGCGCAGATCGAGCAGGAGATGCAGGAGCTGGCCGAGCAGATGATGGGCGAACAGGGCCAGCAGAGCGAGGCGGACGAGCAGATGGCGCTGCTGCGCGAGCAGATATTCGAGTTCCACGCGCAGGTGGAAGACGCGCAGCGCCAGGTCAATACGCTGGATCTCACGTTGCGCGACCAGCGCAGCCGTGCACAACAGGCGCAGCATGCGTTGCAGGAGGCGCGTTTCTTCGCCAAGACTTGCGTCGAGAAAATTGCCGACCTGCAACACAACACCGAGCAGCTTGCCGAATCGCTGGCGCAGTTCGAACTGAACCTCGGGCAGTTAAACGAGGACTTGACGGGCAGCGAGGACGAGGCCGTGCAGCAGCAGTTGCAGGCCGCGCTGGACGGGCGGCAGGCCTACGAGCAGGCGCTGGCCGAGGCGCGCAACATTCTGGAAAACGCCACGGTCGAGTTGCAGAAGCTGGAGCAGGAGCGGTTGTCATGCGAGCACAAGCTCGATCCGCTGCGCGAGAAGCTCAACGAGCTGGCGCTGAAGGAGCAGGAGGCGAGGCTGCATTTCGAGCAATGGGCCGAGCAATTGCAGGGCGTGGACGAGCAGGCTTTGCAGCCGTTGCTGGACGCCGGCAACAACAAGCCGAATACGCTGCAGAACGAACTGAACCGCCTCGCCGCCGACATTGAGGCGCTGGGCGCGGTGAACCTCGCCGCGCTGGAAGAGTTGCAGGCCTCGACCGAGCGCAAGGCCTATCTCGATGCGCAGGCGCTCGACCTGAACGAGGCGATGGCGACGCTGGAAGACGCCATCCGCCGCATCGACAAGGAATCGCGCGACCTGCTGATGGACACCTACAACAAGGTCAACCAGCACCTGTCCGAGTTGTTCCCCGTGCTGTTCGCCGGCGGCGAGGCGCGGCTGGTGCTGACCGGCGAGGAGATCCTCGACAGCGGCGTGCAAGTGATGGCGCAGCCGCCGGGCAAGAAGAATAGCTCCATCCACCTGATGTCCGGCGGCGAAAAAGCACTGACCGCGATCGCGCTGGTGTTCTCGCTGTTCCAGCTTAATCCCGCGCCGTTCTGCCTGCTCGACGAGGTGGACGCGCCGCTGGACGACACCAACACCGAACGCCTGTGCGCGTTGATCCAGCGCATGTCGTTGCAGACCCAGTTCATCTTCATCAGCCACAACAAGATCACGATGGAAATGGCCAAGCAACTGGTCGGCGTGACCATGCAGGAGAAAGGCGTGTCCAAGGTCGTCGCGGTGGACATGGAAGAAGCCCTGCGCATGCGCGACGAGCAGGTCGTCGCCTGATCCTGTTCATCTGGGCCTGCGCTGACCGGCTGATTTCAGGTCGGCTCTCATGAGCGACCTGGAGACGAACCGGCAGCGCCCTGTCAGAAGGATTCTTCTTCCTGCAACCTGAGCTTGGAGATCAATTTCGAAATACTGACTGGCTTGTGCAGCACAGGCCAGTCGAAGTGTTCCGCTTGACGAATGAGATTCGTCGATGTGTCTCCGGTCACCAGTACCGCATTGATGGACTTCCCGCGCTTCTGGCGAAGCTGGTTCAGGAGCTGGATGCCATTCTGTCCGCCGCCCAGCATGTAATCGACGATGTAATAATCGGTGTGTTCGATATCTGCTTCACTCATGGTGTCTTCCGCATTGTGGAAGCATCTGATTTTCATTCCCATCAACTCTAGCAAGCTGGCCATGGCTTGTGCGACGATCAGGTCGTCCTCGACCAATATCGCGTTCTTGCCCTTGAACGGTATTTCATCGGTGTCGTCATCGACCGGCAGCGGATCAGCTTCTGTTTGTATGCTGCTGAGCGGCAGGCTGAATTGGAATACCGAGCCGTGCCCCAGCCGAGAACGGCAGATGAGTTCGCAGCCCAGCACAGACAAAGCGCGTTGACAGATGGACAATCCCAGTCCCAATCCTGCCTCCCTGCTACGCTGCGGATTACCCACCTGATAGAACTCATCGAAAATATGGGCGATATCCGCCTCCGGAATCCCGATGCCGGTATCCCAGACCTGCATCAAGACGCTGTCGCCACGCAGACGGGCGCTTACCAGAATGCCGCCGCGCGCGGTGAATTTGATCGCGTTGGAAACAAGGTTCATCAGTACCGATTGGAGCAGGCCGATGTCGGTGCGGACGGTCAGAGATTCGCTGTCCGGGAAGAACAGGCGGAAGCGCAACTGTTTATCCAAGGCGGCATGGGTGAAATTCTGATCCAGCCACTTCGCCACCTCGCCAAGTTTGAACGAGGTGATTTGGGGTTTGATTAGTCCCGCATCAAATTTTGAAATATCGAGCAGTCGTTCCAGCATTTTGGAAAGGATGTGCGTCGACTGATCCAGCCGCTCGATAAGCTTGTGTTGTTCCCGGTTCGGTGCCGTCAGTTTTAGCGCTTCTACAAGCAGGGTCGCCGCGGCGACCGGTTGCCGCATGTCGTGGCCTGCTGCAGCAAGGAACCGGGTCTTTTCCGCATTCTTGCGCTTGAGTTCGTTCCGATATTCGTTCATTTCGGAAATGTCGCGCCCAATTCCCAGTACCGTCGTTATATTTCCTGCCGGATCGAACTCGGGGGTCAATCGGATATGGCTGCATATCTCGTTGCCGTCTTTGCCGAGCCATTTCAGTTCGAACTGGGAATTCTCGCCGGTTGCAAACACTTCATGAATCTTATTCTCGTAGACCTCGGCATTGGCGCCGCCCGGGATCTCCGATGGTTTCTTGCCCAGTAATGCGGCAGCCCCGCCATCGGCCAACGCTACGAAGGCCGGATTGACATAGATGCGGCGGCAGTTTCTGTCGTAACGGGCGATGGTGTCCGGAGAGTTCTCGAGAATAGAGCGTGCCTCATGTTCCCGAATCTTGAGGGACTCGATCGCTTGGGCGAGTTCCTGCTTCAATCGCATGACTTGGGTCAGATCGTTGTGTGCACCCAGCATGCGTATCGGTTTGCCGTTCTGGTCCCGGATGGCGATGCCGCGGCAGCGAACCCATACCGTCGAACCATCCCTGTGTCTGTATCGAACGATCTGGTCGTAGGGATGGGAGGGATCGGCGCAATGCTTGTGGAAGTTGTCGATGGCAACCAGCAAGTCATCCGGGTCGATCATCTCCTGCCACTCGGACGCCAGATGTTTTTTGGTCGCGGGATCGTATCCGAACAGTTCCCAGAAACGCGGACTCATCCACTCGTTCTCGGGACGTTCGATATCCCAGTACCAGATGCCATCCAGAGACCCCGCCTGGAGGAAGTCGAAAAGCGCTGGATCGGTATGCAACCGCTGGTCGAATTCCTCCTTCAGGTAATTGTCTTCGCTCATGCTTTTACTCATTCACTAAAACCGGTTTGCGGGAAGGATTCCGTTCTATGCGCATTGGCGTGTCGAGGGAAAATAGCCCGATATTCCATGATTTAGAGTTCGCGTTAGAGGCTGGCGGATGCCCGCGGGGACTATTTGCACCACTTCCCGATTTCGGCTTGTGCCTTGTCGGCGCGTTGCTGGCGTTCATCGTCTCCCACATAACGACGCTCCCCTTTTTCGTCGTATTCGATCATGCGGCCACCCTGCTGCAGCGAGCGCAGGGTTTGCCGCGCGGCGGCGCAGTTGGCTTTTTCGATTTCGGCATTGGACTGCTGCTCGACCGCACGTTCGTCCGCTTCGGTTTTCGACTGACGGGCTTTCTTCAGTTCGGCCTCGCGTTCGGCAAGGGACTTGGTCGGGGCGGGGGCGCTGGCAGGAGGCGGGGCGGAGCGCAGCGTAGTCGCTTCTATGCCGGCCGGCGGCGGCTGATCCGAATAGTGGACCTTGCCGCTGGAGTCGATCCATTTATTGAGTCCGGCACCGGCGTTTGCCGCGGTCAGGATCAGAAAAACGAACAGAATTTTTTTCATGATGATTTGCCTCCGTATGACTGGCTGGGCGCAGTCTAGCATGTTCAAAGATTGGTTCGGAGCAGCGCCAGCACCGCGCCGCCGCCCCCGTCGCCGGGCTTCGCCTCGCACCATGCGAGCACTTGCGGATGCTGGATCAGCCAATGGCGGGTGTTCTGCTTCAGTACGGCCATGCCCTTGCCGTGGATCACCAGCACGCAGCGCAGCCCGTTTTGCTTCGCCTCGTGCAGGAATTCCTGTAGCAGTTGTCGCGCGGCATCGGTGTTCAGCCCGTGGAGGTCGAGTCTGTCCTGAATCGGCCAGTGGCCGCGGCGTAGCTTGCGCAGCATCATGCGTGACAGGCCGTTGCCGAGATATTCCGGTGGGAGTTCACCGGAGGTGAAGTCGGACAGCGTGTCGGGGATGGTTACGGGTATCGCGGTGTTGCGCAGCAATGGCCTGCGCGGCGGACGCTGCTGGATGATGCGGTTCTGGTCGGGGAGCGGTTTGACGTCGCCGACGGCCGCGCGGAACAGCGCGGCATCGTCGGGATGGATTTCGTCTTTCGGTGTTTTCAAATCTTGCCGAAGGAGGCGAGATACTTGTCGGCATCCAGTGCCGCCATGCATCCGGTCGCCGCGCTGGTGCAGGCTTGGCGGTAAACCTGATCCTGCACGTCGCCGGCCGCGAACACGCCGGAGATGCTGGTTGCCGTGGCGTTGCCCTGGTTGCCGCCGCGAGTGCGGATGTAGCCGCTGTCCATCTCCAGTTGTCCGGCGAAGAGGTCGGTGTTGGGCTTGTGGCCGATGGCGATGAACACGCCCTTGAGCGCGATGTCCTGCGTTTCGCCGCTCTTGACGTGCTTGATGCGCATGCCGGTCACGCCGCTGGCGTCGCCCAGCACTTCGTCCAGTACATGGTGCAGTTGCAGCGTGATCTTGCCTGCTTCCACCTTTTCCATCAGGTGGTCGGTCATGATGCGTTCGGCGCGGAAGGTGTCGCGCCTGTGTACCAGCGTCACATGGTTGGCGATGTTGGCCAGATATAGCGCCTCCTCGACCGCGGTGTTGCCGCCGCCGATCACCGCGACATCCTGACCGCGATAGAAGAAGCCGTCGCAGGTTGCGCAGCCGGAGACGCCGCGGCCCATGAAGGCTTCTTCCGACGGCAAGCCGAGATATTGAGCCGACGCACCGGTGCAGACAATCAGCGCGTCGCAGGTATAACTGCCCGAATCGCCGACCAGCAGAAACGGTTTTTGCTGCAGCTTGGCGGTGTGGATGTGGTCGAAGATCATCTGGGTGTTGAAGCGCTCCGCATGCTTCTGGAAGCGTTCCATCAGTTCCGGACCCTGCACGCCGTTAGGATCGGCTGGCCAGTTGTCCACTTCGGTGGTGGTCATCAGCTGGCCGCCCTGAGCGAGGCCGGTGATCAGCACCGGGTTCAGGTTGGCGCGCGCGGCATACACGGCGGCGGTGTAACCGGCCGGGCCGGAACCGAGGATGATCAGGCTGTGGTGCTGGGTCGGGCTGTTCATGATGTCTGTTTCCGTATCGAATTGTCCACGCCGGGACGGATTGCCGAGAGGGGCGAAATTTAGCAGTGGCGCGCGGGAGTGTCGAGTTAAAATGCGTCCACCATGCGATTCGTATTATACCTGCTGTTCATGTGCTCCTGCGCCGTCCAGGCCGCCGAGCTTCCCGGCATTGCCCCGTTCATCGACGAAATGGTCGCCAAACATCAGTTCCGGCGCGACGAACTGGTGCAGGTCTTCGCCCATGCGCAACACCGCCCGGCCATCATCGAGGCGATCTCGCGTCCGTCCACCGCGAGGCCTTGGCCGGAATACCGCGCATCTTTCGTGAATCGCCAGCGCATCAAGCTGGGGCTGGAGTTCTGGCACAAGTACCGCGCAACGCTACGCCGCGCCGAGAAGAAATATGGCGTGCCGCAGGAGATCGTCGTCGCGCTGATCGGCGTCGAGACCATCTACGGCCGCAACGCCGGCAACTATCGCGTGCTGGATGCGCTGACCACGCTGGCGTTCGACTATCCTCGCCGCGCCGATTTCTTCCGCAGCGAACTGGAAAACTACCTGCTGCTGGCGCGCGACCAGCAGTTCGACCTGCTCGACATACGCGGTTCATACGCCGGGGCGATGGGTGTGCCGCAGTTCATGCCGAGCAGCTACCGCAAGTACGCGGTGGACTTCAACGGTAACCATACGATAGATCTGCTGCGCGAGGACAGGGACGCGATCGGCAGCGTCGCCAACTATCTGAAGGGTTACGGCTGGATCGCGGGCGAAGGCGTGACGGTGCGCGCGGAGGTGGCGGGGACGCTGCCGGCGGACATCAAGACGCCGCGCACGCTCGCCGACTGGGTCGCACTGGGCGTGACGACCAGCGCGAAACTCGCGCAGGACAAACCGCTGCGGTTGCTGGAGTTCACGGTCGGGGAAGGCAAGGAATACTGGTTCGCGCTGAACAACTTCGAGGTGATCACCCGCTACAACAACAGCGATTACTACGCGATGACGGTGTTTCAGTTGGCCGAGGAGTTGAAGGCGGCGCGCGCAGTCGGCGAAAAGAGGGGCGGCGGGAAGAAAGTCAGCGGGAAGAAGAAATGATGCGCCGCGCGCCGTTGAAACGCTTCTGCCAGTAGCCCTGGCTCATGTCCTCGACGCGGATGCCGCCGCCGCTGCTCGGAGAGTGCACGAAGCGACCCTCGCCCAGATAGATGCCGACATGCGAGAACGCGCGGCGCAGCGTGTTGTAGAACACCAGGTCGCCGGGCCGCAGTTCGTTCGGCGTTATCCTTTCCCCCAATTCTTTGATCTCGCGGCTGCTGCGCGGCAGCTCGATGCCCAGCGTCGAGTGGAATACGTGGCGGACGAAGCCGCTGCAATCGAATCCCGTCTCGGGAGAATTGCCGCCGTAACGGTACGGCGTGCCGGTCAGGCTCAGCGCGTAGAAGGCCAGGTCGTTCAGCGCCTCGTCCTCCTGTACGGACGTTGCCTCCTGTTGCGCGACAGCCGGCTGCGCTTCGTCCTCCGCCAGACAGGCGGATGGAGCAAGCAGCAGGGCGAGCAGCAACGGGACGATTTTCATCGGATATGCGACGGTTGGCGATGGAACGGGCGGCATTCTAAACCATTCTCGCGGCCGCGAAGAAATCAGCATTTTCTTATTTATAACGGACGGCTATTAGCCCGGCTGCACCGATAGTATAGTGATCGGAAACCCCGGCAATCCAACCGAAGGAGAGAGCATCATGACCGTGTCCCGCCGCGATTTTCTCAAACAGAGCCTGATCGTTTCTTCCGCTACCGCAACCGGCCTGTTACCCGTCTCCGAAGTCGCCAATGCCGCCGTAAAAAGCGCCGAATCCGGCTGGCGTTGGGACAGGGGCGTGTGCCGCTTCTGCGGCGTAGGCTGCGGCATCCAGGTCGCGACCGAAAACGGCAAGATCGTCGCCACCAAGGCCGATGCCGATGCGCCGGTGAATCGCGGTCTGAACTGCGTCAAGGGTTATTTCAACGGCAAGATACTCTACGGCAAGGACAGGCTCACCCAGCCGTTGCTGCGGATGAAGAACGGCCGCTACGACAAGCAGGGCGAATTCATGCCGGTCTCCTGGGATCGCGCGTTCGACGAGATGGAGAAGCAGTTCAAACGCCATTACAAGGAACTCGGCCCGACCGGCGTCGGTTTCTTCGGCTCCGGGCAGCACACCGTGCAGGAAGGCTACGCTGCGGTCAAACTGTTCAAGGCGGGCTTCCGCAGCAACAACATCGATCCCAACGCGCGCCATTGCATGGCCTCGGCGGTCGCGGCATTCATGCAGGTGTTCGGCATAGACGAGCCCTCCGGTAACTACGACGACATCGAGCATACCGATACCATGGTGCTGTGGGGCGCGAACATGGCGGAAATGCATCCGGTGCTGTGGATGCGCGTCTCCGACCGCAAGCTGGGCGACCCGAAGGTGCGCGTGGTCAACCTGACTACGGTCAGCAACATGTGCTCCGGCATCGCCGATCTGGAGATCGTGTTCAAGCCCAGCACCGATCTCGCGATCATGAACTACATTGCGCGCGAGATCGTGACGCGCAATGCGGTGAACCGCGAGTTCGTCGACAAGCACTGCGCGTTCGCCGCCGGACCGACCGACATCGGCTACGGCATGCGCGGCACGGACAAGTTCGACTACGCCGCCGAGAAAGACACCAACGCTAAGGAGCTGTCCATGCAGTTGGGCAGCGCAGAGGCCATCGCCCAGGGCAAGAAGCCGGGTGCGACCGTAGAGCAGAAGAACCGCGCCACGCCGGACAAGCACTGGCTGATCACCTTCGAGGATTTCAAAAAAGGCGTAGCACCCTACACGCTGGACTTCGTCGCTGAACTGGCCAAGGGCGATCCGGACGAGCCGCTGAATGACTTCAAGGCCAAGCTGAAGCAACTGGCCGATCTCTACATCGAGAAGAACCGCAAGGTGGTGAGCTTCTGGACCATGGGCTTCAACCAGCACCAGCGCGGCACCTGGGTCAACGAGCAGGCCTACATGCTGCACCTGTTGCTGGGCAAGCAGGCGACCCCCGGCAACGGCGCGTTCTCGTTGACCGGCCAGCCCTCCGCCTGCGGCACCGCGCGCGAGGTCGGCGTGTTCTCGCACCGCTTGCCCGCCGACATGGTGGTGAACAATCCTGCTCACCGCGCCGCTTCCGAGAAGATATGGAAGCTGCCGGCGAAGACGCTGAACCCCAAGGTGGGCAGCCATTTCACCAAACTGCTGCGCGACATCGAGGACGGGTCGATACGCTGGGCCTGGATACAGGTGTGCAACCCGTTCCAGGACACCGCCAACGCGAACCACTGGATCAAGGCGGCGCGCGAGAAGGACAACTTCATCGTGGTGTCGGACGCCTATCCCGGCATTTCCACCAAGGTGGCCGACCTGATCCTGCCGGCGGCGATGATCTTCGAGAAGTGGGGCGGCTACGGCAACGCCGAACGACGCACACAGCTGTGGCGCGAGCAGGTGCCGCCGCCGGGACAGGCGCGTAGCGACATCTGGCAGATCATCGAATTCTCCAAGCGTTTCAAGCTCAAGGAAGTGTGGGGCGAGCAAAAGATCCCGGGACTCAAGGATGAGGGGTTCGCTGACGGCAAGCTGCCGGATGTGTTGACCGGATCGGCGTATGCGCCGGAGGCGAGTCTGTACGAGGTGCTGTTCGCGACACCGGACAACAAGAAGTTCAAATGGCCCGATGCGATTGCCAATGGTCACGAGAATCACACCGCCAAGTTGCTGGGTGATCACTGGTTCCCGGAGAAGGCGCTGTTCGAGGAATACGCCCAGTTCGGCCGCGGCCATGCGCACGACCTCGCGCCGTTCGACGTGTATTTCCGCGATGATGTGCGCGGGCTGAAGTGGCCGGTCGTGGACGGCAAGGAGACGCACTGGCGTTTCAACGAATCCTACGATCCCTATGTCAAGAAAGGCAGCGGTTTCGATTTCTATGGCAGCGCGTTCAAGTCGTTGCCCAGCGGCAATTTGGACGGCATCACCAAGCCGGAGAAGACCAGCATCGCCGGTCGCGCGAAGATATTCTTCCGCCCCTACGCCGCGCCGGTGGAGCAGCCGGACCAGAACTACGACATGTGGCTCAACACCGGCCGCGTGCTGGAACACTGGCACTCCGGCACGATGACGCGGCGCGTGCGCGAGCTGCACTGGGCCGTGCCTTCCGCGGTGATGTTCATGCATCCGGCAGACGCCAAGTCGCGCGGACTCAAGCAGGACGACATCGCGTGGATAGAGTCGCGCCGCGGCAAGATCAAGGCCGCCGTGGAGACGAAAGGGCGCAACAGGCCGCCGAGAGGAACGGTGTTCGTGCCCTGGTTCGACGAGGGCGTGTTCATCAACAAGGTGACGCTGGATGCGACTTGCCCGATCTCGAAGCAGACCGACTTCAAGAAATGCGCGGTCAAGATTTACAAGGCTTGACCCGACCCGAATGAATCCGACAAGGAGAGACAACATGCGCTATGTAGCTATCGTCACCCGGTTATTCGCCGGCATCGTCCTGATCGCGGCCGCTACGTCTTTCGCCGCCGAGCCCGTCAAGACGAATTCGATGGGGCTGAGCAAGACCAGCGTGTTTGCCACGCCGACACCGAAGGCGTATCACGAAAAAGGGGGGATGCCGGGATCGAACAAGGTATTGCCCCGCGCCTATTCGGGCGCGCCGCCGCAGATATCCCACAGCATCAGCGACTTCCTGCCCATCACTGTGCAGAGCAATATGTGTGTTGCCTGCCACAACCAGCCTGCGCAATGGGGACAGAAACGCGAGCAGGGCATGGCCACGCCGATTCCGCCCAGCCATTACACCGACCAGCGCAATCCTCAGGGCAAGGTCGGCGAGCAACTGGTCGGCGCGCGTTACAACTGCAACCAGTGCCATGTGTCGCAGACCGATGCGCCGGCACTGGTGAAAAATACTTTCTCAGGCGGACGGGTACGCTAAGAGCGCCGGCTCTGATTCGACCGAATGTCCATGAGCTAGAATGGCGGCCATGAAAAAGACACTCGCCTTATTGCTGCTGCTCCCGCTGTCGGCGCTCGCCGCCGAACTCGAAATCATTTCCCTCAAGCATCGCAGTGCCGAGGAGTTGCTGCCCATCGTCCGTCCGCTGCTGGACAAGGACGGTGTCGCCAGCGGCATGAACTACCAGTTGATCCTGCGCACCTCGCCGCGCAACCTTGCACAAATCAAAAGACTGCTGACCAGCATCGACGTCGCGCCGCGCCGCCTGAAGATCACCGTGATGCAGGATGTTGACCGCGACACAGTAGCGCGCCTCACCTCGATCTCCGGCAGCATAGGCAGCAATCCGCGCATCACATTGCCGGACAGCGGCGGCGGGGCGAGCGTCGAAATCGGTCAGGGGCGCGACCGACTGAAGGCCAACGTGATCAGCACACGCACGCTGGAGGAAGGGCGCAACACCCAGCAGTTGCAGGTGCTAGAAGGCAACCGCGCGCTGGTGCGCACCGGGCAGAGCATGCCCGTCCCTCAGCGTCAGGTGATCCAGCATCCCTGGGGCACTCAGGTGATCGACAGCACTGCATACCGCGAGGTGGAGCGCGGTTTTTACGTGTTGCCGCGCGTGAACGGCGACCGCGTCACGCTGGAGATCGGCGCGCAGAACGACGCGCCGGTGCGCGGCGACCCGCAATCGGCGAGCACGCAGCAGGCTTCCAGCACCCTGTCCGGCCGACTGGGCGAATGGCTGGAGCTAGGCGGGACCGGGCAGCGCGAAACCATAGACGACGGCACGATCTCATCGCGTAGCGCATCGCGTAAACATGAGCAGCGCAGCGTGCTGATCCGGGTGGAAGAGGTCGAATAGCCAGTTCGTTGCGCAGATGCCGCCGTTTTGCCCCTGTTGCCCTTGAGTGAAATCAAAATAAAGGATGGAATGCTGGTATGTCTACCAGGATTCCATCCTCTCTTAAATGGCTTATTGATAAGCGTGCCCGACTTGATGCCGAGATACGAAAAACTCAATCATCCATGCAAAAAACAAAGAGCTAATTAAGGAGCTATCGAGCCTTAAGAAAAATTTATCAGCGATCGATAAGGCGCTTGAATTGCATGAGATCAGTGTTGATGTAACTCTCATCGAACCGGTAAAAAGTCACTACAAACGCATCGACTTGCCTCACGGAGAACTTGCGTCTTCCATACTGGGTGCTGGTCGAGTGCAGGCACCCGCTTTCCATCGTCACGAAGTCGTCGCTGGTCGAGCGCGACCTTGACTTGCTCGTACAACTGGCGAAAGACGATCTCGTGCAGGTGTTCGTCTCGGTCACGACGCTGGATGCGGAGCTCGCGCGCAACCTGGAGCCGCGCGCCTCCTCCCCGCGCCGCAGGCTGGCGACGATACGGCGGCTCAACGAGGCGGGCGTGCCCTGCGGCGTGATGGTCGCCCCGGTGGTGCCGTTCCCGACCGACGCCGAACTGGAGAACATCCTGCAGGCCGCGAGCGAACAGGGCGCACGCAGCGCGGCCTACACCCTGCTGCGGCTGCCGTACGAACTGAAGGACTTATTCAAGGACTGGCTCGAAACTCACTACCCGCTGAAGGCCGCGCATGTGATGAGCCGGCTGCGCGAGATGCGCGGCGGTAAAGAGAACGACTCCGAGTTCGGCTCGCGCTTCCGCGGCGACGGCTTGTTCGCCGATTTGCTGGAGAAGAGATTCCGAATTGCCTGCGAGCGCTTGGGGTTGAACAAGGATGAGGTGCGGCTGAATGTGGAGTGTTTCAGACCGCCTGTGTTGGGTGGGCAGATGGGATTGTTCTGATGTGCGGTATCGTAGATGGGGTGTTCACTTGAGTGTTCTCTATCACCGCGCGATGCTAGACTCGGACGCGCTATAACGCGAACTTGTTCCTTCCCCCTTGCAGAGGGGGAGAGCGGAGCGAGGGGGCCTTAGGATGGGGGTAGAGTCGAGGAATACTTCCGTTTCTACCCCCTCCCTAGCCCTCCCCCTGCAAGGGGGCGGGGATGTGGCTCCCAAGCGCCTCCATGCGGAAGCCGCAAACGCACAACTCTCTATCCTTGCGAAAGTTGACCGTATGCCACACGACATTAGCCTGATCGCCACCATCGCTGCCGGCCTCGGCCTGGCCATGGTGTTCGGCTTCATCGCGGCGCGGTTGAAGATGCCGCCGCTGCTGGGCTATCTGGTCGCCGGAATCATCATCGGCCCCGGCACGCCGGGATTCGTCGCGAACGTGGAACTGGCGCAGCAACTCGCCGAGATCGGCGTGATATTGCTGATGTTCGGCGTCGGCCTGCATTTCTCGCTCGACGACCTGCTCTCGGTACGGCGCATCGCGGTGCCGGGCGCCATCGTGCAGATGCTGGCGGCAACGGCGCTGGGCATGGCGGTCGCTTCGTTCTGGGGATGGAGCACGGGTGCTGCGCTGGTCTTCGGCCTTTCGCTATCCTGCGCCAGCACGGTCGTGTTGCTGCGCGCGCTGGAGGCGCGGGGCGTGCTCGAATCGATCAACGGCCGCATCGCGGTGGGCTGGCTGATTGTCGAAGACTTGGCGATGGTGCTGGTGTTGGTGCTGTTGCCGGCGATTGCGGGCTTGCTGGGCGGCGCGTCCGGAACAATACCTACGGGTGCGGACATGCTGCTTCCGCTCGGCATCACACTTGCCAAGGTGGCCGCGTTCATCGCCGTGATGCTGGTCTTCGGGCGGCGGCTGTTTCCCTGGATGCTCTGGCAAGTGGCGCGCACCGGCTCGCGCGAATTGTTCTCGTTGTGCGTGATCGCCGCCGCGGTGGGCGTGGCTTACGGCTCGGCCATGTTGTTCGGCGTCTCGTACGCGCTGGGTGCGTTCTTCGCCGGCATGATGTTGCGCGAATCGGAATTCAGCCACCGCGCCGCCGCCGACTCGCTGCCGTTGCGCGATGCGTTCTCCGTGCTGTTCTTCGTCTCGGTCGGCATGTTGTTCGATCCCCATGTGCTCGTCGAACACCCCGTGCAAGTGTTGGCGGTTCTGGCCATCATCCTGGTCGGCAAGACGCTGGCGGCCATCGCGCTGGTGCTGGCGTTCCGCTACCCGCTCAACACCGCCCTGACGGTGGGCGCGAGCCTCGCGCAGATCGGCGAGTTCTCCTTCATACTGGCCGGCATGGGCGTGAGCCTGGGACTGCTGCCGCTGGAAGGGCAGAGCATCATCATCGCGGGGGCGCTGATCTCCATCGCCTTCAATTCGCTGGCCTTCACCGCCATCGCCCCGCTGCAATCATGGCTGCGCGCGCGTTCCGAACTCGCGCGCCGACTCGAACTGCGCGACGACCCGCTGGCGCAACTGCCGATGACGGTCAATCAGGCGCATTTGTCGGGGCAGGTCGTACTGGTCGGCTACGGCAGAGTCGGTCGCCGCATCGCCGATGCGCTCGCCGAGCGCAAAATCCCATTCGTCGTCGCCGAACAAAACCGCGAACTGGTGGAAAGCCTGCGCGCGCAACACATCCCCGCCGTGAGCGGCGACGCCGCCGACCCGGCGGTGCTGATTCAAGCGCATATCGCAAGAGCTGGCATGCTGGTCATCGCCACCCCGGACACCTTCAACGTGCGCAAAATGGTCGAGACCGCGCGCAAGCTGAACCCGGCGATTGAAGTCGTGCTGCGCACCCATAGCGACGAAGAAGCCGCCCTGCTGCAACAGGAAAACGTCGGCAAGGTGTTCATGGGCGAACACGAACTGGCGCGCGGCATGGCGCGGCATGTGCTGGAACGGATGGAGGCAGGGGCGAAGGGGAAGACAGGAGCGGGGTGAGGCGAGCGGCGCTAATGTGTGGTCGCCAAATTAAATCGAGCTTTTGTAGGTCGGATTAGGCCTGCAAGGCCGTAATCCGACGGATGGGTTCGCGAAGTGAACGTCGGGTTACGCCAATCCGACCTGCGAAACTACGCCCAGGCCCGCGTCAACAGCTCATCCAGCGCGCCGGTAATGCGGTCGCCTTCTTGCGCAAGCGTGGCAACCTTTTCTCCGAGTTGATCGGTGGCAACGGATACGATCTCCAGCGGATGCAGGACGACTTCGATTCCTTCGACCATGAAGGCGGGATTCAGCGACGAAGCGGACAGCGTAGCGGCGTTATCCAGAGTGCTGCGGCGCACCAGCGGGATCACGACGCGGCGACGGTAGCTGTCGAACAGGGATGATTGAACGATGACGACGTAGGGAATGGATTCCCGCTGTTTGCCGATGTTGCGGTGAACGTCGAACTGCGCCATTACAGCGTGGAGTGTTCGTCGGCGAACGAACCGGAACGTTCATTGAAGGAATTCCACGCCTGCGCGGCGACTTCCGCGCGGCGCGCTTTTTCTTGCCGCGCACTGTTCTGTTTCATCACATAGTCGGTCAACAACTGCTCGACTACGCCGGACAGATTGGTCGTCATTCCTTTGGCCTGTGAAACCAGTTCTTCGTTGAGCGTCAGGTTGACTGCGCGTTTACGCGCCTGATTGCTTTGCATTGATTTCATGGGAAACCTCCATGTGCGCATGGTATGCGCATTGCGGTAATTTTGGAAGCGGCGAGCTAAAGCCGACTTGCAAAACCTGGCTTCATGCGTGGTTACAGCCTGCGAGCCTCTTCCCAAAGCCGGTCTTTCCCTGTTTGTCGATACCAGTCATCGAATTGGGAACGATAGTGTTCGAATGGCTCCGATAGCGTCGGACGGGGATCTTCGCTGAGAGAGTACGCCATGCCCTCGATGAACCACTGGGGATCATTCCATACCTCGAACACGCCCAGCTTTTCATTTTGAAGGTGATGAATCATTTCATGGCGCACATAGTATGGCTTCCATGCGCGAGGGCTGATGACAATGCCGAAAGTGCCGATGGTCGCGGCTGACCTTTTCCCCAGCCCAAAGGATTGAAAGCAGTCATCGGAGCTACAGAAAATAACGCGCGGTTTGTTCTCGATCGAACCAATCGACGAGCCGACAAAATTCAATGCCTCGTCGTATAACTTGGATGCCTGCTCGTACCTAGACACGTCGTCTGTACACAAGCTGTCATCGATGCAGGAAACCCCCGCCAACTCAGGCGCGACAATTCGAACGGGCTTAAAGAATGCCCATGCAGCGACCGGGGTGCAAAGCAAGGCGATAAGCAATAGCCGTTTCAACATACGACGCTCCAAAGGATTGAATCGGGTCTGGTTCTGTGGTCTTTTTAGTCTCCCTCCGCAGGATTTAATCCTCTCGGTCATTCTGGTGAGACCAGAAGCCAAGAAATCTTTCCTTCGAAGGGGCTTTGCGATTAACCGCACGCGTTATGGCAATGCGATATAGGTCGGCGGCTTTCCGCCGGTGCTTGGGTTTGATGTTCTCGCGGAAAATCAACTTCGCCAACTCGTTCCTAAGCACAGGGTCATGCGAAACTTCGTCAGCGACGATTTCTTCGATTATCGCCGCCCGAATCTCCTTCTTGATGGCCTCAAGACCCTGATAATAGTCGCGTGCGAAGTTGAACATCTTATCCAGTTCTTCGTCTGTTACCTCGGACAACTCTGCGTAACTACGGTCCTCGTTGCGCCGTTCCTTGGCTTGATTTCGAAGATCATTCACAACCTTTTTTATGAGATCGTAGCCGGCATTGCCAATGACACCGCTAAGCATAGCCAGCATTACCCACGCAAATGCTTCGCCAGCGAAAACGAGAGATGGCTTTGCTATGGATGATGACGGCGATGAACGGAAGGCATCTTCATAATAGGTTCGGTACTGATACCCGTAGTAATACGCCTCTGCTGCGTAAGCAACAATATCCTTCGCATCCTCTGGATCAACTGGAGCGCCACAGCGAGAACATGAAACTCTCTGTTGATCTGACCAAGAGACTATTGCACCACACTGAAGGCAAAGGTAGTTTCTAATTTCGAAGTCGTGTCCCATACGCGAGTAAGTTGGCTAACGTTCAGAGTAACAGGACTCTGCGCGTTTATCGCGCAGCGTCCTGTTGACTGCGGGGTTGGGCTTCACAGCCATAGCATTACCGCTGACAACGGAATGCCGAAAAGCACGCCAAAAGAGCTAGCGATCTGCGAGCGCGGCCCAAGCGCGGGGAACAGCAAACGCACGAATATGTTTGCCGCTACGATGACAATCAGGGCGTGCCACCATGCACCTGAGTAAGCGGAAGCTACGACTGCACCTATAAGTGCAACATACGCGAGGCCCTGCAACCAAGAAAAGTTTCCAGCGAGCCACGCACCCACCGGCCAACCACGAGGATTGGCGTAACCCGCGTAAGCGATGATCGCCCAGCCGAAGCCAGCGGTGAGTGCAAATACAGCGAGTTTGACTATTTCCATCTCGGTTACCTGTCTCGTCGTGAAGCCCAACGTGATTTTAGAAATTAGTCACGTAGAGCGGCAATGTCGCCTATGGCCAGATGGCTTGTCAATGCTGTTTTGTTATTCATGCGCTTAGCCCCCTCGTCAATGTCGTTGACACTCTCGGGTCGCTCACTTACATTACTGACCAGTCAGTCAGTAGCGGATTTGCAATGAACCATCCTCAGGAAGTCCCCGTACGCCAGCGCCGCAAAGAGGCGCGTCCCGCCGAGTTGCTTGCGGCGGCGCTGGATCATTTTGTCGAGCGCGGTTTTGCCGCGACCAGGCTGGAGGATGTCTCCGCGCAGGCGGGGGTGTCCAAGGGCACGTTGTATCTGTACTTCGGCAGCAAGGAGTCGCTGTTCAAGGCGGTGATCGAGCAGGGCATCCTGCCGGTGATGGCGCAGGGCGAGGCGATGCTGGCGCAGCACGACGGCGATGCGCGTTCGCTGTTGCAGGGCTTGTTGCTGCGCTGGTGGGAGCTGATCGGCGCGACGCGGCTGGGGGGCATCCCGAAGCTGATGATCTCCGAGGCGGGCAACTTTCCCGAGGTCGCGCAGTATTACTACGAGAACGTCATCGTGCGCGGCCGCAACCTGCTGCGCCAGACGCTCGAACGCGGCATCGCGGCGGGCGAGTTCCGCGCGGTGGACATCGAGTCGGCCATCGACGTGATCTTCGCACCGATGCTGATGCTGACGATCTGGCGCTATTCGCTGGCACCCTGCGGCTGCGGCAAGCAGGACCCGGAAACCTATCTGCGCACCCATCTCGACCTGCTGTTGAACGGACTGGAAAACAAATGAAACAGACTCTGCTGATCGTGTCGGTTGTTCTTGCATTAGTCGCCTGCGGCAAGAAAGAAGAAGCTCCGCCCGCCAAGGTCGAGCGACCTGCATTGACCCATGTCGTCGGCGCGCAGGCGGGCGATGGCGGCAGTGTTTACAGCGGCGAGATACGCGCGCGGCACGAGGCGCAATTGGGCTTTCGCATAGCCGGCAAGCTCGTCGAGCGGCTGGTGGATGCGGGCGCGGTCGTGAAGGCGGGGCAGCCGCTGGCGCGGCTGGATGCGTCGGATGCGGCGTTGCAGGCGGGGGCGGCGGAGGCGCAATACCGGGTGGCCGAGGCGGACACGCAGCGTTATCGCGAGTTGCGCGCCAAGGGCTTCGTCAGCCAAGCGGCGCTGGATGCGAAGGAAGCCGCGCTGAAGTCCGCCGCCGCGCAGGCCGGGCTGACGCGCAACCAGAGCGCTTACACCACGCTGCGCGCCGACCGCAACAGTGTGGTCGCGGCGACGCTGGCGGAGGCCGGGCAAGTGGTGTCTGCCGGGCAGCCGGTGTTGCGCGTCGCCTACGACGGCGAGCGCGAAGTGGCGATATCGATACCCGAATCGCAACTGGCCGGTCTGAAGGTCGGCGCGCTTGCCGAGGTCACGCTGTGGGCGGGCGAGGGCGAGGCGGCGGTCTACAAGGGGCGGCTGCGTGAACTTGCGCCTGCGGCTGATCCGGTGAGTCGTACTTATCCGGCGCGCATCGCGCTGGATAAATCGGATGCGCGGCTGGTGCTGGGCATGACCGCGCGGGTCGCGCTGGCTGAGGCTGCGACAGGTTCGCAACAGAGCAACTACCTCGTGCCGTTGTCGGCGATCTTCCAGCAGGGCGACCAGTCGGCGGTGTGGGTAGTCGCGGCGGATCGCAGCGTCGGCCTGCGCAACGTCAAGGTCGCGGCGTATCGCGATGACGGCGCGCTGGTCGCGGAGGGCATCGCGGCAGGCGAGCGCATCGTCGCCGCCGGCGTGCACAAGCTCAGCGCGGGCGAGAAGATACGCATCGTCGAAAGCGCAAAATGAAATCACGTTTCCCCAATCTCTCCGCCTGGGCGCTGACGCATCAGCAGATGGTGGTGTACCTCATCATCGTGCTGATGGCCGCGGGCGCGATTTCTTACTTCAAGCTCGGGCGCGCCGAAGATCCCGATTTCACTGTCAAGGTGATGGTGGTGCGCACGCTGTGGCCGGGCGCTGCCGCGCCGGAGGTCGAGCGCGAGCTGACCGAGCGCATCGAGAAAAAATTGCAGGAGATCGCGTGGGTGGACGTGCTGCAGTCGGCTTCCAAGCCCGGCGAATCGCTGGTGTTCGTGAACCTCAAGGACTATGCGCCCAAGGCCGAGGTGCCGGAGGCTTGGCGGCAGGTGCGCAAGAAGCTCGACGACATCCGCCACACGCTGCCGCAGGGTGTGCAGGGGCCGTTCCCCAATGACGAGTTCGGCGACGTGCAGATCAACGTGTTCGCGCTGACCGGCGACGGCTTCGACTTGGCTGCGCTGCGCCGCCATGCCGACCACATCGCGTTGGAACTACGCGGCGTGCCGGATGTGAGGCGCGTCGAATTGATCGGCGTGCAGGACGAGAAGATTTTTATCGACGTAGCGCCGAACCGGCTGGCGAGTCTGGGCGTGACCGTGCCGCAGATCGCCGACGCGTTGCAGAAGCAGAACGCAGTGAGTCCGTCCGGCTTTATCGAGACGGAGAGCGAGCGCATCCGGCTGCGCGTCAGCGGCGCGTTCGATAGCATCGAGCGGGTGCGCGATGCCGACTTGCTGGTGAATGGGCAGCACTTGCGTCTGGGCGACATCGCCAAAGTCAGTCGCGGGCTGACCGATCCGCCCGCGCCGCAGATGCGCGTTGCAGGCAAACCCGCAATCGGTCTCGGCGTGGTGATGAGCCGGGGCGGCAACGTGATCGACCTCGGCGAGAACCTGAAGCGGACGATGAAGAAGCTTACGGACGAGTTGCCGGTCGGCGTCGAAGTGCATGTGGTCGCGAACCAGCCGGAGGTGGTCAAGGGCTCGATCAGCTTGTTCGAGAATTCGCTGGGCGAGGCGATACTGATCGTGCTGGCGGTGTCTTTCCTGAGCTTGGGCTGGCGCACCGGCACGGTGGTCGCGCTGTCCATCCCGCTGGTGCTGGCGATCACTTTCTTCATGATGAAGGTGTTCGGCATCGACTTGCAGCGCATCTCGCTGGGCGCGCTGGTGATCGCGCTCGGTCTGCTGGTGGACGACGCGATCATCGCGGTGGAGATGATGGTGGTGAAAATGGAGCAGGGTTGGGACCGCTTCAAGGCGGCGACTTTCGCCTACACCTCGACCGCGTTTCCGATGCTGACCGGCACGCTGATTACCGCCGCCGCTTTCACGCCGGTGGGCTTCTCCAAGTCCGCCGCGAGCGAATACACGATCTCGATCTTTCAGGTGGTGACCATCGCGCTGCTGACCTCGTGGGTCGTCGCGGTGGTGTTCACGCCCTATCTGGGCTACAAGCTGCTCGACCCGAAGAAGCTGATCGCCAAGGCGCAACGCCACGGCGAGGACATCTACGACACGCCGTTTTACCGCCGCTTCCGCGCGCTGGTGGAGTGGTGTTTGCGCAACCGCTGGAAGGTGATTATTGCGACGGTGCTGATCTTTATTTTGTCGATGGCCGCGTTCGGCAAATTCGTGCAGAAGCAGTTTTTCCCCTCTGCGAGCCGCCTCGAACTGATGGTGGATCTGTGGCTACCGCAGGGCGCGTCGCTCAAGGCCACCGGGCACGAGGTCGAGCGCATCGAGCAACTGCTCAAGGGCGATGCGGCGGTGGACTATTACTCGTCCTACGTCGGCAACGGCGCACCGCGCTTCTTCCTGTCGCTGGACCAGCAACTGTTCGCCGATAACTTCGGCCAGTTCGTCATCGTGACCAAAGACTTGAAGGCGCGCGAAGAATTGAAAAGCAAACTGGAACAGCGCTTCGCCGCCGACGACTACTCGCATCTGCGCGTGCGCGTGGTGCGCCTCGAAAACGGCCCGCCCATCGGCTACCCGGTGCAGTTCCGCGTGATGGGCGACGACCTCGCGCAGATACGTACCATCGCCGAACAGGTCGCGGCGGTGATGCGCGCCAACACGCATTTGCAAAACGTCAACTTCAACTGGAACGAGAAGGTCAAGAGCGTGCGCGTCGAGGTCGATCAGGACAAGGCGCGGCGTCTCGGCACCTCCAGCCAGGAAGTCGCGCAGGCCTTACAGGGATGGCTGAACGGCGTCGCGCTGACGCAATATCGCGAGGGAGATCAGTTGATCGACGTGGTGTGGCGAGGGGGGGCGAACGATGAAACCCGCTCGCTGGATCGCCTGCCCGATCTCGACATCCCGCTCGCGGGCGGACGCCATGTGCCGCTGGCTCAAGTGGCGAAGCTGGTGCCGGAGCAGGAAGAAGGCATCATCTGGCGGCGCAACCGCCTGCCGACGATGACGGTGCGCGCCGACATGGCGGACAAGGTGCAACCGGCGACGGTGTCGGTCGAACTCGACAAGCAATTCGAGGAACTGCGCGCCAAACTGCCGACCGGCTACCGCATCGAGATGGGCGGCAGCATCGAGGAGTCCGGCAAGGGCGAGAGCGCGATCAAGGCGGTGATGCCGCTGATGCTAGTCGGCGTGATTACGCTGCTGATGATCCAGTTGCAAAGCATCAGCCGCACGGTGATGGTGCTGCTGACCGCGCCGCTGGGCCTGATCGGCGTCGCACTCGCGCTGCTGGTGTTCCAGGTGCCGTTCGGCTTCGTCGCCAACCTCGGTTTCATCGCGCTGGCCGGCATGATCATGCGCAACTCGGTGATACTGGTGGACCAGATCCGGCAGGACGAAGAGGCCGGCAAGAGTTTGTGGGAGGCCATCGTCGGTTCCACCGTGCGCCGCTTCCGCCCGATCACCCTGACCGCCGCCGCCGCGATCCTCGCGATGATCCCGCTGACCCGACAGGTGTTCTGGGGGCCGATGGCGGTGTCCATCATGGGCGGCCTGGTTGTTGCGACGTTGCTGACTTGCTTGTTCCTGCCGGCGCTGTATGCGGCGTGGTACAGGGTGCGCGAGCACGAAGCGCCGGCTTCTTGAGGATGTTCATGCCAAGCGGACGGTAACGGGCTGTTTTTGCATGGCTATATAACCAGAGAACTTTTGTCGGATATTTGAGCCAAACAAGTCACCTTATTCCTTTCAAGAAAGGAGACTTATCATGGCTCAACTTCATGTACCCCACACGGGTGTCTGGGATGCGTTCACCCACAGCCATATGTCCGTGCTGACGCTGTTCCTGCTCTATGCGGTGCCGATGTCGGTGATCCCGCCGGTGATGATCTATTACGCCGGAGTCACTTATGGCGGAGGGTTGTTGCCGGCGGTGAGCGATGTGCAGTTGCAAATTATCGGCATCCTGCTCTTTCTTACCGAACTGGCGATGACCTTCGTGGTCGCCTATCTCATTCAGCGCATGGGCGATGTGATCGACATCAAGCCGGCCTTCGAGGATGCCTACAAGCTCGCAGTGGTGGTGCCGACGCCGTTATGGCTGGCTCCGCTGTTCCTGTTCATCCCCAGCTTCATGGTCAACCTCACGGCAGTTTCCGCGGCATTGATGCTCTCCGGCATACTGATTTTCTACAGTGTGCCGTCCATCCTCAAGGTCGAGGAAAAAGGCCATGCCATCCTGCTCTCAGGCTCCATCCTGTCGGCCGGACTGGTGGTTTGGGCCGCGATGATGTTTCTCACGCTGATTAGCTTGAGCATGATCACATCCAGCCCGATGCTTTGATCTGGGTCGGCAGTAAGACAGCAGCTTCAGAGGCTGCGAGGCGGGGAGGGTGAAAGCCTTCCCCGCTTTTTTGCCATGAAGAAAAAGACCCACTTGGCCTTACGGCTGGGCGGGTCTTTTGCTTTGTGGCGACGGCCGGGCTGCGCCCTTAACTTGCTGCGCAAGTTCACCCTTGCGGGTACGAGAGCCTACGCCGTAAGGTGCAAGCTTTTTCACTACTGTGCGAAAAAGTCTTTCACCTTATCCATCCAGGACTTTGCGCGAGGGTTGTGGCGTCCGCTGTCCGTATCGTTGATTGCCTCAAACTCTCGCAGCAGTTCCTTCTGGCGTTCGGTCAGGTTGACCGGGGTCTCGACGATGACGTGGCAGTGCAGGTCGCCGTGGCTGCTGCTGCGCACGCCCTTGATGCCCTTGCCGCGCAAGCGGAACTGTCTGCCGCTTTGCGTTTCGGCGGGAATCTTGATGAGAGCCTTGCCGTCCAGCGTGGGGATTTCGATTTCGCCGCCCAGCGCTGCGGTGGCGAAGCTGATCGGCATTTCGCAATGCAGGTCGTTGTGGTCGCGCTGGAACACCGCATGCGGCTTGATGTGGATGACCACATACAGGTCGCCGGCGGGGCCGCCGTTGGTGCCATGTTCGCCTTCGCCCGAGAGCCGGATGCGGTCGTCGTTGTCTACGCCCGCCGGAATCTTCACCGCCAGTGTTTTGTGCTGCTTGACGCGTCCCGCACCGTGGCAGGTGCCGCACGGCGTGTTGATCTGCTTGCCGCTGCCGTGGCAGCGCGGGCAGGTCTGCTGGATCGAGAAGAAACCTTGCTGCATGCGCACTTGGCCGTGGCCGGCACAGGTGGAGCAGGTGGTCGGGGTGGTGCCGGGCTTCGCGCCGGAGCCGTGGCAGGTTTCGCACTCGGCCATGGTCGGCACGCGGATCTGCGTCTCGGTGCCGCGCGCCGCCTGCTCCAGCGTGATTTCGAGGTTGTAGCGCAGGTCGGCGCCGCGGTGCACATTGCTGCGTCCCGCTCCGCCGCGTGCGCCGCCGAAGATGTCGCCGAAGATGTCGGAGAAATCGAAACCGCCCGCCGCACCGCCGGCGCCGAACGGACTGCCGCCGCCCATGCCACCCGCCTCGAAAGCGGCGTGGCCATACTGGTCGTAAGCCGCGCGCTTCTGCCCGTCGGACAGCGTCTCGTAGGCTTCCTTGGCTTCCTTGAAATGTTCCTCCGCCTTCGGATTGTCCGGATTGCGGTCGGGGTGGTGCTTCATCGCCAGCTTGCGATAAGCCTTCTTGATCTCATCGTCCGAAGCGTCGCGGTTGACGCCCAGCACTTCGTAATAATCTTTTTTGGACATAATCGTTAGTTGTTAGCGTAATGCGTAGGGCGGAAAAGCGAAGCGCCTTCCGCCGTATTGATTGCATGCATTCGGCGGATAACGCCTTCGGCTCATCCGCCCTACGCGGGCTTCATCTCTGGTATGGAGAATGGGAAAATGGGAACCGCATCTGCGTTTCCCATTTCTTTTTTTCCGTTTCCCGTCCGTTTATTACTTCTTGTCTTTCACTTCGGTGAACTCCGCATCGACCACGTCGCCTTCGTCCTTCTTGTGGTCGGCGCACTGTTCGCCCGGCTCGCAGTTGCCGCAGCCGGCGTCACCGCCCTGTGCCTTGGCCTGCTCGGCGGCGTACATCTTCTCGCCCAGCTTCTGCGCGGCGGTCGCCAGCGCTTCGGTCTTGGCGTCGATGGCGTCTTTGTCGTCGCCCTTGACGACTTCTTCGGCTTCCTTCAAGGCGGCTTCGATCGCGGACTTCTCTTCGGCATTCAGCTGCTCGCCGTATTCCTTCATCGACTTGTTGGTGGAGTGGATCAGACCGTCCAGCTGGTTGCGCGAGGTCACCAGTTCCAGCGCCTTGCGGTCGTCTTCGGCATGCACCTCGGCGTCCTGCACCATGCGGTTGATCTCTTCTTCGCTCAGACCGGAGCTGGCCTGGATCTTGATCTTGTTCTCCTTGCCGGTCGCCTTGTCCTTCGCGCT
>Ga0209211_10003470_pt1 | contig 25623 bp, 23 predicted proteins | sample RifGroA2_FD_183992 | JGI IMG/M metagenome (GOLD analysis project Ga0209211, IMG submission 183992) | Groundwater microbial communities from Rifle, Colorado, USA - Groundwater A2 (SPAdes) (version 2) | ecosystem: Environmental > Aquatic > Deep subsurface > Groundwater | place: Rifle, Colorado...
AACTGGCCTGTGCCGGCGGCGAGCACACGCTGCAAGCGGGCGACACCGCCGGCTACGGCACCGAGCACGGCTACCGCTACCACAACCCCGGCACTAGCCTGCTGCGCTTCCAGCGCAGCATCGTGATGCCGGCGCCCGGCTGAGGCTGCGGCCAACCCTGGCCATCGGCAGCGTAGCGGCAGCCCACCATCACCGCATTTGATGGTTTTGACATAACCGGATAGCATCAAAGTCCTCGTCACTGTCCATCCGCGATCGGAGTCACCATGCGTCTGCTACTCGCCATCCTGCTGCCCTGGCTGCAGTTCTTCACCATCAAGCGCCCGTTTGCCGGCCTGTTCTGCCTGCTGTTGCAGTGTACGCTGATCGGCTGGATCCCGGCGGCGATCTGGTCGGTGTACGCGCTCAGCCAGTACAAGACCGATCTCAAGATCAAACAGGCGCTGGCACAGGCACGCTAGCGCGGGCGCCACGCACCCTGTCCCGATGGCCAGCCCGGCAACGACCGGCTGGCCATTTTTCATGGCGCCACACCACCACAGACCATGCCATAAGAATTTTTGCACGCTTGATCCACATCAATCACTACCACATGCTGCGTCCATACAATGCGCCAACCACAACATATTGGAGCAAACGATGTCCGCACGCCCCAGCAGCCATGTCGACGCCGTCAGCAGCATCAACGAATACCTGTCCCGTGCCGACTGGCGGGTGCAGGCCAATGCCAACCAGGGCTATAGCCTCGGTGGCATGATCCTCAACATCGCCGGCAAGCTCACCGCCGAGTACTGGCTGAACGAAGTTTTCCCCGCCGAGGCCGCCAGTGCGCATCGCCACGGCGACCTGCACATCCACGATCTGGACATGCTGTCCGGCTACTGCGCCGGCTGGTCGCTGCGCACCCTGCTGCAGCTGGGCTTTGCCGGCGTCGGCGGCAAGGTGGAATCGGCACCGCCGCGGCACCTGTCCAGCGCCTGCGGCCAGATCGTCAACTTCCTCGGCACGCTGCAAAACGAATGGGCCGGCGCGCAGGCGTTCAGCTCCTTCGATACCTACCTCGCCCCGTTCGTGAAAAAGGATGCGCTGGACTACGCGCAGGTGAAGCAGGCGATCCAGGAGCTGATCTACAACCTGAACGTGCCCAGCCGCTGGGGCACGCAGACGCCGTTCACCAACCTGACCTTCGACTGGGTGTGCCCGGAAGACCTGCGCGAACAGATCCCGGTGCTGGGCGGCGAGGAGATGCCGTTCCGCTACGGCGACTGCGCACCCGAAATGGCGCTGATCAACCGCGCCTATATCGAAGTGATGCTGGCCGGCGACGCGCTGGGGCGGGCATTTACCTTCCCGATCCCGACCTACAACATCACCAAGGACTTCGACTGGTACGGCGAGAACAGCGAGCTGCTGTTCGCGATGACCGCCAAGTACGGCCTGCCCTACTTCCAGAACTTCGTGAACTCCGAGCTGGAGCCGCACATGGTGCGCAGCATGTGCTGCCGCCTGCAGCTGGACCTGCGCGAGCTGATGAAGCGCGGCAACGGCCTGTTCGGCAGCGCCGAGCAGACCGGTTCGGTGGGGGTGGTCACCGTCAACTGCGCACGCCTCGGCCACCGTTTTGCCGGTGACGAAGCGGCGCTGCTGGCCGAGACCGACCGCCTGCTGAACCTGGGCCGCGAGGTGCTGGAAGCGCGCCGCAGCAAAGTGCAGCAGCACATCGACGGCGGGCTGTACCCGTACACCCGCCACTTCCTCGGCAGCCTGCGCAACCACTTCTCCACCCTGGGGGTGAACGGCATCAACGAGATGATCCGTAACTTCAGCGCCGACGCCCACGACATCACCAGCGACTGGGGCCATGATTTTGCCTGCCGCTACCTGGACCACATCCGCGCGCGCATGGTCGAGTTCCAGCAGGCCACCGGCCACCTGTACAACCTGGAAGCCACCCCGGCGGAAGGCACCACCTACCGCTTTGCGCGCGAGGACAACAAGCGCTACCCCGGCATCCTGCAGGCCGGCACGCCGCAGCAACCGTACTACACCAACTCCAGCCAGCTGCCGGTGGGCTTTACCGACGACCCGTTCGAGGCGCTGCTGCGCCAGGACGAACTGCAGCGCAAATACACCGGCGGCACCGTGCTGCACCTGTATATGAGCGAGGCGGTGAGCAGCGCCGATGCCTGCCGCCAGCTGGTGAAGCGCGCGCTGGAAAACTTCCGCCTGCCCTACATCACCATCACGCCGACGTTCTCGATCTGCCCGACACACGGCTATCTGTCCGGCCGCCATGACTTCTGCCCGAAGTGCGACGCCGAGCTGATCGAGAAAAAACAGCAGGCCGCCTGCACCCCGTAGCCCGGATAAGCGAAGCCCATCCGGGGAAATCGCATGTCCTCACAACCGTCTCCCGGATGCGCCTGCGGCTTATCCGGGCGACCTGAGGCGAATCGACAAGTGCGGAGACAGGCGCACAGCAGCCTGCCTAGCAGCAACCCCATACCAACAACACAGAGCCAATCCGCCGCCATGCGGCCAACCTTTGAAAGGAAACACCATGCAACAGCAGCAAACCATCGAGCTGAAAGACGAAGAACGCACCCGCTGCGAGGTGTGGACGCGGGTAATGGGCTACCACCGCCCGGTGGCCTCGTTCAATACCGGCAAACAGGGCGAGTTCCATGAACGCTGCCACTTCGACGAACAGCGCGCCGGCTGAGCGCGCCCGCATCGGCGGCTGGCAGCCGTTCTCGGCCTGCGACTGGCCGGGCCGGCTGGCCGCGGTGGTGTTCCTGGCCGGCTGCCCGTGGCGCTGCGGCTACTGCCACAACCCCGGCCTGCTGCAGCGCCGCCACGGCCAGACAAGTTGGCCGCAGCTGCGCGCGCAATTGCAGGCGCGGCGCGGCCTGCTGGACGGGGTGGTGTTCTCCGGCGGCGAGCCGCTGAGCGAGCCGGCCTTGCCGGCGCTGCTGGCCGAGGTGCGCGCCATGGGCTTTGCCACCGGCCTGCACAGCGGCGGCAGCCACCCCGATCGTCTGCAACGCGTGCTGCCCTTGCTGGACTGGGTGGGGCTGGACATCAAGACGATGCCTGCACAGTACCCGGCCATCACCGCGGTGGCCGGCAGCGGCGAGCGTGCCGAGACCAGCCTGGCGCTGCTGCAAGCCAGCGGCGTCGCCTACGAATGCCGCAGCACCATCCACCCGGCGCTGCACGACGACAGCACGCTGACCCAGCTGGCCGCGTGGCTGGCCCAGCGTGGCGTGCGCCACTACGCCTGGCAGCTGCTGCGCCCCGGCCCGCAACTGCCGCAGCCGTTTTCCCCCATCGCCGCAGGCTGGCCGGCGCCGGCGCTGCAAGCGGCGGTGGCCAGCCATTTTGCACACTTTGAAGTGCGCACCGGCTAGGCTGCGGCCAACCTCGGCGACCGCCCCAGTGCACGCAGCACCGCCAGCGCGGTGATAGCGCAGCAACCACAGCCCGCAGGCCGCCAGTAACGGCATGCGGCGTCACAGCCTCCCGTTTCTCCGGCAACAAAAAGGCACAACGTCCGTTGGCGGACATTGTGCCGGTGTGCGCCCGCCACGGCAGTCGCGGTAAGGGGCGGGAAAAACAAAAAACCCCGCCGTAGCGGGGTTTTTATCAAACGCTGTAAAAAATTACAGAGCCTGGATATTGGTGGCTTGTGGGCCTTTTTGACCCATACCTGGGGTGTAGCTAACTTTCTGGCCTTCGGTCAGCGATTTGAAGCCTTCCGAGCGCACTTCGGAGAAGTGAGCGAACAGGTCGTTGCCGCCTGCATCTGGAGTGATGAAGCCAAAGCCTTTTGCATCGTTAAACCATTTAACGGTACCAGTTTCCATTTTTAATTCCTTTAAAACGAGATTGGCGGGCAATTGCCCAGGTGCATGACGATCAAGGAATCAAACCGGTAACAATGACGTGCCGCTTTTGAGGTGGATCAACGATGTCGCAAGCAATCTGCTGCTTGAAGGTCCTGCCAGCACCGTTATACGCAGCATCCCTCCCCCGGTCAACGATTAATTGAATTTATTTTTGTTTTACCCTTAATAAATCCCATAAAAGCCAGCAAGCGCTCGTCCGCGCCCGGCGGCGGCGACCCGCACAGCACAGCGGCACCACCGTTTGCCCGCCGCTGATGCCATGCCGCTACGGCGAGCAGGCTTGTATTCCGGCGCATCTTTACCTATGCCAAATGCACGGGCTGGCGACATTGAAACTGCTTGCCGCGCTGAAAGCTAGTTGAAAGCTTGACCACCCTATAATTTGCTCGCCCCACCTGAGGTGGCGTGACCTGCACGGCAGGCAACGTCAGGCCGCAGGGGACGCACAGGGTGAGGAGCCAAGCTCCCGCTGATGCCACCTCGGCATACACAACAATATGCAACACTCCGGAGATTACACAATGAAACTGTCGAAACTGTTCGTAAGCTGCCTGCTGGCGGTCACCCCGTTTGTCGCCCAGGCCCAGGTAGAGCAATTCAAGATCATGGCGCCGGCCAACCCGGGCGGCGGCTTTGACACCATCGCCCGTACCCTCGGCGAAGCGCTGCAGGCGTCCGGCCAGGCCAAGAGCGTGGTGGTCGAGAACAAGGCCGGGGCCGGTGGGGCCATCGGCATGGCACAGTTCGTCAATAACGAAAAAGGCAACCCGCACGCGCTGCTGGTGGCCGGTGCCGTCACCGTCGGCGCGCTGGAAACCAACAAGTCGCCGGTCAACTTCGGTATGGTGACGCCGATCTCGCGCCTGATGGGTGAGTTCAACGTCATCGTGGTACCGACCGCCTCGCCGTTCAAGAACCTGAAAGACCTGATGGCCGCCTACAAGGCGAAACCGGGTGCGGTGAGCATCGGCGGCGGCTCGGCCGGTGGCATCGACCACATCATGGCCAGCCTGATGTCGGAGAAAGCCGGCGTTGATCCCGACAAGCTGAACTACATCCCGTTCGCCGGCGGCGGCGAGGGCAAGGCGGCCATCCTCGGCAACCAGATCTCCGCCTACATCAGCGGCTACGGCGAGCTGGCCGACCTGATCAAGGCCGGCAAGGTGCGCGCACTGGGCATCTCCGCCTCCACCCGCAACGCCGACATCCCGGTAGCGACCCTGCGCGAGCAGGGCACCGACGTGGTGGTGTACAACTGGCGCGGTGTGTTTGGCGCCCCCGGCATCACCCCCGCCCAGCGCAACGAGCTGATCAAGATGGTGGAAACCGCGGTCAAGTCGCCAAGCTGGAAAGCCAAGGCCGAGAAGATGGAGTGGCTGGACATGCTGCAAAGCGGCGACAGTTTCAAGGCCTTCCTCAACGAAGACATCAAGCGCACCGCGGCCATCGTCAAGAAACTGAAGCTGGGTAACTAAGCCATGATCAAGCGCGTAACCGGCGAGCAGCTGCTCGCCATCGGGATCATCCTGATCGGCCTGGTGATGGCCTGGCAGATCGGCGATATCCCTGAGGAGGCCGGTTATGCCGGCATCGGTCCGCGCTTCTTTCCTTCGCTGGTGGTGGCCGGTCTGATCGTTGCCGGGGGCGCGTTGCTGATGCAGCGTCGCCACCGTAACGGGCCGGACACCATTCTCAGCGCAGGCGAAGACGACACGGAACAACTGGAAGCGGAAGAAGCCGCCGTACGCGGCGAGGCCAACTGGAACATGTTCATCATTGCCAGTGGCAGCCTGCTGGCGCACATGGCGCTGATCGGCCTGGTCGGCTTTACCCTGGCCGGCACCTTCCTCTGCTTCGGCATCTGCCGCGCGCTGGAGACACGCCGTCCGGCGCTGGATCTGGTGCTGTCCTTCCTGCTGGCCCTCGGCCTGTTTCACTTGTTCAAGACGCTGGGGCTGAACCTGCCGGCGTTGATCACGGGGGTGCTGTAAATGGATTCCTTGAATGCCCTGTTCAGTCTGGGGTTTGCCACCGCGCTGACCCCGGCCAACCTGCTATGGGCGCTGCTCGGCTGCACGCTGGGCACCGCCATCGGCGTGCTGCCCGGCGTCGGCCCGGCGGTAACCGTGGCGCTGCTGCTGCCGGTGACGCAAAGCGTCGACCCCACCGGCGCGCTGATCATGCTGGCCGGTGTCTACTACGGCGCCATGTTCGGCGGCTCCACCACCTCCATCCTGCTCAATACCCCCGGTGAAGCCGGTTCCATCGTGTCGGCGCTGGAAGGCAACAAGATGGCGAAGATGGGGCGCGCCGGTCCGGCGCTGTCCACCGCCGCCATCGGCTCCTTCGTTGCCGGCTCCATCGCCACCGTGCTGCTGACGCTGCTGGCACCGGTGATCGCCGGCTTCGCGCTGCAGCTGGGCCCGGTAGAAACCTTCGCGCTGATGATGCTGACCTTCGCCGCGGTGTCGGCGGTGCTCGGCAATTCGCCACTGAAGGGCTTCATCGCGCTGCTGCTGGGCCTGTCGATGGGCCTGATCGGCATCGAGGGCCAGTCGGGACAGTCGCGCTTCACCTTCGGGCTGCTGCCGCTGATCGACGGCATCGACATCGTGGTGGTGGCGATGGGCCTGTTCGCGGTGGGCGAGACGCTGTACACCGCCACCTACGAGAACAAGATCGCCGGCCGCATCGAATCGCTGAAGGGCAGCTTCTGGATGAGCAAGGACGACTGGAAACGCTCGTGGAAACCGTGGTTGCGCGGTACCGCCATCGGCTTCCCGTTCGGCACCCTGCCGGCCGGCGGCACCGAGATGCCGACCTTCCTGTCCTACTCCGCCGAACGCAAGCTGGCCGACGAGAAGACGCGCAAGCAGTTCGGCAAGGGCGCCATCGAAGGCGTGGCCGGACCGGAAGCGGCCAACAACGCCGCGGTCACCGGCACGCTGGTGCCGCTGCTGACGCTGGGCATCCCGACCTCGGCCACCGCCGCCATCATGCTGTCTGCGTTCCAGCAGTACAACATCGTGCCCGGCCCGCTGCTGTTCGATACCAACCCGGAACTGGTGTGGGGCCTGATCGCCTCGCTGTACATCGGCAACGTGATGCTGCTGGTGCTGAACCTGCCGCTGGTCGGCCTGTGGGTGCAATTCCTGAAAGTGCCGCGCCCGCTGCTCTATGGCGGCATCATCGTGCTGGCCACCATGGGTGCCTACGCGCTGCGACAGAGCTGGTTCGACCTGATGCTGCTCTATATAATCGGCGTGTTGGGCTTCCTGATGCGGCGCTTCGACTTCCCGGTGGTACCACTGGTGGTCGGCCTGATCGTCGGGCCGATGGCGGAAAAACACTTCCGCCGCGCCATGTCGATCAACGAGGGTGACCTGACCGTGTTCCTGACGCACCCGATCTCGCTGGTCATCCTGCTGGTCACCGCCGCCATCCTGGTGGTACCGCCGCTGATGAAACGCCGCCAGGCCCTGCTGGACAGCGCACGTTAAACCAAACCTCCCGGGACACCTGGCGCTTTGCTGGCCAGGTGTCCTTTTAATTGACACTTTTCACTGCACAAGGACAACACAATGCCGGAGATCCTGTTTGAAAGCTCCTTCTGGCTGGCGGTGCTGCAGATCATCGCCATCGACATCCTGCTCGGCGGCGACAACGCGGTCGTGATCGCGCTGGCCTGCCGCAAACTGCCGGAAGAACAACGCCGCCGCGGCATTTTCTGGGGCGTGGCCGGTGCCATCGGCCTGCGCGTGGTACTGATTTTCTTCGCACTGCAACTGCTGGCGCTGCCCTATTTGAAAGTAGTCGGTGCGCTGCTGCTGCTGTGGATCGGCATCAAGCTGCTGCAACCGGAAGATGACGACGCCCACGGCAATATCGAGGGCAGCACCCACCTGTGGGGCGCCATCAAGACCATCATCATCGCCGACGCGGTGATGAGCCTGGACAATGTGATCGCGGTGGCCGGTGCCGCCAAGGGCAACCTCGGCATGGTGGTGTTCGGCATCGTGATCAGCATCCCGATCATCGTGTGGGGCAGCAAGTTCGTGCTCAAGCTGATGGACCGTTTCCCGATCGTGATCACCTTCGGTGCCGCGCTGCTGGGCTGGATCGCCGGCGACATGGTGATCGGCGACGTGGTGGTGAAACCGTACCTGGTCGACGCGCCAAGCTGGTTGCACTACGTCAGCGCCGCCAGCGGTGCCATCCTGGTGGTCCTGACCGGCAAGTTCCTTGCCAGCCGCAAGACCGCCGCCGCGCCGCTGCACGAGATTCCGCTGGCCGCCAACAAAGACCACAGCTAAGAAAGGGACACCATGAGCACTCGTATCCTGATTCCGGTAGACGGCTCGGCGCACGCGCTGCGCGCGGTAGAACACGCCCTGCAACTGGCCAGGCTCAACCCGGCGCTGGAACTGCACCTGCTGAACGTGCAGATCCCGGTCGAATCCGGCCATGTGCGCCTGTTTGTCGGCCACGACCAGCTGGAAGACTACTACCGCGAGGAAGGCCTCGCCGCGCTGCAAGCAGCGAGCGCGCTGCTGCAACAGGCCGGTCAGGCCTGTCAGCAGCACATCGCGGTTGGCCACATCGCCGACACCATCGCCCGCTACGCGCAGGAGATGGCGTTCAGCCAGATCATCATCGGCTCGCACGGTCGCAGCGGCCTCGGCCAGCTGCTGCTGGGCTCGGTGGCCACCGACGTGGTACACCAGTCGGTGGTGCCGGTGACCGTGATCAAGTAAGCCACGCACCAGCCCGCGACAGCGGCTTTCATCCCGGCCCCGCGCCGGTGGTGAAAGCCGCTTTTGCATGGGCGGCGCGCTTGCGGCCAACCTTGCCGCCGCCGTGTACAGCGCCCGCCGGCGGCCCGTACAATGCTGGCATCATCGCCCTCCGGAGCTGCCCCCATGCGCCACACACTACGCAAATTCGCCCTCGCCCTGCTGGCGCTGGTCGCCCTGCTCGGCAGCGCGCTGCTGGACTACTACCTGCCGGAACACAGCATCACCACCATCACCGGTGTCGAGGTCAAGCTGGCGGACAAGGACGGCCCGATCAGTCGCCAGAACCCGGCCGACCAGCCGGTGCGCGACATGTACCTGATCTACACCCAGCACGCCATCGACGACGTGCGCGTGTACCGCAACGAGGACACCGGCTGGGGCTGGCCGTTCTACTTCAAGTTCGACGCCTCCGACGTGCAGGCCACCGCCAACGCCATTGCCAACGCCAAACAGCCGGCCTACCTCACCAGCTACGGCTGGCGCATCAACATGCTGTCGCTGTACCCCAACGTCACCGCCATCCGCCTCGCCGAGGCCGGCGAAGCCACCTGGAGTTTTTTCCGCTGGTTCTGGTTCGCGCTGTGGTTGGCCCTGCTCGCCGCCGCCGGCTGGGGGCTGCTGCGCGCGACACGTCGCCAGCCGGATGACACGCTGCCCGGCTAGACCGGTGCAGACCGGCCGGCCGCCATCAAGCAAGGAGACGACATGATCAGCTGCGACTATGTACGGCACATGGCCCGTTACAACCGCTGGATGAACGACAAGCTGTACGCCGTCGCCGGCACGCTGCCGCAAGCGGCGCTGGACGCCGGGCGCGGCGCCTTTTTCGGCTCGATCAGCGGCACGCTCAACCATCTGCTGGTCGCCGACACCATCTGGCTGAAGCGGCTGGCGGCGCATCCGGCCAGCTTTGCCAGCCTTGAGCCACTGCGCGACATCGCGATGCCGGCACGGCTGGATCTGCCGCTGGCCGACGGCTTTGCCGCGCTGCACGCGCGGCGCCAGCAGCTGGATGCGCTGATCGTGCAGTGGAGTCTGGAGCTGACGCCGGCCGCGCTGGCACAGGCGCTGGACTACCACAATATGCGTGGCGAAGCGCAAAGCAGGCCGCTGCCCGAGGTGCTGGTGCACCTGTTCAACCACCAGACCCACCATCGCGGCCAGATCACCACCTTGCTGGCGCAACTGGGGCTGGATGTCGGCGCCACCGACCTGATCGCGATGCCCGCCACCTGAACGGCATTGCGGCCAACCTTGGACAAGGTTGGCCGCAATGTTCAATGCCAAGCTGGCACGCGATCTCAGGCCAGCGTGATCACCACCGGGGTGTGGTCCGACGGCCGTTCCCACTTGCGCGGGGTCTTGTCGATCACGCAGCCGCTGGCGCGCGCCTTCAGGCTGTCGCTGATCAGGATGTGGTCGATGCGCACGCCCATGTTGCGGCGGAACATCATCGCGCGGTAATCCCACCAGCTGTACTGCTTGTCCTCGTCGTTGAACAGGCGGAAGCTGTCCACCAGTCCCATGCCGATCAGGCGGCGGAAACTGTCGCGCTCCGGCGTGGTGCACAGCACCTGCTCGCGCCAGCCCTCCGGGTCGTACACGTCGCGGTCTTCCGGCGCGATGTTGTAGTCGCCCAGCAGCGCAAAATCCCGGTGCACGGCCAGTTCGCTAGCAACGTAGCGCTCCAGCTCGGCCAGCCACTGCAGCTTGTACTGGTACTTCGGCGATTCCACCGACTCGCCGTTGACGAAGTAGGCGCACACCACGCGCACGCCATCGACGGTGGCGGCGATCACGCGGCGCTGCTCGTCGTCGTAACCGGGAATGCCGGCCACCACGTCGCTGACGCTGCAGCCGTTCTTCACCAGGATGGCGACACCGTTATAGGTTTTCTGCCCGAACCACGCCGCCTGGTAGCCGGCGGCCTCGATCTCGGCCAGCGGGAACACCGGGTGATCCATCTTCAGTTCCTGCAGGCACAACACCTCGATCGGGTTGTCGGCCAGCCATTGCAGCACTTGCGGCAGGCGCACTTTCAGCGAGTTGACGTTCCAGGTGGCAAGACGCATAGCGAGGCTCCTAATTGATTGCAGGCCGCCACCTTAGCGTGCCGGCTGCGGGCTGGCAAACCGCGCCCGCCACCCGCCAGTGCGCAGCACGCCAGTGACTAATATTCCAAACACCATCACGCCAAAAAAAGCGCCAAGTGGCTGATTTTTGCCCAACAATGTTTAAACAAATAAACAACAGCCACCACATGCCGATTTGCCAAAGCCGTGCGCGGCTGCCTAGAATGGTCCCGTTATCGTAACCGGATGTCCAAATTGTCGTTCAATTCCAAACAACTGCCGCAGTCCGCCGTCGCCATTTGCCCGACGCTGCACCCGCAACGCAACCGCCTGGCGCCGATCGCGCAGAGCTTTGCCATGCGTACCCCGACCTTCCGTCATCGCGACACCCTGCACGCCGCTGCCCAGCCGGACACCCAGTCCGAGCCACCCCGTTAGCTTCCCGCCGCTGTTCGCCGCCTTACTTTCCCGCTGATTTGATGTCGTAAAACGCGCAGTACCCGCGTCCCGCGCCCGTACTGTGCCTGTCGCCCGTTGCCGCCCTTTTGCCGCACGGTGATGCCGTCATGCCGCCTGCCTGCCGCCCGTTTCCTGCGCCAGCCGCGGCGGAGCCGGTGTTGCCGCCGCCGGCCGGGCCGCGGGCCAAGGATGTTGTAATGGAATTCCATAACTGGTTGATGTACCTCGGCACCATCGTGCTGTTGATGGCGGCGCCCGGCCCGGCGCCCTTGCTGACCCTGTCGCACGGCGCGCAACACGGCGCCCGTGGCGGCATTCCCAATGCGCTGGGCTTTTCCGCCGGCGCGCTGCTGCTGATGGCGCTGTCGGCGCTGGGCATCAGCGCGCTGCTGCTGGCCTCGCCGACCGCGTTCAATGTGGTGAAGCTGCTCGGTGCCGGCTATCTGGTGTGGCTGGGGGTGGCGCTGTGGCGCAAGCCGTTCAGCATCGGCGGCGGCACCAGCGCCGCGCCGGCCAGCAAGCTGTGGAGCGGTTTCCGCCCCGCCTTCCTGCTGGCGATCAGCAATCCGGAGGACACCGTATTCTTCAGCGCGCTGCTGCCGCGCTTTCTGGAGCCGCAACAGCCGCTGTGGCCACAATACGCGGTGATGGCAGCCACCTGGGTGGTGGCCGATCTGGTCATCGCCGTGCTGCTGGCCGCCGCCGGTGGTCGACTGGGCGTGTGGCTGGCCTGCGGCCAACGTTTGCAGCGTTTCTCGCGCACTTCCGGCGGCCTGTTCGTGGTGGCCGGCGTGACGCTGGCCGCGATGCAGCACTGACGAGCCAAAAAGAATGCCCCCGCTTGCGGCGGGGGCCAACGTCTAGTTCTTTCACTGCATGCAACCACAGCTAGGAGCGCGCCACCCCGCCACTAGTTCCGCCGCCGCCCCATAAAAAAACCACGCCGGTCAGGCGTGGCAAAAGAGAGTACTACGTGGATCCGGTAGCGACCGCCGGCAGGCGCCGGGCGCTCACAGTGTCTGGTACACCAGCCCGAACTGGGTGGCGATCTTGCGGTATTCCTTCACCTGGCGTTTGACGTAGGCGTCCATCTGCGCGCCGGTGAGGCTAAACGGGAACAGGTCGTAGCCCTCGCGCAGCCGCGCGAATTCCGGCGTCGCCATCACCTTGCGGAAGCTGGTTTCCCAGTAGGCGTAATCGGCGGCCGACACCTTCGGCCCGACATAGAAGCCGCGGATGATCGGCCACACGATGTCGAAACCCTGCTCGCGCGCGGTGGGAATGCCGGACAGCCGGCCCGGCAGGCGCTTGTCCGACATCACCGCCAGCACGCGGATCTTGCGCTGGTCCAGCTGCGGCATCACCTCGCTGAGATCGCCGGACGCGGCCTGGATATGGCCGCCGAGCAGCGCGGTGGTGGTCTCGCCGCCGCCCTCGAACGCGACATAGCGCATCTGCTGGTGGCTGACCCCGGCCTGGCGCGCGATCAGCACCGTCTTGATCCAGTCCTGGCTGCCGACGGTGCCGCCGGCGCCGAACACGATCTCGCTGGGATGCGCCTTCACCGCCGCCACCAGCTGTTTCAGGTTCTGGTACGGCGAATCGGCGCGCACCGCGATCATGCCGTAGTCGGCGCCGACCCCGGCCAGCCAGCGCACATCGTTGACGTTGTACTTGCCGAACTTGCCCTGCGCCAGATTCAGCAGCGAGCCGCCGGAAAAGGCGACGATGATGTTGCCGTCCGCCGGACGCTGCGCCACCACGGTGTTGTAGGCCACCGCGCCGATGCCGCCCGGCATGTAGCTGATGCGCAGCGGCCGCGTCAGCAGCTTGCTGTTGTTCAGCGCCGCGCGCGCCAGCTTGCAGGTCAGGTCAAAGCCGCCGCCGGGCCGTGCCGGGGCGATGCATTCCGGGTCGTCCGGCTCCGCCGCCGCGGCCAGCGACACCAGCAGCAGCGCGCCCGCCAGCACGGCAACACAGGATCTTGCCATGATGTGTTGACTCCTCATTATTCCGTTCGCCTTGTCTGCCCCCGATACTGCCTATTGACACCCGCGCCGTCAGGCGCAACGCTTGTCCGGGGTTGGCGAATCACGCTCCGTATTATTGGAGACGATCATAAGCACAAGCACTTTCACCAACCTTTCACCCGGCACGCACAGAGACAAAGAGAGAGCATGCGCATCATCCTGATAGAAGACCAGCCCGACCTCGCCCACTGGCTGGCGCGGGCGCTGACCGCCAGCGGCTACGTCGTCGACGTGATCGGCGACGGCATCGACGCCGACAACGCGCTGAAAACCGAAGAGTACGACCTCGCCATCCTGGACATGAACTTGCCGCGGCTGTCCGGCGAAACCATCCTGCAACGGCTGCGCGCCCGCCACCAGACCCTGCCGGTGCTGGTGCTCACCGCGCGCGGCGAGCTGTCGGACAAGGTCAAGGGCCTGGAAATGGGCGCCGACGACTACCTGGTCAAACCGTTCGAGCTGGACGAGCTGGAGGCGCGGCTGAAGGCGCTGCTGCGCCGCCACCAGGGCCACGAAAACGCGTGGCTGCAGTGCGGCGACCTGCGCTACAGCAAGCAGCAGCAGTTCTTCGAGCTGGCCGGCAAGCTGCTGACACTGACGCGGCGCGAACACACGGTGCTGGAAGTGCTGATCCGGCGCAAGGGCCAGCCGCTGAACCGCGAACGCCTGTTCAACCAGGTGTTCACCCTCGATGACAACGCCAACCAGGAAGCGATCGAAGTCTACATCCACCGCCTGCGCAAGAAGCTGGACGGCAGCAACGTCAGCATCACCACCCTGCGCGGCCTGGGCTACCTGCTGGAACAGCGCGATGCGCCTTGAGCAGCTGTTCAACCGCCGCAGCCTGCTCGGCAAGTTCGTGCGCTGGCTGCTGCTGCCGCTGCTGCTGCTGTGGATCATCAACACCGTGGTCGCCTACCAGATCAGCAGCGCCGCGGCCAACCTTGCCTACGACCGCACCCTGCTGGCCTCGGCGCGGGTGATCGCGGAACAGGTGATGGTGCGCAACGGCAAGCTGCACGTGGAAGTGCCCTACATCGCGCTCGACAACTTCGAATACGACAACCGCGGCCAGATGTTCTACCGCGTCAGCGATTTCGCCGGCAACATCATCTCCGGCTACGGCGACCTGCCGCAGATGCCGAAGAACACGCCGCGCACCGAACTGTACCCGGCGCTGGTGCACTTCCACGACGACATCTACCGCGAACGGCCGATCCGCATGGCCACCTTCTACAAGCCGCTGTTCGAGGGCGGGCTGCAGGGCATGATCAAGGTCGAGGTCGCCGAAACCACCGAGGCGCGACAGTACATGACGCACCAGGTGCTCAACTACACGCTGTGGGGCCAGGGACTCCTGGTGTTCTGCGCGCTGTGCTTCGTCGGGCTGGCGATGACGCGCATCCTGCAGCCGATCCGCCTGCTGGGCGAGGAAGTGATCCGCCGCCCGCCCGGCGACTTCAGCGACATCGAGGTCGGCACCACCCACAGCGAACTGCTGCCGCTGGTCGCCGCCATCAACCAGTACCGCCGCCGCCTGGCGCAGCTGCTGATGCGCTACCAGCGCTTCGCCGCCGACGCCTCGCACCAGCTGCGCACGCCGCTGGCGGTGATGACCACCCAGGCCGAACACGCTCTGCGCGACGGCAGCCCGGAAGTGATGCGAGAAAGCCTCACCGAGCTGAAGCAGATGCTGAAGAAAACCACCCGCCTCACCAACCAGCTGCTGCTGCTGGCCAAGATGGACTCCGGCAGCCACCAGCTGCGCCGCGACCGGCCGCAGCCGCCGTTTTCGCTGCTCGACAGCATCGAGAAGATCGTGATGGCCAAGCTGGCCGCCGCGCGGCGCAAGGACATCGACCTCGGCCTGGAAAACCGTTGCCGCGACCAGAACGCGCCGCTGCACGGCAAGCAGATGCTGATCGAGGAAGTGCTGCTCAACCTGCTCGACAACGCGCTGCGCCACACCCCGTCCGGCGGCGTGATCACCCTGCGCCTGTACGACGCCGCCCCCGGCGGCGACCGCGGCTGCATCTTCGAGATCGAGGACAGCGGCCCCGGCATCCAGCCCGAGCAGCGCGAACAGGTCTTCGAGCGCTTCCACCAGCTGCCCGACGCCGCCCCCGGCGGCAGCGGCCTTGGCCTTGCCATCGTCAAGGACATCTGCCGCCTCCACGACATCGACATCAGCCTGCACGACGGCCCGCAACTGGGCGGCCTGCTGGTGCAACTCGCCTTCAAGCGCTGAACGCTGGCGGCCAACGTTGGCCGCAGGTCTTAGCCGCCTCCACCCGGCACCCGCCCCCTCAACGGCACCCGGCAACGGGGTAGCCAAAACGCTGTCATGCCGCCGCGTAGCAAAGCCGCAACAGTACCGCCCGCCTCCCCTCCCGGCCCCAAAACAGGGCTTGCAAGTCGCCATGGATGAACCATGCTGAAGCTAGCGGCGACACTGGGTCGCCCCGGCGGGACACGCGCCATGACACGCTCTTTTCTGCTCAGCCTGCTCTTGCTAGGCATCGCCCAGCCGACCCACGCCCTCTGTGTGTCGGAAGTCCTCAAATGCGCCAGAACCGCCCCGCTGATCCTGCAGCTGGAAACGGCAAACGCCGGCGACAAGACCTTCATCCCCGCGCCGACACCCAGTTTTATCCTGGAAAGAAACGAACTCTCCGGCGGCAACAAGATCGACCTGCGCCCCAGCTGGCGGCTGGACGACGACACCCGCGTATCGGTCAAGGTGAAACGCCACCAAGTGGAACTGCGAATGAGAAAGCGGTGGTAGGTCACCACCGCCGCCGCGCGACAAGCACAAACCAGACAAGGTTGGCCGCAAACCGGTGACGGCTTGCGGCCAACCTTGTATCGGTAATCGGTTTTGATTTTTGGCCACAGAAGCACACGGAAAAACACGGACAAAGGCAAGGTTTCTTTGGCCACGAAAAGACACGAAAACAAAACCGGAAACAAAACAAACCCGGCCAAAAAGCCTGTCGGGTTACGCTGCGCTAACCCGACCTACGACCCGCCCAAGCAGCACGTCCCACAACAGCCAGAACCGCACCGACGCAACTATTCCCGTTGGCGCAAGCCGTGCAAACTGTCGCCAGCCCGGAAGCAAGCCGCCCTCTTTTGAGCGCAGCGGATGGGCGGCGCCGGGATGGTGGCGGTTTGCACGGGAATTCTTGCGTCGTCGGGAGAGCGGTCTGCGTGCGTATCTCTGATTCGCTCAGCGATGTGAAAAGGGGCGGCGGCATCCCCCTTCCCCGCCGCCGCGCGGCAAGCGGCAGCTAAAAACATCCGCGCAGCGGATACCCAAGACAAAACAAGGTTGGCCGCAAACCCGTTACGACTTGCGGCCAACCTTGTAGCGGTAATCAGTTTTGTTTTTCGGCCACAGAAGCACACGGAAAAACACAGCCCAAACCCGATCTCCCACTACAGCTCGAACCGCAGCGACGCGCCCCGTCCCGTTGGCGCAAGCCGTGCACACTGCCGCCAGCCCGGAAACAAGCCGCCCTCTTTTGAGCGCAGCGTATGGGCGGCGCCGGGATGGCGGCGGTTTGCACGGGAATTCTTGCGCCTTCGGGAGAGCGGGGTTTGGAAAGGGGGATGCGGCATCCCCCTTCCCCGCCGCCGCGCGGCAAGCGGCAGCTAAAAAACATCCGCGCAGCGGATACCCCAGACAAAAACAAGGTTGGCCGCAAACCCGTTACGGCTTGCGGCCAACCTTTCATCCAATCGCGGTAAACGTTGGGCTTCGCAGGCTCAGCACCAACCTACAAGTCCAACTTACCGCATTACACGTCGGCATCAATGATGCACACCCCACTACAACCAGAACCGCACCGACACGACCAGTCCCGTTGGCGCAAGCCGTGCAAACTGCCGACAGCCCGGAAACAAGCCGCCCTCTTTTGAGCGCAGCGTATGGGCGGCGCCGGGATGGCGGCGGTTTGCACGGGAATTCTTGCGCCGTCGGGAGAGCGGGGATTGAAAAGGGGCGGCGGCAGCCCCTTTTCCCGCCGCCGCGCGGCAAGCGGCAGATAAAAAACTCCGCGCAGCGGATACAGCAGACAAAACAAGGTTGGCCGCAAACCCGTTACGGCTTGCGGCCAACCTTTAGTCATCGAATCGCGGTAAACATTGGGCTTCGCAAGCTCCGCGCCAACCTACAAGCCCGATTTATCGGGTTTTTGTACGTCCAGCGAGCGAAGTGAGCGATAGTTGAGCGCATTGTTATGCACGTGCCATGTGGTCAAGCCACTCTATACTCTTTGTAATAGGATTTACATGCACAAATATTAGGCCACTAGGAGGCTTTGTATTTGTATCGAAGCCAATAGCCCCAAGTTCTTTTAGTCCGGAGTGATATTCCGATAAAAAATCTAAAAATATTTCAATAATTTCTTTGTAATTATTGTCTTCTGCTGGCTTTGGGAGAAGTAGTTTGAACCTACGGTTGTCGTTTGCCTCTGCATATATTGAGAAGGCGAGGCTGTAGGGATTATCTTTGTTAATTTTTCCACTTGTACCGAGAAGTACTGGTTCAATTCTGGGTTGCGACATGACTTTTGTCGTGGTTTCAGAGAGCTTTCTCTTGAGGATTGCGTAATGGTCTTTTCCCATTTCGCCAAAGAAAGCCTCGAAATATGGCTTTGAGATGTAAGCAGCTACCAGTGGAAATATGAACCACTCCAGGCATGCCAAGGGCCCGCTTGGAGGCCTAGACTCTACTGATACCGTGACTCTTTCATTGCTAAGCCCCTCTTGGAAGTCTTGAAATAGACTCTCTGGAAGGCCTTCTTCGTATATTAATGCAATGTCAGATCTGCTCATGGCCTCTTCCTTGTGTGCATAACGTTTGAATTCACCGGCCTGTGCGGCTTTTCGCGCAGGTCCGGTAGAAATGATGGAGTGGGCCGCTAATCACCGAAGTAGTGCCCACATGAGCCCAACGTTTACCGCGCCATACTCGCCAAAAGGTGGTCTTGGCTAGCATATATGCCAGCCAAAAAACACAATCATCATACCAGCCAAAAATGACAAAAGGGCAAGCCACCACGGCTTGCCCTTTCCATATCATCTGCGGCCAACGTTGGCCGCATTCTCCCGCTAATCGGCGATCAAGACCCCGCCACCTCGCTCATCCCGCTATGCCGCAGCAACGCATCAATCTGCGGATCGCGGCCGCGGAAGGCGCGGAACGATTCCAGCGCCGGACGGCTACCGCCCACCGCCAGGATCTCGTCCCAGAACTGGCGACCGACTTCCGGATTGGCGCCGCCGGCTTCCTCGAACGCGGCGTAGGCGTCGGCGGACAGCACTTCCGCCCATTTGTAGCTGTAGTAGCCGGCCGCGTAGCCGCCACCGAAGATGTGGCTGAAGCTGTTGGGGAAGCGGTTGTAGGCCGGCGGACGGTTGACGGCGACTTCGTCGCGCACCGTTTCCAGCAGCGCCAGCCAGTCGACGGACTCCGGTTTGGCATCGGTGTACAGCAGCATGTCGAACAGCGAGAACTCCAGCTGGCGCACGGTCTGCATGCCGGACTGGAAGTTCTTCGCCGCCAGCATCTTGTCGTACAGCGCGCGCGGCAGCGGCTCGCCGGTTTCGGCGTGCGCGGTCATGCCCTGCAGCACGTCCCATTCCCAGCAGAAGTTTTCCATGAACTGGCTGGGCAGCTCGACCGCGTCCCACTCCACGCCGCTGATGCCGGACACGCCCAGCTCGTCGACGCGGGTGAGCAGGTGGTGCAGGCCGTGGCCGAATTCGTGGAACAGGGTGGTGACTTCGTCGTGGCTGAAGTAGGCCGGCTTGTCGCCCAGCGGGCGGGTGAAGTTGCACACCAGGTAGGCAACCGGGGTCTGCACCGTGCCGTTTTTCAGGCGGCGGCCACGCACGTCGTCCATCCACGCGCCGGGGCGCTTGCCGTCGCGAGCGTAGAGGTCCAGGTAGAAGCCGCCCAGCAGCGCGCCGTCCTTGAAGATCTGGTAGTAGCGCGCGTCCTCGTGCCAGGTCTCGGCGTCCTTCTGCTCCACGCTGATGCCGTACAGCTTGTGCACCACGCTGAACAGGCCGGCCAGCACCTTCGGCTCCGGGAAGTACTGCTTCACTTCGTGCTCGGAGAAGGCATAACGCGCAACGCGCAGTTTCTCGGCGGCGTAGGTGATGTCCCACGCCTGCAGCGTGTCCAGGCCCAGCTCGTCGCGGGCGAAGGCTTCCAGCTCGGCGCGGTCCTGCTCGGCGTAGGGTTTGGCACGGCGGGCGAGATCGCGCAGGAAGTCAATCACCTGCTGCGGGCTTTCCGCCATCTTGGTGTACAGCGACAGCTCGGCGTAGTTGGCAAAGCCCAAGAGCTGCGCTTCTTCCGCCGCCAGCTGCAGTTTTTCGCGGATCAGTGCGCTGTTGTCCTGTTCGGCGGGGCCGAATTCGGACGCGCGCTTGGCGTTGGCCTCGTACAGCTTTTCGCGCAAGCTCCGGTTGTCGGCGTACTGCAGCACCGGGAACAGCAGCGGGAACTGCAGCCCCAGCTTGTATTTGCCGCTCTGGCCGTCGGCCTCGGCCAGCGCCGCGTACATGGCGATGCTGTCCTCCGGGATGCCGGCCAGCTCGGCCACGTCGTCGATGTACAGCGCGAAACTGTCGGTGGCGTCCATCACGTTTTGCGAGAACTGGTTGGACAGCTCGGCCAGGCGGCTGGACAGCGCGGCGAAACGCTGCTTGTCGGCCTCCGGCAGCTCGGCGCCGGACAGGCGGAAGTCGCGCAGGTCGTTGTCGATGATCTTCTTGCGCGCGGCGGAGGCGCCGGCGAACGCCGGGTTGGCCGCAACGGCCTTGAAGCGCGCGAACAGGTCGAGGTTCTGCCCCAGTTCGGTGAAGAAGGCGGAGATGCGCGGGATTTCGGCGTTGTACGCGTCGCGCAGGCCGTCGGTGTTGCCCATCACGCCGTTGAGATGACCGACCACGCCCCAGGCGCGCGAGATCTGCTCGGTGGCGTCGGACAGCGGCTCGGCCACGCTGTCCCAGTCGTCGCCGCCGGCGGCGATGACCTGGTCGATGGCGGCGCGGGCGTTGGCCAGCAGCACGTCCAGCGCCGGGGTGATGTGTTCGGGCTTGATCGCGGCAAAACGCGGCAGATCGCTAAAGTCCAGTAGCGGATTGGTGGTCATGTTTGGCATCCTGTAGGCAGTGCGCCGTGCTGTTGCCGGCGCGAATCTTTCTAGAGATAGGGACAAATCAGTGAATCGCAATATCCGCCCTTACGACGGCCATCAGCCGCAGATCGACGACTCCTGCTATATCGACCCCGCCGCGGTGGTGATCGGCGAGGTGGAACTTGCGGCCAACGTGTCGGTGTGGCCGTGCGCGGTGGTGCGCGGCGACGTGAACCGCATCAGCATCGGCGAAGGCAGCAATGTGCAGGATTTTGCCATGCTGCACGTCAGCCATCGCAAGGAATCCGACCCGCTGGGTGCGCCGCTGGTGATCGGCCGCCATGTCACCATCGGCCACCACGTGACGCTGCACGGCTGCACCATCGGTAATGAAGTGCTGGTCGGCATCGGCAGCATTATCCTCGATCGCGCGGTGATCGAGGACCGCGTGCTGATCGGCGCCGGCAGCCTGGTACCGCCGAACAAGCGGCTGGAGAGCGGCTACCTGTACCTGGGCAACCCGGTGAAGCAGGTGCGGCCGCTGACCGAAGACGAGCTGGCCTACTTCAGGTATTCCGCCGAGCATTACCTGAAGGTGATGCAGAAGCACAAAGCCAATCTGTGACCAATTGTGGCGCGGCCGGCGGCAAATGCCGCGCCGCGTGCATTATTCATTACCAAGGCATAAAACATTTGTAATACTGCAAGCATAAATAGCCAGTACCGAGCACGCCATCCTTAACGGAGCCAAAACGTGATGCCACAGCTTCTCCCCAAAAGCGGACAGTCATTACAAGTATGGCTGACGGTGCTGATCTCGGTGCTGGTACTGGCCACCGCGGCCGCGCTCGGCTTCTTCTACTACCGCGCGATGCAGAGCCAGCTGACGCTGGCGCAGCACAACCTGTTCCGCGCCACCAGCACCCTGATCACCAGCAATATCGAGCAGAGCGGCGCCGGTGCCGCCGCCACCACCAACCTGCTGGCCCACTCCGCACTGGCAGAGACCTACAGCATGGAAGAGCGGGTGCTGTACACCGGGCAGCTGGTGGCGGTGCTGCGCGGCAACCCGGCGCTGCAGGCGGTGTACATGGCCTACCCCAACGGCGACTTTTTCCTGCTGCGGCGGCTGGACGACGCCGCACGCCAGGCGCTGCCGGATGCCGGCCCCGGCGCACGCTGGGCCAGGCAGCTGGTGCAGCAGCAGCCGGATGGCGTCGCCGAGCAGCGCTTCAGCTTCCTCGACGACGCACTGAACAGCGTGCAGCCGGAGCTGGTGCTGCGCCGGGTGTACGACCCGCGGCAGCGGCCGTGGTACCAGCAGGCGGTGGCCAGCCACGGCGCCGCTGCCACCGAGCCGTACCGCTTCAGCACCACCGGCCTGATCGGCCTCACCTACGCGCACCAGAACGGCGACGCCAGCGCGGTGGCCGGCGCCGACCTGCGCCTGCTGACGCTGGGCACCATCCTGCGCCAAAACCTGCCCAGCGCCGCCGCGCAGATGGCCATCGTCAACACCGCGCACGACATCCTGGTCAGCACCCATACCGACGAACGCGACCCGCGCCCGGTGAAGCTCGGCGAGAGCGCGCCGTCGGCACTGGCGACGCTGGGCACGCAATGGCACCCCGGCACACCGCCACCGGCGGTGATCGAGTGGCAAGGCCAGCAGTGGCACGTGGCGGTGTCGGCGCTGCCCGGCGGCAGCCACCAGCAACTGGTGATGGTGATGCCGGAACACGAGCTGTTCGCCGCCGGCCGCGCGGTGGCCGAGCGCGCGGCGTGGATTCCGCTGCTGATCCTGCTGCTGATGCTGCCGCTGGGCTGGCTGCTGTCGCGGCTGCTGAGCCAGCCGCTGCGGCAGCTGGTGGCCGCCTCCGGCCGCATCCAGTCGCTGGATTTTTCCGACAGCAGCCTGCCGCCCAGCCCGGTACGCGAGCTGAACGAGCTGATGGCGGCGTCGGAGGCGATGAAGGTGACCATCCGCGATTTCATCGGCCTCAGCCGCGACATGGTCGCCGAGAACGCGCTGGAACAGCTGCTGGGCACCGTGCTGCAATCGACCATGCACGCGCTACCGGCGCAGCGCGGCGGGCTGTGGCTGATGGACGGTGCGCAGCTGGCGCCGTCCATCAGCCGCGACGAGCACGAGCAGCCGCTGCAGCTGGGCAATCTGCCGCTGGACGACGCGCTGCTGCTGGACACGCTGGCCGCCAGCGCGCCGCAGCAGATTGCGGCCAACCCTGCGCTGATCCCGGTGGAGATGCGCAGCCTGCTGGGCGAGGACACCCGGCAGCTGATCCTGCTGCCGCTGCGGCTGGAATCGCAGGAGCTGCTGGGCCTCTTGGTGCTGGCCAGCAGCGAGAGCATCGCCCACACCCAGAGCGGCCACCGCATCAACTACCTGCAGGCGCTGGTCGGCTTTGCCGCCATCGCCATCGACAACCGCCGCCTGGCCTCGGCGCTGCAGCAACTGATGAACGCGCTGGTGGAGCTGATCGCCGGCGCCATCGACGCCAAGTCGCCGTACACCGGCGGCCACTGCCAGCGGGTGCCGGAGCTGGCGCAGGCGCTGGCCGAGGCGGCGCACCAGAGCCAGCAGGGGCCGTTTGCCGGCTTCCAGCTCAGCGCCGCCGACCGCGAGGCGCTGTACATCGCCAGCTGGCTGCACGACTGCGGCAAGGTCACCACCCCGGAGTACGTGGTCGACAAGGCCACCAAGCTGGAAACGCTGTACGACCGCATCCACGAGATCCGCATGCGCTTCGAGCTGCTGAAACGCGATGCCGACGTCGCCTACTGGCAGGGCCTCGCCGCCGGCGAGGACGCCGCGCGGCTGAAAGAGCAGTGCCAGCAGCAGAAGGCGCAGCTGGACGACGACTTCGCCTTCGTCGCGCGCTGCAACCTGGGCGGCGAATTCATGGACGACGCCGATCTGGCGCGGCTGCAGCAGATCGCCGAACGCCGCTGGACGCGCACACTGGACGACCGCCTCGGGCTGGGCCCGATGGAACGCGCGCGGCTGGCCGCCATCGCCGCGCCGTCGCTGCCGGTCGAGGAAAACCTGCTCGCCGACAAGCCGGAACACCGCATCCCGCGCGGCGGCGCCGACACGCTGCCGGCCGACAACCGCTGGGGATTCAAGGTCAAGGTGCCGGAGCTGCTGTACCACAAGGGCGAACTGAGCAACCTGTCCATCCGCCGCGGCACGCTGACCGAGGAAGAACGCTACAAGATCAATGCCCACATCACCGAAACCATCAAGATGCTGCACGCGCTGCCCTTCCCCGCCCACCTCGCCCACGTGCCGGAGATCGCCGGCGGCCACCACGAGCGCATCGACGGCAAGGGCTACCCACGCGGCCTGCACGGCCACGAGATGAGCGTGCTGGCGCGGGTGATGGCCATCGCCGACGTGTTCGAGGCGCTGACCGCCGCCGACCGCCCGTACAAGCCGGCCAAGCCGCTGTCGGAGGCGCTGCAGATCATGCGCAAGATGGCGGAGGACGGCCACCTCGACCCCGAGCTGTACCGGCTGTTCCTCGACAGCGGTATCTGGCGCCACTACGCCGGGCGCTATCTGGCCGCCGCCCAGGCCGACGTCGCCGACAGCCACGCCTACCGGCCGCGGCAAAGCCTGCATCAGCACTGAGCCGGCGTCACCAAAACGTCACCCGCAACGGTTAGGGTGCTACTGCGGCAACGCAGCAGGCGCCATGACGGCCAAGTTAACACGTCATCTCCCGGTAATGTCGCCGCCCTACACTGTCGGCATCTTGAAGGGATGATTGAAAATGACGCTGGTAAAACGCCTGTGGCTAACCGTAGCCTTTACCCTTGGCTGCCTGATCGTGGTGATGCTGCTCAGCAGCCAGCAGCTGTTCTCGCTGCGCCACCAGTTCGCCGACTATCGCGAGCGGCAGCAGCTGTCCACCCACCTGCAGACGCTGAAGGCGGAAGTGCTGTCGCTCTCGCGTGCCGACCCGCTGCTGGAAGACACCGCGCCGCGGCTGGCGCGGGTGCAGCAGAACGTCGCCAAGCTGATTCCGGCGATCAGCCAGGCTCTGCCGCCGGCCAGCCGCCAGGCGTTCGCCGGCAAGGCGCAGGGCTACTGGCAGGAATTTGCCAAGAACCTGCGCTCGGCGCTGACCATCGCCGAAACCGCGCCAGAAGACGCGCTGTCGATCCCGGAGCGCGCCTACAGCCTCAGCATCGTGCCGCTGGTCAACCTGATCGACAGCACGCTGGATAACGAGCAGCGCCAGCTGGCCAGCGCCGAAAGCGCGATGGCGCAGGCGATGCTGCAACTGGTGCTGCTGGTGCTGGGCCCGCTCGGCGTCGCCAGTGTGGCGGTGGTGCTGTCGCAGGTGCTGCTGGCACAACGGCTGAAGAAGCAGATCGCCACGATGCAACACGCCGCCGACCTGCTCGGCGAAGGCCAGCTCAGCACCCGGCTGCCGGTCAGCGGCCGCGACGAGCTGTCGCAGGCCGCCGGCCACATCAACCGCTTCCTCGACAAGCTCAGCGAGCTGCTCGGCACCGTGCGCAGCAATGCCGCCGGCAGCGAGCGCGAGGCGCAGGACATTCTCGACCTCACCCACCACGTGATCGGCACCACCCGCCAGCAGGCGGAAACCGCCGAGCACAGCAACCACGCCGCCAACGCGGTGGCCAGCTCGGCCGAGGAAATCGTCAGCCACATCCGCCGCGCACTGCAGGACGCCGACACCGCCACCGAGCGCACCGCCCACGCCCGCGAGCTGGCCGGCGACACCGCCGGCACGCTGCAGGCGCTGGCCGGCCGCATCCAGGGCGCGGTGGGCGAGACCGAGCAGCTGAAGCACGCCATCGCCGACATCGCGCAGATCAGCAACATGATCCGCGACGTGGCGGAGCAGACCAACCTGCTGGCGCTGAACGCGGCGATCGAGGCCGCGCGTGCCGGCGAGCACGGCCGCGGCTTTGCCGTGGTCGCCGACGAGGTGCGCAAGCTGTCGGAGCGCACTTCCAGTGCCACCGCCGGCATCTTCGACACCCTGCTGCGCATCGAGGGCGCCACCAAGGCGCTGGCCGCCACCATGGACGCCGCACATCAGGCCAGCCACGGCAGCGTGGTGGCGCAGACCACGCTGGGCGAGGCGCTGCTGAGCATGGACAGCGCGCTGGTCACCATCAACCAGGTGCTGCGCGAGGTGGCGGAAGCC
>Ga0209211_10003472_pt1 | contig 25594 bp, 22 predicted proteins | sample RifGroA2_FD_183992 | JGI IMG/M metagenome (GOLD analysis project Ga0209211, IMG submission 183992) | Groundwater microbial communities from Rifle, Colorado, USA - Groundwater A2 (SPAdes) (version 2) | ecosystem: Environmental > Aquatic > Deep subsurface > Groundwater | place: Rifle, Colorado...
CGCCGTTGTCGGTGCACAGCTTCAGTGGCGGGTAGAACACGCCGAAGCGGTGTTTGGCGGCGGCGGCATCCAGCGCCGCGCGCAGCTGCTTGTTGGCGCCGACGCCGCCGGCGACCACGATGCGCTGCAGGCCGTGCTGTTTCAGCGCCTTCACGCACTTGCTGACCAGCACGTCGACGATGGCCTCCTGGAAGGCGCGGCAGATGTCCTTGCGCGCCTGCTCGTCGACGCTGCCGCATTCGGCTTCGACCTGCTTCTTCAGCATCAGTACCGCGGTTTTCAGGCCGGAGAAGCTCATGTCGAGGTTGTCGCTGTGCAGCATCGGCCGCGGCAGGGTGAAGCGCGCCGGGTCGCCTTCTTCCGCCAGTTTCGACAGCAGCGGGCCGCCGGGGTAGGGCAGGCCGAGCAGCTTGGCGGTCTTGTCGAAGGCTTCGCCGGCGGCATCGTCCAGCGTTTCGCCGAGGATCTGGTAATCGCCGACGCCGCGCACGGCCATGATCTGGGTGTGGCCGCCGGAGACCAGTAGCGCGAGGAAGGGGAATGCCGGGCGCGGCTCGGCCAGTAGCGGCGACAGCAGGTGGCCTTCGAGGTGGTGCACGCTGATCACCGGGATGTTCAGCCCCACCGCCAGCGCATTGGCGAAGCTGGCGCCGACCAGCAGCGCGCCACCGAGGCCGGGGCCTTCGGTGTAGGCGATGGCGTCGATGTCCTGCAGCGTCTTGCCGGCTTCGGCGAGACAGGCGCGGGTCAGCGGCGTGACGCGGCGGATGTGGTCGCGGCTGGCCAGCTCCGGCACCACGCCACCGTATTCGGCGTGCATCGCCATCTGCGAGTGCAGCTGGTCGGCAATCAGGCCGCGTTCGGTGTCGTACAGCGCGACGCCGGTTTCGTCGCAAGACGATTCAATTCCCAATACGAGCATGTGAGTGGCTTCAAAACTAAACAATCTTTCCATTTTACCGGTGATTCTTTGTTCGCCCAAATCGGCAGTGATACGCTTGCGGTCTGAATCCAAGGGGAAGCAAGATGAAAGCAAGACTGAAGTGGGTGGATGGCGTGTGTTTCATGGGCGAAACCGGCAGCGGCCATGCGGTGGTGATGGACGGCGCGCCGGAAGGCGGCGGCCGCAACCTCGGCCCGCGACCGATGGAAATGCTGCTGCTGGGCACCGCCGGCTGCACCAGCTACGACGTGCTGAACATCCTGAAAAAGTCGCGCCAGGACGTGCGCGACTGCTGGGTGGAGATGGACGCCGAGCGTGCCGACAGCGATCCGAAGGTGTTCACCAGGATTCACTTTCACTTCGTGGTGGTGGGGCGCGAGCTGAAGGCGGACGTGGTCGAGCGCGCCATCAAGCTGTCGGCGGAGAAGTACTGCTCGGCCTCGATCATGCTCGGCAAGACCGCCGACATTACCCACGATTTCGAGATCCGCAGCGACGACTGAGAGCCTGTTCACGATCTGCTGCGGTTTGATCTCAAGGGTGGCGATACCGCGTTGAAAACGGCTTCGGCATGCGGGTTTATATCCAGATCAACTCCGCTTCCTCAGCCATTTTCGCCTTGTCTCGCTCTAGCTCGCGATATCGTGAACACGCTCTAAGCCAAATCTTGCGGCCAACCTTGGCCGCAATCGCCATGCCCAACGCCACCCTTGCCGGTGGCGTTGCCGTTTCCGGCGCGCGGCGGCAAATCTTGCCGCCTTGCCGGCGGCGGATGCGCCATTGGGCAGGCGTTTTCGGCTGCCGCGGCCGAAACTTGAGCGCTGGGCGGCTGTTTTTTGATTGGCACAGTTCATGCTTTAAGGATGCCAACTTAACGGACGACCGATCATGCTCGACAAGATTTCCGACCACCTCAACTTCTTCCAGCAATCGCTTGGCCTGCGTGCCAAGAAGGTGGAAGTGATTGCCAGCAATATCGCCAACGCGGATACGCCAGGCTACAAGGCGGTGGATTTCGATTTCGGCAAGGCACTGCAAGGCCAGCTGCGCGCATCGCAGAGCGGCTTGGCGCTGGCGACCAGCAACGAGCGCCACCTGGCAGCCCAGGGCCACGCCAGCGTCGATGACGGCGGCCTGCAGTATCGCAGTGCGGTACAGCCCAGCCTCGACGGCAACACCGTCGACATGGATGTCGAGCGCGCCGCGTTTACCGACAACGCGATGAAATACCAGTCCACGCTGACCTTCCTCAACCGGAGAATCAGCGGGCTGATGGACGCAATCAAGGGTGGGCAATAACCATGTCGCTGTCTAATGTCTTCAATATTGCCGGCTCGGCGCTGACGGCGCAGTCGATGCGCCTGAACCTGGTGGCCAGCAATATCGCCAACGCGGAGAGCGCCACCAGCTCCACCGGCGAGCCGTTCCGCGGCCGCCACGCGGTGTTCACCGCCACGCCGGTGACCGCTGACATGCCGCAGGTGGCCGGGGTGCGGGTGACCTCGATCGTCGAGGACACCTCGCCGTTCCGCCTCAAGTACGAACCGGGCCATCCGCTGGCCGACGAGCGTGGCTACATCAAGATGCCCAACGTCAACCCGGTGGAAGAAATGGCCGACATGATTTCCGCTTCGCGCTCTTACCAGACCAGTGTCGAAGTAATGAATACCGCAAAGACCCTGCTGCAAAAAACCTTGCAGCTTGGCCAGTAACCGTTAGAGGTCTCGCATGGCAACCGTAAACAGCGCCACCGCCACCGGCATCGACTTCGAGTCGTACAACGTCGCCAGCAACAAGGCGGGCAGTAACGCCGAAGACATCCAGAACCGCTTCCTGAAGCTGCTGACCACGCAGCTGAAAACCCAGGATCCGTCGAACCCGATGGACAACGCGCAAATGACCAGCCAGATGGCGCAGATCAGCACCGTCAGCGGCCTGGAAAGCGTCAACGCCTCGATCAAGGCGCTGTCGGACAACCAGTCCGCCAGCCAGTCGCTGCTGGCGACGCTGATGATTGGCCGCTACGCGCTGATCCCCGGCAACGAAGTCAGCCTCAATGGCGGCGCGGCCAAGGCGGTGGTGGATTTCCCGCAGTCGGCCAGCGACGCGGTGGTCACCATCAAGAACGCCGCCGGCGTGGTGGTCAGCGAGATCAAGCTGGGCGCGCAGACAGCCGGCCAGCTGACGGTCGGCTGGGACGGCAAGAACGCGGCCGGCGTGCAGCAGCCGGACGGCCAGTATTCGATCTCGATCAAGGCGGTGAACGGGACGGTGGCGGTGGATGCCAAGATCCTGAATCCGGTCAAGATCAGCAGTGTGGCGATCGACAAGGGCGTTTCTTCATTGGTGCTGGAAAACGGCAAGCGGATGTCGATGAGCGACGTGACGCAACTTATCTAAGACATACCGGTTAAGCATTCGGGGGATAGAACATGGGTTTCCAGCAAGGTTTGAGTGGTCTGAGCGCAGCGTCCAAGCAGTTGGACGTGATCGGCAACAATATTGCCAACGGCAGCACCATCGGTTTCAAGGGCTCGCGCGTCGAGTTTGGCGATATGTACGCCCGTTCGCTGGCCTCGGCCTCGACCCAGGCGGGCACCAATACCCAGGCCGGCGTCGGGGTGCAGGTGCTGGCGGTGTCGCAGCAGTTCCAGCAGGGCAACATCACCACCACCAACAACCCGCTGGACATGGCGATTTCCGGCAACGGCTTTTACCGGCTGACCAGTGAAAACACCGGCAACGGCGGCATCGAGGCGTTCTCCCGCAACGGCGAGTTCAAGCTGGACAAGGAAGGCTACATCGTCAACAACGGCTACTACCTGAACGGCTACCAGATGGTTAACGGTGTGAAGACCGGTGCCGAACAGCCGCTGCAGGTGTCTACCATCAACAGCGGCATCGCCAAGGCGACCGGGGCGGTGGGCGAGCGCGGCATCGACTGGAGCTTTAACCTGAACGGCGGCGGCGCGGTGATCGACCCGGCGGTCAAGCCGTTTGACCCGCTGGACGCGTCCACCTATTCCTATACCAGCGGTGCCAAGTTCTACGACAACTACGGCAACGTGCATACCGTGTCGGTGTACTTTGCCCGCCGCGCCTCGACCGTCGATCCTGTGGTACCGGCTACCGTGCCGCCGTCGACGCTGGACGTGAACAACTGGGACGTGTACCACTCGGTAGACGGCACCCTGGTGGCGGGCGCGCCGACCCAGGTCAAGTTTGACCAGTCCGGTCAGCTGACCGCGTGGTCGGACAACATCATCACCATCGCCGCCGATACCAGTGCCGCCAGTGCCCACCCGGCATTCGATATCGACTTCACCAACAGCACCCAGTACAGCGGCGATTACAGCGTCTCCCGCCAGGTGGCCGGCGGCTATCCGGCTGGCAAGTTCACCGGTATCGGTGCCGACTCCGCTGGCGTGATCTACGCCAACTACACCAACGGTGTGACCGAGCCGATCGGCCAGATCACCTTGTACAACTTCTCCAACATCCAGGGTCTGGTGCCTAACGGCAACAATCGCTGGCTGTACAGCAGCGATGCCGGTGCCCGCAGCATGGCCGACCCCAACTCCGGCGGCATGGGCTACATCAAGCCGTCGGCGCTGGAGGAGTCCAACGTCGATACCACCACCGAGCTGGTGAACATGATCGTTGCGCAGCGCTACTACCAGGCCAACGCGCAGACCATCAAGACCCAAGACACCATCATGCAGACCCTGCTCAACCTGCGTTAATGCGGGTTGAGATGCTAAGCGCGGAGAGACGGATTCATGGATAAGGTGCTGTATCTGGCAATGAATGGTGCGAAGCACGTCGCATGGCAACAGGCGACCACTTCCAACAACCTTGCCAACGTCCATACCAACGGCTTCAAGGCCGATCTGGCGTCTTTCCGGGCGCTGCGCGTGGTCGGCGACGGTGCGCCGACGCGTACCTACCAGGTCGACAATACCGTCGGTCACGACATGAGCCAGGGTTCGCTGCAGCTGACCGGCAACGAAAGCGATTTCGCGCTGGCAACGCCGGGTTTTTTTGCGGTGCAGGCACCGGGTGGCGGCGAAGCCTACACCCGCGACGGCGGCTTCATCGTCGACACCGAAGGCGTGATGCGCACCCGTTCCGGGCTGGCGATCCAGGGCGAGGGTGGCCAGATCGTGGTACCGCCGGGCTCGCGGATCACCCTCGGCATCGACGGGACGGTATCGGCTTCCGCCAGCGTCGGCGCCGACCGTACCGTGCAGGTGCTGGGTCGCATCAAGCTGGTCAATCCGGGGGAGCGTGCGGTGTACAAGGGCGATGACGGCCTGTTCCGCCAGCACGACGGCCAGGACGCACCGGCTGCGGCCAACGTGCAACTGAAGAGCGGCTTCCTGGAGGCCAGCAACGTCAATGCGGTCGAGAGCCTGGTGCAGATGATCAGCCACTCCCGCCATTACGATCTCAATATCAAGCTGATGCAGACGGCGGAGCAGAATGCCCGCCAGGCGACAGAATTGCTGTCGATTACCGGCTAAACGAACCGATAACAGGATAACAACATGATTCGTGCCTTGTATGTGGCCAAGACCGGTATGGATGCCAGCCAGTTCAAGCTGGACGTGGTGTCCAACAACCTCGCCAACGTGAACACCAAGGGCTTCAAGCGCTCCAACGCCATTTTTGAAGACCTGTACTACCAGACCCTGCGCCAGCCCGGCGCCCAGCTGTCAAACGGCAACGTGCTGCCGACCGGCCTGCACGCCGGTACCGGTGCCGCACCGGTGGCCACCGCACGGGTACACACCCAGGGCGAGATGATCCGCACCGAGCAGTCGCTGGACATGGCGATCGCCGGCGACGGTTTCTTCCGCATCCAGCAGACCGACGGCACCATCGCCTACACCCGCAACGGCGAGTTCAAGCGCAACAATGAAGGCCTGGTGGTCAATGCCGCCGGCCTGGCGCTGGACCCGGCGATTACCATTCCGGCGACCGCCACCAAGATCGCGCTGTCGCCCGAAGGCTTGCTGGAGTATTTCGATGCCGGGGCTACCACTGCCACCGGATCGTTCCAGATCAACACTGCCACCTTCATCAACCCGCAGGGGCTAGAAAGCATCGGCGGCAACTTGTATCTGGCGACCGGCGCGTCCGGTGACCCGATCGAAGGCCAGCCCGGCCTCGATGGCCGCGGCACCATTTCGCAGGGCTATGTCGAGGGTTCCAACGTCAACGTGACCGAAGAACTGATCAACATGATCACCGCGCAGCGCGCCTACGAGATCAACTCGCGCGCGATCAAGACCGCCGACGAAATGCTGCAGAAGCTGACCCAGCTCTAAAGTCTAAGGAGTAGCCCATGAAGCGCCTGCTGAATCTTGTGTTGCCGCTGTGTTCGGCGCTGCTCTTGGCCGCCTGCGCGGTACAGACGGCGCCGATCACGCATCAGCCGATGGCGGTGCGGCCACAGCCGCAGCCGGCGCAGCTGCCGGCCGACGGCTCCATCTTCCAGGCCGCCAGCTACCAGCCGCTGTTCGAGGATAAGGTGCCGGTGCGCGTCGGCGACATCCTCACCGTCACCATCCGCGAGAACAACCGCTCCAGCAGCAAGGAAGAGACCGAGGGCGAGCGCGATTCCTCGATCAACGGCGGCATCAATGCCGGCGTGTCGCTGCCGTTCTTCCCCGGTGCCATCGAGAAGAAACTGGGCGGTGCCAGCCTGAACGGCAGTGGCAGCGCCAGCGAGAGCGGCTCCAGCAGCAATACCAACAGCAGCTCCTTCAATGCCTCCATCACCGTGACCGTGATCGACGTCTACCCGAACGGCAATCTGCTGGTCAGCGGCGAGAAGCAGATGAAGATCAATGGCGAGCATGAATTCATCCGTCTGTCCGGCGTGATCAATCCGCGCGACATCAAGCAGGGCAACAACGTCGAATCGACGCGGATGGCCGATGCCCGCATCGAGCAGATCAACCAGGGCCGCAGCCGCGCTTATAATGACACCGGCTGGCTGCAGAAAATCTTCCTGTCACTGCTGCCGTTTTAAGGGGTAAGCGATGTCGCGTTTTGTTGTGTTGGTCTGTCTGGCGCTGGTGGCCAGCCCGCTGTTTGCCGCCCAGAAGATCAAGGAGCTGGCCAGCGTGGCCGGGGTGCGCTCCAACCCGTTGATCGGTTACGGCTTGGTGGTCGGCCTCGACGGCAGTGGCGACAAGGCCAGCGCCTCGCCGTTCACAGGCCAGTCGCTGGGCAATATGCTGAACCAGCTCGGGGTGCAGATCCCGCAGGGGATGAAGATCGACCCGAAGAACGTGGCCGCGGTGAGCCTGACCGCGACCCTGCCGCCGTTTGCGCGGCGCGGCCAGGCGCTGGACATCACGGTGTCGTCGATCGGCGATGCCAAGAGCCTGCGTGGCGGCACCTTGCTGCTGTCGCCGCTGAAGGGTATCGACGGCCAGATCTACGCGCTGGCACAGGGTAATGTGGTGGTCGGCGGTGCCGGCGCCGCCGCCGGGGGCAGCAAGACGCAGATCAACCACCTCAGCGTTGGCCGCATTCCGGCGGGGGCGACGGTCGAGCGCGAGTTGCCGGCCTCGCTGGGCATGGGCGACATGGTGGCGCTGCAACTGCTGGAGTCGGACTTCACCACCGCCAACCGTGTGGTACAGGCGATCAATCGCGAGCTGGGTGGCCAGACGGCGCGTGCGCTGGACGGTCGCCAGATCGAAGTGCGGGCGCCACAGGACAGCAATGCGCGGATCCAGTTTTTGTCGCGGCTGGAAAATATTGCCGTCGAGGCGGCAGAAGTTTCCCCCGTGGTGATCATCAATGCCCGCACCGGCTCCATCGTGATGAACAAGGCGGTACGCATCGACCCGTGCGCGATTGCCCACGGCAACCTGTCGGTGACGGTCAACAGCACCTCGACAGTGAGCCAGCCACCGCCGCTGAGCGGCGGCCAGACGGCGGTCACCCGCAAGGCCGATGTCAGTGTCAGCGCCGACGGCAGCAAGGTGGTCAACATTCCCGGCGGTGCCTCGCTGTCGGAGGTGGTCGGCGCCCTGAATTCGGTCGGCGCCACGCCGCAGGACCTGATCTCCATCCTGCAGGCGATGAAGGCCTCCGGCTCGCTGAAGGCGGAATTGCAGATCATCTGAGCGGCAAGGTTGGCCGCAAGCCACAGACAAGGCGATGTCCCGACGGGTATCGCCTTTTTTGCTGGCCTGATTCTTGCTGTAGATCCGGCATCTGTGTCTGTTTAGCGTTCCTGCCATGCAAGTTTCCCGCGATGCCAGCAATCAATTAGCGATCGATCCCAATGCGACCGAGCGGCTGTCTTCCCTTGCGCGCAGCAATCCGAAGGAAGCGATCCGGCAGGTCGCCAGCCAGTTCGAGGCCATCCTGCTGAACCAGATGATGGCGTCGATGCGCAGCAACGGTTTTGACGGCGAAGAAGACTCCTCGGAGCTGGGCACCTACCGCGGCATGCTCGACCAGCAGATGGTCAACGCGATGGTGCAGGGCGGCGGTACCGGGCTGGCCGACATGCTGGCACGCCAGATCGAAGGCGTGGCGCGGATTGACCAGACCGCGACGCCGGCGGCCAGCAGCGGCATGCTGCCCTTGCCGGCGCTGCCCGCCGCGGCGGCGAAAGCCATCCGCCAGTACACGGAAGCTGCCGGCACCGCCACGGCGGCGCCTGCTCCGGTGGCCATTCCGAGCGAACGGCAGGCGTTTGTCAGCACCCTGTTGCCACATGCCGGCCAGGCGGCCAAGCGCCTCGGCGTGGCGCCGGAGTTGCTGGTTGGCCACGCCGCGCTGGAAAGCGGCTGGGGCAGCCGCAGCATCCGCCATCCGGATGGTCGCGAGAGCTACAACCTGTTCGGTATCAAGGCCGGTGGTTCGTGGCGCGGCGAGTCGGTGGCGACGCTGACCACCGAGTACGTCGACGGCAAGCCGCGAAAGCAGGTGGAATCGTTCCGTTCCTATCCGAGCCTGCAGGCGGCATTCGACGATTACGCCAAGTTGCTGGAAGGCAGCCGCCGCTACCAGCGCGCGCTGAACCAGGGCGATAACGCGCAGGGCTTTGCCGTGGCGCTGCAGCAGGGCGGCTACGCCACCGATCCGGCGTATGCGCGCAAACTGGCCGGCGTCGCCCAGTCCCTGCTGGCACGCTAAAGTTCAGCCGCCTAGCTGCCGATAAAGAACAACGGGAGAGTGAATCATGAGTGGTATTTTCAGTATCGGTATCAGTGGTCTCAATGCGGCACGCGCGGCATTGGATGTGACCAGCCACAACATCAGCAACGTCAATACCGATGGCTACAACCGCCAGCGTCTTTCCCAGAGTGCGGCGACGCCGCAGTTTGTCGGTTACGGCTATGCCGGCCGTGGTGTCGATCTGTACGCGGTATCGCGGCTGTACGACGGCTTCATGGACGAGCAGCTGCAGAATGTCACCGCGTCCAGCAGCGGCTTCCAGACCCAGGCCACCGCCCTCTCCGATATCGACAACCTGATTACCGATGGCAATGCCGGCCTCTCCAACCTGATGCAGGGTTTCTACGCCAGCCTGCAAACCCTCAGTCAGCAGCCGACCTCCATCGCCGCGCGGCAGTCGGTGATCAGCCAGGCCGAGTCGCTGTCCGGCCGTTTCCAGTCGATGAACACGCGCATGGAAGAGGTGCGTAACGGCCTGATCAACCAGATCAATACCTCGGTGGAGGGGGTCAACTCCTACGCCAGGCAGATCGCCGCCCTCAACGAGCAGATCATTTCCCTGAACCAGGGCGAGGGCCGCGTGCCCAACGACCTGCTGGACCAGCGCGACACGCTGGTACGCGACCTGAACAAGCTGATCAAGACCGACGTGGTCGAGCAGTCCGACGGCATGTATAGCGTCTACATCGGCCAGGGCCATCCGCTGGTGATCGGCGAGACCAGTTACGAAATGACCATGATGCGTGGCGCACCGGCGCAGCCGGAAGATCCGGAAGCGCCGTCACTGGGCATCAAGCTGCCAGGTACCAATAACACGGTGGTGCTTAATTCGCAGCTGATCGCCGGTGGCAGCATCGCCGGCGCCATGACCACGCTGAATTACGATGTTGCCCGCGTGCAGGCCGACCTCGGCCGCATGGCGGTCGAGTTTTCCGACGCGATGAACCGGCAGCAGGCATTGGGTGTCGACCTGAGTGGCCTGCCGGCCAGTACCCCGATGTTTGCCGACTTGACCGCCTTCCGTACTACCGCAGAGAACGCGACCACACCGGCCGGTGAAGCCAAGGCGATGCGTGATGCCTTGCGCCGTTTTGCCGTGGCGGTGCAGGAGCCATCGCAGCTGGCGGTCGCCTCCGGTCTCCAGGCCGGTGCCACCACGCCGGTTGATCCGACCGAGGTGCCGGGGGGCAAGCCATCCATCTCGGCGATCTGGCAGGTGTCCAACCTGTCGCCGGCGGCCAACCCGACCCTGCCGGCGGCGCCGGCGCTGGCCTTGAACTATATTCCGGGCAACACCCCACCGTTCGAGGCGGACTTTGGCGGCACCATCGTGCCGGTGACGCAGTCGGCAACCCAGGCCGGCGTTTACGAATTCACCCTCGCCAGTGGCCAGCACATCGCCTTCAAGTTCGAGGGGCAGGCGGCAACCAACCAGACCATCCCGGTGACGCCGCGCACCGGTGCCGCAGGCGAGTCGGCGCAGCTGGACAACGCCAACCTGCTGGAGATGGCCCGCTTGCAGACGCGGCCACTGATGGCAGCAACACCCAACTCCACCTCGACCTTCCTGCCCGCGGTCGGCGCCGCTCGCACCGGCAGCCTGCAGTCGTTCTATGGCCAGACCGTCAGCTATGTCGGTAGCCGTACCAATGTGGTACAGGTGAGCCTGACGGCACAGGAAGCCGCGTTGCAGGAAGTAAAATTGAAGAGGGAATCGTTCTCCGGCGTCAACCTCGACGAGGAAGCGGCGAATCTTATACGCTATCAGCAGGCCTACCAGGCGTCGAGCAAGGTCATCCAGGTGGCGCAGGAAATTTTCCAGTCGCTGCTGGACCTGCGTTGATAGTTTTCAGAGGATAAGGCAATGAGAGTCAGCAGCAATACCCAATACATCATGGGCACCTATAACCTGCAAAGCAAGGGTTCCCAGCTCAACCGCCTCAACGAGCAGCTGTCGACCCTGAAACGCATCAACCGGGCATCGGATGACCCGGTGGCGGCGGCCTCGCTGGTCGACATCAACCAGTCCAAGTCGATGAATACGCAGCAATCCAGCAATGCCAAGGCGGCCGCCTCGCAACTGGCGATTACCGATACCATCCTCGGCAACGTCTCCAATACCATCATTTCGATCAAGACCCTGGCGGTGCAGGCGGGCAACACGGTGCTGACCAACGAAGACCGGCAGGCGATCCAGAACGAGATGCGCGAGAAAGTAAAAGAGCTGGTTTCCCTCGCCAACACCACCGACGGTGCGTCCAACTATATCTTCGGCGGCACCGACAAGAGCAAGCCACCGTTTACCATGACCATACAGGCTACCGTGCCGCAGCTGGATATCAACTACCAGGGCAATGACCAGCGCCAGTACATGGCGATCTCGTCCAGCCGCGAGATCGCGGTGACCGAGCCCGGTTCGGTGGTGTTCGGCCGTACCTCAACTCCGGCCGGACCCGCCCCGGCAGGGCCGACCGCAGCCGGCAACGAGCTGTGGCAGTCGCTATCGGTGTTCGACGAGGCGCTGTCGGCCGGTTCGGTGGATCCCAACTACGCCACCAATATTGCGACGGCCATTCAGGGGCTGGATGACGGCCTGTCGCAGGTACTGGCCAGCCGGGCCTCGCTGGGTTCGCGCATGCAGGAGACCGATTCGCTGATCGAGATGGGTGACGCCCTGAGCGTGCAATACGCGTCGCAGATCAGCAATCTGGAAGACCTGGATCTGGCCAAGGCGGTGTCCGACTTCGAGATGGCCAGGACCGCGCTGGAAGTCACGCAGAAAACCTTTTCCCAGGTGAAGAGCCTGTCCCTGTTCAACTACCTCTGATCGCGCCATGCAAACCATCCTCGCCCAGCTGATCGCTTTTGACACCACCAGTCGTGAGTCCAACCTGGCCCTGATCCGGTGGGTGCAGGACTATCTGGCGCAGTTTGGCGTGGACAGCACGCTGACTTTTTCCGATGCCGGCGACAAGGCCAACCTGTTTGCTGTGGTCGGGGATCCGGCGCTGCCGATCGTGGTGTTGTCCGGGCACACCGACGTGGTGCCGGTCGACGGGCAGAGCTGGCAGAGCGACCCTTTTATCATGAGCGAGCGCGACGGTCGTCTCTATGGTCGCGGCAGTTGCGACATGAAGGGCTTTATTGCCTGCGTGCTGTCCCTGGTCGAGGAGTGGACAAGGTTGGCCGCAGCCGGCCAGCTGCAGCGCGCCATCGGTATCGCGCTGTCTTACGATGAGGAAGTCGGTTGTCTGGGGGTCGGGCGCCTGATTGCCGACCTGCAGCAGCGACAGTTGCCGATCGAGGGCTGCATCATCGGCGAGCCGACCATGATGCGGCCGGTGATCGCCCACAAGGGCATTGCCCATTACCGTTGCCGCGTGCTCGGCCGCGCCGCGCATTCCTCGCTGACGCCCAAGGGCGTCAACGCCATCGAGTATGCCGCCAAGCTGATCGTGCACATCCGCAAGCTGGCCGATGCCGAGCAGAGTTTCGGCATGCGGCAGGCGCTGTATGACGTACCGTTCACCACCTTGCAGACCGGCGTCATCCACGGTGGCACCGCGGCCAACATCGTGCCCAAGGATTGCGAGTTCGTGTTCGAGTGCCGCTGGTTGCCGGGTGACAATCACCAGCGTTTCGTCGACTCGGTGCGCGACTACGCGGCGCTACTGAGCGCGGAAATGCAGCAGGTGGCGCCGGAGGCGGCGATCAGCTTCGAGCCGCTGGTCAACTGCCCGCCGTTCGAATCGGACGCCGACAGCAGCGTGCGCCTGCATGTCGATGCGCTGTGCCACGGTTGCCTTGGCGAGGCGGTGGCCTACACCACCGAGGCCGGCCGCTTTGCCGAGGCCGGTATTGCTGCGGTGGTGTGCGGCCCCGGTTCGATCGAGCAGGCGCACCGTCCCGACGAGTATGTCGAGCTTGGCCAGCTGGCGCTGTGCCGCGACTGGCTGTTGCGGCTGACCGAGCGCCTTGTGTGCCCGGTGGGGCTGTAAGAGCCTGTTCACGATCTGCTGCGACTTGATTCCGGTGGGGCATAGGCTGTTGAAAACGGCTTCGGCATGTTTTTTATATCTGGATAAACGCCGCTTCCTCAGCCGTTTTCGCCTTGTCTCGCGTGAGCGTGCGGATCATGAACACGCTCTAAGAATCTTCTTTACTGTCTTTCGTTCCCCCTTCAAAATCCCGACCCTCCATTGCGGTGGAGAGTGATGCCCGCGCTGTTATCCACGGCGGCGGGCTTGTTGTCATTTCAAGGTGGGACAAACCATGAAACAAACTACGCAACCCGCGACACCCGCGGGTCAGGCGCGGGATGCCTTTACCAGCAGCTTCGGCGTGCTGGCGGCGACGCTCGGCTCCGCGGTCGGGCTGGGCAATATCTGGAAGTTTCCTTATGTCACCGGTGCCAATGGCGGCGCCGGTTTCCTGCTGGTGTACCTGCTGGCCACGCTGCTGGTCGGCCTGCCGGTGATGATTGCCGAGATCATGCTCGGTCGCAAAGCCAAGGCCGACGCGGTCACCACCCTGCGGGTGCTGGCACCGGCCGGGCAGTACTGGTGGCTGATCGGTGCCTCCGGGGTGCTGGCGGCGTTCCTGATCCTTTCGTTCTATTCCGAAGTGGCGGGCTGGGTGTTCGCCTATGTGTTCAAGGCCATCGGCGGCGACATCCTGAGCAAGGATCCGGCGCAGACCTCGGCTGCGTTCGGCGCGCTGGTGTCCGATCCGCTGCAGTCGCTGCTGTGGCAGTGGGGCGTGCTGCTGTTCATCGGCGGCATCCTGCTGCTGGGCGTGGCCAAGGGCATCGAGGCGGTCACCAAGAAGTTGATGCCGGTGCTGTTCATCCTGCTGCTGGTGCTGGGCGTGCGCAGCCTGATGCTGCCGGGCGCGGCGCAAGGGCTGGCCTTCCTGTTCGCTCCCGATTTTTCCAAGATCACCGCCGAAGTGGCGTTGATCGCGATGGGACTGGCGTTCTTCAAGCTGTCGATCGGCATGGGCACCATGATGACCTATGGCAGCTATTTCCGGGACGACCAGAACATTCCTGCCACCACGGTACGGGTGATGAGCGCCGACCTGTTCGTGTCGATGCTGGCCGGTATCGTGGTGTTCCCGGCGGTGTTCACCTTCGGCTTCAAGCCGGAAGCCGGGCCATCGTTACTGTTCATCACCATTCCGGCGGTATTCGCCAGCATGCCGATGGGGCACCTGTTTATGGTGCTGTTCTTCGTGCTGTCGGCGGTGGCGGCCACCGGTGCCATGCTGTCGCTGCTTGAAGTGCCGGTGTCGGTGATGGTCGGCCGTTTCAACATCAGCCGTGTCAGGGCGACGCTGATCAACCTGCTGCTGTTGGTGTTGATCGGTGCCAGCTGCGCGCTGTCCAATAGTGTGCTGGCCAACGTCAAACTGTTTGGCATGACCTTCTTCGACTTGTTCGACTTCGTGTCATCGTCCATCCTGTTGCCGATAGGCGGCATCTTCATCTGCCTGTTCGTGTCCTGGGTATGGGGCAAGGACAAGATGATGGCGGCGCTGTCGAACGAAGGCGTGCTGCACAACCGTGTCGTGGTGCAGCTGCTGTACGGTTTGCTGAAATACGTGACCCCGCTGCTGATCCTGCTGGTGATGCTGAAGGGGCTGGGGCTGCTGTAAGTCGGGCAGGGGCTGCCGTATTGGCAGTCTCTGCTATAGAACAAGCAGGAGCAGGGCAAGCAGAAACGGGAGAAGAGGATGGCAGGCCGATTGCTGGTCAGCGCCGTTGCCGCCGCCTGCGGTGGCGCACTGGGACTGTTCTTGCTGCTGTCGCAGGAGCGCCTGCCGGTGGCGGAGTCCGTGTTCCCGCCGGATCGCAATGGCGACCTGCTGCGTGACGACGTCGGGGAGCTGATTGCCGCGCGCTTTGCCGGCAATGCCGCGGCGTTTGCCGCCAGCAGCCAGCTGGCGCGGGCGTGGCAGCGCGCGGTGCGGCAGACCGATCCGGCCAGGCTGGGGCCGGAGGTGACGCAGGTGCGCTACGCGATGTCCTGTGTGCTGAGCGAACAGACGCTGGGCAAGGCCAGGGTCGATGCGCAGACCATGCTGCACTTCCTCGACCTGCTGCATGCGCGGATGTTCGATACCCCGGCGCGGCGGCAGCTGTGGCAGCAGTACGAACGCAGCGCCAGCCGCATTCCGCACGGGGAAACGCCGCTCAACCCCTGTCGTTTCGATATCTCGGCGATGGTGGGCTGAGCCGGTCACGCCATCAAGCAAACGTTGGCCGCAAGTGGTTGCGGCCAACGTTTTTTTATTCGCCTTTCGGACGCAGCGCGGCGAGAGCCGCCTTTTGCATTTCCAGGGTGCGGAGCTGCATCGACAGCGCGCCCAGGTTCATGGTGAGCCAGGTTTCCACCACGCGCAGCTCGGCCATGCGGCGGTCGATTTCCTCTTCGCTCATCGGTGGCAGGAACGGCTGGGCGCCCGGCGGGGTTGCGCTTTGCATCATCTGGCGGAACAGGGCGAACGGATCGGCAGGATTGAAATCGGCACTCATCGGAACCTCCACAAGGTTGGCCGCAACATAAAAAAACGGGTGAACATGACGTTCACCCGTTCAGTATAACCACTATCAGCGGTTAGCCATTTGCTTGTACATCCACCGCGGCCAGCGCCACCATGTTGACAATGCGGCGTACCGAGGAGATCGGGGTCAGGATGTGCACCGGCTTGGCCATGCCCATCAGGATCGGGCCGATGGTCACACCGTCGGACGCCGAAACGCGCAGCAGGTTGTAGCTGATGTTGGCCGCTTCCACGTTCGGCATCACCAGCAGGTTGGCGGCGCCCTTCAGCGTGCTGTCCGGCATCGCCTGCTGGCGAATGCTTTCGATCAGCGCGGCATCGCCCTGCATTTCGCCGTCGATTTCCAGTTCCGGATGTGCTTCCTGCACCAGTGCCAGCGCGTCGCGCATTTTGCAGGCGCCTTCCGAGTTCCAGGTGCCGAAGCTGGAGTTGGACAGCAGGGCCACTTTCGGGTTGATGCCGAAGCGGCGTACCGACTGTGCCGCCATCTCGGTGATGGCTGCCAGCTGCTGCGCATCCGGGTTCGGGTTCACGTAGGTGTCGGCGATGAAGATGTTGCCGGTCGGCAGGATCAGCGCGTTCATGGCGCCGGCGACCTTGTCCTGGCGGGCGTAGCCGATCACGTTCTCGATGATGTCGAAGTGCTGGCGATACGGGCCGTAGGTGCCGCAGATCATCGCATCCGCTTCACCGCGGCGTACCATCAGTGCGCCGATCAGGGTGGTGTTGCCGATCACGCGGCGACGCGCCTGTTCCTGCGACACGCCCTTGCGCTTGCTCAGCTCGTAGTACTCTTTCCAGTACTCGGCAAAGCGCGGATCGGACTCGTTGTTGACCAGGTCGAAGTCGACACCGGCGCTCATCTTCAGACCCAGTTTCTCGATACGCTTCTCGATCACCGACGGACGGCCGATCAGGATCGGGTAGGCCAGGCCTTGCGAGATGATTTCCTGGGTGGCGTGCAGCACGCGCTCGTCTTCACCTTCGGCCATTACCACGCGGGCCTTGGCTTTCTTGGCCTGGGTGAATACCGGCTTCATGAACAGGTTGGTCTTGTACACGAACTGCGCCAGCTGCTCGACATAGGCATCCATGTCGGCGATCGGACGGGTGGCCACGCCGGAGTCCATCGCCGCCTGGGCAACGGCCGGAGCGATCTTCACGATCAGGCGCGGGTCGAACGGTTTCGGAATCAGGTATTCCGGGCCGAACGACAGTTCCTGGTCGCCGTAAGCGGTGGCAACCACATCGTTCTGCTCCGCCATCGCCAGGTCGGCAATCGCGCGTACGCAGGCCAGCTTCATCTCTTCGTTGATGGTGGTGGCACCCACGTCCAGCGCACCACGGAAGATGAACGGGAAGCACAGTACGTTGTTGACCTGGTTCGGGTAGTCGGAACGGCCGGTACCGATGATGGCGTCCGGGCGGACTTCCTTCACCAGCGGTGGCAGGATTTCCGGTTCCGGGTTGGCCATGGCGAGGATCAGCGGGTTGGCTGCCATCGACTTGACCATGTCCTGGGTGACCAGTTTCGGGCCGGACAGGCCGAGGAAGATGTCGGCGCCGACCATGGCGTCGGCCAGTTTGCGCTGACCGTTGTCCTTGATCGCGAAGCGCTTCTTCGACTCGTCCATCTTGTCGTCGCGGTTTTCAAAGATCACGCCTTTGGAATCGCAAACGGTCACGTTTTCACGCTTGATGCCCAGTGCCACCATCAGCTCCAGGCAGGCAATGGCGGCCGCGCCGGCGCCGGAGGCGACCACGCGGACATTGCCGATTTCCTTGTTGATCAGGCGCAGCGCGTTGAGGACGGCGGCGGCTGCAACGATGGCGGTACCGTGCTGGTCATCGTGGAACACCGGGATGCCCATGCGTTCGCGGCACTTCTTCTCGATGTAGAAGCATTCCGGCGCCTTGATGTCTTCCAGGTTGATGCCGCCGAAAGTCGGTTCCATCGCGCAGATGATGTCGACCAGCTTGTCCGGGTCGTTCTCGGCCAGTTCGATGTCGAATACGTCGATGCCGGCGAACTTCTTGAACAGCACGCCTTTACCTTCCATCACCGGCTTGCCGGCCAGCGGGCCGATATTGCCCAGGCCCAGCACGGCGGTGCCGTTGGTGACCACGGCTACCAGGTTGCCACGGGCGGTGTACTTGTAGGCGTTCAGCGGGTCTTCCACGATTGCGTCGCAAGGTGCTGCCACACCTGGCGAGTAGGCAAGGGCCAGGTCGCGCTGGGTGGCCAGCGGCTTGGTAGGGGCGACCTGGATCTTGCCCGGCTGTGGAAACTGGTGGAAATCGAGTGCGGCTTGACGCAGTTGCTCGTCCATTCTGTTGGCTCCTGATTATTATTTCATGAGGGTGTGGAGAGGGTTGACATTATAGGGCCAACCCTTAGTTGCGGGCTATGCCGTGTCCGACAAAAAACGCGATGGAGAGGTTCCATCGCGTTTTTGCGGCCAGGGTGCTTGTTACATCATGCCCAGGGTCTTGGGCAGCCACAGCGAAATCATCGGTACATAGGTGACCAGGCCAAGGAACGCCAGCATGGTCAGCAGCCACGGCCATACCGCCACCGTCAGCTCGGTGATGCCCATCTTGGTGATGCCGGAGGCGACATACAGGTTCAGCCCCACCGGCGGATGGCACATGCCGACTTCCATGTTGACCACGATCAGGATGCCGAAGTGCACCGGGTCGATGCCCAGCTGCATCGCCACCGGGAACAGGATGGGCGCGAAGATCAGCACGATCGACGACGGCTCCATCACGTTACCGGCCAGCAGCAGGATCACGTTTACTGCCAGCAGGAAGGCGATCGGGCCGAGGCCGGCATCAATCAATGATCCTGCCATCGCCTGCGGAATGCCTTCGCTGGTCATCAGGAACGAGAACAGCACCGCGTTGGTGATGATGTACAGCAGCATCGCCGACATGCTGGCCGAATCGAGCAGCACCTTGGGCACCTGCTTCAGCGTCAGGTCCTTGTAGATGAACACGGCGACGATGAAGGCGTACACCGCCGACATCGCGGCTGCCTCGGTCGGGGTGAAGATGCCGGTGTAGATGCCGCCGATCACCACCACGATCAGGAACAGGCCCCACATCGATTCGCGCAGCGCCTTGACGCGTTGCTTGAAGGAGGCTTTCGGCAGGCGCGGGTAGTTGAACTTGCGCGCACGGTACCAGGTGGTCAGGCCGAGGAAGGTGGCCAGCATCAGCCCCGGGATCACGCCGGCCATGAACAGCTGGCCGACCGAGGTGTTGGTGGCGACCGAGTACATCACCATCACGATCGACGGCGGGATCAGGATGCCCAGTGCGCCGGAGGTGGTGATGACACCGGCGCCGAAGCTGTTGGGGAAGCCCTGTTTCACCATTGCCGGCAACAGGATGGAGCCGATGGCGACCACGGTGGCCGGGCTGGAACCCGATACCGCGGCAAACAGCGCGCAGGCCACCACGCCGGCGAGGCCAAGGCCGCCGTGCCAGTGGCCGACCATCGACGAGGCGAAGTTGATCATGCGCCTGGCCACCCCGCCGTGGGTGAGGAAGTTACCGGCGAGGATGAAGAACGGAATGGCCATGATCTCGAACTTCTCGATACCGGTGAACAGCTTCAGCGCCACCGCCTCGATCGGCACGTCGGTCATGGTGAACAGGAAGGTCAGCACGGTGAGGCCGAGCGAGATGGAGATCGGCATGCCGGTCAGCATCAGCACCAGCAGCAGGCCGAAAATGATGAGGGCGCTCATTGCTTGCCTCCTTTGTTGGCTACGTCATGCGGGTGCAGGTTGTCGTCCAGCGCGAACCAGTTGCTGTCTTCGGTGACATCGTCCATGCCTTCGACATGGCTGTGGTCGTGTTTCGGCAGCTCGCCGGTTTTGAGGAAGTTGACCATCACCTGCAGGAAGCGGAAGCACATCAGGTACGAGCCGCACGGTACCGCGAGGTAGACCAGCCACATCGGCACTTCCAGGTCGGCCGAGGTTTGCTCGGTATGGCCGATTTCCCAGACAAAGGTGGCGCCCAGGGTGCCGACGATGCCGGTGAACAGCGCGCCGGCGAGCAGGCCGATGACGATGAACTTGGCGCGGTTGTTGTCGGACAGCTTGTTGATCAGCACGTCGACGCCGACGTGGATGCCGGTGCGCACGCCGTAGGCGGCACCGAACTTGGCCATCCACACGAACAGGTAGATGGTCAGTTCCTGTGCCCAGCTGGTATGGATATCGGCAAGCAGGGGTTGAAGCAGCTCGATGCCGCTCCCGTAACGGTGCACGACGGCGAAGAAGGTGATCAGCGTCGCGGCGGCCATCAGGGTGGCGATCAGCCACTCCTCGAGGTGGTCGAGGAATTTCATGATAGTGACTCCGGTTAAGACAAAGGTTGGCCGCATGCCATGCTGCGGGATGCGGCCAACCTTCAGTCAGTCAGGTACGGTTCAGTTCGGGGTGTAGCCGGTCTGCTTGTAGATCAGCTGTACCAGGCCTTCGCCGATGCGGTCGTCCATCTTGGTGTGAACCGGAGTCAGGGCTTTCTTGAAGGCGGCGCGTTCTGCCGCAGTCGGGATATAGATCTGGGTCTTGCCGGAGGCCTTGATCTTGGCCAGATCGCTTTCGTTTTCCTGCTGCGCAATCTTGTTGGCGTAGACGGTGGCTTCCTTCATCGCGCCATCCAGCGTGGTGCGGATGTCGGCCGGCAGGCCGTCCCAGAACTTCTTGTTGACGATCACGGCGTAGCCGAGATAGCCGTGGTTGCTCACCGTGGCGTGCTTCTGCACTTCGTGCATCTTCTGCGTCAGCATGTTGGACGGCGGGTTCTCGGTGCCGTCCACCACGCCAGTCTGCAGCGCCTGGTAGGTCTCGGAGAAGGCCATCACCTGCGGCAGGGCGCCGAGAGCGCGCATTTCTTCTTCCAGCACCTTGGACGACTGGATGCGCATCTTCAGGCCCTTGAAGTCGGCCGGCGACTTCAGCGGCTTGTTGGCGGAGAAGATCTTGAAACCGTTATCCCAGTAGGCGAGACCCTTGATGCCCTTGTTCTCGAGCTTGGCCAGCAGTTGCATGCCGATCGGACCCTGGGTCACCTTGTGCAGCTCGTCGTAGCTGTCGAAGATGTACGGCAGGTCGAAGACCTCGAATTCCTTGGCGCCCAGCGGGCCGAACTTGGCCAGGCTTGGTGCCAGCATCTGTACCGCGCCCAGCTGCAGCGCTTCCAGTTCTTCCTTGTCCTTGTACAGCTGGCTGTTCGGGAATACCTGTACCTGTACGCGGCCCTTGGTACGGGTTTCGGCCAGCTTCTTGAAGTATTCGGCGGCCTTGCCTTTCGGCGTGTCCTGCGCCACCACGTGGCTGAATTTGATGACGAAATCAGCGGCGTGGGCGGCGCCAGCGAAGCCGAAGGTGGCTCCGATTACAAGGGCTGCATATTTCAGTTTCATCTCGGTACTCTCCTGTTATTTGTCGTGTGGTGCGTGTTATCGTCCGTGTCAGACAAACGGACTGTCCGCCACATCAACAGTAGTTCCCGCAATGGGGGCTGACCATTGGGGACTTCCGCATTGGGGTTTTCCCTAGTGATTGATGCTGTTTGCCCTGGTTGCCCGTATGCAATTGATAGCTACTCCCCCGCTGAAATCGTCGCCCCGCCTGCTGTGGCTGGGGGTGATCCTGACCCTGACCGCCTTGCTGGCGGCGCTGGCCGGTCTCTATTCCGTGGTCTATCGCGACTGGGTCGACGAGCAGCGCGACAGCCTGGTGCAGGAGCTGCTGTGGCTGGAGCAGAGCCTGCGCCTGCATCTGGAGGGGCACCAGCAGACGGTGGAGAGCATGACGTCGGACTTGCAGGGCGGCGTAGCCGGGCAGCAGCGTTTTGTCGCCGCCGCTAGCCTGCTGCGGCGCGAGAGCCGCGAGATCGCCGAGGTGCAGTGGGTGGACGGCCGCGGTCGGGTGCTGCTCGACGGCAGCGGCATGGCCAATGGCGGCCAGCAACTCGAAGGCGGCAGCTACGACGCCTTGTGGCGCGCCGAGCGTCTGAAGCGGCCGGTGTTCGGCGCGCCGTATCGTGCCGCGGACGGAAAATACCGTTTCGATCTGGCGGTGCCGGTGCTGGTGCACGGCCGCTATCAGGGCGGGGTGCGCATCGTCTATGACATGGCGGCGCTGCTGCACCACCAGGTGCCGTGGTGGATCGCCTCGCAATACCACATCAGTGTGGTGGACCTGGACGGCAAGGCGCTGGCCAGCAAGTTCGAGCAGACGCCGCCGCAGAACACGCTGTTCCACCAGATCAGTTTCGATCCCCCCGGCTACGGCCTCAGCCTGCGCGCGGTCAGCTACCGCGCCGGTGTCGGGCTGGCGCTGCCGGTACTGTCCAGTTTCATCGGCCTGCTGACGCTGGCGCTGCTGTATTCGCTGTGGCGCATCCGTGGCCACGTGCGCGAGCGGGCGCAGGCGGAAAAGGCGCTGCAACACGAGATGATCCTGCGCCAGGCGATCGAGAACAGCATGAAAAGTGGGTTGCTGGCGCTGGACCTGCGCGGCCAGATCGTGCACGTCAACCGCGCCTTTTGCGAGCTGACCGGGCTGGACAGCACCGAGCTGGTCGGCCAGTCGCCGCCGTATTCCTTCTGGCCGCAGGAGGAGGGGGCGCTGCTGCAGGCGGCGATGCAGGCGGTGCTGGGCGGCGAATTGCCGGAACACGGCTTCGAACTGCCGTTCTGCCATCGCGACGGCGAACGTTTCGAGGTGCGCTTCTACGCCACGCCGCTGCGCGGCAATGACGGCCGCCACACCGGCTGGGTGGCATCGCTGTACGACATCACCGAGCTGAAGAAAAAGCGGCTGGCGCTCAACTATTCGCACCAGCGCTTCCTGTCGGTGCTCAACGGCCTCGATGTCGGCCTGTGCGTGACCGACGGCGCCAGCTCGCAACTGCTATACGCCAACCCGGCCTTCGCCGAGATGTGGGCGCAGTTCGAGCCGGCTGGGCTGTATTGTCCGATGCTGCCGGGGCTGGCCGGCGCAGCACCGGCGGACCGCGTGTCGCTGGAGTTTTCGCCGGACCACGACGAGCACTGGTTCCAGCTGCAGTACCGCAAGATCAGCTGGGTCAACGAGGAAGAGGCGTGGCTGGCGATGCTGGTCGACGTCACCGAGCAGCGCCAGCGCGACGAACGGGCGCGGACGCAGGGCGAGCGCTTCCAGACTACCTCGCGCCTGATCGCGATGGGCGAGATGGCGTCCAGCCTGGCGCACGAGCTGAACCAGCCGCTGACCGCCATTTCCACCTACGCCGCTGGTGTGTCGCGGCGGCTGCCGGAGGCGGTGCAGCAGCAGCACGGCGTGCTGGAGGCGATCCAGGCCATCGTGCAGCAGGCGCGCCGCGCCGGGCAGATCGTCAACAGCATCCGCGCCTTCGTCAAGAAGCACGCGCCACAGCTGGAGAATGCCGATCCCGATCTGGCGGTGTCGCGCGCCCATGCGCTGGCACTGCCGCTGGCGGAGAAGTACGGCGCCCAGCTGTTGTGGGAGCCGGGCGGCAAGCCGGTGACGGTGCAGATGGATCCGGTGCTGATCGAACAGGTGCTGCTCAACCTGATCAAGAATGCGGTGGAGGCGATGCGCGAGGCCGACGTGCGGCGGCCGCTGGTGGCGATCCGCACCGAGGCCGGCGAACGCTTCTGGCGGGTGGAGGTCAGCGACAGCGGGCCGGGGCTGGCGCAGGAGGTGAAAGACAACCTGTTTACGCCGTTCTATTCCACCAAGCCGGATGGGATGGGCATCGGCCTCAATATCTGCCGCTCCATCGTCGAATTCCACCATGGCGAATTCGGCGTCAGCGACACACTGGCTGGTGGCTGCGTGTTCTGGTTCACCCTGCCGCTATCCGGCCACAACGGCGCGCAGTAGCCGGACGAGGGCAAAGGTTGGCCGCAACGGCTGCGGCCAACCTTGTGCTTCAGCCTGCCGGCGTCAGCACGGTATCGTGGCAGCTGGCGTCGGTCTGCGGGTAGTCGCGGCTGAAGTGCAGGCCGCGGCTCTCCTTGCGCAGCAGGGCAGAGCGCACGATCAGCTCGGCGGTCTGCACCAGGTTGCGCAGCTCGATCAGGTCGTTGGTGACGTGGAAGTGGCTGTAGTACTCGTTGATCTCTTCCGACAGCAGATTGATGCGGTGCAGCGCCCGCTCCAGCCGCTTGTTGGTGCGCACGATGCCGACGTAGTCCCACATCGCGCGGCGCAGCTCGTCCCAGTTGTGCGAGATCACCACCTCTTCATCCGGATCGGTGACGCGGCTGTCGTCCCAGTCCGGAATCGCCGGCAGCGGCACCGTCTTCGACGCCAGGATGTTGGCCGCGGCCGCCTTGCCGATCACCATGCACTCCAGCAGCGAGTTGCTGGCCAGACGGTTGGCGCCATGCAGGCCGGTGCAGGCGACCTCGCCGACCGCGTACAGGCCGTCGACATCGGTGCGCCCTTCCAGATCGGTAACCAGGCCGCCGCAGGTGTAGTGCGCCGCCGGTACCACCGGAATCGGCTGCTGGGTGATGTCGATGCCCAGCTCCAGGCAATGTGCGTAGATATTGGGGAAGTGCTCCTGGATGAAGCTGGCCGGCTTGTAGGAAATGTCCAGATAGACGCAGTCGAGGCCGTGCTTCTTCATTTCGAAGTCGATGGCGCGCGCCACCACGTCGCGCGGTGCCAGCTCGGCGCGCTCGTCGTGCTGCGGCATGAAGCGGGTGCCGTCCGGCAGGCGCAAGATGCCGCCTTCGCCGCGTACCGCCTCCGAGACCAGGAACGACTTGGTGTGCGGGTGATACAGGCAGGTCGGGTGGAACTGGATGAATTCCATGTTGCCGACCCGGCAGCCGGCGCGCCAGCCCATGGCAATGCCGTCGCCGGTGGCGGTATCCGGATTGGTGGTATAGAGGTAGACCTTGCCGGCGCCGCCGGAGGCGAGGATGGTATGGTTGGCCGCAATGGTCACCACCTCGTCCAGATCCTTATCCAGCGCATAGGCGCCATAGCAGCGGTTTTCGCTGCGCCCCAGCTTCTTGCCGGTGATCAGGTCGACCGCAATATGGTTTTCCAGTACGCGGATACGCGGGTGAGCCTTGATCTTCTGGCCAAGGGTGGACGTCACCGCCGCGCCGGTGGCATCGGCGGCATGGATGATGCGGCGATGACTGTGGCCGCCTTCGCGGGTCAAGTGAAAGCCGGTCTGGTGACTGGCATCCCGGGTGAACGGCACGCCGAGGTCCACCAGCCAGTCAATGGCATCCTTCGAGTTCTCGACGATGAAGCGGGTGGTTTCTTCATTACATAGCCCGGCACCGGCGATCAGCGTGTCATCTATATGTTTGGCGACGGAGTCGCCGGTGTCCAGCACCGCGGCAATGCCGCCCTGCGCATAAGAAGAACTGCCCTCCAGCAAATCCCGCTTGGTGATCAGGCCGACCTCGTAATGCTCGGCCAGATGCAGCGCCAGGGTCATGCCGGCCAGGCCGCTACCAATAATCAGGACATCAAACTTCAGTGTTGTCATTGTCGAATCGCTCTGAAACCGTGGTGAAAGCACACGCTGAAACAAAAAAGCAAGATTAGCAGAATCGCCTGCCGCGTGCTGCGTCACGCCAAAGAATCATTGCGGCCAACCTTTTTCATTTTTCTTGGCGGCGGGATGGCTGTGGAATCAAGGACTTGCCGCTTTGGTGCTGGAAAGTGTGTTTGCGGGTGTTGACGCGGGTGGCCGGCTTCGCTATAGTTCGCCTCCTCAGCTGACGCCGCAAACGAAACGCGACGCAGCACTGCTCTTTAACAAAACGAATAACCGATAGGTGTAAGTGTCTGGCCAAGCCAAATACTTGCACTGTCAAGA